>JGI12048J13642_10006992_pt1 | contig 105266 bp, 78 predicted proteins | sample ElkSlonscriptome_16_FD_13642 | JGI IMG/M metagenome (IMG submission 13642)
CCCCCCGCACTACCCCACCCACCCGCCAACACCCCCTCTCCCCATCCGCTCCCCCCCGATCCGTCTCTTCTTACCCTTCTCTCCTCACCCCTCTTTCCTCACCCCCCCACCGCCACCTCCGCTTCCCCCCTGCCTCCCTCGCCCACTCCCTCCCCGGCCTCCGCCGCCGCCTTGATGTCCGCCTGATCTCGCGCGAACGCCTCCCGCACCGACTTCGCCATCAGCCCGCCCAGCGGCGACATCAGCTTCGCCATCACGCTCCGTGGCGTCGCCTCGAACGAATACGTCAACAACGAACCGCCACCGCCCGCCGGCGTCACGGTGACCGTCGACACATAGTCGGTCCCGTGGCTGTGCGCCTCCAGCACATAAACCGCGCTCCCATCCGGCGACTCCCCCGGCAGCGACACCGACGTCACCTCCATCGTCTCGCTCGCCTCCTTCCCCATGAACGTCCGCGTCTCACGAAACTTCGTCCCCACCCGCACCGGCACGTGCGGCGGCTCGGACAACATCTCCACACGACGAATGTCCGACACCAACTCCGCCCCACGCTCGAAGTCGCTCGCCACCGCAAACACCCGCTCCACCGGTGCCGCGAACTCCGACGATACTTGGATCGTCTTCATGCTGAGACGATACACGGGCTCGGTCCGATCGCGAAGCGTCACGATCACATGGTGGAACGCCTCCGCCCCCGGCCCGATCACCAACGGCGCCGGCCTGCCGCGTTGTTCAGGCGGGCATACCGCAGCAACCTCTCCTTCTTCGTTCTGCTCTCAGGCTTTCGGCCATCGCCGACCGCTTCGTCGTCAAAGACCACGCCGACACTCGACAGCTATGTCCACAGCCTTCCCGACGGCACCGTCGGAATCGTCGGAACCGTCGCCCGTTGCCGAGCGTCGAACCCATCCCGCCCCGCCCGACAAGCGCCGCCGATGACCCCGGCGAAGACGCATCGGAGGACGTGTTCGACGGCTCCAAAGTCCCCGCAACCAGCCCGGCCACGTGCGTACGAATCGGCGCCAAACAAGACCATTCGGTGCGCCGGCCCAAAACGAAAAACGCCCCCGGCGGTACGCCAAGGGCCATTTCGAAGCGAGGCGGACGGGACTCGAACCCGCAACCACCGGATCGACAGTCCGGGACTCTAACCAATTGAGCTACCGCCCCGTCTGCGTCGCATGGATCGGCGGGCCGATCGGCGTTCGCATGCGGGTGGCCCTGTGGGCCGCCGGGCGTGCTGCCCGGGACCGAACAATGTAGCCGCTCGCTTCGCCGTGTCAAGTCGGAACCGCCCCGGATCGGTCGGGCCGTTCCTCCCGCCCCGGCGTTGGTCGTGGCGCACCGGTGTCGAGCGAATCGGTGGCGCCTCGACGCCGCGGGTTTCCGGCTTCGGCCGTGAGCCCGCTTCGATTCTCGCTTCCGCCGGCCCCCGCTCGCGGGTACACTCGCCGCCCCATGTCTGCCGATCAGCCGAGCGTGCCGAACGACCCGACCCAACCCTCATCTCCGGGCGACGCTGCGGCTCGCGAGCCGAGCTCGGCCGCCGATCCGACGGCCGGCGCGGCGGAGAAGCCGGCGCCCAGCGGAGCCCACGCCACGCGCATCGACGAGGTCGCCGGGCTCAACCCCGCGGCCCACGAGCCCGAGCACGTGGACGACGCCTTGCTCGACGTCCGCAATCTCAAAACGTATTTCCCGATCAAGTCGGGCCTGCTTCAGCGGACCACCGGCTACGTCAAGGCGGTGGACGACGTGTCGTTCTACGTCAGGCCGGGCGAGACGCTCGGGCTGGTCGGCGAGTCCGGCTGCGGCAAGACGACGGTCGGCCGCACGCTGCTCCGGCTGATCCCGCACACCGGCGGCCGCGTCGTGTTCAACGGCACCGACGTCTTCAAGTCGGGCGGCTCCACGCTCCGCAGACTCCGGCAGGAGATGCAGATCATCTTCCAGGACCCCGCCGGCTCGTTGAACCCGCGGATGCGGATCGCGTCGATCGTCGGCGAGCCGATCAAGGTGCACGGGCTCGCCTCGGACAAGGACGAGCTGCGGCACAAGGTCGAGGAGCTACTCGAACGCTGCGGCATGCCGCGGCTGGCGGCCGACCGGTATCCGCACGAGTTCTCCGGCGGACAACGCCAACGCATCGGCATCGCCCGCGCCCTCGCCCTCAACCCGAAGTTCATCGTCTGCGACGAGCCGACCTCCGCGCTCGACGTCTCGATTCAGTCGCAGATCCTGAACCTGCTCGCCGACCTGCGGGACGAGTTCGACCTGTCGTATCTCTTCATCAGCCACGATATGGCGGTGATCCAGCACATCTGCGACCGCGTCGCCGTCATGTTCCGCGGCAAGATCGTCGAACACGGCACCCGCGAAGAGGTCATCGAGAACCCGCAGCACAAGTACACGCAGGCCCTGCTGAGCGCGGTGCCGGTGGCGGACCCGGTGCGTGAAAAGAAGCGCATCGTGTTCGAGGGCATGGCGAGCTGAGGGCGGGCGGAGGAAGGGTGAATCGCGGTGAACGGATTCCCCGGCCTTCCCCCGGGCGCGAAGGTGACCGAGGACGAGGGTCGACCGCCCCGACGCTACCTCCGCACAAGACGCCGCAGCAACCGCGCCTCCCGCTGCGTGAACTGTTCGTACGACCTCTCCAATCTCGCAACCGTCGGCGACTGTCCCGAGTGCGGTGTCCCCCGCGTTGACTCGATCGAAGGCGCCGATCTTCGCCTCGCCCCGGTCGAGCACCTGTGCCGCCTCCGGTCAGGCTCAGTAATAGCCCTTGCAGGCGCTTGCGTCCTGACAGCCGCGTTCGTCGTTTACATCCCGGCTACGGAGACATGGGGCCGACTCACGTCCCTCGACAAATACTTCGGTTTGCTCGCCGCATTCGCCGCTCTTTCGCTCATCGGAGCCGCCCTGTTCACCGTCGGCATCATCAGATTGACCGACGCCAACCCACGACAACACCGCGCCGCCCGTCGCTCGCTGTTGCGCCGTGGCGCCCGCGCCGCGGCCATTCTCATCCTTTGCGCCTTCATAGTCCTCTTCGGCATCACACTTCTCGCGATCCTCGCCGACTCGCCACCCGACCCGGACTATCCAGCGACTTTGCTGTTCCCCGCGATCCTGGTCCTTCCCGCGATGGTGTTCTGCGTACCACTGACCGCAATCGTATTCGCGTACATGGCCAAGCTCGCCGACTCGCTCGCAGACTCCACGCTCAAGCAACACGCCACCATCGTCGCGTACGCGTACCCACCGGTGATGGTCCTCGGATTTCTGCCATCTGCGGCGTCCTACGTGTTCGGACCGCTCCTCGGCGCTCTGCTGCTTCTTTACATCACCGCCTCGCTGAGCCGAAGACTCCGCGACACCGTCCGCGCCCGGGTCGATCCGGTATGACCGACGCCGGAGCACGATCGATCGCCCTGAAGCATCTGTCCCCGATGCTCGGGGCCGTCGCCCCCCGCGGTGACAAGCCGCGGCCGTTCCGACAAAGAAACCGCAGAGCCGCATCGCCCGCAATTCCTCGTCGCATCCCCTCAGCCGATTAATCCCCGTTCGAAGACTCCACCGTTCCCAGTACATCGCCTGCATCGGCCAATGCCCACGCGTCGACGCCTCGAGCGCCCGGCAAATCGCCTGTCGCTCGAGCTCAGCGGCCCTTGCGCTCACTTCTGCGCCGCTTCCGAAGTCGCGTCTTCGCTCCACGGGCCTACCCAACCACCGACACGGCCCTCACTGGTTCTCGTAGTAGTCCAGATTGAGTTGGACGTACTTGTTCCACTCGCCGGGAAGGTCTTCTTCGGGGAAGATCGCCTGAACGGGGCATTCGTCCACGCAGAGGCCGCAGTCGATGCAGGTGTCCGGGTCGATGAAGAGTTGATCGGTGTCGCCGAAGTCCTCGTCGTCTTTGGTGGGGTGGATGCAGTCCACCGGGCAGACGTCGACGCACGAGGTGTCCTTGGTCCCGATGCAGGGCTCAGCGATGATGTGCGGCATGACGAAGCCTTCCTGGGGCTGGATCGGGGCCGAAGGCGCAGGGGCCTTCGACGCAAAGAGCAGCGGTTCACCAAACACCGCCGCGGCGGATTGGGGGGAGAATCGGACCGACCGGTCCGGATTCACGCCCCTCCGGACCGACTATAGAGAGGTGGCGGAGGCCCGGGCAAGGGCCGGCCCGAGCCGCGTCGCAACTGAGCCCGGGTCGCGATCGCCGAGCCGGCTCGACGCCCGCTTGACGCCGGGTCGAGCGGTCGTCCCGCCCCGCACAACAGCCCCATCAGACGCCCCCGCTGCGTCGTTGGGCGCACCGGCGATGGTCGCCCCTGCTTGCCGGGCGACTTTCTCGCGGGTCCCGTCCGCTTGTCTCGCCGCCCGCGCGTCGGGCCCGCCGTTGCTTACCGCGTCCGTGCGCGCCCGGCGGACGTGTTCGCTCGGCGTGCTTGACGGAATCGGGGTGTGAGTCGCCGGGGCGGACGGCCCAAAACCACCGGCGGGCCGGAAGATCCGGCCCGCCGAGTCGATCGTTCGTTCGCACGCGTCCGGCGAGCGTCGCCGGACGTCGTCGGGGTCACCGACGACGCATGACCTTCTTCTTGGTGGCGCGTTTCTTGGTCGCCCGCTTCTTGGTGGCGCGCTTCTTACCGGTCTTCTTGGCGGCACGCTTCTTCGTGGCCCGCTTCTTGGTCGCGCGCTTCTTGGTGGCGCGCTTCTTCGTCGCCCGCTTCTTCGTGGCGCGCTTCTTGGTCGCCCGCTTCTTGGTGGCGCGCTTCTTCGTCGTGCGCTTCTTCGTCGCCCGCTTCTTCGTCGCGCGCTTCTTGGTCGTCGCCTTCTTCGCGGCGCGTTTCTTGGTCGCGCGTTTTTTCGTGACGCGCTTCTTGGTCGTTCTCTTGGCCATGGCTTGAGAACCTCCTGTGTGTTTCGGAGCTGGAGGTGTGTGACGACACCGCGCAGCCGATCCGCGCGACGTTCACGAACAATGTCATACGGTATCGGGACAACTCGGTCAAGACCTTGAATAGCTCGACCCAACCGCTGGTACCGAACACCCACACGCCCTACAACGCGCACAAGTTGCCGAACGACCGTCAAACGATCGCACGCGACGCCGACGATCGCGCGCGCACCCGGACGCGCCATGCGTATGAGCCGTCGATCGCGCGCCCCCATGTCGCGTCGGACTGTGCAGCCGCGGAACATGGTGATCAATCCGCGGATACGCAACGCTTCGTGCCGGACGTCCCGGCTGTGCGATCACTCGAAATCGACGGGCGCGGCCACGGTTTCGCCGGTTCGCAGCGTGCTGTCGAAAAGCTCGGTGACGCCGGCGCCGTTCACCCGGTTGTACATCTCGAGCGCCGACTGATCGCTGACCATCTGCGGCACGCGCGCACGGACGATGCCGTTTCCGGGGTTGTACCAGAAGGCCGCGTGTTCCTTGCCCAACATGACGCGGGTTCGCGGATGCTCGAGTTGGTAGTCGGCCTTGTCGGCGACTTCCAACCACGGATGATCCGGCCGCGCGAGTTCGTTGATCGGCGGGCTGTTGTCCCACCAGGCGGGCTCGATCGTGACGGGCCAGCCCCGCCCGTTCACGACGGCGTCTCCGACGGCCGATCGGTACTTGATCTGCGTCCGCAGGTCGGTCAGGGCCGACTGGACCGCGAGCACCGCGGCTTCTTCCGCCTCGGCCGTCTGCGAATACCACCACCATGCGCCGACCGCGCCGAGGAGCAGCACCCCCGCCATGATGAGCTGAAGCAGTCTCGCCACGTCGCCTTCCCGCTCGTCGTGAGCGCACGAGATCGACCCGGGCCGCGGCGTCGCGCACGGCCCCACGTCCACCAACGTCCGAAATCCGCATCGGCACCATCGAACCGGGCGCCGTCGCCCTCGATTGCTTTCCGGCGCGAACGCCTGTGACGGTTACGCGGTCCCGCGAACGGCCGCCGGGCCGGTCCGCCGACGCCTTCGAACGGCCCGCTACACTCGCACGCTGGATGTCCGCGGCGTCAGCCTTTCCCGCCGATGTGTCGTCGGACCGGTCGACGCGGGGGCGTCGGCCTCCCGCCCCCCCGTCTCCCGCCCCCTCCGCGTCCCGCCCCCTCCGCGTCCCGCCCCCCGTCTTCCCCCCGTGCCACGTCTCGCCTCCCGCTTCACCCCTCCCCGTATCACCCCTCCCCGCATCACCCCTCGCATCTCCATCCCCCCGAGCGATGCCCATGACCACGATTCAGACTCACCGATTCCCCAACAGCCTGACGCTCGCGACCGAGAGCAACGGTTCGGTCGCCTCGGCGGCCGTGTCTTTGCGTCTGCCTTTGGGTTCGGCGCGCGATCCCGAGGGGCGTGTCGGCGAGGCGGCCATTCTTGAAGAGCTGCTGCTGCGCGGTTCGGAATCGCTGCCTTCGCGCGAACAGTCGGACGCGTTCGACGCGCTCGGCGTTTCGAGATCGACCTCGACGACGACGTTCCACACGGTCGTCGGTGCGAGCGCGCTGGGCGATCGTCTCGAAGAGGCGCTGCCGCTGATCGCCGACATGGTGCGCCGGCCGCGACTCGGCGACGACGGCTTCGCGGCTTCGAGAGAACTCTGCCTGCTCTCCGCGCGGGCCGTTTCCGAGAACCCGCAGGAACTCGTGATGCTGAAGCTGCGGGAGCGGCACGCTCCGACGCCGCTTAACCGGCCGCAGATCGGAACGGTCGAGGGGCTGGAAGCGTGCACCGCCGAATCGACTCGGCAGCACTACGCGGAGAACGCGCTGCCGGAGGGCGCGATCCTCGCCGTGGCGGGCAAGATCGATCACGACCGCGTCGTGGAACAGATCGGCGCGCTCTTCGGCGAGTGGGACGGCCGAGCGTCGGAACCGACGTGGAACCCCGCGGACGCCGAGCGCGGCTACGTCCACACGCAGCAGGAGACGAATCAGACGCACGTGGCGGTCGCGTACGACGGTCCGGCCGAGCGGGACAACGACGCGGTGCTCGAGCGGTTGGCGACGGCCGTCCTCTCGGGCGGCATGTCGGGCCGACTGTTCACCGAAGTGCGCGAGAAACGCGGCCTCTGCTACGCGGTGCACGCCTCGTTCACGACGACCCGCGACTACGGGCGCACGGTGGCGTATGTCGGCACGACGCCGGAGCGGGCGCAGGAGTCGCTTGACGTGCTGACCGACGAGTTGCGCAAGCTGGGTTCGGGCGCCGCGAAGGTGACGCCCGAGGAGTTCCGCCGCGCGAAGACCGGGCTCAAGTCGCGACTGGTGATGTCAGGCGAGAGCACGCGGGCGCGGGCGGGAGCACTGGCCAGCGACGTGTACCGTCTGGGCGAGCCGCGTTCGCTGGATCAGATCGCCGCGGCGATCGACGCGGTCTCGCTGGACCAATTGAACGAGTATCTCGAGCGTCGCGGCTTGGGCGAGCTCACGATCGCGACCGTCGGACCAGCCGAATTGAACGTCTGAGGACCGCCGAAGCTGCTTGGGCGAACGGGGCGGCGACGCTCTTGCAGCGGGTTGTCGCGGACGGCGCCGAACTGTCGGCTGCCGCTAGCGCAGCGAATCGCCTGAATCGTCGTTCGCTCCGTCCTTGGCGGCGGCGCTTGCGTCGCCATCCGACCGCGCGGCGGTGTCCGAACGGTTACCGGCGGTGCTCTCTTCGACCGCGGCGCCGCCTCGCCAACCGGGCGTCATCGGCGTCTTCTTCACCCGGGCGTAGGCCAGCACGCCGACGCCCGCGACGATCATCGCCGCCGAGAGCCATTGCCCGCGCGAGAGCCCCAGGAACTCGGGCACGCCCAGGTCCGGCAAGCGGTACACCTCCGTCACGATCCGACCCACGCCGTAGGTGATGAGGAACCACCCCCCGACCGTGCCGGCCCGCCTCGGCTTACGCCACACGATCAGCAGCACGACGAACACCACCAGCCCCTCCGCGGCGGCTTGATAGAGCTGGCTCGGATGCCGCGCGGTCAACAGGTCGGACATGCGCTGGGCCAGCGACGCGTCGCCGTCCTGCACGCGTGCGATAAGGCGCTCCAGGACGAACGCCACGGAGGGCGATTCGACGACGACGGTACCGGCCGACGCAAGCTCGGCCTCGATGCGCGCCGCTTCCTCGTTCACCAATCCCTGCAATTGCAGCGCCTGCGCGTCGCTCAGTCGCGAGAGGACTTCGTCGGGCCGCTCGGTCAGCTCCTGCGGGAACCGCACCGACCAACTCGGCGCCGCTTCGCCCGGGCTCGAGACGATCTTGCCGAGCAGTTCACCATTGATGAAATTCGCCAAGCGTCCGAACATCAGGCCGGGTGGAGTCGCGAGGGCGAGAGCGTCGCCGAGCGCCAGGAAGTGCATCCGTTCGCGTCGCGCGATCCACCAGGCCGCGGCCGCCACGCTCAGCATTCCGCCGTGCGACGCCATGCCGCCGCGGTGGAAGGCGAGCAGGTCCCAAAACGGCGCGGTGGGTCGGAACGTGGTCAGCAAACTCGGGTCGTAGAACAACGCGTAACCGACTCGACCGCCGACGACGACGCCCAGCACCAAAACAAGCATCGCGTCCGCGACGCGCTCGGGCGGCATCGCCAACGCGTCGCGCTTCGCCAGCGTCCGCAGGATCAGATAGCCGAGCGTGAAGCCGACGAGATACGCCAGCCCGTACCAACGCAGGGCGAACGCGCCGGGCAACTGCACGATCACCGGGTCCAGCGTGTGCAGCCAGGCGTCGGCCAGCGTCGTCGTCATCGTCTCCCTGATCATCATGGCGCCGCCTTCTCGTTCGAGGACCCCGTGGCCGGGCTTGTACCCTACCTTGATGAGCGCCGCCGCCGACGTGCTCAATCGATCGCCCTGGCTCGCCGTTTTCGTGGCGGCGATGGTCGCGGGCGCGCTGGCCGCGGCGTTCGCTGGGCTGCTCAAGCCGGCCGGCCTGCCGGGCGGTCGGCCCGCCGCTGCCATCGTCGGCGGGACGGTCGCCGGCGTGCTTCTCAACGCTGTCGTCCTCGGCGCCGCCGCGCCCGAGATTCATCGAGCCCTCTTCCAAGGCGCTGAGCCTCAACGCCAAGCGCTCGCCGAAGCCGACCGTCGGCTCGATCTCGAACGCTTCGCCGCCGAGCGGCTCGATGCGACGCCCAACATGCCTCAAGACGAACAGGCCTCCGCAGCCCAAGCAGAACTCGAACGCGCCGAGCACGCCTTCGACGCGGCGATCGGCCGGCATCGGACGCGGCATCGTTCCCTGTACGCCGCAGCCGGCGGTCTCGTCCTCTCGCTCTCGGTTCTCGCCGCTCCGGCCTGCGCCTTTCCGACGCGCCGCCGCGCGAGTGCCGGGTGGGGGCGGGTCCACGTCCGTGACGACGAAGCGGGAGAGCGGCGTGCGTCGGACGGTGTGCCCACCGCGGCCGGCCGCGGCTTTCTGCACAGCACGCAGTTCGTCTCGGCGCTCTTCGCAGCGGCGCTGCTGGCCTGCGCCGTTCTCTTGCTCACCCCGCTCACGCTCGTCACCGCCGCGTGTGTCGGCTTGTTGTGGTCGATGCCCGGGACCCTGCGCGCGGCGCCCGGCAGCCGCGCCGCCGCCGCTCTCTGGCCCGCCGCCGGCGTCGTCGGCCTCATCATCCTTCTACTCGCCGTCGCCCCATCTCCCTCGGTCCCTGCGCTCGACCTTGAACCGCTGGTCTCGGCGTTCGCCGGGCTGAGCGTGAGCGCCGCGTGGCCGAGTGCCGCGACGGTACTCGCCGGCCTCGCTTGGTTGTTGATGTTCGCCGCGGTCGCCGCGCTCGCGTTTCGCGGCGCCGTTCGTCTTCAGCGTGTCGCGCGAGCCGTGCTGTGGCGATTCGCCGTTCCGGCGCTGCTGGCTTGCCTCATCGCCGCCGCACCGCTCGGCGATGCCGCCGCCACGCCCGGCTTCCTCGCGCTCGTACTGCTCGGCGTGCTCGTGGCGGGCGACCTGCGTTGGATGACGCACTTCGCGGTCCGAGGCTCCGTCGAGCCCGCCCTTCGGCGCCCCTGGGCCGTCACCGCCCGACCGCTGTCCCGTGGCGCCGCGGCGGTGCAGATCGCGGTGCTGGCGCTCGCCGCCGACCCGTTCGAGCCGGCCGCCGCCGCCCTGGTCCTCGCGAGCGTTCTGATGCTCTTCGAAGTCGAAGCGCTCCGCGCGGTGCGGCTCCGTGCGGTGTTCGCGCTCGAAAATCGCGACCATGAACTTCCCGGCGGCGGCGGCGGAGTCGGCGGCCGGGGCGAGGACCGTCCGACTCGCGGCCGCTCGGGCACGCGCAGCCCAGCCCAGGATGAAAACGCGTCAGACGGCTCGTCCGCATAATCGATACACCGCGCCCGCGGACCGCTGTAGTTCGGTGAACACGTCGCCGCCTCGGGCCGATGCTGGGGGTGATGGACCACCACAACCACCAAGCGGCCGGACCGACAGCGGCGGGGAGCGCGATCTCCGTGCTTGTCGCCGACGACGACGCCTCCATCCGACGACTGGTCGCCAAACGCCTCGAGAGCGCGGGCTATGTGGCGCTTCAGGCGCGGAACGGCCAGGAAGCCGCCGACATGGCCCGAGAACATCGGCCCGGCTTCGTCGTTTCCGACTGGAACATGCCGAAACTCGACGGTCTGGGCTTCGCCCGATCGCTCGTCGACACGTTCGGCGACGCCGCCCCGCCGGTCATCCTTCTTACCGCCCGGGAGTTCGAGGTCCGAGAAGAGATGCTCGCCGGCCTCTCGATCAAGCAGGTCCTGTGTAAGCCGTTCAGCGCACGCAAACTGGTGGACGCTGTCGAAGCGATCCTCGCCGAAGGCGCGGCCGACGGCCCGTCGTTGCGGGAGGCCGCGTGAACGACGGGACCAGCGAGAACCGTGTCGTCCTCGCCGAACTCGCAGACGCCGCGACCGAACTCGGGGTGGCGCTCGCGATGATCGGTGACGAGCCGGGGCTGCGCGTGCTGGCGCCCGCCGACGGTCCCAGCGAACTGCTCGCTGCGCTCGCCCGCGCCGACGGTTCCGCCGGCGTCTATGCGACCGCGATGCCGTGCCCCTCGCCAATCGCCGACGCCAGTCTCATCGCGTTCGTCCTGTGCCCAGCAGTATTCGCCAGCGAGGTGTTCGCCGAGGCCTGCGCCGCCGCCGAGATCGACCCGGAACGGGCCGCCGAGACGCTCGACCGGTTCGTCGTCACCTCCGGCGCCGACGCGCCGCGGCTTCTCCGCGGTTTCGAGATGCTCGTCGAGCGCTCGGGATTCGCCGCCGAGGCCGAGCTCGCCGCCGACGAACTCGCCGACAGCCTCGGCAAAGCGTTCGAACGCGCCGACGTCACCCTGACGCTGGCCGCCGCGATGCACGACCCCAGCGATCCGCTCTCGTTCATCTCCGCCGCCTGCGAAGAGCTTCGCCAGGCGCTCCAACTCGACTGGGCCGGCGTGGTGTTCCATGCGCGCGACGTGCTTCCGAAGGCCCTGCGGATGTCGCCCAAGTTCGCCGCCTGCTCGGGCGTCGAACCGCGCGAGGCCGAGCGTGCCGCGACCGCCGTGCTCGCCGCCGCCGACCTCGAGAGCGGGCCCTCGGTCGGCGCGTTCGCGCCGCCCTTCGCAGCACAGCACGGCGTGGCGCTCGTCCAACCGCTCGAGATCGACCGCGTCGCCGTCGGCGCCCTCGTCGCCGGGCGCAACGACGCCGACCTGATGTCGATCGATTCGTACCACCTCACCCTCGCTGAATCCGTCTGCGCCTTCCTCGGTCCCTTCATCGACAACCTGCGACTCCGAGAGTCCGAGCAACGCGCGTTCTTCGCGACCCTCGAAGCGCTCTCCTCGACGCTGGACGCGAAAGACTCGTACACCCGCGGCCATTCCGAACGTGTCGCGCACCTCGCGGTCGCCATCGCCGAGCAGCTCAAGCTCGAGCGCGCCGACCTCGACCGCATCTGGATCGCCGGCCGACTCCACGACGTCGGGAAAATCGGCGTGCCCGAATCCGTCCTCCTCAAACCGGGCGGGCTGACCGACGCCGAGTTCGAGCAGATCAAACGCCACCCGACGATCGGCTTCGAGATTCTCCGCGGCGTCCCGGGCGTCGAACCGATGCTCCCCGCCGTCCTCCACCACCACGAACGCTGGGACGGGCGGGGATACCCCGCCGGACTCGCGGGCGAGAACATCCCGGTCGACGCGCGGATCATGGCGGTCGCCGACACGTTCGACGCGATGAGCTCCAAACGCTCCTACCGCGATTCGCTGCCGCGCGAGGTCGTGCTCGCCGAACTCGAACGCTCGAGAGGCTCGCAGCTCGACGCGCATATGGTCGATGCGTTCATGCGCGTCGATCTCTCGCAGTACGACCGGATGGCCGCCAACGCGGTCGCTCAGACGAAGGGCGAGATCGCCGAGGACGAGCGCTCCAAAGACGACGGCCCCGCCGAACCGGACGACGCCTCGGCGAGCCGGCATCGAGACGCCGATCGACCGGACGACGTCAAACGCGCCGCCTGACGCGCGAACCGCCGCACGCGTCCTTCGGCCGTTCGACGACCGCTTACGCTTCCGCGCGTCGCAGCCATTCGAACTCCAGCGGTTCGAGTTCCTCCGTGAGCTTCGCCCGCTCGCGGCCGAGCTCCTCGCACTTGTGCGGCTTCGACCACACGTCCGGATCGCCGAGCGACGCGTCGATCGCTTTGATCCGGTCTTCGATCTCTCCGATCCGACCCTCTAGCTTCGCGTCCGACAGCAACTCGACGGCTGGCCGCTTGCCCTTGTCTTTCTTCTGCTGACGCTCTCGGTCGCGATGCTCGGCCTGCCGCTTCTTCTTGTCTTCTCGTTCTTCCTGACGCTTACGCTCAGCGGTCGCTTCGGCGGCGGCACGCTCTCGCTCGAGCTGCTTCTCGTGCCACAGCGTGTAGTTGCCGTGGAACACCTCCGCCCCGCCGCGCCCGTCGAGGACGATGAGATGATCGCAGCACGCGTCGATGATCGCTCGGTCGTGCGAGATCAGGATCAGAGTTCCCACCCACTCGCCGCCGGACCGGCCGGCGTCGATCGAAGACGCCGGCACTTCCAGCGCGAGCGCGTCCTCCAGCCGCTCGGCCGAGGGGATGTCGAGATGGTTCGTCGGTTCGTCGAGCACGAGAACGTTCTTCGCCGAGGCCAGCAGGGCGGCGAGCCGCGCTCGTCCGCGCTCGCCGCCCGAGAGCCGCCCGAGTTCCGCCTCCTGCTCGTCGCCCGAAAACAGGAACGCCCCGGCGAGGTCACGCGCCTGCTGCTCGGAGAACTGCACGCCTTCGTTCTCCTTCATGATCGCTTTCTGCAAGTAGCGGTAGACCTGTTCGCCCGGGTCCATCCCCGCGCTCGACTGCTGGAAATAGCCGACCGCCAAGTTCGAGCCGAGTTTCACCGCGCCCGCGTCGGGCGCTAGCTCGCCCAACAGGCACTTCACGAGCGTCGACTTTCCGGCGCCGTTCGGCCCGATGATCGCCCACCGCTCGCCTCGCGAGATCGTCACGTCGAACCCGTCGAAGAGCACCTTCTCCCGGCCGCGATCGTCCTCGTACCGCTTCGACAAGCCGCGGCCCTTCGCGATGATGTCGCCCGCCCGCTCGGCCTTCGGCAGGTTGAAGCGGAACGTCCCCATCTCCATCGGCTTCTCGATGGTGGTGCTCGCCTTCTCGCGTTCGAGCCTCGACTCGCGCCCCCGCGCCTGCTTGGCACGCTGCCCCGCTTTGTACTTTTGAATGAACTTCTCTTCCTGCTTGAACTTGGACTGTTGCGCTTCCCACGCCCGCATCTGGACGACCTTTCGCTCCGCACGCAGCTTGCGGAAGGTGTGATACGCCTCCCCACGCGGTGTCGGGTAGTCGATCAGCCGGCCCTGCTCGACCTCTACGATCCGCGTCACCACGTTGTCCAGCATGTAGCGATCGTGCGAGATCAGCACTACCGCGCCGTCGAACTCGTCGCCCAGGAAACCCTCGAGCCACAGCCGACCGTCAAGGTCGAGATGGTTCGTCGGCTCGTCGAGCAGCAGCACATCCGGCTCTTCCAGCAACGACTTCGCCAACGCCAAACGCGCCTTCTGCCCGCCCGAAAGCGACCGCACCGGAATCGCGAACTGCGCGTCCGTGAACCCGAGCCCGTGCAGCGTGGCGTCGATGCGGTGGTCGATCGCGTACCCGCCGGCCGCCTCGATTCGCTGTTCCAGCGACGCCTGACGCTTCAGCAAGCGCTCCAACTCGTCCGCGTCCGACGCCGCCTCACCCGCCATCTCGTCGAACACCGCGTTCAACTGACCGTGGAGATGATGCAGTTCCGCGAAGGCGCCCTCCGCCGCGCCGCGCAGCGTTTCGTCCGGGTCGAGGTCCGGGTCCTGATGCAGAAAGCCGATCCGTGCCCCCTTCGCGGTCGACACTTCCCCCTCGTCGGGCTTGACCATGCCCGCCATCACCTTGATGAGCGTGCTCTTGCCCGTTCCGTTTCGCCCGACGATGCCGATCCGCTCACCGGCTTCGACCGACAGAGTCGCCCCGTCCAAAATGAGACGCGAGCCGAAGCTGTGGACGACGTTCGTGGCGGCAACCAAAGGCATAGCGGGTCATCGTAACCGACCCGCCCCACCGCTCCGCCGACGCCGACGCCGGCGCGGAGACGGCTCTGGGGACGGCGCCGGCGAGTTCGCTTCCCGCCTCGCCGCCCGGCGGCATATCGCCGGCTCGCGCGACCTCGGGCGAAGCGTCGGCTTACAAAAACGCCCGAACAAAAACGCTCAGCACGCCGGAGGGTGAGGGCTCCAACGTGCCGAGCGATGTGGTGAAACGAATCGTGCCCCGCCCCGGTGCGTCACTCGCCGTAGCGCCGCGTCGACCAAACCGCGCTTCGCAAACGAGCGCACGTCGGCGATCGACTCAGCACGAACACGATCCGCGGGCGTCGCGGGGTGGTTCCGCGACGCGACCGCAAGCCAACGCGAGTAGGCGCCGAGCCCCCCACTGTTGCAGGGGGCCGCCGGGCCCGACGCACCGAAGCCTGCGCCGCAGCGGCTGGCGCGACTCGGCGGCGCGGGAAAAAATCAGCGCTTCGAGAACTGGAAGCGGCGGCGGGCGCCGGCCTGCCCGTACTTCTTGCGTTCGACCTCGCGGGCGTCGCGGGTCAGATAACCGTGGTCGCGGAGAACGCCTTCGAGGGCGGGGTCGTACTTCTTGAGGGCGCGGGCGATGCCGAGACGCATCGCCTGGGCCTGGCCCATATAGCCGCCGCCGTCGAGTCGCGCGACCACGTCGAGGGATTTGTCGTTCTTGGTGGCGGCGAGCGGCGCGAACACGTCTTTGCGGTCCCGCTTCTCGGTGAAATACTCGTCCACGGTTTTGAAGGCGCCGCGGGCGATCTGGATCTTGACCTCGCCCGAGCCGGGCTTAATGCGAACGCGGGCGCGGGCCGCCTTGCGGCGACCTGTGCCCCACCACCAGCCATGAGCGTCGGGCTTCTCCGGCGCGACGGTGGCGGTCTGGGTCGCGCCGCCGAGGGCGAGGTCGTCGAGGTTCGCTTCACCCGGGGCCGCGAGCGGCTCGCCGCCGCCTTCGCCCGGCGCGGCGAGGGACTGGCCTTCTTCACCCCCGACGGGGACCGTCGTGGCCGGGGCGGAAGGCGTGGTTGCGGGCGTCTGCGGGTCGTTGTTCGTCTGGTCGCTCATGCGTCGTAATTTCCGTCGTATCCGCTCCGGGCGCCGCCTCTTGCGTGCCGCCGGGGCCTCGGGTGATTCGTCTTCGTGGTCCGCGTGGTCTGATCGGGGTGGCCTGGGGTCAGGTGAGCGTCAGCGGCTGGGGCTGCTGCGACTGGTGGGGATGCTCCGGCCCCGGGTAGACCTTGAGTTTCTTGAGCATGGCCCGGCCGAGCCGGCCCTTCGGCAGCATCCGACGCACCGCCTCTTCCACCACGAACTCGGGCCGGCGGGCGTGCAGCGAGCGATACGTCTCCGTACGCATGCCGCCCGGGTGGCCCGAGAAGGTCGATTTGATCTTCTGGTCGAACTTCTTCCCGGTCATCGTCACCTTCGACGCGTTCGTGACGATGACGAAGTCACCCGTATCGAGGTGGGGCGTGTAGTCCGGGCGGTGCTTGCCCATAAGCACCGTGGCGATTTCCGTGGCGAGGCGACCGAGCCGCTGGCCGTCGGCATCGACGATGCGCCAGTTCTTCTCGAGTTCGCTCGCCTTGGCGAAGGTGGTCTGACGCATCGCGCGTCCTTTCCTCTAGGTGACCGCGACGCCATGAGCCGGCGAACGCGACGATAAAGATGTGACCCCGCCGAAGCGGTTCGGAAACAACATCACCCGCGGGTTGAGAACGCTCGAAGCGAGCCAACGCGCGGGAAAGGGAGCCTGTCCGGGTCGACCGCTTGCGGCACGCCGCGAGAGCCGTGGGGTCCGAACCGCCCCGTGGCCCGCCGGAGGATGCGTGCACGACTCTGGAGAGCCGAGCAAACATCCGCGTGTCGCGAGCGACGAGATGGAAACCGAGCGACCGAGCGGCGACCCACCGCCGCTCTGCCGAGCCGAGCAGCCTACCCGGGCCCGCCGGCGGCGTCAATATCATGAAATCCCGGGCCCGATCGGGCTCTCGACGTCATCGAGCCGTGGTCTCCATCGTAAGAACCAAGCGGGCGTGGGAAATCTCAGCCTGAAGGGGCCGGGCGCGGGTGCGGCGGTCGATCGCGATGGTCGTATCCAGAGGCAGCGGCTTGCCCTGGGCGGCGACGCGGAGGTGACGCCGGTGGTCGGTGTCGAGCAACTCCGCGGGAAGAAGCCGCTCGACGAGTCCGCGAGTGATCGGCCCGGCCGGGGCTGGCAGGCGGTTCAACGCCACGCTGGCGACGCGGAACGTGAGCCTCGGCCCGGCCGGGCCACGGGCGGCGGGCGGCGGGTCGGCGAGGTCGGCCGCGCCGGAGTCGGCGGCGGTCGCCTCGTGAGCGGGGTCCGACGCGCCGTCGACGCCCGAATAAAGCGGCACGCCAGTCGGTTCGAGGACGATCACCAGAACCTCGCCGGGCGTCGGAACGGGCCGATCGATCTCGCCCGGCGAAGCGTCGGCGAAGGCGAGACCGACGAGGATGCGCCCGGGCCGGAAGTCGACCGCGATCGTCCGCAGGCGCTCGGGCCAGAGGCCGGGATACTCGCGGTCCAGCCACGGGCGGAGGCGGTGGGCGAGCCAGGCGTTGGCGTCGTCTTCCGACAGTTCGAGGCGCCAGAGGTCGCCAGGTTGACGCTGAGCGGACAAGACGGTGAGCGCGCGATTCTCAGCGGCCACGGCGGCCGGCCGCGTCGCGCGATCGCCCGCGGCGGCGGCCCGCTCAAGAAACCACTCGGGCGGCGTCTCGGCGAGCCGCCATGCGAAAAGGGCGGCCACGCCGATGAAGAGCAGGCCGACGGCGATGGCGACACGACGCGGCCCGAGTTCGCGAAGCCGCCGAACGACAAGGTCGCCGAGTCGATCGGGCGCCCCGCCGCCTCGTGCATTGGCGCCCCGTCGGCGGGCTTTCGACGAGTCGGCGGCGCGGCCGGCGTCGCGACGAGCGAACACGCGCATCTCGGCCGGGCTGGGCGAGGGCGGTCTGGCGTGCGCGTGCGTCGCCCGTCGCCCTTCCGGCGGAGCCGCGAGCCGGCCGCGCCGTCTTCGACGGGCTCGCTTCGATCGGCTCATGGTTCGCTCCGGGGGGTCGGGTCGGTCTTCGCGGCGGCGGCGTCGCCCGCTCTTGAAGAGGATACGGCCTGCCGGATGGATGCACGCGCGGCAATGAGCGGCTATAGAAAGACCAATGTTCCGCGTGGCGCTGCACGAGCCCGAGATCCCGAACAACACCGGCAACATCGGTCGGACCTGCATCGCCACGGGGTGCTCGCTGGACCTGATCCGGCCGCTCGGTTTCGACACGTCGGTCAAGGCGCTGCGGCGAGCGGGCTTGGATTACTGGCCGCGCCTCGCCCCGCGCGAACACGAAAGCTTCGACGACGCGGCGCGCGACATGCCGCTGACCGCGGATCGCGTGTGGCTCTTCACGACGCGGACGCATCGGCCGGTCTGGGACGCGCACCTGCGGGTCGGCGACGCCTTGATCTTCGGGAAAGAGACGCAGGGCCTGCCCGAGGCGATCCGGGATCGGTACCCGGATCGGCTGGTCCGGTTCCCGATGCTGCGCGGCGAGCGATCGCTGAACCTCGCGACGGCCGTGTGCTCAGCGATTTACGAGGGAATGCGGCAGGCGGTGGCGCGCGGCGAGGCGACGGTGGACGCCGCGGGAGAACTGGCGCCGAAAGTGGGCGCGCCGGACGGCCGAGACGCCTGACCCGCCGACGCCGCGGTCGGACCGGCGTCGAATCCCGCAAACGACCGTTCCCGATCGGGAGAACGCACCGGATCGCAATCGGTTGAACCATCGGCGGCGGTCGCGCCTCTACCATCGATCGAACTCTGAGAACGAACCCCGAACGCGAGGAAATTGACGATGTCGACGAAAGCGATGATGACGACGGCGACGACGCGAGTGCGTGTGGCGGGCGTGGCGGCGGCCGCCGTCATCCTGGTGGGGCTGGGCTCGCTGACGGCTCCGCTGGACCGAACGGCCGAAGCGCAGCGCTTGCTGCCCGCGGACCCCGACCGACGAACGCTCGTGCGGGCGGCGGACAAGCCGGTGGTGACCGTCATGGGTCAGGGTCGCTTCGCCGCGACGCCGAACCGGGCGACCGTCACGCTCGGCGCGGAGTTTCAGGACGACTCGGCGGTGCAGGCGCAGTCGCGAGTGAACGCGACCGTCGAGCGGATCACATCGGCGATCCGCGAACTCGAGGTCGAAGGGCTGATGATGCAGACTTCGGCGATCAACCTCAGCCCGGTCTATACCTGGAACCAGCGGGCGAACCAGAGAGAGCGGCAACTGGAGGGCTATCGCGCGTCGATCGCCTTGACGGTGCGTATCGACGAGATCGACCGCGTGGGCGCCGTGATCGACGCGGCGATGGAGGCCGGGGCGAACGAGATGCGCGGCGTCTCCTTCGGCTTGGTGGACGACAGCGACGCGAAGGGCGAGGCGATGCAGGACGCCGTGCGCGAAGCGCAGCGGAAGGCTGAGAAAATCGCTTCGACGCTCGGCATGCGGCTCGGCGACCTGGTCGAGGTGCAGGAGGCCGGCGCGGTGCGGCCGATCACGGAGGGCCGGGGCGGCACGCGTGCGATGTCGATGCAGGCGGAAGCAAGGATGGCCCCGACGCCGATCGAGGCGGGCGAACTGGAAGTGACGGCCTCGGTGCAGTTGACCTATCGGCTCGACGGCTGAAAAAGCGGCAAGTGCCGCGTCGGACACAGAGCCACAACGTCTCATCCACGGCGCCGGTGGGCTTCGACCCGTCGGCGCCGCGTGGTCTTTCGTATCAGTCCACGCCGTCAGCCCCACCCGCCGCGTCCGGTGGCGGAACTCAGCGGACCGGGCAGGCGCTTTCGTCGAGGAACCACTTGAGCGCGCCGCCGATCGGAGAGACGCCGAGGATCGGCAATTCTTCGGCGTCGCGACGCGCGTCCCCCGCGCGGTGCGACGCTTCGAGACGCTCGATCGTCGCTCGCTTCTTCTCGCCCGCGACGAGCACCACGATGAAGCGGGCGGCGTTGATCAGCGGATAAGTCATCGTCACGCGCGCCGGCGGCGTGACGCGCGGGCCGTCGTTGGCCACCACCAGCTTCTTCGACTCGAAGAGAGCCGGCGAGCTAGGAAACAACGAGGCGGTGTGGCCGTCGTCGCCGCAACCGAGGAGCACGAAATCCAGACGATCGTGACCCTTCTCGCGCCACGCGAGCGTCTGTTTGAGCTCGCGTTCGTACGCGGCGGCCGCGTCGTCACGCTCGGCGACGATCGGATGCACGTTCCCACGCGGCATGTCGGCGTGATCGGCGATGATTTCGCGCAAGTGGCGGAAGTTGCATCGCTCGTCCTCGAGCGGAACGCGGCGTTCGTCGACCACCCAGAGATGCGTGAACTTCCAGGGGAAGCTGCGGTAGAGAGGGTCGGTCATCAGACGCATGTAGACGGGCAGCGGAGTCGAGCCGCCCGACAGCGCGAGGTGGAAGTCGCCGAAGGCCCGGACGCAGTTCTGGGCGTGGATGAGCAGGTCGGCGAGGATCGCCCCCGCGAGGTCCTCGAGCTCCGGCTTGACCACCACGGACCCCGGAAGATCGGGCGGGGTGGGCGCGGCTTCCAGATCGAAGCCGATGTGCGAGTCGCCGGACGAGCGGCCGTCGTCGCGGTCGCGGTCGCCGCCGGCGTAGCGGTCGGGCTGAGAAATGTCGCGTCGGGGGTCGCTCACGTGCAGAGTGTAGGAAAGCCTTGAGAAGGTGTTTCGAAGCGACGCGGGCGGGCGACGCCGCACGCCGAGGCAGATTCCGGCCCGGCAGGGATTGATTTACTGGTCGGAGCCGCCGACGATTGGGCCGGAAGGAGCCCGGCGATGGCGGTGCTCATGGAATTGTCGCGCATCCTGATCTGCGAGCTGCACGACCTGCAGGTGATCGAGTTGGCCGAAGTCGGCGGCGAGCGGACCTTCCCGATCCTGATCGGGATCGCGGAGGCCGAAGCGATCCGACGACGCTTTCAGGGCATCGAGCTCAAGCGGCCGCTGACGCACGAGTTGATCCACTCGCTGATCGAGGCCTTCGACGGCCAACTGGAGTCGGTCACCGTCTGCGACCTGTCGGAGCACACGTTCTACGCGACGCTCGACGTTCGGAAAGAAGACGGCACGCTGCTTCGACTCGATTCGAGGCCGAGCGACGCGATCGCGCTCGCGGCGGGCACGAACCTCCCGATCTACGTCGAAGAGCACGTGCTGGAGGACGCACAGGCGGACCTCTAAGCCTCGCCGGAGACACCGCTCGCGCCGGAATCGGCGAGCCCGCCCAACCCCGGTCAATGTGGCGACGACGGACTCAGCGTTGACCAGGCGCCTCGGCGTGCAGACCCTCGGTCGGCCAGCGCTCGAGCTTGTACGCGGAATCCCAGAACAAGTACTCGTACTCGGTCGAGAGGCGGAACGCGCGGAACATCGCGTCCCGATCGGCGCCGGTCGCGGCGTCGGCCGCTTCGTCCGTCAGCCGAATGACTTTCCGCACGGCTTCCTCGAACGCTTCGTCGGCGTAGGTGTCGATCCACGCCCGATACGGATTGTCGCCGGCGGCCCTCGCGGCGATGGCCTTGCCCACGTCGGCGTAGATCCAGAAGCACGGAAGCACGGCCGCGACGGCGACGCAATACGGCTGCTCGTAAGCGGCCGCGACGAGAAAGTCGGTGTACGCCTGACACGTCGGCGACATCTCGGCTTCGGCCAGCGCGGCCGGCTCGACGCCGAACTGCTCCAGGAAACCGGCGTGCATCGATTGCTCCACCTCGATCGCGCCGTACGCCGAGTGCGCGAAAACGCCGACCGCGGCCCGACTCGGAGACCTAGCGGCACACGCCGAGAGCACGCGGGCGTACCGCTTCAGATACAAGCTGTCTTGCGCGATGTAGAACCGGAAGCGGTCGACGGCCAGCGAGCCGGCGGCGAGCTCCCGGTTGAACGCAAGCTCGTGAATCGCCTGCCGCAAGGCGGCGGTGCGGCTCCAAGCGGTTTCGGTAAACGACATGGTGCGAGTCCCGTCGGAGGCTAAACGTGGGCGAACGTGGGCAAACGTAGGCGAATGGTGTGCGCATGCCGCGCTCTCGCCGAATGACGAACCTGAATGCGGCGAGCGTCGATGCTAGGCCAACCGCACCCGTCAACCCGACGCAACACGCCTGGAGGCTTCAAGCCCCACGCCCGGACGACTGAGCGAACAGGCGACCGAAGGACCGAACGACCGAACGACCGAGGGATCGAGCGCCGACCGCTGACGAACCGCGAATCACCGTATTTGGGTTGGGCTATGCCTTTCCCAACTTCACATCACGCCACGATCGCTCGCGCGACGCGGCGATGTGGAGATGGGAAAGGCACGGCACGTTGAAAGCGCGCGACTGCGGCCGCATCGCGCCGACCACGTCGATGGCGGACCCGGACGCAAGCACTGAAAAGCACTGTTTTTCTCGGACATCTCGACGCGGGGCCTTCGCACAACGCTCGTCACGGCGCGTCAGCAACCGCAGCGAAACCGACGCATACGCGCGGTGCACGCGGCGCCAAGTCGAGATGTAGTTGGTGTATTCCCTAGGTGCAGAATCGGTGAAGTTCCCGTTGCCTCCGGCTGTGCTGGGTGTATCGTCTGGGATGGCACCGTGTTGCGCGGCTTGGAGTCGCGCAGCCTCCCCGGACGTGAGACCTCCGGCGTGTTCGCCTCGGGCGTGAGACCCCGACCGCGAAGCGGTGTCGAGACAACGGCCGCCCCGCTGATGCGCGGCGGTGAAACAAGAGAGTCACCAAGACACAAACGAGAGAGAGGAGAGCCCCTACCGGGCAACCCCCGGCAACCCCGGTCGCGTTCGCGAATCCCCAGCGGCCGGGTTGGGAAGACGACGCCAACAAGTCCGAATTTCGGAAGCTGATGAAGACGCGTGATCGCACTCCATGCGTCAAAGAGGCTCCGTCCTGAAGGACGCTCGCTGCGTGTGAAGCCTTCAGCTTCGCCGCATCGCGAGCGGCGGTGCCGCGCGTCGAGCAGCAGAGGGGCGGGTCAGGGGGCGACTCGGGGAAAAATCGGCCGATCGCGAAATGCGACGGGCGACGTGCTGCCGGCGAGACTCCCAGCGTCATCCCTCCACAACTCCGAATACGAGTGTCCCACTTCCCGGGACGCCCTCCGACCTGCTTCCAAGCCGGTCGCGATGTCACTCGCATTGTTCACAAGCGGCTGATAGATCGCAGGGGTATCTTGCAATCTCAATGAGGCTGCACCGGGAAAGGGCTATTTTATTGCGCACACATTATGTGTTATGGTGTGTTCAGATGCGCGAAAACTGCGGAAATACGCATCGCCACACTTGCCCGGCCTGCAGTTGTGACTAGTGTGAGTTTGCCGCAGCGCAGACTCGGAGACGAGTCGGCGTCGCTACGCCGTGAGACAGCGTGCCGGCGTGCGTGGCGGGGCGACTCTGGACCGAACGCACTCCGGCCCCGAGCTCGCCGACAACACGAGAGACCGACCGTGTTCGCCCACCTCGAATCACTCGGTAATTCTTGTGGCGCAAGCACTTACACCGCCCGCGGGAGACCGTCGGCGGCGCCCCACGAGCCGTAGAGAGACGCGCGGGGCACCGGCGCTTGGGCCCTTCGAGGCACACAGGGACTTCGTCGCGGAGTCTCCGGTCACCCCGGCTGTTCGCCAATCGCACCCAGCGACCGGCGGGCTCGCCGGGGTGATCGTATGCGCCCTTCGAAGCAAGCAAACCACGTCCGTAAACGCCTGTGCGATGAGATGATTCTTTTCAGATTGGGCTTGACGAAACCCGGCGACCGCGTCAATATGTGATCGAGACAGGGAGCCTCGCGTCCGAATGTCGTATTCACGACGCTCCCAGAGACATTCGCCAGAGGATCTGGCGGGATACACACAGAGAGAGAGTTTAGAAATGCAGAAAGCTGCCTTTATTGCCGCTGTCGCCGGCGCCGCCGGATTCGCTGTCGCCGCCCCGTCGTCGTTCATCGACCTCGGCGTCGTCGGTACGCCGGGTTCGTACACCTTCGACACCTTCGGTTCCGAGCTCGTGCAGGACGCGTTCGGCGACGACGTGCCGCGCGACGCTGACACCGAGATCGCCCTCTACGACGCGGGCGGTGTCGTGCTCGCCGAGAACGATGACGCGGGCGGCACGCTCCTCAGCGAGATCAGCCTGAACCTCTCCGCCGGCGTGTACTTCGTCGCCGTCGGCGAGTTCAACTCGATCTGGGAGCCCAACTTCGTCAACTCCGGCACCAGCTTCGAGGACGGCGACATCGCCGAGATCGACGTCAACCTCAACGGCTCGCTCGTCGACGAAGTCACCATGGGCTTCGACTCGGCGACCGGCTTCGAGAACCAGACGCAGTTCTGGCGCCTCGAAGTCGTTCCCACCCCCGGCGCCGCGGGCCTGCTCGGCCTCGCCGGTCTCGCCGCGGTCCGTCGTCGCCGCTAATCGCGACGCACCAGACCACGCCCAGCGCGGCCGAAAGGCCCCGCCGGGCTTTCATCGAGCCCATGCCCGATGACCGGGAAGCACTCTCCCGGATACCAGGTTCCGCGGTTTCCCTGACCGCAAACGGAACCACCCGCCGTCGGTTCTCTCTCTCGTCGCCGACGGCGGTCCGACGCACCGGGTTGTTCTCTCTCGCACTCCGACCCGGTGCAACTCTCTCGGATCCTTGTGCGGCGGTCTGGTCGAAAGACCAGACCGTCAATTCCGGGTGCGTTCGCCCGGTTCCCGCCCGTTGAGGGCGACCCAAAAGAGTGGCCGTCGCCTCCGCGCGTGAGACCGCGGAACCCCGCACGGCCGCAGTATTGCTCTTGAGAGACAAGAGAGAGGATTTGGACATGAACCTGAAGCTCACCGCTGCCGCTCTGGCCCTTGCCGCGACCACCGGCGCCGCCGTCGCCGATCGCCAGGCCCCGTTCTTCACGACGCAGGACGGCCTGTCGGCTGACGTCCGTCAGTTCGACCAGAACCCCTACGCCAACGGCCGCAACATCTTCGCCGTCTACGACTTCGCCAGTGGCTCGCTGGACTACTTCGCCGACCCGGCGCTCGGCACCCCGATCGTCTTCGACGCCTCGCTCGGCGGCCTGCAAGTCCTCGGCGTCGAAGCCAGCGACATCACCGCCGACATCAACTGGAACACCGGCGCCGTGTTCGAGAACTGGGCCTCCGAGCTCCGTCTCGGTTGGGAAGACGCCGGGTTCGGTACGATCGGCGTCGCCCCGTTCCCTGGTAGCGACCCCGCGAACAACGAAGGCCCGGCCGTCGAAGGCACCTCGCTGACCTTCACCGGCGGCGGTTTCGGCTTCGTCGACCTGTCGAACACCGACATCGACATGGACGGCGTCGTTGACGACTTCTTCATGCCCGCCGCCGGCGCCGCCGTCAACGGCTTCTCCACCTTCGACGACGGCACCGGCCAATCGGCCGGCACCGTCACGGGCGGCACCATCACCTTCACGCTCGTCCCCTCGCCGGGCGCCGCTGGCCTCCTCGGCCTCGCCGGCCTCGCCGCCATCCGTCGCCGCCGCTAAGCGCCGCGTGACGCAAGCGTCCGCTTCCCTCGCCGCCGATCGCCGGCGATGAGAGACGGCCGCTCACGAATCTCGCCCCGCGGAACGGAAACGCCTCGCGGGGCTTTCACTGGCAGGATTCGAGAACGACGGACCTTCACGATCCGTCGGCCGACTCGACGTCGCATCACGGAGTTGCCGCGGGTGAGAAGCGGCGGTCGAAGCGCGTCGAGGTGACAAATCGTGAATCCGCTTCCCTCCTCCGAGGGCTGCTGTGGGTCTTTCGCGTGCAGCGTTTCGCCGACGACGTGTCGGCGACGCCGCGTGCGGTAGTGCGCGACGTGCGAGCAAGCGTCGCGCGAGACATACACAGTGGAGAAGCAAGAGATGAACAAGCTTGCACTTAGCGTTTCCGCGATCATGATCGCGGCCGCCGGCGCCAACGCCGCGGTCATCTGGGACGAGGGCGTCAACGGCGATCTGTCGAACGACGAACTCGCCGCCCCGACCGTCCTCGGCGCCCTTGCCGTCGGTTCGAACGAGGTCATCGCAACGATCGACCCCTTCGCCTCCCCGATCGACGAATTCGACTCGTTCACGTTCGACGTGCCGGCCGGCACGATTCTCGATCAGGTGATCCTGACCTCGTACAGCACGTTCACGGGCGGCGACGGAACCTCGGGCATCGTCGCCTGGGACGGCCCGAACGCAACCGCTCCGTTCCTCGGCGGCGCCGGCTTCGGCGCGGCCGACGCCGGTAGCGACATCATCACCACCTACGACCCCTCGGGCGATCTCGGCCCCGGCACCTATACGTTCTCGATCCGTGAATTCGGCGGCCCCGGCGCGAGCTACTCGCTCGACTTCGTCGTCGTCCCGACTCCGGGCGCCGCTGGTCTGCTGGCCGTGGCCGGTCTCGCCGCCGCGCGTCGTCGCCGCTGATTCCTCCAACCGACCCTTCGCCGAAAGGCGAACGACCTCCGCGGTCTCCCCTCCCATGGACGGGAGACCGCCTTTCATTCCCGACATCGGACGCCGCAACCGGCGTCCGTTCGAGCGCGACCCGGGCCGGCGAAGCTTGACCTCTGCTTCCGATTCGAAACTCGCGCCTCCAGACGCTGGCGCCGCTCAACCAGCGGCGCCAACCGTTCCGCGGGCGGTCGACGCCCGCGACCACGGCTCGGTGTTCTTCCGACCGGAGGGTCGGTCCGCACGGGCCACAACAGAGAGACATTGGAGAGCATCGATGAACAAGATCATCATCACGGCTGCGGCCCTCACCGCCGCCTCGGCGTCCGCCGCCTTCGCCTCGATCCCGGTCAACCTGACCGGCGAAGAGAACATCACCGCGACGGGCCAGGACTTCACCTTCAATTTCAACGGCGTTCCGGCTGCCCTGTCCGAGGGCGTCCTCACAATCGAGGCCCTCGGCGATTACAGCGTCGTGCCGCCGTCCAGCGAAACCCTTACCTGGGACGTCGACGGCGTCGCGTCGGGCGTCGGCTTCGACGCGAGCGCGTTCTCCGGTCCGGTCGACCTGTTCCAAAACGCCGTGTCGCAATCGTTCGTCATCTCGCTCGCGGACATGCAGACGATCACCGCCGACGGCTTCGTCACCGTGAGCCTCGACAACTCGGACGCGGTGAACTTCTTCACCGACCAGCCCGAAGACTTCGTCAAGTTCTCCCTCTCATTCACCGGCGTGCCGACCCCCGGCGCCGCGGGCCTGCTCGCCGTCGCCGGTCTCGCCGCCGTTCGGCGTCGTCGCTGATGCGGTCCGCGCCGCCGCGGTAGCGGTGAGCGATGACGTTCATCGCCTCAACACGCTCGGGCTGCCCAAGTCCGCCCCACGCACAAGAGCCGGCTCGATCGGCCCCTCCGACTTCTCGCGGCGGGGCCGTTTCTTCATTTTGGGGAACGGCTCGCCGACGTTCGATCGTCGAATCGCGGTGTTCGGCCTCGACGCCGACGAGCGGAGTTGACCCACGTTGCCGGCCTGCAACGATGACCGCATGAGACTGCTGCTCGCATCGGACATCCACCGCAACCTCGACTCCCTCCGCTCCCTCGTCGAACGCGCCGAGTCGCACGACGCCCTCCTCATCGCCGGCGACCTCGACACGCAGCACCAAGGCCTCGACGAGATCGCGGAGTCGCTCAGCAAACTCGCAACGCCGACGGCGATCGTGCCCGGCAACAACGAAACCGCGGACGCGTTGCGTGCGGCGATGAACGAGTGCTGCCCGAACGCAGCGGTGCTCCACGGCGAAAAGCGAACGGTCGGCGGGTTGAACGTGTTCGGCTTGGGCGGCGGCATACCGCCCATCGGGGCGTCGTGGTCGTTCGACCTGACCGAAGACGACGCGGCAGCCGAATTGACGAAAGCCGAGCCCGGTGTCGACGTATTGCTGCTGCACTCGCCGCCACTCGGCGCCGCCGACCGGACCGGTGAGGGCAAGCGGATCGGTTCGACGTCCATCCGCGACGCCATCCGACGCGTCCAACCAGCGTTGGCTGTCTGCGGACATGTTCACCCCTCGTGGGGGACAGTCGCCAGAGTCGGCGAAACCGTCGTCGTAAACCCGGGTCCGCGCGGCCTGACGTTTGAGACGGTTCTTGCAAGCGATTGAAAGCGTCGGAGGCAGGCCGCATAGCGGCCGACACGAGTCGCTCGACACCCATTCGCTCCCCGACCGACGATCGGCCCGACGAGCCGGTCTTACGCCGAGCGTTCGAGCACCGCGCTCGCCAGGTTTTCGAGGTAGTCGCGAGCCGGCGAATCCGGAAGGACGGCAAGACGCTCGACCGCCTGACGAACCAGCGTCTCCGCGACCGCGTGCGCGTGCTGGATCGAGCCGGTCTGGTTCAGTTGCTCGATGAGTTGAGCGCGTGAACGCATCGGCCGACCCTGACGAATGGAATCGCGCAGTCCGTCGGCGGCGCCGTTGCGCATGGCGAGATGGTGGATCAGCGGCAGAGTGAGCTTGCCGAGCTCGAGGTCGCGGCCGAGCGGCTTGCCGACGGCGTGCTCGTCGCCGGCAAGGTCGAGCAGGTCGTCACGAATCTGGAACGCAGCCCCGAGGCGCGAACCGAAATCTCGGAGAGCGTCCGCTTGCGCAGGCTGCGCACCCGCATGAATCGCGCCGAGTTCGGCGGCCGCGGCGATCAACGCCCCCGTCTTCTGTTCAATGATGCGGAAGTAGTCGTCCAGCGAAAGCTCGGCGTTGCGACGGTTCGCGAGTTGAAGCACCTCCCCCTGGCACACGACCGCCGTGAGTTCGCCGACTCGGGTGGCGGAATGCTTCCCGTCGCGCCGCCGCACGGGAAGCGTCGAACACAGATGAAAAGAGCGGGCGAAGAGATAGTCGCCAAGAATCACAGCCGTCTCGTTGCCCGACATCGCGTTGACCGAAGGCCCACCGCGACGCGTGTCCGCCTCGTCGAGCACGTCGTCGTGCACCAATGTGGCGAGATGGATGATCTCGGTGACCGCAGCGACGCTCGCGACCTCGGCGAAGCGGGGGTGATTCAAGCCGATCGCCGGCTCCGCAGCCGCCGCGGCGACAAGCGTCAGCGCCGGCCGCAACATCTTGCCGCGGTACGAGCCGGCGTGCTCGACAAGGCGGTCGACGACGGGATCCCCCGAGAGCAACGCCTCGTCCATGGCATGAACCACCGCGCCGAGGCCGTCCCGAAGGAAAGCGTCGATCGAAGGCGGCGCAGGCGCGATATCGGCGAGAGTGAGCATCGAGTAATCCAGTACCTCAATGATGGCATAGACGACCGTGGGCGTCTACCAGTAGTTTCAAAAAGAATTGAAATTGAGGCGGAGCGCAAACGCTCGGCCCGAGGCCAGCACGCCAGTCACACATCGCGCCGACTCTTCAGCCGGTCCGACCCGACCACGCCGAGCCGCCCCCGGGAGGCGGAGGCCGAGAGCCCAGGTCGCCACGACCACCGACCAAGCGGACCAAGCCGAACGTGCGATGACCGAACGCGGCAAGCACAGACTCGTCGAAGCGTTCGGCGTTCGAGACCGCGGGTGCGGGTATACTTCGACCGACGGCGTATCGGTGCGGGTCATGACGAACCAGCATGACGCACTGGCATGACGCTTCGGGCCGATGGCGGCGTCGGGCTGAAAGTACCGAACACGACCGGGGAGCGGTTGATCGACGGCGGGATGGACATCGGGGCGGGTCCGTCCCGGGCAGCTTGGAGCGGAGCTTTCATGAGCGATGTTGCGATGATCTCGCCGACCCTTGGGTTCATTTCGATGCCGGGTGGTTGGGAGTGGCTGATCGTGCTGGTCATCGGTCTGCTGTTGTTCGGCCGCCGTCTCCCGGAGGTGGGTCGGAACATCGGCAAGACCGTCGTCGAGTTTCGACGCGGCATCGGCGACATCGAGCGCGAGGTGGACGAAGAAGCGAAGCGGGACCGCTCGCTGCCGAAAGCGGAGGAGAAGGCGGCGGTGAGTCACGACGAGCGAGCGGTGCCGCAGGAATCGCGCCGCCCGACCACGGGCGAAGCGTCGGCGTAAGCCACGTCCCACCGGGGCTTCGGGGAACCGGCGTCACCAAACACCGGGGCTCATTCAACAAGCGGTCCTAAACGATTTCGGTCGGCCCGCTCGACGCGATGAGCCTCATGGCTTCGCCGCGTCGGAGCAGTTCTTCGACCGCCCGGCGGCCCCGCTCGCCCATGCTGAGCGTCAGATCGTTCACGTAGAGGCCGACGAATCGATCGACAAGCTCGCGCGCGACAGGCTGATCGCCCCCAGCGGTGGCGAACGCGGCGGCGTAGTCGATGCCGCCATCGCGGTGATCGAGCGCGTGACGGATCGAGCGGCGGAGAACCCGCGATACCGTGGCGTGCGCGTCCGGTCCGAACCGGGTGATGAGGTCGCGCTTGACCGCGTTGGCGCCGAGGGGCAACGGCAGGCCCGACTCGCCCGGACCGCCCAGGCCGGCCGTCTCGTCATGCCACCACTGGCCCAGGTCGATCACGAGCCCGAGCCCCTGATCCGCGTAAGTGACCTGTGCCTCGTGGATGACGAGCCCGGCGTCCGCTTCGCCGCTGAGGATCGCGGGGACGATCCGGTCAAAACGCATCGGCCGGAACTGGTCCCTCTCCGCGGCGACCGCCCCCGCCTCGCCGGTCATCGACCGGAGGACGAGATACGCGGAAGTCTCGAAGCCCGGGATCGCGACCGTCGCGCCGTCGCGGAGCATGCCGGCAAGCCACTCGGCCCGATCGGGTTGCTTCGCCTTCGCATGGGGCAGCGGGGCGCCGGGCGGCGTGAGCACCTTCGGGCCGTAGCCGTCGCCGAACGAGGCGCCGCAGTCCGTGAGGACGTACCGGTCGCGCACGGCGCCGAAGGCGTGCATGGAGATCGCCGTGACGTCGACGTCCGCAATCTCAATCGCCCGGCGGTTGAGCTCCTGAATGTCCACAGCCAGCGGCGTAAAGACGAAACCTTCGGTGTCGATGGCGGGATCGAGTTCCGGCGCGTGCGCCGGGCCGCCCGTCAGACCACGCGTCCCCAGCGGCCACCACATGAACGCGTCGTCAGGGTCGGGCGAGTGCGCGATGGTCAGGCGGCGGTCGGCGTCGTGCTCGGGCTTCGGCATGGTGAACGATGGTAGAAGCCGCAACTCCTCACGGGGTGCTAGCGTGAAGACATGAAGCGACACGACCCCGCGACGACACAACGGATGCGCACGAGACGGCCCAACGCAATCGCAGCCCTGCTCATCGCGAGCGGCATCGGTGGGCTTGCTGGCTGCACCGCCGGCGGGCCAGCCGGCGGGGCGACCGACGAACGGCTCGACCAGCGCAGCATGCGCGGCGTCGCGGCGAGCGAGGCCTACGCGGCCGACCGCGCTCGTGATCGCGACCGCGAACCCCGCTCGCCAACCGCCGAGCGGCGGACCGCCGGCCAAACAGCCAGCGTCGTCGCAGAGGTGACCCCGATCGGCGGCGGCGCCGGCTTCCGCGTCGACTTCGACGACCTCCGCGCCCGGCTCGTCGAAGCCGCCGGAGCGGACGTGCTGGAACAGTGGGTCTTAGAGCGGGTGCTCGAAGAGCGTTGCCGACGGGCGAGCATCGCGGTGGACGAGGCCTTGCTCAAGCGCGAGCGGGCCCTGCTCATCGAGGCGCTGCGCCGGGGCGGGATCGACGCGGACGACGGCGCCCAGACGCGTCGCAGCCAGGCCGAGGCGGAGCGCGTGCTCGCGCAGCTTCGCGCACGGCGCGACCTGGGCCCAACGCGGTTTGCGGGCACGCTCCGACGATCGGCGATGCTCCGGGCGCTCGTGCAGGACGACGTCGCGGTGACCGACGAGCAGGTCAACCTCGCCCATGCGCTGCGGCACGGGCCGCGGTACCGCGTGCGCGTCATCACCGCGGAAACGCTCGCAGCCGTGCGTGCCGCCGTGGCGGAAGTCGAGGCGGGCGAGCCGTTCGACGTGGTCGCTCGCCGACGCAGCACCGACGTCTCGGCCGCGCGGGGCGGAGCGATCGATCCGGTCAGCCCCGCCGACCCGCTCGTGCCGCAGGCGCTCCGGCGGGCCCTGCGCGAGCTGGCCCAAACCGAAGGCGTCGGCGCACTCACCGCGCCGGTGCGCCTGGAGAACGGCTACGCGGTGGCCGTGCTCGACGCCGTAGAGCCCGGCGACGGCGTGCCGCTCTCGTCGGTCCGAGCCGACCTAGAGCGGATCGTGCGGCTTCGGCAGGAGCGACTCCTGATGGACGAGATGAGCCGACGGATTCTGGCTTCCGTGGAGGTCAGACCGATGGAGGCGAGTTGGCGATGGGCGTGGCGGACGCGTGAACCCGGCGAAGGCGGGACCGCCGCCGGGCCGAATTGACGCCGAGCAGCGGAGTCGAGCGGAGGGGGAGGGGGGCGGCGCGGCGGGGGGGCGGAGGCGCGGCGAGGGGGCGGAGGCGCGACGGGGGGGGGGCGGTGGAGTTGAATCGACGCCCGATAAATCCCCGACGCGCACGGACCGCCAGCGAAGCGCCCGTTTCTCCCGATAACCGGGGAAGCGGCGTGGTCTGACCGGACTGGGCGAGCGGATGTTCGTTGGGACAGGCCGATATCGCCGGCCGATGCGAACCGTTGGCCGTCCCGCGTCTTACGGTGAAGAGGGCGGGCGGGCGAGCGTCGCCAGGATCGCGGCGTGGCGCCGGGGCGGGGCTGTGAATCGGGGCGGGGCTGTGAATCGGGAACGGGCCCAGGCGCCCACTTGTTCTGGAAAGGGTTTGACTCCTGACGCATGTTTGCGAGGCTTCGGTGCACGAGATGGAACGGCCAACAAACGCATACCCGATAACGCTGGTGCTCGGCGAACACGCGGAGATTCGTTCGTCGTGCGCCGCGGCGGTGGCGACCATGGGCGGCGCGGTGCTGGATTCGGCGCCCGCCCGGACGCTTCCGGGCGAGACACAGTTGGTCGAGGCTCTCTTCGGCGTAGACGTGGTGGCGTGCGGCTCGGAAGACGAAACCTCGTTACGGGCGGTGTCGGGGCTGGCCGAGCGCGGCGAGTTCGACGGCGCGCTGCTGGCGGTGTCGCCGACCGACGCGGCGGCAGGGTCGATGGCCTCGGCGGTGCGTCTCGGCGCGGACGACGCCGTCAGCGCAGCCTGCCTGAGCGGGCCCCAGGGCTCGGCGGTGCTGGAGAAGGTGCTCACAATCGCAACGCGGCGGCGTCACCGCCAGCGCTCGATGCTCGAGTTTCGTCACGCGGCGGAGACGGCGCGGAACCGGGCCGAGTCGCTGGCGCTGCGCGTAAGCCGACTCGAAGGCGAAGCGTGGACGGACCCGCTCACGGGACTCGCCAACCGGCGTCAGCTCGCGGCTCGCCTCGAGCGGATGTTCGCCGAGGCGGTCCGCTACGGCGCCGAGTTGTCATGCGTCATGATCGACCTCGACGGGTTCAAGCAGCTCAACGACATGCACGGCCACCGCGAGGGCGACGCGTGCCTCAAGCAGGTGGCCAAGGCGATCGCCGACAGCGTCCGCGCGTCGGACGTGCCGGCACGCTTCGGCGGCGACGAGTTCGTCGTGCTCATGCCGCGGACGCCGGTCTGCGAGGCCGCGCGAGTCGCCGAGCGGTTGCGCTCGTTCTTCCATGCGCGCGTCGCGCCGTGGTGCGGCGCCGACGTGGAACTCGGCATCTCCATCGGCGTCGCCAGCGTCGAGAGCGCGAAGCCCCTCACCGGCGACGGCCTCATCGAAGCGGCGGACCGCGCCATGTACGCCTCCAAAGCCGGCGGCGGCGCGACCATCATGCGCTGCGAAGCCAACGGCGTCACCAGCGTCGCCTGAACCCCCCACTTCTCCCGTCATCCCCTGACGATTCTCGTCATCCACCGACGATCGGCCGGCCCGCCCGGCGGCGGAGCGTTCGCGTCGCGCACGAGAACCGGCGGCGCCGCGGCTCGCGCTGAGTCCCAACCTTCAATCCCACTCCTCGGTGCGGATCGACCTTCCTCCCGCTCGGCACGGACGCGGCGATGGTGCGCCCGTGCGCATCTACCGCGAGTTTGGTATTCCGTCGCGGCGCCCGACCGACACGGCGCGAAGGCTTGCGCCGGGGCGTAGACATCCACCGCCAAGCGGCCGACGGCGCTCGAGTCGGGCCGCGAACGCGAGATGGAGCGCCGATGTCCGACTTTCTGACGACTTGGGGCGACGCGGCGATGACGTCGCTGGGCTTCTTCTGGATGGCGCTGTGGGCCTTCTGCCTCGGCTATGTGGTGTCGTCATTGATCCAGGTGTTCGTCACGCGCGAGCGGATGCGTCGCACGATGGGCGAAGCCGGGCCCCGCTCGATGGCGCTGGGGACCTTCTTCGGCTTCGTCTCCTCGTCGTGCTCGTTCGCGGCGCTGTCGACGACGCGGTCGCTGTTTCAGAAAGGCGCGGGCCTGGCGCCGGCGTTGGCGTTCTTGCTGGCCTCGACCAACCTCGTCATCGAGCTCGGCATCCTGATCTTCATCTTCCTGTCGTGGCAGTTCGTGGTGGGCGAGTACCTCGGCGGGGTGCTGTTGATTCTGACGATGTGGTTGCTCGTCCGGCTCACGGCCCCGCGGCGGCTCGTCGAAGCGGCAAGGGAGCACGCCAACGCCGTCGCGCCCGAGCCCGACGACGCCGACGTGCCCGATCCGAAGGAACTCGCGCAAAGCAAAGGCGGTTGGCGGCGCGTCTCCAGGCGGTACTTCATGGAGTGGGCGATGGTGTGGAAGGACGTCACATTTGGATTCACCATCGCGGGCGTGATCGCCGCCTTCGTGCCGCCGAGCTTCTTCCAGACGCTCTTCATCGGCTCGGGCGCGGAGGGCGGCGCCGAGTGGTGGCAGATCGCCCTGCACACCCTGATCGGGCCGCTCGCCGCGTTCTTCACCTTCATCGGGTCGATGGGCAACATCCCGCTCGCGGCGATCCTGTTCGGCTCCGGCGTGTCGTTCGCTGGGGTCATGGCCTTCATCTTCAGCGATCTGGTGGTCTTCCCGGTGCTGCGCATCAGCGCGAACTACTTCGGATGGCGCATGGCGGCGTACATCCTCGGCGTGTTCCTGGTGAGCCTGATTGCGACCGCGCTCGTGCTTCACTTCTCGTTCGACGCGATCGGCATCATTCCCGAAAGCGGCGCCGTGGACGCAGCGCAGAAAGAACCGAGCGAGCGCTTCAAAATCGACTACACGTTCTGGCTGAATCTGGCGTTCGGCGCACTGTCCATCGGGTTTGCGCTCTTCCTGAAGGCGACCAAGCCGAAGGACGAAGGCGGCGACGGCGGCGACGGCCATAAGCACGGCGGGCGGACGTGGATGGACCGGACCCTGCTGGTGCTCGCGATCGCGTCGGTCGTGTGGCTGGTGGCCGGACTCGGGATATGGACGTGGCGATCCGTGTGACGCGAAGCGCGTCTCGCGTCGCGCGTCCCGAATTCGGTAAGCGAGGTCATGCGAAAACGCCGCAGGTGGTGCGGAAACTCGGCCCGGCCGCCGGCGCGGCATGGTCGCCGAGATCTCAGCCGGCGGCGCGATGGAACCGGCTGGTTCGCTGCGACAAGACGGGTACGCTCGATCGACGCCCGCGCATGCACAGAGCGGGCGACTGCACACCCAGACACGCCGCAGCGATGCCGGCGTCAAAGAAGGAGTCGAGTGATGCGTACACGCTTCATGAGCGCGGCGGTGATCGTGGCGATCACCGGGGCGACGGCGGCCGAAGCCGATTTGCTGCGACCGGAAGAAGTCGATCGGATTGAAGGCCGCTTCGTGGCGGAGAACGCCCTGGCGGGCGAGACGCAGGGGAGCTTCTTCGTCGGCGTCGTGCCGAGCAACGAGTGGTATCGGACCATCCACACCGCCGCGTCGCCGACCGGTATCGACGTGTATTCCACGGCAGGCTTTGGATTGTGGGCGGAAGACGGGCGGCTGAACTTGTACGCGCAGACGGCCGCGGGCTCGTCGTTGTTTCCGCTACTCGACCCTCCCGTCGAGAACGAAGGGTCCGGGACCTTCGACGCCACGATCGACTTCGTGACCTCAGGCGAGCGGACGCTCGAGTTCGACATGATGCTTCAGTCGTTCGTGACGCCGGGCGGGACGGCGACGGCGGGGTGGGAAGTGATCGGCGCGGACGGCGTGCTCGCCTCGGGCTCGGTGAGCGGTCGCGAGGTCTCGGACGAACGGGTGAGCGTGCTGTTGCCCGAGGCGGGCAGCTACACGTTGTCGTTGCGGTCCGAATCGTTCGTGAGCAACGCGTCGACGAACGAGGTGTTCGAAGTCTCTGCGAGCTCGGCGTGGAACCTGAGCGTGCTGCTGATCCCGTCGCCGGGCGCCGCGGGAGTCTGTGGCTTGGCGGGGCTGGTCGCGATCCGCCGCCGGCGATAAACGGCCCGCGCGAGTCGATGTCACGCGACGCCGACGGTCGCACGCGAGGCCGACGGTCGCACGCGAGGCCGACGGTCGCATGCGAGGCCGCTCAAGCATTCATCGGGCTCGGTCGATCATCCGGTCGGCCGAGCCCGATTCGTTGTGTGCCGGGAGACTCATTCGTTGTGTGGCGGGAGACTCGTGCTCGCGCGCTTGGTCGAGATACGTGGCAGGTGTCCGCAGCCCGCCGCGGGGCGATCGCGCCGACCGCGCCGACCGCGTGTGCGCGGTTGAGCCGGTGTCGATAGGCGGCGCTTGGGGGCAGCGGGCGACGTTTACCCCGTTTGCCAAGGGACGGTAAAGGCGGGAAAGGGTGCGTGATTTTCCAGATTTCAGGCGTGACAGGCGGCCGATTTGGGGTTATGGTGACGGAAGTCTGGTGGGCCGCACACCCATCCGGATCACGTGACAGGGATTTCACGAGGATCGAGAGTTTCAGGGAGCTTTGATGTCAGTCGTTCGAGCCGCGGCTTGTGTCGCGATGGGCGTCGCCGCGCCCGTCACGATCGGCGCCGTCCTTCCAGCCGAAGCAGCGCCCTCGTCGCTGACGCCCCAAACCCGGGCGGCGGCGACGGACGCGCACCCTGCGACCGAGCGGACGCCCGGCCGCGGGTGGGATCGCGACGGCGGCTGGACCGCTGCGTTCGGCCGAATGGTGGAAGCGCGATTCGATCGCAACGGTGACGAGGATGCGAGCGAGACTGACGGTCGGGCGGGCATCGCTGACGGGCGGGCGGGTATTGCTGACTCGATCGACTCGGGTTGGCTTGAACCCCGGAGGCGCGACGCACACGGTTTGGAGGCGGGGCTCTTTGCGTGGCCGTGGTTCGGCGTCGAAGTCGTCGATGCGACGCACGACGGACCTTCGACGCGGGACGTCCTGCACGAGATGACATCGATCGAGATGACACCGATCAAGGCGTCGGACGTGGCGTTCGCCTCGGGTGTCTCGGTCGACGTGACGGCGCCGGGGGTGTTGAAGTTCTCGCGAACGCACGGCGTGCTGTTCGGATCGGGGTGGGCGGCGCGGCTGAACGAGTTCGACACGGAGGGTTCGCGCGAGGGCGATGCGCCGCGTTCGTTCTTCGCAACGTTGATCCCGGCGCCGGGGGGTGCGGCGCTGACGGTCGGGCTGGCGGCGCTGGCGGCGGGACGGAGCCGACGCCGATAGGAAGCGATCGCGCGAATGGGGTCGTCGTATGGCGCGGCCCGAGCGAGCGTGAGAGGCGGGCGGGTGAGCGTTGGGGGCGGCGGAACAGGCGGGGGATTGAACTTGGCCCGATCCGGGTCGACAACTGAGTAGAGTGCGCGGGCGGTCGGCTGAGAGGTATAGCTGACCGCCCGTTTTTTGTTGTGGGCTCGCCGTTCGCGGCTCTCGCGGGGGCGCTGGGCACGGGAGGGCGCCAGGCGTGGGCGGGCGGTGCCGGGCGCCGGACGCGGGCGGGCGATGACGGGCGCCGTCGTGAGCTTGAGGCGCGGTGTCGGCGGGGGATTTGTGGCGACAGCCTGGGCGGGATGCGGGCGGACGGAACGGATGTTCGAAGCGTGGGCGGCGGTCGGCGCGGCGGGCGCGGCGGTGGGTGGCGGCGTGCGCTTGGCGCGCTGACCGGCGCCGCGAGAGGCTGGGGGGGCGGCGAGCTTCGGGGAGGCTGCATGGCGATTCGGGGGTGCGACGGCACGCGTGCGGGTTGAGTCAGTCGGCTTGGGAGTCGAGGTCGCGCGCGTGGGCGGTCGGGCGGTGCGCGGGCGCGTCGCTGCGGCGCGATTCGCTTTGGTCGGCTTGGTCTTGGGTTCGGGCTTGGTCTTGGGTTTGGTCTTGGTCTTGGGCTTGGGCTTGGCGCGGCGTTTGGGGGCGAAGAGCTCGGGAGGGAGGGTCTTGAGAATAGCCTTGGTGGCGGCGTGATCGCGGGCGGTGGCCTGGTCGAGGGCGTCGAGGGTTGCGGCCATGCGTTCGGGGTCGGCGACGAGTTCGGCGAAGAGGGCGAAGACGGCTTGGGTGGAGCGCGGGAGCGAGTTGGGAATGGCGGCGGTCATGGTTGGATGATGAGCGACGGCTGGGCGGCGTCAAGGAGGGATTTTGGAGGACCGCAAGTCTGCGCACAGGGAGCGACGATGGGTGGAAGAAGATTGCGTGGCGGAGTTGCGAGGGCGGGTTGTGGGGATGGGTGTTGTGCGGGGTGCGGTCGTTGCGCGTAGGGCTTGAGGGCGGCGAGTGAGGGGGGAGGGGGGGTTGGCCGCATTCGCCGAAGTTGCGCAGCCGGTGCTTGAAGCGTCTGGCCCACGCGCGGCTGACGCAAATGGTGGCGGGGGACCACAGCGGAGTACCTAAAGCGTGCCGTCGAGAGTCTATCTGGACAGTGATCGTTCCATCGGCCGCCGCGTCGCTGCCTCGGCAGCACCGACGCGATCATCTTCAACTGCTCATCCGTGAGCTCGAATCGTCGCATCCGTGGCCTTCTTGCTACGGGTGCTACGCAATGAGCCAAACCAAAGCGTAGCCGCTCAAGTACCAAACAAACGATCCGTCAGACTTGGCCTAACATGATGTCCCCATCCGTGCCTTCCGTGGGAGAAACGGGACAGACAATGGCCTACCGCCGAAATTCGTTGCTGCGCAACAAACTACCCCGAGGTGGAAGCGGAACACGCGACGACCTCTTGCTCATCGACCACGCCCAACTCATGTGGGAGGTCGAGTGCGACCGCGAGAAACGATACATGGCTCGCGGCCGCTTCATCGTCGCATCAACGTCAACACTCGTCGCGCTCGTCTCGCTCACGCTGATCACCGGCGACCCCATCGACGCGATCGCACTCGTACCGCAAAATCAAACACTCGAAGCGTCCGACCCCGCCACCCGAATGCTGCTGCAACCCGTCGTCATCGTCGGACAACTCTTCGGCCATCAGATCGAGACGCTCCGAGAAGCACTCGCCTATCTCTTCTTCTTCGGAAGCTTTGTGATGGCGTCCGGTCTTTTGCTCACAGTCTCGTCCGCCCTCTTCTACTTGCGACACCGCGAAGAAGACTCCGCCGTACTTCAAGGTGCGACAGACTTCGATTCCGTCGCCGCAACGTGGGACAACCGACAACCACAGCTCCAAGCACTCAACCCCTCCTACCTCTTCGACGTGTTGCGAGATGAACATCAACGATCGCTCCCCATCCTACGCTGGTTCCTCAAGCTCCTCGCTCGCCAGGGTGTTCTCCTCCGCGCCTACGCGAACCTCACTCTAGTGCAGGGGCTGATCGGTCTGGTTATGCGGGGCGAGGACAAGTTACGCCGCAAGTTCCGAAAGAGTCTCCGCCGCCACGAGCGCCTACGTCCCTTGCTGCTCCCGCTATCTTATTCGCGGCAGTGGACACGGCGCGCAATCGCAAGCCACGAACTCCGACCGCGTGTAGACAGAGAAGCAGTCTGGCGCAAAGTCGTCCCCTACCTAGACAAAGGCGGCGGGGATTCGATCCCCATGATGTCCACCGGGCGTTCAGACACACTACGCCCAACTGTTGAAAGCAGAGTGGTCGGCGCTTTCGCTTCGAGAATTCTCGCGTGGTGCTTGTTTAGTACAAGCGGTGCTGTCTTCTGGGCAGTCTTTAAGCCGCATACGAGCGTCGAACAATCCGTGATCTGGCTCGTCGCAACGCTCGTTGGCGTGGCAGCTTGTCTCACGCTTGGCTGGGTCGGGGCTCTGTCGAGCGAGCGCGTTTCACGGCGACTGGAAGAGGCCTACTGCCGAACGAATGCCGAGTTCGTTGTACTCGAAGCACTCCGGCACGAGGTGAGAAGCCGCCTGTCCAGCATAGTCCGATTCCCTCGAATCCTCTGGTTCGCATGGAGAAACGAATTGATCAGGTGCAGCAACGGGTCGTCGGAAGACACACGCGATCCCGACTCACGACGCCGCGAAGCCAAAGAGTGCCGCGACGAACGTCGCCGCCGTCTGCGAGCCGCACGCAACGATCTCGCTGACGTCGCCGTGCTTGCCCCGTCCTTTTACCTCCAATACCCAAAGGCCTTCGTCGAGAGGTACGGCGGACAACACGAAACCACAAGCGACACCACGAACTATGCCGGCGAAAAACAACGATTCAAAGACCTCGATCGAAAGTCACAACGTTCCAGGGATTTCCCATTCACACCCCGCGGTTGGCGGCCGTTCATCTCCGTGTATTTCTCCGCCCAACAGCTCCGAGTGAGCAATTGGAACCTCTGGTTCCGTGTGAAAAAGGCGGAACGACGTTTTGTCAGCGCGGTGTTCTTGATCGGAGCAGCCGTCCTGCTCGCCATCCTCGCAAGGGGCGCAGCGAAGCTCGAAGCGCCGCCCGGCAACCGAGTCCATTTCGGCGACGATCGAGGGCAACCAGTTCCGGCGCTCCGGCTCTCCGACGACGCCGCAGACCCCCAGCCCAGCCCAACGGACCTATCACCCGGTGCACCGAATTGGAGCGTGCCCAGCCGACCCGCTCCTGCAAGCGGCTTGTTCTCCCGCTAGTCAGTTTCCCGAGTCTATAGCGGAGTTGCGCGTGCTGGGGCGGCGACGTGCTATGACGACCAGTCGCGGAGGGCATCGGCATCGCGGGCCCGGCGGCGATGACGATCGAGTCGACCGAGGACGAGCGGGCCGAGCTCAAGCGTCGGACGCGGCGGAGGAAGACTGCGTACGCGCTCGCGACGCGGGCGCGTATCGATCTCGCTGCGGCCGACGGGCTCAACGACGCGCGGGTCTGCGACAAACTCGGCGTGTGCCGCCCGATTGTGCAGACGTGGCGTGAACGCTTCGCCGAGCGTCGGCTCGAAGGCCTCGACGATGAGCCGCGGTCGGGCCGGCCCCCGCACCATCGACGATCAGCGTGTGCACGAGGTCGCCACGCGCTCGCTTGAGACCAAGCCCGGAGACGCGATGCACCGGCGCACGCGGTCGTTGGGACCGTGGTGGTGGATGGGGCGGATCGCGGTGCGAGGGTAGTGGATGGGGGCGGTTGGGGGAAGGGCGGAGTTGGAGATGGGGAAAGGTCGGCTCGGAGTTGTGGTTCGGGGCGGGGATGCCTGGCGTTCGTTGGTGTTTTGAGGCGGGGAGGAGGGGGAGGGGGGGAGCCCTCACCCTCGTCGCTGCGCTCCTCGACCTCTCCCGCTGCGCGGGCGAGGTGGGAGTGTGGCGTGGCGGTCGGTGCGGTCAGGGCTTCGGCGCCCGCGGGGGATTGGCGGGCGCAAGGTTGGAGGAGGGGAGGGGGAGGGGGAGGGGGAGGGAGGATGAACGAGGGGCCGTTCGACCCATCATGATTCAGTCGTTGATTGATTCGGTCGGTGCTTTATCCGCCTTCCCGGGCTGGCCGTCGGCGTCGATGTCTGTCACTCGAATATTGCCATCGTCAGCGTCGGGGTGCGGGCCTTCAATCCACACGCTCAGGGGAACGTCCGCCGCGAATTGACGGAACTCCCAAACCGGGTACCCCTTCCGTGGCATCACAATAATGCTCGGCGTTTCAGACTCAAACTTGTCCCGAGGGGCTGGTACGTGAGGATCCGATATGGCGACGATGGGAAGACCGTCTCGCTCGACGAGCACGAAGAATCCGTCAAATCCAATACCCCCACCATCTTCAGCAAGAAACACGCCATCATCTTCAACGTGGATTGAATAAGTGTATCCAGCAGGAGATGAAAACGATCTCTGCGAGCAGCGTCCCACGCCGAACCCTACGGACAACAGTGCGACGCCGCCAGAAATGCATATGATGGTACGAACACCTGGTGTCACAAAAACTCCCATTCGAGTTTTTACTTCATTATGGCACGTTCGGCAACACGTCTGAAGCGCCAGCCGTTTTGGTTCTCGCACTCCTGAGCGAGACGTCCGCCTGCGCTCGCGAAATCTCTGGTGACACTCGCTTGGCGGGTCGGTGGGTTCGGGGCGGCGTGCGGGGCGGCGGCGGGGTGACGCCCGTGCCGGGGAGCGACGCACGGCGATTTCGAACTCGTTCTTTCTCTCGACCCGGCGACGGCTCACAACGTCGCCCATTGAGGCTAACGACTTTCCCGGGGCGTTCAAGCGTGCAGCGGCCGGGCGGGCGGCGAACTGTTTGTGAAGATCGGGGTGCGGCGCCGGGGGGTGCGGGTGAGTTGGGGTTGCAAAGGCGCAGCGCGGGCGAGGTGGGGTGGGTGGCGGTTGGAGGTGTAGAGGAGGGGGAGGGGGGGAGCCCTCACCCTCGTCGCTGCGCTCCTCGACCTCTCCCGCTGCGCGGGCGAGGTGGGAGTGTGGGAGGGGCTGGGGCGTCAGTCTTCGTGGGCGACGGAGGCGACGATGCGTTTGGGCATGGCGGCGGCGAGGATGCCGGCGAGGAGGAGGAGGGCGGCGAAGCCGAGGAAGGCGGTGTTGATGGTGAGTGCGGAGGCGGTTTGGGGCGCGTCGCGGACGGAATCGCCGAGGAAGAGTCTGGCGAGGAGGACGTTGGAGGCGGAGACGGCCCAGCCGACGCCCATGAGGAGGCTCATGACGACGGAGGTGTGGGCGGGTTGGAGGCGTTGGCCGAGGCTGGCGGCGATGGGGAAGGTGGAGAAGAAGCCGATCGGGGCGAGGGCGGCGAGGAGCATGAGCGGGGCGAGTTCGACGAGTCCGGGGGCTTTGGTGAAGGGTTGGGTGACGACGAGGTCGCCGACGAAGCCGAGGGAGGCGACGACGGCGGCGCCGACGAATGAGAGGAGGGCGAGCCAGAGTCGTTCGTGTCCGCGGCGTGAGAGGTATCCGCTGACGACGACGCTGAGTCCCATGCCGACGGTGGTGGCGGCGATGAGCGTGCCGGCGACTTTGGAGGCTTCGATGTCGGCGACGCGTTCGGCGGCGCGGAGGGCGTCGGCGTCGTCGCCCGCGGGGGCGAAGACGATTTTCGACGCGGCCCAGACGTTGAACATGGCGAAGAGGCCGACGTTGACGGTGAAGCGCAAGCAGTTCTGCACCGTGAGCGAGCCGACGACCAGCCAGCGTTTGAGGCGCTCGGACTTTGGTACGCGTGCGGCGACTTCGTGATGATCGGCCGCGCGGTGGGGGATGTGGCGGATGACCATGTGCAGGACGACGGCCATCAAGATGCCGGGGATCATGTACCAGACGAGGGCGGTCATGCCGGCCTTGTCGACGAGTTGGGGGGTGAGGTAGCTCGACAGGGATTGACCGACCATGCCGGCGGCGATGAATAGGCCGACGGCGAGGGCGCGGCCGCCTTTGAAGGCGCGGGCGGCGGTCTGCCCGGCGAGAGCGGTGGAGACGGGGTGGTAGAAGCCGGTGGCGATGACGCCGACGATCTGGAGGGCGATGAGCTGCCAGAAGTTTTGCGCGAAGCCGATGGAGGAGATGCAGACGCAACCGATGAGCAGGCCGAGCGGCGAGAAGACGCGGGTGTTGAGCTTGTCGCTCATCCATGCGAAGACGGGCTGGAGCAGGCCTGAGAAGATCGGGGTGGCCATGTAGACGGCGTCGACCTGCCAGGCGGTGAGGCCGAGGCGGTCTTTGAGGGGGAGGTTGAGGACGATGAAGAGGATGGGGAAGACGTCGATGAGGGCGTGGGAGGCGGAGAGAACGCCGTAGCGGAAGGTGGCGAGGCGTTTGGCGTGAGCGGAGAGGGGCGCGGTGGGCGCGTTGGGCGCGGCGGTGGAGCCGTCTTCGTCGGGTGCGCCGAGTCCTGGGCCGATGGCGGGTCCGGCGGGGGCGGCGCCGGTGGCGGTGGTTTGGTCGTCGTCGTCGCGGAAGGGACGGCTCATGCGGGCAGTTCGCGCGCTTTGAAGCCGAAGCCGATGAGGACGATGGAGAAGACGGCGCCGAATCCGCCGCCGAGGGAGACGGGCCATGTCCAGCCCATCGCCTCGAGCGCGTCGTCGAGGCGGCGGTCTTTGGCGCGGTAGAAGGGCGCCGGGGTGACCTGCTGCATGGCGTAGTACATCCAGAGGTCGCGTTCGCGTTCCGCGGGCGTGGGGATGAGTTCTTCGGGGGTGCGGGTGCCGGGCGTGCCGATGGCGTCGAGTTCGCGGTAGGTGCGTTCGACGACTTCGATGGCGGGCTCGCCGTTGAGGTTGAGCTCGGCGAGGCGGTAGATCCAGTTCTGGCGTTGGGTTTGTGCCCAACCGGGCTTGACGCCGGCGGGTTCATAGCGGCCGGCGACGATGAGGCGTGGTTCGAGGTCGCCCGTGGCGGTCCGGTCGGCGGCCTCTTGCGCGGTGCGCGCGCCGGTGACCATGGGGTAGACGCCGAACCAATCGTCGAGCAGGCCCAAGCGGTCGGCGTCGCCGGCGTCGGGGAAGAGGCGGGCGTCGGCGGTGTCGAAGATGGGGAAGTCGACGAACTCGTCGCGGAAGTGATAACGGATGACCCATGTGTCGTCGCCGACCGCCGGGAGCTGGGGGCGTTGGTCGGTTTGTGCGCCGAGCGCGTCGTCGTCGCCGAGAACGGTGGCGGGGACGCCCGAGACGTCGCCGGTCTCGCCTGGGGGGACGAGTTCCATGCGCACGAGCTGTCCTTTGAAGCGGAAGGCTTCGAGGTGCATGGGCTCTTCGAAGAAGACCATGTCGAGTTCGCGGTCGGCGAGCCGGTCTTGCATGTTCCACACGCCGAAGGCGAGGACGGCGAGAGAGAGGAAGAGCAAAACGAAGCCGAAGCGGCGCGTCGTCCTTTGAGACATCGCAAACCCCGCGGAAGGTGGACTGTGTGATGGGTTGAAACGCGGCCGGGGCGTGGGAGGCGCCGCCGCACGGAGGATGGTAGGCCGACGGAGCGAGCCGCCCCGTGACGGCGGAGGGTCGGCGAAGACTTCGCGGGATCGGCGGCGTGGAGACGCCGGTCGAAGCGAGGGGTCAGCCGTTCGGCTGGGCTTCGGCTGCCCCCTGCTGGTCTTGGGCGGGGTCGGCGTCGGGGGTGGCGTCGGCGTCGGAGGTGGCGTTGGGGTCGGCGTCGGGGTTCGCGTTGTCGGCTTCGGCGGCGCTTTGCTCGGCGTCATCGGCCGGGGCTTGTGCTTGGTCGGTCTTCTCGCCGCCGTGCGTTTTCTCCGCCTTGTAGGCCTCTCGGGCTTGGTCGAGGACGCTGCTGGACGCTTGATCGCCCATGTGCCAGGGGTTGTAGGTGGGCTTGATGCTGCGTTCGCCGGTCTCGGCGTCGATGTCGATCTGAGCGCCGCCGCCGGGGACGATCTCGCCGGCTTCGATCGGGTCGGCGAGATCGCGTGTGCCGAGGTCGACGACGGTGAGCGAGATGAAGAGAACGACGGCGAACATCGTGGCGATGACGATGACCGTGTTGATGGCGCGATCGTAGAGCAGGTGCATAAAGAAGGCGGCGACGAGCACGCCCTTGGTGCCCGCGATGATCAGGGCGATGACGAGGTTGATCGCGTTGCCGAAGTAGAGGCCCTTGGCGGTGACCACGGTGAGGATGGTCAGGAGGATGAGGGCGACGAAGGTGCCGACCATGGGCCAGAGGGGGGTTACGTGGACGTGATGCCCGTGGGGGTCGCCTTCGGGATAGTGCTTGCCGTGCTCGTCGACGTTCTCCTGGTGATGGAGGTGAGGGAACATGCCCTCGGTTTCGTCGTGGGTGTGCGGGCCGCGTGCGTCGGTGTTCATGGCGTGGGTTCCGTCGGGGAGTCGCGGAGGAGGCGTGTCATCGGAAGCGGAGGCGGTCGGCGGGGCGGAAAGCGGCGTGCGGTCTAGACGAGGTAGAGCATCGGGAAGAGGAAGATCCAGATGACGTCGACGATGTGCCAGTAGAGGCCCGTGTTCTCGACGAACATGTAGTTTTTCGGCCCATAGAAGCCCTTGGCGGTGCGCCACATGGCGTAGGAGATGACGAGGACACCGATGAGCACGTGCAGGCCGTGGGTGGCGGTGGAGACCCAGTAGACGCTCATGAAGATGTGGTCGTGGGTCGTGCCGTAGGCGGCGGTTTTCTCGGCGCCGTAGGTGAAGAGCCCGCCCGGGAGTTTGCCGTCCTGGATCTTGGGGAGGTACTCCCAGCCGAGTTTGACGACGAGGAAGAAGACGGCGCAGAGGTTGGTGATGCCGAGGTAGACGAAGGCTCGCCATTTGCGGGCGAGTTGGAGCTCGCGGATCGCCATGACGATGGTGAAGGAGGAGAGGAGGAGGACGACGGTGTTGGCGGCGCCGATCTGCCAGTCGAGATAGGCGATGGAGGACTGTCGCCAGGTGTTGTAGTAGAGCATGCGGTAGGCGAAGTACGCGCAGAAGAAGCCCGAGAAGAGCAGGACTTCGGTGGCGAGGAAGAGCCACATGCCCATTTTGGCGGCCTCGGACTCGTCGACCGCGTTGCGCCAGTGGTGCTGGTGAACGTAGGACTCGTGTGGTTCGGGCTCGCGGTTGGTCGCCCAGTCGCTGGTGGTGGGGACGGTGGTCATGGAGCGGCGGTCCTGTCGATCCGTGTTGGGTGTTCAGGTTGGGGAGGATACGTGGGCGCAGCGTTCCGCGTGAACGAGAAGGCGTCGCCGCGCTGTGAGGCGCGGCGACGCGTGGAGGTGAATCGTGTTGGGTTATCCGTGACCGTGGGCCCGCATGACTTCACGCGGGTCGGGGAGCGGGTAGTCCTTGGGGTCCCAGTGGGGCGGGACGACGAGGTCGTAGTCGTACGGCCCGTGGGTGAGCACGGGTTCGTGGGGGAAGTTGTGCTCGACCGGTGGCGCGTCGGCGTACCACTCGAGGGTGAGGCCGCCCCACGGGTTTTTGGGGGCCTTGCGTCCGCCGAGGAGGGACTGGACGAAGACGAGCAGGTGCATGAAGAAGGCGATGGCGAGGACCCACGAGCCGATGGTCGAGATTTTGTGCATGAGTTCGAATTCTTCGACGTAGCTGGCGTAGCGGCGGGGCATGCCCTGTGTGCCGAGGAAGAACTGGATGAAGAAGGTGAGGTTGAAGCCGATGAAGACGAGGACGGACGAGATGCGGGCCCAGTTCTCGTTGTACATCTTGCCGGTGAACTTTGGCCACCAGTGGTGGAGTCCGCCGAGGAAGGCGAGGACGGTGCCGCCCATCATGACGTAGTGGAAGTGTGCGACGACGAAGTAGGTGTCGTGGAGGTGGATGTCGGTGGCGAGCACGGCGAGTGGCGGGCCGGTGAGACCGCCGATGGTGAAGCAGAAGATGAAGAAGGCGGCGTAGAGCATGGGCGTGGTCCACGCGATGGAGGCTTTGTAGTAGGTGGCGACCCAGTTGAAGACCTTGATGGCGGTCGGGATGGCGACGAGGAAGGTGAGGGCGGAGAAGATGATGTTGGCCGAGGGGGACTCGGCGGTGAACATGTGGTGTCCCCAGATGAGGAAGGAGACGGAAGCGATGCCGATGGAGGAGAAGGCGATGGCGCGGTAGCCGAAGAGGCGTTTGTGGGCGTGGACGGCGATGAGTTCGGAGACCACGCCGAAGGCGGGGAGGATCATGATGTAGACGGCGGGGTGGGAATAGAACCAGAAGAAGTGCTGGAAGAGGACGGGGTCGCCGCCGAGGGCGGGGTCGAAGATGCCGACCTGGAAGAGGCGCTCGAAGACGAGCATGAGGAGGGTGATGCCGACGACGGGTGTGGCGAGAATCTGGATGATCGACGTGGCGTAGAGGGCCCAGACGAAGAGTGGCATGTCGAACCAGCCCATGCCCGGGACGCGCATTTTGTGGACGGTGACGATGAAGTTCATGCCGGTGAAGATGGACGAGAAGCCGAGGATGAAGGCGGCGAGCACCATGGCGGTGACGTTGCCCCAGTCGGTGGTGGTGGAGTACGGCGTGTAGAAGGTCCAGCCGGTTTCGACGCCGCCCATGGCGAGGCTGAGTAGGGCGAGGGCGCCGCCGAAGAGGTAGACGTACCACGAGGTGAGGTTGAGTTTGGGGAAGGCGACGTCTTTGGCGCCGAGCATGATGGGGAGGAAGATGTTGCCGAGCGCCGCTGGGATGGCGGGGATGATGAAGAGGAACACCATGATGGTGCCGTGGAGGGAGAAGAGGCGGTTGTAGATGTTGTTGGAGTTGATGTTGCTGTCGTCAGGCATGGTGAAGAGTTCACCGGTTTTGACGGTCTCGGTGACCAGGCGCCCGGTGGCTTCGTCGACGACGGTTTGTTCGATGACGCGAGCGGGTTCCCAGAGTTCGGCGCGGAGGCCGAGGGCCGCGACGCCGCCGAGGAAGAACATCAGCAGCACGGCGACGAGGTACATCACGCCGATTTTCTTGTGGTCGACGGTGTAGACCCAACTCCACACGGTCTTCCAGAAGGTTTCTTTTGGCGCCAGGAAGCTCTTGTCGTGATCACCGCCCATGGTGGCGTTCCCTTCTCGCTCGGAGAGTGAGTCGTTGAATTCGGCCGAGGCGCCATCGCGCGTCGGCCGAGAGGTTTGTCCCCACCCGCACCGCCTTACGCGGCGTCGGGAGTCATGGCGTCGGCGTCGGGTTGAGCGTCGGTCGCGCCGGCGCCGCCTTCATCGCCCTCACCGCCGGCTTCGCCTTCGCCGCCTTCTTCCTGCGCCTCGATCTCGGCCTGGGACGCTTCGACCGCTTCCTCGGCGAGTTGGGGATCGTCGGAGAGACTCTTGATGTAGAGAATGATGGCGCGGAGTTCGCGTTCGGTGAGCTGACCTTGGTAGCTAACCATCTGGTTCGGATAGCCGGGCGTGATGTAGGCGCCGGGTTCGAGGATGGCTTGGCGGAGGTAGTCGTCGCCGACGACGCCGGGCTCGGCGTCGGAGCCGGGGGGCGGGTTCCAACCCGGGATGTGGTCGGTGTCGCCGTACACGCCTTTCCAGGACGGACCGATTTTGCGGGAGCCGTCGACGGAGTGGCACTGGACGCAGCCCTTGGTCTTGTGAAGCTGCTCGCCGAGTTCGATGAGGGGGATGCCCGAGGTGTCGAGTTCGCTTCGGCGCCAGGCGGTGTAGTCGGCGTCGGTGAGGACGGCGATGCGGCCGGCCATTTGGGAGTGCTGATCGCCGCAGTATTCGGCGCAGAAGAGGTAGTAGCCGGGGGAGTCGGCGTTGAAGGGGACGAGGGCTTTATCGTCTTCGTCGAAGTAGTGCGTGGGCTCGCCGGTGGCTTCGAACCAGAGGGTGGTGTAGCGGTTGGGGAAGACGTCGCGCTTGACGCGGAAGGCGGGGACGTAGAAGGAGTGGATGACGTCGCGGCTGGTCATGATCATTTTGACGGGCGTGTCGATGGGGACGCCGATGATCGGAGCGGACTCGCCGCCGGCGAGCCCGATTTCGCGGCGGTAGGTGCCGTCGTCGTTCTGCTCGAGCATTTTGGAGGCGATCTGGCTGGTGCCGCCGCCGTCGGGGTACGTGAAGTCCCAGCCCCACTGGTAGGCGGTGACGTAGACCTCGGTGCTGTCGACGGGGGCGACGAGCTTTTTCATGTAGGCGTGGAAGCCCCAGAAGAACATGACGGCCATGAGGATGGCGGGGGTGATCGACCAGGAGAGTTCGAGGGCGGTGTTGTGGGAGGCCGAGACGGGCGCGACCTCGCCCACCTTGGAGCGGCGATAGGACCATCCCCAGTAGGCGGTGAGCGCGACGAGCAAGACGAAGAAGACGGCCGAGACGAAGAAGATGAAGTAGTAGATGCCGTCGGAGGAGGGCGCGAAGGTGGACGCGGCCTCACGGAACCAGATTCTGTCCCACCACGACGGGCCTTGGGCGGCCAGGACGGTGAGCGGTTCGTTCAACGGAAGTGTTCCAAGCATGGACGATCACCTGCTCCCTCTCGGGGGCGAGTTTCCTGTGTGACAGCAAAAGGTGCGGGAGTATAGAAGCGGATCGGGCGGCTGTCACCCGAAAAATCCGCGTCAAATCGAGGCAATGTTCCGCGCGTCGGGGGTCGCCTTACATGGCGACCCTTGTTTCGTCGGGGCGTTCCCGATGGATTCGGTTCTCGCTTCACGAGAATACGAGTCGCGACGAGTATGCCGACGACGATCACGCGGGATGATCGTGCTCGGTCGGCGCGGGAGCACGTTCGGATTGGTTTGTCTGCGTCTTGCCGGCTTTGACGGCTGAGCGGATGCGGTCGGTGACGAAGAGTCCGCCGAGGCCGAGGCCGACGAAGGCGAGCGTGCCGGCGCCGACGAGCTGCATGACGCGCATCGGGCTGACGACCCACTTGTTCTCGTCGGGGTTCCAGGAGAAGCAGTAGAGAGCGGCTTGCTCGATGAGCGTGCGCTCGCCGCTGGAGCCGGCTTCGAGAAGCAGGCGTCGGAGCGTTCGGCTTTCGTACTCGATGCCGGGGTAGTAGTTATGGACGACGCCGTCGGGGTTGAAGAGGACGAGGGCGGAGGTGTGGGCGAACTCGTCGATGTCGGGGTAGTAGGCGTAGTAGAAGCCGACCGCGTCGGCGAGTTGCTTGACTTGGTCCGGCTCGGCGACCCAGAAGAGCACGCCGTCGTCGGTGGGTTCGTGGGAGAAGCCCGGGCCGGTGAAGCGGTCTTTCTGGACCTTTGCGGAGCGGGGCGTGTCGTTGTGGTCGAAGCTGATGACGAGGACGCGGTAGTCGTCGCCGGCGACCCAGCCGTCGATGTTGGAGACGGCGCGGCTGAGGTTCTGCATGGTGAGGGGGCAGATGAGGGGGCAGTCGAAGTAGGCGAGGCAGAGGATGACGGGGGTCTGGCCGTCGAAGGCGTCGGCGAAGGTGACGGGGTTGCCGTCGGAGTCGGTGAAGGCGAGGGCGGGGTCGGGGATGGCGCCGTCCTTTCGGACGAGGCCGGCGTCGTCGGTCTGCTGGGTGCGGTCTTGGAGGAGTTGGGCGCGGGCGTCGGGCGCCGCGGGACCGAGGGACGTGACGAGGGCGGCTGCGAGCACGGCGAGCGGGGCCGCGGCGAAGCCGCACAAGCGGACGGCAGCGGCGACCGGGCCGAACGACGGGGCGAGTCGGCGCCGGGCGTGTTTGCGATTACGGCGGGGCCGGAATGGATTCGCGTTCGCCATAATCAATGGTATGCGGCGTGGAGCGGATGGCGAGCGTGCGGCCTGTCTGAAGGAACATGATCGGAAGGGGGACGCGGAGCTGGTGCCCGGCGCGTCGGGTCAGGCGAGATGCTCGAGGATCGGCGGGGCCGGAGCGAACACCGAGGTGCGGCGAGCGGTGGATTAGCGGTCGTCGGATTGGGATCGCCAGTCGCCGTCGTCGCTGTAGCGTTCGAGGACGGATTGCTTAGCGAGATCGAGGGGGATCGAAACGAGGCCCTGCTCCGGGTCCTGCCACTCGGCTTGGCCGTGGAGCTTTTGGTTCCACTGGGCGAGTTTTTCGTTGTATTCGGAGGCGAGGATGTCGGTGCGTCCTTCGAGGCGTTCGGCGCCGGCGTCGCGTAGGGCCTGTCCGAAGTAGACGAGGAAGAGCACCGCGACGGCGAAGGTGGCGAGGATGACGACCGAGAGGAAGGCGATGATGAAGGGCGCGTTGACCTCGCCGTGGGCTTCCTGCGCGTCGGGCTCATCGGACGCGTGCTTGAACCAGCCGTCGTGCGCCTCGTGGCTGTGGTCGTGGTCGGGTTCGGGCGTGATGGAGTAATCGGTGTTCATGGTCAGGCTCGGTCCCGGCGGCGGTGCGCGGTGAGGGACGGGTTGCGGGAAGGCGGGAGGTGGATCGAGAGAGACGGGCGAAGAAGGGCGGTCGGGTTAGATGTAGTTCTTGTGCTCGAGGGCTTCCTGGAGGCGGGGTTCGTGGCGATGAGCGAGCGGTTCGGCGGCGAGGCGTTTCACGAAGAGACCGAGGAAGAGGAGGATCGGCCCGAGCACGCCGACGAAGTCACGCCAGACGACCATCTCGACGCCTTTGACTTCGGGCCTGATGACCCAGAAGAGGTCGAGGACGTGGAAGACGAAGAGCCAGACGCAAACGAAGCCGAGGATGAGGCCGTTGCGGCGGTTGGGCCGGGGGAGGAGGAGGAGGAAGGGGACGATGAAGTGGCCGATGGGGATGGCCCATTCGAGCCAGGTCCACGCGTCTTTGCGGCTGGTGAACCAGAGTGTTTCTTCGGGGATGGCGGCGTACCAGATGAGGAAGTACTGGCTGAAGGTGATGTAGGCCCAGAAGACGGTGAAGCCGAAGACGAGTTTGCCGAGGTCGTGCATGTGCTCGACGGTGAAGGCGCCTTTCATTTTGCCGAACGACTTGAGGGCGATGAGTGTGACGGTGACGAGGCAGAGGGCGGAGAGGATGGAGCCTGCGAAGTAGTAGACGCCGAACATGGTGGAGAACCAGTGGTAGTCGAGGGTCATGAGCCAGTCGAAGGCGGCGAAGGCGGTGGTGAAGGCGAAGAGGAGGAGGCCGACGGCGCTGAGGCGCCCGATGGAAAGCGTGTGCCACCTGTCGCCGTCGCGTTCCTGCTGGCGGGAGAGGCCGAGGAGGACGGAACAGAGGCCGATCCAGACGGCGAAGTAGATGAAGGCGCGGACCCAGAAGAAGGGGACGTTGAGGTAGCCGGCTTTGTGGGTGTAGAGCGGGTCGAGGCCGACGCCCTTGGCGGCTTCGAGTTCGGGTTTGGTTTCGAGGATGGCGCCGGTGTAGTACGGGTCCATCCAGTTCCAGAGGAATGGCGAGTAGACGGAGTTGATCTTGTCGGTGACGACGGGGTGGACGTTGACGAAGAGCGCCTGCATGACGACGACGGAGACGACCATGAGGACGGCGACCCAGACGAGGCTCATGTAGTGCTCGAATGGTTTTTTGATGGTGACCCACCAGCCGGCGTTGGTGACGGAGGAGATCATGTAGAAGGCGAGCGCACCGAGGGTGAGGCCGAGGCATGTCATGACGCCGGTGTGGTAGGCGTGGAGCGTGACGGCGGCGCCGTCGGCGGCATTTTTGGCGGACTCGACGTCGTCGCCGCCGGTGACGAGGCCGGAGATGAACGCGACGACGATGAGGAGCGCGCCGAGCCCCATGAGACCGCTGGTGATGAGGGAGAGCGAGCCGGGCCGGAACTCGATGTTCTCTTTGGAGAAGACCTGGGCGGGCGCGAAGTGTGGAAGGACGCTCATCGTTGACCTCCCGCGTCGGCGGTTCGCAGAGCGGCGTCGCCGCCGTTGATGTCGGGGTCGGGAGTGTTCGAGTCGGCGGGGAGCTGGGCGCGGAGGCGTTCGCGGTCGGCGGCGTCGAGCATGTCGAGTTCGCCCTGCCGGGTCATCTGGAGAGCGCGGATGTAGGCGACGATGGCCCATGATTCGCGGGGGGAGACTTTGTCGCCGTAGGCGGGCATGCGGAGGGCGGGCTCGACGCCCGGCGGGTTGGCGACGCCGTTGCGGATGACGTCGTAGAGGTGGCCATCGAGGCCGGTGAGCAGGAGCTCGCCTTCGTCGTCGACGGCGCCTTTCTGGTAGCGGTCTTCGTGGTAGCTGGGGATGGGCGCGGACCAGCGGACGCCGACGAGCCCGTCGCCTTCGCCCGCGCCGCCGTGGCAGGCGATGCAGTAGATGTTGTACTTCTTCTGGCCGAGGGCGAGCAGCTCGGCGGTGACCTCGGCGGGGATGTCTTCGACCGGTCGGCCGGCGGGGCCGACGCCTTCGTTGAGCGCGACGTCGAGGGCGACGAAGGATTCACGCTGGGCGAAATCGACGCCCATGAGTTCGTCTTCGACGATGGCCCAGCGTCCGAAGGGCACGGTGCCGGTGACCGGCAACCTTGCGGCGCGGCCCCACTCTTCTTCGCCGTACTCTTCGGGCTCGAACTCGGTGAAGAAGGTGCTCTTGACTTGCTCTTTGACCTTGGGCTGATCGTCGAGGTCGGGGAAGAACTGGCGTGGGGGTTTGCCCGAGCGGTCGCCGCGACAGCCGGCGAGGGGAGCGACGGCGCCGAGCAACAGCGCGGCGGCGGCGAGCGCCGCGGCGGAGACGCGGACGCGCGAGCCGCGGGGACGGGCGTTCGATTCGGCGGGGCGGGTGGTGGTGTTCATGGTCGTTCGCCTCAGCCTTCCACGAGCTCGACGTTCTTGCCGCCGATGGATTCGAGGAACGCGGCGGTTTCTACTTCGTCGAAGAGCGGGTCGATCGCTTCGACGGCGATGACGAGGCGGTCGTCGCTGACGCGGAGGAAGCGTTCCTTGTTCATGATCGGGTGGTGCCACATGGGGAGTTTGTTGAGCAGGAACATGCCGCCGAGCGCGCCGAAGGCGCCGAGGAGGACGGAGAGTTCGAAGGTGATGGGCGTGGCTTGTTCCCAAGCGAAGAGCGGCTTGCCGCCGACGACGATTTCGTAGTCGATGGCGCCCATCCACCACTGCATGAGCAGCGCGCCGAAGCAGCCGGTGAGTGCGGCGCCGGCCATCGCGAAGGAGACGCGCGAGGGTTTGAGGCCCATGGCTTCGTTCATGCCGTGGATCGGGACGGGGGCGTAGACGTCCCAGGACGAGAAGCCTTTGTCGCGGCACTTCTCGGCGGCGGAGAAGAGCGAGGCGACGTCGTCGAACTCGGCCATGACGCCGTAGGCGGGGATGACGTCCTCTTCGTACCACTCGCGTGCCGGCGGGGCGGCTTCGGGTTGGTTGTGGTGCTGGTCGTTCATGAATCAGTACCCCTGGCCTTCGGCGGTGCGTTCGGCGGCTTCGCCGGGCTTGGTGAGGTCGTGGGCGTGGTCGCCCGGCCCGTGTCCGTGGTCGTGGGGATGCAGGTGGGTGTGGGCTTGGTGCATGACGTTTTTGACTTCGCTGATCGGGAGCATGGGGAGGAAGCGGACGAAGAGGAGGAAGAGGGTCATGAAGATGCCCATCGAGCCGACGTAGGTGCCGATGTCGACGAGGGTGGGCGAGTAGTAGGCCCAATTGGCGGGCATGAAGTCGTAGCTGAGCGAGGCGGTGATGACGAATCGCTCGAACCACATGCCGATGTTGACGACGATGGAGATGGCGAAGATGAACCAGACGTTGGTGCGGCACCACTTGAACCAGAAGACCTGGGGGCTGATGACGTTGCAGAGGAACATGATCCAGTAGGCCCACCAGTAGTGTCCGAAGGCTCGGACGACGAAGGCCTGTCCCTCGTAGGGGTTGGCGCCGTACCAGGCGATGAAGAACTCCATGATGTAGGCGAAGCCGACCATGGAGCCGGTGAGCGTGACGATTTTGCACATGTTCTCGATGGTGCGTGCGGTCACGAAGTCTTTCATGCCGGGGTAGAGCTCGCGTGTGGGGATGAGCAGCGTGAGCACCATGGCGAAGCCGGAGAACACGGCGCCGGCGACGAAGTAGGGCGGGAAGATGGTGGTGTGCCAGCCCGGGATGATGGAGACGGCGAAGTCGAAGGAGACGATGGTGTGGACGGAGAGCACGAGGGGCGTGGCGACGCCGGCGAGGAGGATGTAGGCCTTTTCGTAGTTCCACCAGTGTCGCTGGCTGTTGCGCCACCCCATGCTGAGCACGCCGTAGAAGTAGGCGCCGATTTTGTTGAGCGGCAGGGAGAGGGTGGTTGCTTTTTTGACGAAGCCGGGCAGCGGGTGCGGCGCCCACATGGGCCCGACGGTGACTTTCTGCTTGAGGCGCGCGAGGCAGCGGTCGCGGAGCGTGGCGAGGTCTGGGATCATGCCCATGTACCAGAAGAGGAGCGAGACGGTGAAGTAGGTGGAGACGGCGAAGACGTCCCAGAGCAGGGGCGAGCGGAAGTTGGGCCAGATCCAGTTGGAGTTGGGGATGGGGAAGAGCATCCAGGCCATCCAGACGCGGCCGACGTGGATGCCGGGGAAGGTGCCGGCGCAGATGACGGCGAAGATGGTCATGGCCTCGGCGAAGCGGTTGATGGAGACGCGCCACTTCTGTTTGAAGAGGCAGAGGATGGCGGAGATGAGCGTGCCGGCGTGGCCGATGCCGACCCACCAGACGAAGTTGACGATGGCCCAGCCCCAGGCCATAGGGTTGTTGAGTCCCCAGACGCCGACGCCGGTGATGATGAGGTAGAGGATCATCGCCGTGCCGAGTCCGGCGAGGGCGGAGGAGACGCCGAAGAGAGCGATCCACCACGGCGGGGTTTTCATCTCGATCCAGCCGCAGATCGTGTTGGTGACGGAGTGGAAGTCGCGGTCGCCGAGGACGAGGGGTGGCCTGCGTGCGGGATCGTTGACGATGGTTCCGTCGATGGTCTCCGGATCGGAGACGGCGGGTCGTCTTGCGCCGCGGAGCCCCGCGGCGGTGGCCTGGTCGGGCTGAAGGGTGGTCATGAATGCGCCCCTCGGTTGTTCAGCACCGGCAGACGCATGCTGAGCGCACCGCCGAGTTCGCTTTCGAGTTCTTCGGTTTCAAGGATGGTGCCGTCGTGCTCGATCGGCTCGTGGAACGGGTGCTTCCACGATTCGACGCGGTCTTCGCGGCCGATTTCGCGGAGGTAGGACTCGTTCGGGTTTCGGATGCGCATGAGGTGCAGCGTGCGCGGCCTGGTGTTGAGGTAAGCGAGGAGGGCGTAGGCGCGTTGGGTTTTGCGGCTGCGGTAGACGCGGGAGCCTTTGCCGTCGTTGGAGACGTAGTCGTAGATGTCGCCGAAGACGATCGCGTCAGTCGGGCAGGCCTGTTCGCAGGCGGTCTCGAAGAAGCCGTCGGGGATGCGGTCGAGGTCGTGGATCTTGGCTTCGACGCGGGCCTCGTTGACGCGCTGGATGCAGTAGGTGCATTTTTCCATGACGCCGCGGCTGCGGACCGTGACGTTCGGGTTGAAGACCATGTTGGAGACTTCGTAGCGCTCGCGGCGGAGGCGAGGCGGGACGAGGTTCTCGTTGGAGGGCATGGCTTCTTCGAGGACCGAGCCGTCGGCGGGGTCGGCCATCTGCCCGAGGCCGCCCTCGAACTGCTTGGTGGCGTAGTCGAACATGTTGAAGCGGCGGACTTTGTAGGGGCAGTTATTGCCGCAGTATCGCGTGCCGATGCAGCGGTTGTAGGCCATGTTGTTGGTGCCCATGTCGCCGTGGACGGTGGCGTTGACCGGGCAGACGACTTCGCAGGGCGCGTTCTCGCAATGAACGCACATGACGGGCATGGTGAACATGTCGGGGTTGCGGACGTCGACGCCGACGCTGGGCGAGAAGCGGTCGGTGCCGTAATAGCGGTCGATGCGGATCCACGACATTTCGCGGCCCTTGGCGACTTCTTTCTGACCGACGATGGGGATGTTGTTCTCGGCCTGGCAGGCGACGGCGCAGGCGCCGCAGCCGGTGCACTTGTTCATGTCGACGGTCATGCCCCATTGGGGGACGTGGGCGCCGTGGGCGTTGAGCTTGCCGACGGGGCGGCCCTTCTCGTCGCGCTGGACGAGGGCTTCGCCGTTCTCGGTGAGGAGGAGTTCGCCGGTTTCCGGGTCGCGGACCATCTCGGTGTAGTAGTGGTCTTGGAAGCGCTGGTAGCTGGTGAGGAGTGCGGGGGAGTGGGCTTCCATGCCGAAGCGGCCGGCGAAGGTGAGTTCGCGTTTGAGGCCGTAAGAGTCTTTGAGGATTTTCTTGGCCTTCTTCTCGCCGATGTTGGGGAAGACCTTGGCGTCGCCGGTCCATTCGTAGTAGAGCTCGTCGCCGAAGTCGCGCCATGCGGGGAGGTCGACCTCGCGGAGGAACTCGCGGCCTTCCATGGACCAGTGGTCCTGGGTGTTGGCCTGGAGTTGGGGCGGTTTGTTGGCGCGTTCGACGCGGGCGCCGCGGGCGACGGTCATGCTTTCGGAGTGACGGATCGGGAAGACGTCGTAGCCGGCGCCGTCGCCGACGCGTCCGACGACGCGGCGGCCGTTGCCCATGCGGAGGACGATGGTGTCTTCGGCGCAGCCGGGCTGGACCCAGATGGGGATTTCGATTTCGCGGCCGTCGACGACGATGCGGGCGACATCGGTGTGGTTGTACTGCGGTTCGCGGAGCTTGCGGCCGGTGCGGAGGCCGAGCTTTTTGGCGGTTTCGTAGGAGACCATCGCCGGGTTGCTCCAGGCGACCTTGGTGACGGTGTCGGGCTGTTCCTGAAGCCAGCCGTTGTTGGCCATCTCGCCGGAGGCGATCTGTTCGTCGGGCCAGAAGACGACGTCGACGCCTGCGGTGGCGGCGGGCCTGCTGAGCCAGCCGGCGACGCCCTCGGCGACGGCGCCCCATCGCATGCGGGGCGAGGCTGGGGCGTTGGCGCCGATGGTCTGCGTGGCGAGCCCGTCGTGGAGCACCTGCTTCCAGATGTTGGAGAAGCGTGTGGGGTCGGCTTCGGCGTTGCGCATGCCGAAGCGCTTGGCCATCGTGTCGCGGACGAGGCCGTAGGCGTCGGGCTGGGCGTCGCCCGCGATGAAGAGGAGGAGTTCGAGGTCGCTGCGGTAGTCGTGCAGCGGCTTGATCATGGGCTGCTGGACGCCGTAGGTGCCGTCGAGGGTGACGGCGTCGTGCCATGCTTCGAGCCAGTGGGCGCGGCCGAGGTGGTGGGTGGCGAGTTCGGCGGTTTCGTCGGCGTCGCCGAGGTGGATGAGCGTGTTGCCGGCGTCTTTGAAGGCGGCGAGCTTGCGGGCGATTTCGAGGTCGGCCGGGGCGTTGAAGGCGGGGTTCTCGCCGATGACGACGACGGTGTTGACGTCGCCCGCGTCGAGTCGTTCGGAGAGGCGGCGGATGGAGGCGAGGCTCGAGGCGGCGGCGTCGCCCGGGAGAGGCCGATAGACGACGGTCGCGCCGACATTCTGAAGGGCTTCGTTGACGGCGGCGACGAGGGCGTGAACCTCGCGAGGCTGGGCGCCGCCCGCCATGAGCACGCCGCGGCCGCGGTTGCGGAGCAGGTCGCCGGCGGCGTACTTGGCGAAGACCGAGCCGTGTTCGACGCCCGAGAGGTCGAGCGCGGAACGGGCGGCGGTGAGGGCGTCGCGGAGCGCGGAGGCGTTGGAGCCGCCGACGGTGCCGAGGACGCGTTCGGCGATGGCGACGGCGATCGCCGAGGCCTCGTCGACTCTCGCGGTGACGCGGTGGTCGGCTTGGCCGCCGGTGAGGGTCATGCTGGGCTCGGCGACGTAGAGCCGGCTCATCTCGGTCGAGCGGGCGGCGTCCTGGCCTTCGCCCTCGCGGAGTCGCTGTTTGGCCCAGCCGCGGAGACCGGGGAGCGTCGAGTCGCGGCCGAGCGGATCGGCGTCGATGGCGACGACGACCTCGGCGTTTTGGAGCTTGTGATCGACGGCCATGGGGGCGCCGAACGCGATGCGCAGGCCCTCTTCGCGTTCGACCTGGTCGCCCACCGAATAGGGCAGCCACTCGGCGTTGGGGAAGCGCGTCATCACGCGGTCACGGACTTCGTCGCGGGCGGGGCTGGTGAGCTTCTCGACGAGGAAGACCAGGCCGGCGCCGTCGCCCGACATGTTGGTGAACAGCGGCTCGGCGTCGGCGGTAAAGGCGGGCCAGGACGTGACCTCGAAGGGGACGCCGCGGTCGTCGGCGGCGCGTTCGAGCGCCATCGCTTTGATGATCTCGGGCGTGCGGTCGGGGTCGTATAGCCCCAGGACCGACGCCTGCGACTGCATGGTCAGCGCGCCGTTGTTGTACGGGTGAAGCGGGTTGCCCTCGAGCTTTGTGGGGCGGCCCATGTGGGTTTCGACGAGGAGCCCCTCGGCGCCGCCGCCTGGGATGGGGCGGACCGAGGCGTAGAAGAGCGGCTTGCCGGGGATGATCTCTTCGGGCTTGCGGTGGTAGGTGATGATCTTGTGATCGGGGCGGCGGCAGCCCGGGACCATGGCGGCGCCGGCGAGGGCGAAGCTGGCGCCCATGATTTTGAGAAACGTGCGGCGCGAGCCCTCGAGCAGTTCGGACGCGTGCGCGGGGAACTCGCGCTCGAGGAAATCTTTGAACTCTTTGGACTCGGCGAGTTCGTCGAGGCTGCGCCAGTAGGTGCGGCCGGTGGCGGCGCTGCGTTGCAGCGACTCGGCGCCTTTGTCGGCCGGCAGGCCTTGCTTCTTCGACGAGGGGCATTGATCGATGGTGCTCATCGCGGTGGCTTTCCTGATTTCCCCGCCCGCCCGATTTGGATCGTGTCCCGCCCGGCTTGACTCCCCCGCTGCTGGTGCGGGGCCGTTCATCGGATCAGTAGTGGCACGCGGCGCAGTACTGCGGCGGCTGGAGTTGCTTGGATTCGACGAGGGCGAGGCCGCGTTCGAGTTGGTCGTCGCTGTTGAGCAGGCGCTGAACCTTGTCGAGATTGGTGACCTCGACGGGATCGCCGAGCAGCCCGTCGACGTCGACGATGAACTCTTCCGGGTTGCGGTGGCAATCGAGACACCAGGCCATTGACAGCGACTCGGCCTGGTAGACGACTTCCATCTGGTCGATGCGGCCGTGGCAGGAGTAGCAACTGATGCCGGCGTTGACGTGGACGGCGTGGTTGAAGTGGGCGTAGTCGGGGAGTTTGTGGATGCGGCGCCACTGAACGGGCTCCTCGGCCGCGTACTTCTCCCGCAGGGTTCGGAGGTTGATGTTGCGGGTGTGCGACTCCCAGAGGTCGGCGTTGAGGTAGTGCCAGGCGCCTTCCTCACCGGCATGGCAGTTCATGCAGGTGGATTCGGTGGGGACGTTGGCGTGGGCCGACTCTTCGACGTGGGTGTGGCAGTAGCGGCAATCGATGCCGAGTTGGCCGACGTGGATCTGGTGGGAGTAATCGACCGGTTGGTCTGGCATGTAGCCGACTTCCCAGAACTCGGGGGTGAAGTAGTAATAGACGCCGCCGACGACGCCGACGGAGACCGCCCCGAGGCCGACGGCGGCCACGACGGGGATCGAATTGGTCCATTGCGGAAAGATGCTCGACACAGCAGCCGTCCTCCACGTCGCCACCCCCGAGTGACACCGGCACAGCCCGGCGCGGTGCGCCGGGACTCGCGGGCGGCGCGAATGAGCGCCGTCCCGTTCAACTCCCGAAAGCGTGCCCTAGGACACCCGAGGGGGGCCGACCACCCCGCCGTGCCGGCCGGCGATCGCCGGTGGCAGATGGCGCTAACCCACGATGTGAAACGGGGTTAGCAGACGGGGGAAGCGACGGTCCCGAACTCCGGTGGTAGCACAACGGTTTCGGTTTGACAGTAAATATCCGACCGTGGAGGAAGCGTCAACGGGCCCCGGGGGCCGGTCTTCAATCGAGACTGGGTCGCAACGGATGGTCGCGACGGTCCGGCGGGTCGCAATCCTCTATATGCGGCCGCGCATCGCGACGTCGAACCACGGACGAACACCAGCGCCCGTGGGCGAGAACCCGCCCGCCGAGCCGCTGGCGAGGTTTCAGGTGGCGGCGGGATGCCAGAGCGCCTTGATCTCGACGAACGGCTGGATCATCCATGGGGAGGCCATGCGGGCTTGGTCGAAATAGTCGCGGGGCGCGAGGTCGGCATGGATCGTGACGCGCTTGATGTTCTGGGCGGCGCCGAGGCGAAGCGTCGTCGCGACGGCGGGATCGCCCAGATCGCCGGCGTGGACGGCGTCGATGTCGCGGTGGTCGGCGATGTGGTCGGCCAGCTCGCCGACGGATTCGGTGGTGATGAGGTTGACCACGCCGGGTGGCAAGTCGGAGGTGGCGAGGACCTCGCCGAGCACTGCGGCGGGGAGGGGGTTGACGGTGGAGGCGACGGCGACGACCGCGTTGCCGGCGACGAGCGGCGGGAGCAGCAGGGCGAGCAGGGCGAGGAGGGCGGGCTCTTCGGGCGCGATCGCCGCGACGACGCCGGACGGCTCGGGGATGGCGAAGTTGTGGTACGGACCGGCAACCGGGTTGTGTGTGCCGAGGACCTGCTGGAACTTGTCGGCCCAGCCGGCGTAGGCGACGAGGAGGTCGACAGCGGCGGCGACCTCACGCCGGGCCGCGGCGGGCGTGATCTTTGTCGGATCGGCGATGGCTTGCTCGAACTCGGCGGCTTTGCCCTCGAGCATCTCCGCCATGCGGTAGACGATTTGACCCCTGTTGTAGGGAGTCCTCCCCGCCCAGCCGGGCTGCGCCTTGCGGGCGGCGACGACCGCGTCGCGGAGGTCTTTCCGCGAGCCGTGTGCGACGTGGGCGAGAACCGCTCCCTTCGGATCGCTGACGGGCAACGATCGGCCCGACTCGGACCGAGGGAACGCCCCGTTGATAAACAGCTTGTAGGTCTTCGTCACGGCCAATCGCCTCGCCATAGGCGGAGTGTACCGGCTGAAGCGACACGCTTGGTGCGGGTCGGCGATATGAGACGAGGCGGGGGCTGAACGTGTGGAGGCCGCTTGGTGGTGGGCGGTGCGGCGGGAGCCGTCCGCGCTGCGGGCGCACGGCGCGGGCGCGTGGTGCTACCGTTCGAGCATGACTTCTCCGACAGAGCCGGAACGTCGCGGATCGGAGCCTCGCGGAGTGGAGGCGGCGGACGGTCGAACCCTCGGCGGCGACGGAGGGGTCGGCGGGGACATCGAAGGCGAACTCGCCGCCCATCACGACGTGGTGACGGCGATCACGCACTCGATTTTGGCTGAGCCTTCGACGCGGCACCTGAAGGCGACGTACCTGCCGACGCGCGAGGCGGTGCACGAGTTGACCGAGTTGATCCGCGAGTTGGTGTTCCCGGGCTTTTTCACGCGGCGGGGGATCACGCCGGAGAATCTCGGGGTGCACGTCTCGGAGCTGGTGGCGCGCGTTCGGCTGCTGGCGGAACAGCAGATCCGCGCAGTGTTGCGGTATGTGATGGACATCGATACGTCGCAAGCCGATTGCCCGGACAGCGAGGACTGCGATCGGCGGGCGCGTGAATGCGCGGCGCGGTTCATCGAGGCGATTCCGGACGTGCGGCGGATGCTGGCGCTCGACGTGCGAGCGGCGTTCGACGGTGACCCGGCGGCGCACCACCCGGACGAGACGATCTTCTGTTATCCCGGGGTGGACGCGATCTTTACGCATCGCGTGGCGCACGTGCTGCACGCGATGAAGGTGCCGTTGTTGCCGCGGATCATGCAGGAGATGGCGCACAGCCGGACGGGGATCGACATCCATCCCGGGGCGCACATCGGCGAGTCGTTCTTCATCGACCACGGCGGAGGCGTGGTGATCGGCGAGACGACGGTGATCGGGGCGGGAGTGCGGATTTACCAAGGGGTCACGCTGGGCGCGAAGTCCTTCGAGCTGGACCAGCGGGGTCGGATCAAGCGGACGGGCGCCAAGCGGCATCCGACGATCGGCGACCGGGTGACGATCTACGCGGGTGCGGTGATTCTGGGCGGGGACACGGAAGTGGGGCGCGACTGCATTGTGGGCGGTTCGGTTTTCGTGACGTCGTCGATCCCGCCGGGGCATATGGCGCGTCAGAAGCAGCCTGAGCTGGTGCTGCGGAGCGTGGCGTCTCGCGAAGAACAATCGGAGATGGTCGGCGGGGGATGAGCGCCGCGCTTCGGGGGCGGTCCGCGCGGCCCGGTCGGCTTGCGATCGGATTGAGGACCTCGGGGAAGGGAACGTGGGGGAGGGGACGTGGGGGGAGCTTTCGACTGGGAGTCGGTTTGGGGTCGGGTGCCGCGGCGGAGGCGGTGCGGTCGTCCGGGCCGATCGGCGGAGCGTCGGGAGGGTGAGACTGCGGCTGAAGGTTGGTCCAACATGAACCGATGACTCGATATCGGGCCGACGCGGCCCGGGCTTGTGAGCGGAGAGCGGACCGTTGAAAGCACGCCAGGAACTCTCAGCGACGGACGTCGAACACCTGATCGAGCGGCTCTCGCGGCGGCTCGACGACGGTGCGGTGCCGACGCTGCCGCACGTGGCGGTGCAGATTCTGAACCTGGTGGGGGACGATTCGGCGTCGCTGCGCGACTTTGCGGACGTTATTCAGACGGATCGGGCGCTGTCGGGTCGCCTGCTTCGGCTGGCGAATTCGGCGTATTTCGCGCAGCGGAAGGCCGTGTCGAATCTGCAGCGGGCGACGGTGCTGATCGGACTGGACCGGTTGAAGGCGATCTCGCTGGGGTTCCATGTGTCGCGGGCGGCGAGCGGGGCGGACCCGCAGCGGGTGAAGCATGTGTGGACGCTGTCGCTGTTCCGGGCGTGGTTGGCGCATCGGTTGGCGGAACGTCTGGACAAGAGCGTGGCGGGTGAGGCGTTCATCGTGTCGCTGCTGTCGGACGCGGGCGAACCGCTGCTGCACGAGTTGCTGCCCGAGGCGAAGGTGGACTATCCGTGGCCGGCGACGCCCGCGCGGCGGTTCCACTACGAGTTCAACCACCTGGCGTTCACGCACGTGGACGTGGCGGCGGCGTTGGCGCGGTTCTGGCGGCTGCCGGAGGTGCTGATGCGTCCGATCGTGTTGCATCACATCCAGCCGACGCCGGCGTCGGAGCGCGATCGCAAGTCGATTTTGCACGCGGTGGCGTTCATCGTCGGCTCGCTGCACCTGGACGACGCGGAGGCGTTGACGTCGCACATCGACAAGCTGGACGCGGCGGCGCGGCACCTGCTGAAGCTGGACCGGGAGACGCTGTCGAAGGCGGTGTTGGCGGCCGGCGCCGACTTTAGGGCGACGCGGGACCTGTTCGCCCACATCATCGACGAGACGCTCTCGGTGGACGACGTGATCGCGCGTGCGAACACATGTCTGACGGGACAGCTCGATCGGTTTTTGCTGCGTGATATCGAACACGAGCACCCGCCGCCGGAGTCGCTTCGGATCGACGCGGGCGGATTGGTGTTCGACATCGAGCCGCTGCCGAAGGCGGGGGTGACGGTGTACATCGCGGATTCGGCGGGCAAGCGGTTGATCTCGGAGCAGATCGACCCGTCGCGGTTCTCGGCTGAGGAGATCCGGCAGATGCTGCTGCTGGACGAAGCGCCGGACGACGACTTCGAGGCGGTGATGGATTCGATCCGCAAGACGGCGGCGTAGGGCGGCGGGTCGCGAAAGCGTGTCGCGGGGGCGAGCGGGTTCCGCGGCGCGATGTGCTCGGCGAAACGGGTCTGCGGGTCGGGTTCGGTGAGTCGGGTTCGGGAGGGCGGAGCGTGCGATATTCTCTCGTGTTCCGGGGCGAGCTTTCCCGGGCCGGAGGTGCGCATGGCCGTGTCCGACCACGAGAACGAGAACGCGACGACGACGGTGGGCCCGGAGTCGGCGGGGGGGCACGGGTACGCCGGTCCGACGGGAACGACGAGCCGCGAGCCCGACGAGCCGAGTGCTTCGCCGGTGCGGCAAACGGTGCGTCCCGGCGCGCCGACGATGCGGGCGCTGGTGAAGCATCACGCGGGGCCCGAGCTGAAGTTCGTGCCCAACCACCAGCTCCCGTGCGGGAGCACGGGCGAGCCTGGGGTGTGCGGCCCGAACGACGTGCTCGTCAAGGTCCACCGCGCCGGTGTGTGCGGGACCGATCGGCACATCTGGGAATGGGACGACTGGGCGGCGGGGCGGATCCCGGTGGGGATCGTGACGGGGCACGAGTTCGTCGGAGTGGTGGAGGCGGTGGGCGACGCGGTGTTCCAGGTGAAGCCGGGCGATCGGGTGTCCGCGGAGGGGCACGTTTCGCCCGGGCACGATTACAACAGCCTGATCGGCGACGCTCATGTGGCGCGCAACATGCGCATCCTTGGCGTGGATATGGACGGCATCTTCGCGGACTACGCGATGATCCCGCAGAAGAACATCTGGCCCGTGCATGCGGACATTCCGGACAATGTGGCGGCGATCTTCGATCCGTACGGCAACGCGGTGCATACGGTGATGGCGGCGGACGTGTCGACGAAGAGCGTGCTGGTGACGGGGACGGGCATCATCGGTTTGATGGCGGTGACGGTGGCGCAGGCTTGCGGGGCGAGCCGGATCTATGCGACGGACACGAACCCGGAGCGGCGTTCTCTTGCGATGAAGCTCGGCGCGTACGCCGCGTTCGACCCGAGGCCGACGGAGATGGGCGGCGAAGGGGACGCGTGGATCGAGCGGATCAAGGCGGAGACGCAGGGCGACGGGGTCGACTGTCTGTTGGAGATGTCGGGCGCGCCGCCCGCGATCGAGCAGGGTTTCCGGGCGATGCGACAAGGCGGCACGGCGGCGCTGCTTGGCATTCCGTCGCGCTCGTTCGAGTTCGACCTGACGGACCACGTGATATTCAAGGGCGCGACGGTTCTGGGCATCAACGGCCGGCGGATGTGGGACACATGGTTCGCGATGGAGCGTCTTTATTTGTCGGGTCGGGTGAAGCTGGACGACATCCTGACGCATGTGATCCCGATGGACGAGTTTCCGCAGGCGTTCGCGTTGATGCAGTCGGGCGAGGGGATCAAGGTGGTGCTGGACGTGAACGGCCCGACGGGGCACGGGCCGGACCCTGACGCGATTTGAGGGGAAGCGAGAGTTCGAAGAACGGCGAGGCGGTCATCGGCGACCGTGAACGACAAGCGAGCCGCCCGGGGGCGGCTCGCTTGGCGTGTCGGTCATCCGAGTGGACGCGTCGGCGCGTTCTTAGATGCCGCCGTCGAGACGGCCGGAGACGCTTTCGACGAAGCGGACGATGTCGGCGAGTTCGAGCTTGGTGTCGCACTCGGCGGGCTTGACGTGGCCGGCCTTTTCGTACTTGTGGGCGAGGCGTTCGAGGACGCGTTCGTGGCGACCGAGGAAGTGCTTGCGAGTTTTCTTGCGGTGGTCTTTCCGTTGCTCGTCGTCTTCACCGACGACGCACGGCGCGGGCTCGAACGGGGCGAAGTCTTCACCTTCCCGGTGGAAGAAGAAGGAGGTGGTGCATCCGAGGAGCATGCGTCCGAAGACTTCGAGCAGGATGGCCGACCCGACCGGCCCGAGCGTGGCGCCGCCGCCTTCGATGGCGGCTTCGCGCATGAGGTAGAAGAAGAGCGGCGTGCCGTTCGCTTCGTCGGCGAGTTCCAAGGCTCTTTTCGCCGCGTTCCCCTTGCCGACCGCCTCGAAATCGCTGGGCTTGAAGAGTTCGTCGCGGGTGAGGAGCTTGATGTGGGTGTAGCCAGCGGCCTTGAGGGCTTCGGCGACGGTTTCGCCGGACGCGAGACCCAGCGAGCGTCCGCGGACGAGGTTGCGGAACGCGAGCGAGCGGTTGTTTGGCGAGGTGTTGCCGACGATGGGGTCGGGCATCGCCATGAGTTCGTTGGGCAAGAAGTGGTCGAACGCCTTGGCGTTGACCGGGTCGATGCAGGGATCGACCTCGAGTTGAAGGCGCCAATCCACGGCGAGGCTCTCGGGCAGGGCGTCGAAGCCGAGCGTGCCGAAGCGTTCGTCGAAGAGTTCGATGTCGAGTTGGTCGGCGTTGGCGGGGTAGCGGTCGCGGACGGTGGTGTGTCCGAAGCGGAAGGCGGCGACGGAGAACTCGATTGGCATGGGCGTGCCGTGCGGCCCGGAATGTGTGAAGACGCGGGGGAAGGCGGAGGGCAGGCCGGCGTCGGGGTCGTCTTTGAGCGCGTCGCGGCGTTCCTCGGCGGCCTGCTCGATGAGCTTGACCGTGTCGTCGAAGGTCTCACGATGGCAGACGCGGCAGAGGAAGTCGTAGAGGACGATGTATTGATAGTGGTGGCGGACCATGGTTTCGACTTCTTCGAACCGGTTGGCGTTGGTGTTTCCGGCGCCGAGGTTCGAAAGCATCATGGCGTTGTGGAAGCGGATCCAGAGCAATTGCATCTGCCCGACGAAGAGGTTTTCGTCGTTTCGGGGGTCGCCGATGAGCGCGGCGCCGGAAGAGCTGCGAGCGAGGTCCCACGGCCGGCCGGCGTCGGCGCCGGTCGCGAGAAATCCGGAGCGGTTCTGGTCGAACAGGTGCGGGTTTGCGCTCGGGCCGAGGCCGTAGACGCAGTCGAGGTCGAGGCTGAAGGTGCGCTGGTTCTTGATGTCGGTCGGGTCTTGGTCGCGTCGATTGAGATCGGACTGCGTGTCGAGGGTGACGTCGTGGTCGACGAACTGTGCGAAGAAGGTGTAGCCCGCGGGGAGGGCGGAATCGGGCGAATCCTGCCCTTCGTCGTGCATGAGCCCGCCGGGGCCGGCGATGATGGCGAGCAGCTCGTCGTCGAAATCGAAGCCGTCTAGGGGCTTGCCGTCTTCGGGCTTTTTGAACAGGTGGCCGAACGATCCGAAGCCGGCGTGTTGACAGCCGAGCGCTTTGCTGACGCCGTGATGGCGCACAGGACAACCAGAACCCATCGCGAACTCCTCTCCAAAGGAAGGCGAGATGATGATTGCGGCGGCGGCCTGGGCGCATTGAAAGCACCGCCGGTCTCTAACGCTGGACCGGCCCGGCCGCGCACGAAACATGATGTGTGCCGCCCACTCCTGCTGGATGTGAGTACAAAGAGCGGCTGATGAGAGATACCAGATTCCGACGAGATCGCTCCGCGCGATCTGGGAATTTGGAGAACTTTTACGGTTTGGCGCGGCGCGAACGTCGCCGTCACGAGCCGCGCGGTTGGCGAAAGGGCCGGCGGATGGGCGAACGCTGGGGATCGGCGTCGATCACAGAGGAGCGGACAGGTCGGTGGCGGAGATCGCTGAAATCGTGAAGAGATACGCTGGCGTCGGGGTATTGTCTGGGCGGGTCGTTCCCAGCCCGAGCGGCGAGAGGAGTCGGTGCATGCAGACGAGGTCGAAACCGCGGGAGTCGGACGAGGCGAGCGGGCGGAGCGCTGGTCGCACGAAGGTCAACTCGGGCGGGCTTGCCGGGCTTGTGGGGCTGGTGGGGCTGGTGGGGCTGGTGCTCATGGCGGGCTCGGCGTCGGCGCAGGCTGGCGAGGACTCTGAACGGGAGACCGATCGATCGCCCGGAGCGGAGCCGGCGTTGAGCAACCCGAGCGTCGAGGCGGCGGAGCGGGACCTGGAGAAGGAAAGAGGCGGGGCGGTGCGGGTGGGGCCTGCCGGCGATGGGCGGGAGGGGAGACGGACGAGCCTGCTGTCTCAGCCCGGGCCGGAGGATCTGGCGCCGCTGGCGTCGGGGCTGGTGCGGGAGGGGGCGTTCATCGTGGAGAAGCAGGGCGTGCTGCGTCCGCTGAAGAACGGTTCGTGGGCGATCGTGTTCGACCAGCCGGCGGCGGGCGGAGCGGTCGCGACGCCACCGCCGATGGTGATGCAGCCGAGCATCAAGCTGACGGAGATGCGGCGTCTGATCGCGGCGTCAGACGACATCGTCACGTTCCGCGTCTCGGGGCAGGTGTTCGCCTATCGGGGTCGGAATTACCTGCTGGCGACGTTTTTCAGCGTGGTGGGCGGGTTCGACGAGGAGCCGGCGAGCTCGGACGGGGCGACAAGCCCGTCGGACACCGTCGTGGATGGCGGGGGCGTCGATGAGGGTCTCGACAGTGCGGATGGCGGCGGCGACGGCGATCCCGACGCTGAGAGAGCGGGCGAGCGGGGGAGCGCGGGGGGTGACGCGCCGGCGGGCGAGCCGGACTGGTCGAGTCTGCTCGGTCGTGACGTGCTGGGGTCGGGCGGGTCGGCGGATAACGCGGGCGCGGGGCCTCCGGACGAGGGGACGCGAGAGACGGACGGCGGCGGTGACGCCGGGCGCGAGGGTGGGGCGGCGCTGGACCCGGCCGAGGCGTTGCTCGCGGAGTTGGAAGAGCAAGCGGCGGAGGCGTCGTCGGCGGGACGACCCACGGGCGGAGGGGGAGGGAGCGCTGTCGGGGCGGTGGACGAGCAGCCGGACGCTGGCCCGGGCGGCGGCAATCTGCTGCGCGAGGGCCTCATGCTCTCGGCGAGGACGGGGCGTCTCGTGCGGGCCGACGGCGGTTGGGCGTTCGTGTACGACACCGACCTCGATCCCGCGACGGCGACGGCGGGCGATCGGGCGACCGACCGGCGCTCGGCGGACGCACCAGCGGAGCAGGCGGCGGCGTGGCGGGAACTGGGCGATCGCCCGATTCGGCTGATGCCCTGCCTCATGCTGGAGGGTATGGAACGGGCGATGACGCGGTACGAGGGCACGGTACGGTTCAGCCTGTCGGGGCGGGTGTACATTTTCGAGGGAGCGAACTGGCTGCTGCCGACGATGTACCTGGTGGAGATGGACCGGACGGGGAACCTGACGCCGGCGCAGTAAGGGCGAACGGCGCCGTCGCGCGGGGGGAGAATCATTCGAGAAGACGATGGCGCGGAGGGCGCGAAGTCGCGAACTGGTGTTGACGTGGAGCGGCGCGTGTTCGGCGCCGCCCGTGTTGGGGGATCGCACTTCGCGGCTCGAACAGCGACGCTGTTCGAGATGAACGGCTAGAATCCGGTTCCCTTTTGGGGCGGGGAGGGAAGCAAAGCACGAACAGCGTGCGGACGACGACGAGACGATCGGATCGGGAGGCGGTTCCGGCCGCCGCTGAGTCCGTGCGTTTGAGGAAGGAACTCCCGTGGCAGACTCCCAGCACTTCGACCTGATCATCATCGGTGGCGGCCCGGCGGGCTATGTCGGCGCGATCCGCGCGTCGCAGATGGGCATGAAGGTGGCGTGCGTTGACCGGGGCAAACTGGGCGGGGTCTGCCTCAACTGGGGCTGCATTCCGTCGAAGTCGCTGCTGGCGAACGCGGAGTTGGTGGAGAAGCTGCACCACGCCGACGACTGGGGCGTGTCGTTCGATCACCTGACCATCAACTGGGAGAAGGTGATCGGCCGCTCGCGCGGCGTGGCCGACAAACTCAACAAGGGCATCGAGTTCCTGTTCAAGAAGAACAAGGTGACGCACTTCGACAGCCACGCGAAGGTCGTGTCCGGTGCGACGGGCGGCAACAAGCCGACGGTGGAGCTTTACGACTGCGACCTGCAGGAGACGCTGACGCACGCGCCGTGCGAAGTGAAGGACAAGGTCCAGACGATCACGGCGGACAACATCATCATCGCGACGGGGTCGGTGGCGCGCGATCTGCCGTTCGCGCGGTTCGACGGGGACAAGATCATCGGGGCTCGCGAGGCGATGACGCTGCCGACGCAGCCGAAGAAGCTGATCGTGGTGGGCGCCGGGGCGATCGGGATCGAGTTCGCGTACTTCTATCACGCGTACGGCACGGAGGTGACGGTGGTCGAGATGATGGACCACATCCTGCCTGTGGAAGACGCGGACATCTCGAAGGCGATCGAGAAGATCTACAAGAAGAGCGGGATGAACATCAAGACCAAGACGACCGTGACGAACGTCGAGAAGACGGCGGACGGGGTGAAGGTGACGGTGGCGCCGTTCGTGGACGGGAAGGCCGACGAGAGCAAGGCGGAGACGCTGGAAGCGGACAAGGTTCTGCTGGCGATCGGGGTGAAGGGGCGGTACGACGGTCTGTTCGACGAATCGCTCGGCATCGAGACGGTGCGCGACCACATCAAGACGGACTACGTGCCGGGCGAAGCGGAGCCGAAGGCGCTGACGTACGCGACGAGCGTGCCCGGGATTTATGCGGTGGGCGACGTGATCGGGGCGCCGTGGCTGGCGCACGTGGCGTCGGAGGAGGCGATCCTGTGCGTCGAGCGGATCGCGGGGCACGACCCGATCCCGATGGATTATTCGGTGATCCCGGGCTGCACGTACTGCCATCCGCAGGTGGCGTCGGTCGGCTTCACGGAGGCGGCGTTGATCGCGAGCGGCCTGAAGAAGGGCGAGGACTACGAGGTCGGCTCGTACAACCTGCTTGCGCACGGCAAGGCGATCGCGGCGGGCCACAACGTGGGCATGGTGAAGATCATCAAGGGCCTGCCGCGAGGCGAGATCCTCGGCGCGCACATCCTGGGCGATCAGGCGACGGAACTCATCGCGGAACTGACGCTGGCGCGGCGCCTGGAAGCGACGACGGAAGAGCTGAACGCGACGGTGCACGCCCACCCGACGATGCACGAAGCCGTGGGCGAAGCGGCGATGGCGGCGGAAGGCAAGTTGATTCACGGGTGAGGCAAGCGGGGTGGAATACGCCGTGGGCGGTAGCGCTCCGACGCTCGCCCGCAACGGAGGGGGCCGGTTTGCAGCCGTTGCGGCGGCGGACGTCGCTGGACGCTACCCCCTCGCGGCGCGGCGGGCTTCGCGGCGTTTGTGGCGTTCGGTCATGACGAGTTCGAGGGCTTCTTCGATCGCTTTCGGCAGGTCGTCGTTGACGACGAAGCGGTCGTAGGCGCCGCACTGGCGGGCGGTGGCGATCTCGCGTCGGGCCTCGGCGAAGCGTTGCTGGATGGTGTGTTCGTCCTCGCGTTTGCGGGCGCGAAGGCGTTCGAGGAGCGTGTCTTCGTTGGGGGGAAGGATGAAGAGGCCGAACATGTCGGGGAAGGCGCGTTTGACGTTGATGGCGCCCTGGACGTCGATCTCGAGGATCATGAGGCGCCCGCGTTCGAGCTGAGCGGCGACGGGTTCGCGGAGGGTGCCGTAGCGGTTGCCGGCGAAGGTGGCGGTTTCGATGAACTCGCCGGCGGCTTCTTTGCCGACGAACTCGGCTTCGGTGAGGAAGTGGTAATCGACGCCGGCCACGTCGGCTTCGGTTTTGCGGCGGGTGGTGGCGGAGACGCTGAAGACGGCGTCGGGGACGGAGCGCTCGATCGCGCGGGTGATGGTGGTTTTGCCGACGCCGGACGGGCCCGAGATGACGAGCAGCATGCCGTCGTCGGTGTCGGTCGGCAGTGGGTGGTGTTTGTGCTCGTCGGCGTGCATGTGCGAGAGGGTAACGAGACGAGGCGGCCGCGCCGGTTCGCGACAGCGGCCGGGTGGCGGCGGCCTTGATATCCGCGGGTGGGGGCGGGGGTCGGCCGACGGTTCGATCTTTGGGCTCGCGTGTTTCGCCCGCGGGCGTACACTGGCGGCGGGCCGCCGAGCAGGGGCCGGACGAAGCGGACGAACCGGAGAGATGCAGGCCGATGGGGACGCAGAACCTTCGAGCAGCCGTCGGAGACGACGACCGCCGCGCGTACACGCAGGCGTTGTTGCGCGATCTGCGCGCGCTCGAGCGGATGGTGGAGGGCGGGCTGATCGAGACGGGGGTGAACCGGATCGGCGCGGAGCAGGAGATGATTTTGGTGGACGGGGCGTGGCGGCCGGCGCCAATCAATCAGGAGGTCCTGGCCGAGCTGGACGATCCGCGGTTCACCACGGAGCTGGGCAAGTACAACCTGGAGTTCAACCTGCCGCCGCTGGAGTTCGCCGGCGGGTGCTTGTCGACGTTGGAGCGCGAGCTGGCCGAGGGTTTCGACAACGCGCGTCTGGCGGCGCGGCGGCGCGGCTGCGAGGCGATGCTGGTCGGCATTCTCCCCTCGCTGGAGCGTCGGCACCTGACGCTCGAGTTCCTGACCGACATGCCGCGGTACTGGGCGCTCAACGAGGCGCTCACGTCGCTTCGCGGCGGCGCGTACGAGCTGCGACTGAAGGGGCGGGACGAGCTGACGCTGAACAGCGACTCGATCATGTTCGAGGCGGCGAACACGTCGTTCCAGGTCCACTTCCAGGTGAGCCCGGAGACGTTCGCGGCGAAATACAACGCGGCGCAGGCGGCGGCGGGGCCGGTGCTGGCGGCGGCGGTGAATTCGCCGCTGCTGCTGGGCAGGCGATTGTGGTCCGAGACGCGGATCGCGCTGTTTCAGCAGTCGATCGACACGCGACGGGTGCGGACCGATGAGCGGGAGTTCGAGCCGCGCGTTTCGTTCGGCACGCGCTGGGTCGAGCGTTCGGTGGTGGAGACGTTCCGCGAGGACGTGGCGCGGTTTCGGCCGATCTTCGCGATCGACGCGGACGAAGACCCGCGTGCGGCGCTCGACCGGGGCGAGGCGCCGTCGCTCGAACGGTTGAAGCTCTTCAACTCGACGGTGTACCGCTGGAATCGCGCGTGCTACGGGCTGACCGACGGCAAGCCGCATCTTCGGATCGAGAACCGCGTGCTGCCGGGGGGTCCGACTCCGGCGGACGCGGCGGCGAACGCGGCGTTCTGGTTCGGGCTGATCCGCGGAATCGTCGGCGAGTACGGCGACGTCGCGCAGCACATGTCGTTCGATCATGCGTACTTCAACTTTCTGGCCGCGGCGCAGACGGGGCTCGACGCTCCGCTGTACTGGCCCGGCCTCGGCAAGGTGCCCGCGCAAGAGCTGATTCCGCTGAAGCTGCTGCCGCTCGCGCGGCGAGGGTTGCAAGAAGCGGGCATCGACGCGGAGGACACCGAGCGCTTCTTGGGCATCATCGAACGACGCGTGGCGACGGGCCAGACCGGCGCCTCGTGGTTGACGCGGTCGCTGGAGCAGATGCGCGGCCGGGGCTCGCGCACCGAGCGCATGGCGGCGCTGGTCCACGCGATGAGCCAGCACCAGGCGGCGGCGATCCCCGTTCACGAATGGCGGCTGGCCTCGTTCGAGGAGTTGGGCGACGGCAAGCTGCGGCCGCGCACCGTCGAGCAACTCATGAGCACCGAGCTGACCACGGTGAACGAGTCCGACGTGATCGACCTCGCGGTGTCGCTGATGGATTGGCAGCACCTGCGGAACATCCCGGTGGAGGACGACGACCATCGGCTGGTCGGGTTGCTGTCGCATCGGACGCTGCTGCGAGCGGTGAGCAAGGCGGGGCCGGAAGATTCGCGCGAGCCGATCCCTGTGGCGGACGTGATGGAGCGGGACGTGCTGACGGCGGCGCCGCACACGCCGACGGTGGAGGCGCTGCGGCTGATGCGCTCGCGCGAGGTGGGCTGCTTGCCGGTGGTGAGCGACGAGGGCAAGCTGGTGGGCATCGTGACCGAGCACGACTTTTTCGAGATCGCGTCGGAGTTGCTGGAGGGCTATTTGGGCGAGGCGCCGCTGAACCAGCGCGAGGGGGCCGGGGACGACTCGAAGGCGGCGGGGACGGCGGAGGGATGAGCGAGCGGTCGATCGCGCGGGTTCGCCCGGAGCGCCGGTCCGGGGTGGCGCTGCCGGGGTCGGAGGGGCCGACGCTGATCTGCACGGCGGCGATCCACGGCAACGAGCGGTCGGGCGTCGGGGCGTGTCGAGCGGTCGCGGCGTCGCTGCGCGAGCTGCGGCCCGGCGCGTTCCGCGGCGAGTTCGTCGGCCTCGTCGGCAACGTGCGGGCGCTCGACCGCGGCGTGCGCTTCGTCCACGAAGACCTCAATCGGCACTGGACGCCGACGCAATTCCGCCGCGCGCACGAGCTGGCGGCTCGTGAAGAGGAGACGGCGACGGACGAGCCCGGGCCGGCGCCCATGCTCGCCGAGGACCGGGAATTGGTCGAGCTCACGCGAGCGGTGCGGCGCGTCGTCGATCGCGCTCGCGGTACCCGACCCGGCTCGCCGGGCGTGGTGGCGCTGCTCGACTTGCACACGACGTCGGGCGAATCGGCTCCTTTCCTCGCGGCGGAAGACGAGTTGTCCTCGCGTCGGTTGGCGTTGCGGCTGCCGATTCCGACGGTGATCGGCTTGGAGGAACGACTCAGCGGTCTGTTCATGAGTTGGTTCGTCGCGTCGGGAAGGGGCGGAGCGGACGGCGGGCGACCGGGGTTGGTTTTCGAGGCGGGTCGGCACGACGACCCCGACTCGGCGCGGCGGCACGAAGCGGCGATCTGGCTGACGCTCGAAGCGCTGGGCATGCTCGATTCGAGCGCGGACCGCGCCGTCGTCGAGCGGATCGAGGCGTCTCGCGCGTGTCTGGCGCCGCTCGGCGCCGACGTGCCGCGGACGATGCACCTGGTGCATCGGCACGCCGTGGCCGAGGGCTCGCGGTTCGCGATGCGGCCCGGCTATGTCAACTTTCAAGCCGTGACGCGTGGCGAAACGCTGGCGGACGACAAAGCCGGCGAGATCCGGTCGCCGATCACGGGTCGGATCTTCATGCCGCTGTACCAAGAGCAGGGCGAGGACGGCTTCCTGATCGTCCGCTCGACGGGGCGCCTGTTTCTGCGGGCTTCGCTCGCCGCCCGCTCGCTGCACCTCGAACGGCTGCTCCGGTTTCTGCCGGGCGTTCGTCGAAGCCACGGCGGTCTGGAACGCGGGACGGACGCGTTCATCGTTCGCCCGGGAATCGCCGCGAAGCTGCGACCGGTCTTCGCGTTGCTCGGCTATCGCAGACGGCGCGAGCTCAACCGCTCGCTGGTGCTGCTCGGTCGGCGGAGCGTCGACGTGTGAGGCGCGCGGCTGCCGGCGCCGATGGGTCACGCCTCCGCGTGCTTTTTCAACAGCCAGCGCGGCACGCCGATCGAACCGACGCTGACCGAACCGGCGAAGCGCAGCGCGTCTGGTTCGAGCAGGCCTCGCTTCATGCCGCCGAGCGTCACGGTGCGGGCGGCTTCCACCACGATCGAGTCCGACGAGTTCCCCCGCACGGGCTTGCCGGTGTCGGCGTCGAGTCCCGACGGAAGGTCGACGGCGAGCGTGACGAGTTCGCCGGGGCGGGCGGCGCGCCGGCTGTTCATCGCCTCGATGACCGCGGCGGCGGAGCCTTCGATCGGACGCGAAAGCCCGGTGCCGAACAGCGCGTCGACGTACATCGCGGAGGCCTCGGGCGGCTCGCCGTCGCGGACGTGTTCGATGGTCACGCCCAGACCCCGCGCGGCGGCGATCTGAACGGCCGCGTCGCCCGTGTATCCGTCTTCGGGCGAAGTGAGCGCGACGGTGGACCGAAGGCCCCGGACGAACAGCCGCCGAGCGAGCGCGACGCCGTCGCCGCCGTTGTTGCCGGGCCCGCACACGATGACGATCGCTCGCTCGTCGCGGCCGACGCGTTCGTCGAGGGCTTGCGGCAGCGAGGTGGTGAACGCGGGGAGCGGCGCCCGCTGGGGCTCGCCTCCGGACGCCGTGTGGGTTTTGATGGTCGCCGGCGAAGAGAGCGCGTCGACGACGGCCTGATCGAGGGCGCCGGCGGCGTTCTCCATCAGCAACAGCGACGGCATGCCCAGCTCCACGGCTTCGCGGTCGACCGCCTGCATGCCCGCCTTGGAGAAGATCAATCCGGAATGTGCTTCGCGCGGCGTCGATGATTCCATGGACGTAGGCTAGTCGGACCATGCCGCTGTGGTACGCCATTCCGGGATTCGTCTTCGTGGCCGCCGCGGTCGGCTGCGGGCTCTACTGGGCGATCGTGTACATGCATACGCATGCGTCGGGTCGGGTGCTGCCGACGCTGCGCGACGCCCTGGACGCGCCGGAGCCGAAGGGCGGCTGGCCGCGTGTCTGCGTGCTGGCGCCCGCGCACAATGAGGAGGAGGTGATCGCTCGACTCGCGACCTCATTACTGGCCAGCGACTATCCCGCGGACCGGCTGTCGTTCGTCTTCGCGCTCGACCGCTGCACCGATGCGACGCGGGCCCGGCTCGACGAAGCGATCGTCGACGCTCGGTCCCCGGAGGAACCCGGGCGCGCGCCCGAGACGCAGGGCGAAGCGCGCGAGCCCGAATTGATTGAGATCGACGAGTGTCCGGACGACTGGGCCGGGAAGGTGCACGCGTTGCACACAGCGGTGAATCGGTCGGAAGCGGCGCGGCAAGCCGAGGTGTTGCTGTTCGCCGATGCCGACACGATGTTCCATCCCGCCTGCCTACGGGCCGCGGTCGCGACGCTGCGCGAGCGTGGGCTCGGTTTGCTGAGCCTCTATACGACGCTGACCGTCGAGCGTATATGGGAGCGCCGCGTGCAGCCGGCCGCGTGTTTCGAGCTGGTGCGTCAGTTCCCGCCGCTGAAGGCGAACGGAGTCGGGCGACGGCGCGCGTTCGCGAACGGTCAGTTCATGATGTTCACGAAAGCCGCGTACGACGCGATCGGCGGCCATGAGGCGGTGAAGGACGAATTGCTCGAAGACGTGGCGTTCGCGCGGCTGCTGGGGCGTCGCGACGACATCGCGACCGGCTGCCTGGAAGCGGACGGCGTGCTGCGCTGCGAGATGTACCGTGACGAAGCGGCTTTCGAGCGCGGCTGGAAGCGCATCTACCAAGAGGCGGCGCACCGAAAGCCCAGCCGGGTCCGTCGGGCCGCGCGGACGGTGACGCTGACGGGCGTCGCGCTGCCCGCGGCCGCGGCGCTGGCGGCGCTCTGGGGCCTGCTCGGCAACGCGTCGGGACTCGGCGGGGGGCTCGGGCCGCTGCTTACTTTCGCGGGCGCGCTCGCGCTCGTCCAGTTCTTCGGAACGGTCGGCGTGATCTACCGCCGACAGCACGTCCCTTTGCGACACGTATGGTCGTTTCCCTACGGCTGCTGGCGGACGGCGGCGATGTTGCGCGACGCCGCGTGGAAGCTGGAGAACGGCGAGCGCACCGCTTGGGGCGGTCGGACGTATGTACGAAAGGCGCGGGCATGACCGACAACCGTTCCTGGCGCGGGGTGACGACGATGGCGATCTACGGTCGGCGGACGGTCCTCGAGGCGCTGAACGCCGCGGCGGAGGGCCACCTGCGAGTTCAGGAAGTGCGCGTGTCGCGCGAGACGCCGAAACCGTTTCGGCAAGACCTGCGATCGGCGTGCCGCGCGCTGGGCGTCGAGGCGATCGAATGCGGCCGGCGCGAGGTGGCGGAACTGTCACGCGACCAGCGGCACGACCAGGGCGCCGCGGCGTTGGTCGATCTTGCGCACGTGACGGACGCGGAGGCGTTCGCTGCGGAGTTGCACGGGCGACGCGCCGCTCGGCCGACGCATCTGATCGCGCTCGACGGGGTCACGAACCCGCAAAATGTCGGAATGATCGTGCGGTCGGCGTTGGGCGCCGGGATGACCGGCGCGCTCTGGCCGCTCGAGGGCGCGCCGTGGATCTCGGGTCTGGTGATCAAGGCGTCGGCCTCGGTCGTGCTGCGGACACCCATCGCGACGTGCGAAACGCTGGTCGACGGGCTGCGCGACTTGCGCGGAAAGGGCTTTCACGCGTTCGGCCTCGCCGGCGACGGCGGCGACGACGTCTTCACGCACGAGCCCCCCCACCGCTGCGTGTACGTCGTCGGCTCGGAAACCGAGGGTCTCTCCGAGCCTGTGCGGAACGAGCTTGACGGGCTGCTGTCGATCCCGATGAGCAACGGCGTCGAGAGCCTCAACGCCGCGGTCGCGTCGGGCGTGCTTGCGTACGCGGTCGCGCAGCGGTCGGGCGGATGACGGCGCCGGACGCGCTGGCGTCCGCGTCGAACATCCACGGGTCGCCGCCCGGGCGGCCTTGCCCGCTGGTAACGTGGTGGCGCGTGCGACGTCTGGCGTCAAGGAGTGTCCGATGCAGGAAATCCCCCTTTCGCGGCCCGACATCACCGAACGCGAGCGGCGTCTGGTGGAGATGGTGCTCCGCTCCGGACGGCTGGCGCTGGGGCCGATGGCCGAGCGGTTCGAAGAGTTGGTCGCGCGTCGGACTGGGCGGCGTCGCGCGGTGGCGTGTTCCTCGGGCACGGCGGGGTTGCACATGACGCTGGTGGCGATGGGCGTCGGCCCTGGCGACGAGGTGATCGTGCCGAGTTTCTGTTTCGTCGCGCCGGCGAACGCGGTGCTGTACGTCGGCGCGACGCCGATCTTCGTCGATAGCTGCCCGAAGTCGCTGAACATGGACCCGGTGCGCGTCGAGGCGGCGGTGACCGACCGCACGAAAGCGATCGTGGCGGTAGAGAACTTCGGCAATCCGCAGCACATGGACGTGTATAGGCGCATCGCCGACAAGTACGAGATCAAGCTGATCGAAGACGCGTGCGAGGGGCTCGGCGCGACGTACAAGGGGCGCGCGGTGGGCAGCTTCGGTCACGCCGCGGTGTTCGGCTTCTATCCCAACAAGCAGATCACCACTGGCGAGGGCGGCATGGTCGTGACCGACGACGATTCGCTCGCCGATCTCTTGCAGTCGCTGCGCAACCAGGGGCGGCCGGCGGGCTCGATGCGTAAGCCCTCGGGCGCGCCGCGCTCGCCCGCCGAACCGCTCCCGGGCGCGATGGGCGGCAAGTCGACCATGACCGAAGCGGAGTCGCCCTCGCTGCTCGCCAACACCGGGTCGTGGATGGAGTTCGCGCGGCTGGGCTACAACTATCGGCTTTCCGAGATCAACGCGGCGCTCGGCGTCGCCCAGATGGAGCGCCTCGACGAAATCCTTCAGCGGCGCCAAGAAGTCGCCGAGTGGTACATCCAGCGGTTTCTCGACCACTCGGAACTCGTTCTCCCGTCGTACGACGACGACACCGCGATGTCCTGGTTCGTGTTCGTGGTGCGGCTGTCGGACCGCTACGCCGGTGACGAGCGCGACCGGATCATCGCGGGCATGCACCGGCACGACGTCGGCGCCGCGGCCTACTTCCCGTGCGTGCATCTCCAGCCGCAGTTCCGCGCGCTCGGCTATGAGGAAGGCCGCTTCCCGATCACCGAGCGCGTCAGCCAACGCACGATCGCTTTGCCGTTCTACACGAAGCTCGAACGCGAAGACGCCGAGTTCGCCGCCCGCACGCTCGAACTGATGATCGAGCGGGAGAACCTGAAAAAGCGAGCGTAACGCCAGGACGCGAGGCGAAAACGACAAACGCCGGTCGGAAGCACGCGCTTGCGACCGGCGTTCAGGCGGCGTGACCGGTCCCCCTCCACGAATCCGAGTCAATCGGCCCCGCCGGCGGTTACGCCGAGGGGTCGTGTACTTTCTCCCGTCCAGACGGCGTCTGGGATGGTTCGCGTGGAGACCGCGTGCGAGCAGCGTGCCAAACGGTTGCACGCGGCCTGAGACGGCCCTGCCGCGTCGCAAAGGCGGTTTGTTGGGCGTAGGCCAATCACGTTTATGGAATTTCGTCGCCTGAATGACGATTATTCGCGTTTGCATATCGTATCGCGACAGGTCATAGTGCTGGCATGCATCATCCGGAGTCACCCGCCGCTTCATTCGAGTGCGGCCTCGAATCCGTGCCGCTGCCCGCGCTGCTCGTTGCCGACACCGGCGCCATCGTCGATCTCAATGCCGCGGCGGTTCGGGCGTTGACCCGCGACGGAGACGGTGGTCGCGGACCGGCCGCTCGATCTGAGTCGGACATGCCGGCATCTCGTAATCGTCTGCTCGGCTCGCGGGTGCCGGGCCTCGATCCGGCCGAGTTCGCCCGCGTGACGGCCGCGTCCCGATTGGACCTGGGCGACGAGTCGGATCGACGCACGGCGGCCGCCGCCGCGTCCGAGACGATCACGCTCGAAGGCGGGACGGGCGAGGAGCGGAGGCTGCTCGTCGGCGGCCGGCTCGGCTCAGCGTCGCGAAGGCCGCACCGCGACGCCCAAGACGACGGCGGGGCCCCAAGGCGACCCGCAGGCGACCGGTCGCACGCCGGTTCTTTTTATCTCTGTCTGATTCTCGTGGACGCGGAGCGCGACGCTCTACGGAACGAATTGGCGCGACTGACCGAACAGCTGCGCCGGCTTGAGCGCGAAGCCGAGCGACGCCGGGCGGCCGAGGAGGAACGCAGCGGTGAGGCGCGGCGTGAGCCGGAGATCGTGGGCCGCTCCGACGCGCTGCTGCGGGCGCTCGACGCCGCCGATCGCGTCGCGCCGACGGACGGCGCCGTGCTCGTGCTCGGCGAAACGGGGGCCGGCAAGGAACTGATCGCTCGCCGCGTCCACGCTCGCTCCGCTCGGCGGGACCGCGCGTTCGTCGAGGTGAACTGCGCGGCTCTTCCGGAAACGCTGCTCGAAAGCGAGTTGTTCGGCCACGAGCGAGGCGCTTTCACCGGCGCCGATCGTCGACGGATCGGGCGATTCGAGCTCGCCGACGGCGGCACGCTCTTCCTGGACGAGATAGGCGAACTCTCGCCCGCCGCGCAGGCGCGGCTGCTCCGCGTCCTGCAGGACGGCTCGTTCCAACGCGTCGGCGGCGCGGAAACGCTCGTCACCGACGTCCGGCTCGTCGCGGCGACTCACCGCAACCTCGCGTCGCTGGTCAAGCGAGGCCGATTCCGCGAAGACCTGTTCTATCGGCTGAACGTGTTCGCGATCGAACTCGCGCCGCTCCGCGAGCGACGGGAAGACGTCCGGCCGCTCGCCGAACACCTCCACCGCAAGCACGCCCGGCGGATGGGCCGCACGCCGCTGCCGTTATCCGACCGCGCGATCCGCAAGCTCATGGCGTACCGCTGGCCCGGCAACGTGCGCGAACTCGAGAACGTCGTCGAACGCGCGACCATCCTTCTCCGCGACGAGCACCGCGAACTCGACGTCAATCTCCCCGGGGCCGACAGCCCCGGCGCCGGCGAGGCGAGCGGGGGCGTCGCTCCGCGCGCCGACGCGGCTCGTTCCGGCGCGGGGGCGCCGAGCGGCACGGGCGCCGCGCGAGACGTGTTGCTCGACCTCACCGCCGATCAGTTGCAACGACTCCACATCATGCACGCGCTCGAGACATCGCGTTGGACCGTCTTCGGGGACGGCGGGGCCGCCCGGAAACTGGGCGTGAACCCGCAGACGCTGCTCTCGCGCATGGACAAACTCGGCATCCCCCGCCCACGCAAGATGCGCAGCAAGCTCGGCTGACGACGCTCGAGAACGCGGCGTGTTTCTCGATTCGTAGTCCGCCTCTGCCGCCCGGCGCCGCGCACGTCACGCGATCGACTCACGCCGGCCGACTGACACCCGCCGACTGACGCCGGTCGAGCGTAACCGACGTGATCAGGCGTTCGCCAAACCCTCACGGATCGCGTAGCGAGCGAGGTCCACTCGGTCGTGGATGTCGAGTTTCGACATCAGGTTCGTGGAGTGGTTGTCCACGGTCTTCACCGAAAGGTGCATCGTCGTCGCGATCTCTTTCTTGGACATCCCCGACGCGATGTAGCGGAGCACTTCGAGTTCGCGAGGGGTGAGCGTGCTGTGTCGCGACTTGGCCGCTTCCGCGAGCCGAGCGCCGCGCGAGTCGATGACCATCCGCGCCTGCACGTCGGCCGAGAAGAAGGAGCGACCGCGGGAGACGGCCCGGATCGCCGCGATCACGTTTTCCGCCGACTCGCCTTTGGTCACGTAGCCGGAAGCGTCCACGTCGAGGGCCGCCTGGATGTAGCGATCGTGGTTGAATGCCGAGACGAACATGATCCGCGTGTCGGGCAGGCGCGATTGGATCGTCCGCGCCGCGTCGAAGGGCAGCAAGCCCGGCATGTCGATGTCGAGGAGAACGATGTCGGGCTCGAGCTGGAACGCCCGATCGACGGCGTCCGAGGCGTTCTCCACCTCGCCGACCACCACGATGCCCTCTTCGGCGGTGAGGCAGCGGGCGATCGACGAACGCACCAGCGCGTGGTCGTCGGCGATCAGGATCCGGATGGCTCGCGTCGAAGTTGAGGCCGGTTGCATCATCATCATGACGTCTCTCGCGATATATCGGCGGTGGCCGCCCGCGCCAGTTGCAGCGTTTCCAACGCCGCGGCGAGGTCGTCCGCCTGAAAGGGTTCGTCGACGAACGCGCACGGCGCCCGCCTCGTGTTCTCGATCCCCGCCAGCGCCGCCTTCCGCCGCGAGCGGCTGTCGACACCGGCTCCGTTGTCCGCCCCCGCGGCCGAGTCGTCAGCGTCTTGTTCGGGCTCGCTGGCCATGATCAACACCAACCCGGACTCCGTTTCACGCAGCACCGGCGACAACCGCTCGGCTTCCGCCGCATTCTGCACGTACACAACGACAACATCGGCCGGGCTCTCGCTCTTTCCGTCGTCGGTAATCTCGGCAGATTCTGCCGATTCGTCGCCGACGCCCGAGGCCGTTCCGAATCGAACCGTTTCGACGGCGAAGCCCAGGTCTTCGAGCACGCCGAGAATGAAGCCGCAAACGAATCGCGGCTCCGCGTGCAGCCACGCCCGCAACCCCTCGCCCATCGGCCGGCTCGGCTCGGGTTTGACCTCGGGCAAGCGCGGCGGCGTTGACGCCGGCAACCGTGCACTGATCGTCGTCCCGACACCGATTTCCGACTGGAGTTCGAGCTTGCCGCCGTGCTCTTCGACGATGCCGTGGATGATCGCAAGCCCCAGCCCGGTCCCCTGCCCTCTCGGCTTTGTGGTGAAGAACGGCTCGAAGACGCGATCGAGATGCTCTTTCGATATGCCGACGCCCGTGTCCGCTACCGAGAACGTCACTGATCCCGCGGCGGCGCCCGCGCCCGGCTCGTGCCGCGCCGACAGCACCAGCCGACCGCCTTCGGGCATGGCGTCCCGCCCGTTCACGCACAGATTGACCACCACCTGCTGCAACTGGGCCGGGTCCGCATGCACCCACATCGGCGCGTCCCGCTCGACTTCGACGGACATGATCACGTTGCTGGGTAGCATCCGCCGCAGCAAGTCCGCCGACGTGTGGAGCAGTTGGGCGACGTTGACCGCCTTCTTCACCGGCGTCGAGCCCCGGCTGAACGTCAGCAGGCTGGTCGTCACCTCGCGGGCCTGCAACGCCGCCTTGCCGATCTGTTTCACGGCCTCGAGCGCGTCGCCGGCGTCGGCCTCATTGAGCAAAGCGCGCTCCGCGTTGCGCACGTCGGTGAATATCGCCGTCAGGATGTTGTTGAAATCGTGCGCGATTCCCGAGGAAAGCATGCCCACCGCTTCGAGCTTCTGCGAACGTCGCAGCTCCGCCTCGAGCGACTTGCGCCGGGAGATGTCGGTCGAGACGCCGATCACGCCGACGGCGAGCTGCCGCTGATCGCGAAGAATCGACAGCGAGGTCTGCGCGAGGAACCGTCTCCCGTCCCGCCGGATGAGCGTGTGCTCGACGTCGTGCGACGCGTCGTCGTCGATGGGCGCCAGGAACGAAGAGCGACGCAGACCGGACACGGTCGCGGGTTCGAGCATCGAGATGTGTCGGCCCACCGCTTCGTCGGCCGCGTACCCGAACATCCGCCGCGCCCCGGGGTTCCACGACGTGATCACGCCGCGCATGTCCAGCGAGATCACCGAATCGTGAACCTGATCGATGATCTGGGCCTGCTTCCGCAGCGTCCGCTCCTGCTCAAGCCGCAGCGTCACGTCGCGCGCCACGCCGTAGATCAGGCCCTCGTGCGGCTCCGGATGGAACGACCACTCCAACTGCCGGACACGGTCGGCCACGTCCGTCAACGGCGCGATGAACTCCGTCCTGGGTTGGCCGGAACGGAGGCGGCCGTGCAGCGCCCGAACCTCGGTCGACCCGCCCCGCGCCAGCAGGTCGAACAGCGACAACGACTGCAAGTCCAACTCCTCCAGCCCCACCAGTCTCGAGAACGCGTTGTTCACACGCACGATCCGACCGTCGAGCGTGAGGATGCACAGCAGGTCCGGAGAAACCTTGAAAAATCGGTCCAGCGTCCGCTCAGCATGCCGCCGCTTGGAAACGTCGCGCAGCACCAGGTGGGTCGCGGCCCGACCCTGAAACTGCACCAGCGTCGCGGTCGACTCGACATCGAGCTGCTCGCGGTCGGCCGTCATGAACTTCGCTTCCAGGAGCGAGCCCTCGCCCTCCAACCCGTCGGACACAAGACCGTCCCGTTCGGCGACGCGCACCCGATCGTTGGGATGTACGAACTCGTACAGATCGAGCCCGATCAGCGTCCCCGCTTCCGCCACGTTCAACAACTTCGCCGCGTTCGCGTTCGCGAAGAGCACCCTGCCGTCGCGGTGCACCACGCTCGCGTCCGGCAGTTGATCGAGCAACTGGCGATAGCGACGCTCACTCGAGGCCAACTGCCGGTAGGCGCCCTGCCGCTCGAGTTCCGCCCCCGCTCGCGCCCCGTAGATTTGCAGCACCGCGTCGATCGACGGCGGGTTGAACGTCGTCGCTTGCGAGGCGACCAGCAGCACGCCCACGACCATGCCCGCCCCGTCGAACAGCGGCAAGCTGACGCCGCTGCGCATACCGAGTCCGTAGAGTTCAGCGTCGTCCGCGCCGATCTCGACGTGCGCCGGCGAGGCTCCCGCGCCGAGCGTCGCCGTCGAGGCGAACAGCGGCGAGTCGACGTCCATTGTGAACGAGTCGATCATCCGCCCGTTCGCGAACGAGCCGACCACGCGGGCGGCCGTGGCGTTCGGCTCCTCCAGCATCGCGATCGCCGCCAGGTCGCCGTGCAACGCTTGCGAGAGATACCGCGTGAGCCGCTTCAGGAAGCGTTCGCCCGTCGCCGCGCTCGTGCCGCGGGCGATCTGCCGCAACGCCGCGTCGGTCCGACCCCGATCGGAGACGTCGCGCAGCACCACCAGATACAGGTCTTCGCCGACAGGCGACGTCGTGAACTCGACGAGGCGCGAATGCTCGGCCGACGAGAACTCGAACTCGCCGCCGAAGCTCTCGCTCGAAATCAGCCGCGGCCACAGGTGCTGCTCGCGGCGCCCTTCGACCGAGGCGGGCCACAGCCGGGCCTCCAACTCCGACACCGTCAGCCCCATCAACCGATCGCGGTCGAAGCCCAGCAGATCGCACGCCGCCGTGTTGACGTCGACGAACCGACCCGACTGGTGAACCAGCACGATCCCGTCGTGACTCGCCTCGAACAACAAGCGAAGCCGGCGCTCGCTCGTCGCCAGCTTCCGCTCGGCCTGGCGTTCGACGCTCACGTCACGGATGAACAGACACGCGTACCCCGCGCCGTCCAGCGCCACGAACGAACCCGACACCTGCGTGTGCAGCGTCTGACCCGCGGCGTCGTAGAACAACATCTCCGTCTTGATCGACCGCGTCGAACGAAGGTGATCCCAGAAGCCTTGCCATGAAGCCCCGGACAGCTCCGGCGCCAACTCGCGCAGGTCGCCTCCCTGCAGATCGCTCCGATTCCGCCCCAGCATCGCCGCGGCCGATTCGTTGACGTACAGCAACCCCGCCTGATGATTCACCCACAGCGTCGGCGGCCCCGCCGCGTCCGCCGAAAACTGCGACAAGAACGCCAGGTGATCGCGACGTTTCCGCTCGAAGACGTCCACTTCCGTCAGCACGTACGTGGCCTGCGGCGTCTGGCCCGTGTCGAACAGCTCCGGAGCCGCCTCGCCCAGAACACGCCCCGCGCCCTGACGCTCCAGCGGCTTGCCTTCGAACTCGGACCAACTCCAACGACCTTCGCGGCCGTAGCGGATGATCGACACGCGACACGGTCTCGATTGCAGCATCCGCGTTCGCAGAAGCGTCAGCCGGTCGACGTCGGTGCGCGGACCGGCGATCAACGTCTCCAGCGGTCGCCCTCGCGACGACGCCAAGTCTTTCCCCGACCGGCGAAGGAACGCCGCGTTCGCCCATGCGATTCGGCCGTCGTTGTCACACACCACCACGCCAACTTCCGACGCTTGGTCGGACACCGCGTTCCGCACACGGTCTTCGATGCTCGCCGCCGTCTCGGCCTCGTCGCGTTCGCGATCGAACGCCGAATCGCCCGGCAGACCGTGACGGACCGGTGTCGGTCTCGCCGAGAAGCCGTCCCACGCCTCCGACGTCGCTTCGCGCGGCTCGTCCGCACGCCCCACCCTTTCCGTCGGCACGCCCGACGACATCGCTTCGCGCTGGTCTTCCTCGCCGCCGGCCAGACGAAGCCGCCCGTCGCCCGCGTCGCGCTTCGAGGGCGCGTGCAGTTGCGCCGGCCGGCGCTCGTCGGCGCCGCCGACCCGGTGCCGCGCGACGAGAACGCCCTCCTCACCGCGCCCCAGCAGCGTGATCTCCAGCCAACGCGACCGCCCATCCTCACCCTTGAACCCGCACAGCCCCATCCACGACGAGCGCTCACCCGAACGCACCGAGCGCACCCCCGCCTCGATCTCGCGAACGCTCACAGCCCCGCGGCCCAGCAGATCGGCGCACCTCTCTAAATACGACCAGCCCTCGCACGGCTCAGCCGTCGCGTCGCCATCGGGGTCCGCCGACGATGACCTCACCCGACCGTGCCGATCGATCTCGAAAGACCCCCGGGGCCAGCCCTCCACCACATCGGCGCCCCCTGCCCCCCGAGGACCCTCGAGCGCCGATCCAGCCCCCGCGTCGCGACCGTGCGCGTGCAGGGGGTCCGCTGGCGAACCCGCCATCCGAAGACGCCCGCCCGAACCGTTCGAATCGCTCATGCGTCACCCCCGCCCGGCCCTCGACGCTCGCCGGCAACCCAACCCCACGCGGCCCCTCTGCGCGGCAACGCACGGACGAACCTTGTCCGTCCGCACTCCCCCCGAAGAAATTGGAGCCGTCCGAAGCGCATCGTGGCGCCCGTCCTCTCCCGCTTGGAACGAGTCAGACCCGGCGAACCTGCCGCCGAACGCGGCCATTCTCCGTGTCACCATACGTCCGAGGCTCATCCCAGCACAAGCCTCGTTGAGGGAGAATGGCGATCGAGTGCAGGTCTTTCCACCAGGCGGATGGCTGACGCGCCGGCTCGCCGGGTCATCCCTCGGGCGCCCGCCAGTCGAAGCGCAGCTCGAAACCGAACACCGCCTCGTACAGGCTCGCCTTCCGCCTCGCCCCCCATAGGTCGGGGGCCGGCTCGCGTTCCGCCACCGCCGTCAGCGTCAGCGCCCCCCCCGACCCGCTTCCGCCGCCGTTCCCGGGCCTTGTGAGTTGGACGTTCTGAATGGCCGCGAGGTGCGTCCGGTCCAGCCCGTCGGCCAGACGCAGAATCCCGGCGAGGGCCTTCACCTCGTCCCGCGACGCCTTGTCGAGCTTGCCGAACGTCTCGTGCTTCTTCTTCGGCTCCGCCTTGCGGTGATACCGCGCCAGCAACGCGATCCGCTCCAACTCCGACGCCGAGAAACCGGGCAGATCAGAGTGGATGATCAGATGAAACGAGTGCTTGTGGTGCTTCGTGTAATTGATGAAATAACCGACGTCCCGAAGCAACGCCGCGTATTGCAATAACTCGCGATTCAGCGGCGTCGCCCACGGCGGCGGCGTGCCCCCCACGCTCAACAGGTCCCGCGTCTGGTCGTACAACTCGAGCGCCAACAGCGAGACGTGGGTCGCCTGCGGCTCTTCGAAGCCGCACCGGCGCCCGAAGGCCAGCACCGCCTCCAACCTCGAGCGCCCGCCCCCGCTCTCGCCACCGCCCACACTCGCGCCCTCGCCCATCGCCTCGTAGCGGTCGCGGATCAACTGCAACAGCACGCCGTCCCGCACGCCCCGATCGTGCACGCGGAGCGTGTTCGCGCCGAGGCGCCGCATCGACGCGTCGATGATCGCCAAACCGGCCACGATGATCCGCGCTCGCTCCGCCGACAGGCCTTTGATCTTCCGCCGCTCGGCTAAGGGCATCCGCGAGAGATTGTGCAGCGTATGCGCCACCTCGGCGAGGCGAATCTCGAACCCACGGATCGGCGCCGGCCTCACCTCCCCGCCCGATGAAGACGATTTGCCGCTTCCGCCCCGCTCGTTGCCGATGATCTCCGCCAGCGTCGTGAACGTCCCGCCCGTGCCGAACACCACGCCGGGCCGGATGCCGAAGCGTCCGAGCGCCTTGTCCAACCGCTCGGCCGCGTAGGCCCGCATCCGATTCGCCGCATGCACGTCGCCGTCCGCCGCGCCCGGGAACCGCTCGGTCAACCGCACCGCGCCGATCGGCGCCGAGAACAGCCGCTCGATCACCCCCGATGCCGACACCGCCACTTCCGTGCTCCCGCCGCCGATGTCCAGCACCGCCGCGTGCACGCCGGTCAGGTCGAACGCCTGCGCCACCGAGACGTGGGCGAAGCGCGCCTCGTCGTCGCCGGTCAGGATCCGCACGTCGAGGCCCGTCTTCTCCCGGATCGGCCCCAGCAGCGTCTCGCGGTTGGGCGCGTCCCGCACGGCCGCCGTCGCCACGAGATGGATCGACTCCGAGTTGTACCCGCGCGCCGTCTCGACCATGTGCACGATCGCTTCGAGCGCCCGCTCCACACGCTCCGGCTCGAGGTTGTTCTCGTCGTCGGTCGCCGCGAGCCCCACCGTTTCCTTCTCGTCGGTCAGCACCCGATACGAGTCCGGCCCCAGAGACTCGGCCACTTCCAGACGAATCGAGTTCGACCCGATGTCCACCGCCGCGACGCGCAGCCCACGCGAAGAGGCCCCGCTCGCGTTCGTCGAGGGCGACTCCGACGACTCCACCGTTTCTTCGCGTGGTTCCGACATTCTCCGAGCCTAGTGAACCCGGGGGACGCGGTCGAGACCGCCGCCCGCACAATCCAGCCCCATCCCCACGCAGCCCGGCCGCGGACGGCAAACAACATGTGGTGAAACCAACAAGAACGACACATGACGGCGTTATGCGCAACTTTCACGTCGATGCGCGAATGATCATGCGAATCGCAACAAAGGTCCGCTTCTTCATCCGCGTCCGTCGGTATACTCGCGCACGGGCCCAGTCGTTCGGCCCAGGCAGTTCCGCGGCCCAAGACGCTCCGCTCGTCACTGAAAACGACCTTCTCCCGGACCCCGCACAAGCCCCCCGCACAAGCCCCCCGCACAAGCCCCCCGCTTGAGCGACGCCCCGCTCTCGGCGATCGCGATATGCGCACCGCCAAGAGCGTGACGATTTCCACTCGGAGGGACGCACTCGATGCTCCGCCAACTCGTTCACGTTCTCCTCGTCGCCGCCCTGATCGGCTCGCTCGCGGCTTGCAGCACCTCACGCCGCGATCAACTCCACCGCGTCGCCAAGGACTGGGCCGAGACGATCCGGGCCAGCCAGGTCATTGCGGTCTACCCCCTCACCCAGGACATCCAGCCTGGCGACGTCTTCCTGGTTCAGACGCCGATCGACCAGCAGCAACGCGCCTACCGGGAAGACGGCTTCTTGCCGCTCGACAACCACATCGCTCGCCTCCATCCCGACGGCTACGGCAGTTTCTACAAGACCTCGTTCCTCGACCAAACCACGATCGGCGAACGGCCCAAAGACTGGATCAAGAGCCAGTGGGAGACGGCCCCCGCCGCCGCGTTCCCGACCTACGCCTTCTCGGTCGACGCGTCGCAGGGCGCGAAGCTCGCTCTCCCGATCAGCGGCGTCCCGGTCGGCTTAAGCCTGCTCGGCACACGTTCCGCCCGCGGGTTCGTCAACCTCGAAGACGCGCGCACCGTCGGGCTCGACATCTTCACGCTCGACAAGGAAGTCCGAGATTGGATTGAAGGGTGTCCGGACCGCTTGGCGTTCGTCGAACGATTCGCGCCGCGCGACCGCCGCGAGCCCACGAACTTCCTCCGGGTCATCTCACGCATCTACCTCCTCGGCGCGATCGACGTGCAGCTCACCGACGCCCGCGCCGTGGCGGGCGGAGCCGACGCCGCCGCCGCTCCGCCCATCGAGTTGTTTCTCGCCGAGCCCCCAGCGAACGCCCAGGATGTCGGCCGATCTTCGAGGGAGAACTATCTGCGCGGCATCCAGCGTCTCAACCAACAACTCTCGACCGGCGGCGACCCGCCGACGCCCGCGGCCGATCCGAACTTCTCAGCACGCGAGTACAACCAATGGATCGAGGCGCGCGACAAGGCTCAAGCCGCGTCGCTCGAAGCGGCCAAAGCCGACGCGGCAGAAGCCGACGACGCGTTGACGACGGCGGAGGAGACCGCCGCCGAATCCAGCGAAGGCGAAACGCTCAACACCGCCCGCGATGAGGCCACCAAAGCCACCGATGCCCGAAAACGCGCCGAGGAAGCGCTCGCCGAGTTCAACCGTCAGAACGCCGATGACGAAGCGGAACAGAAGAGGCTCGAAGAGGCCCTCGAAGGAGCGCTTAAAACAGAATCTCGCGAGCTCGAGGAACTCAAGGCGGCCCAAACCGCCTTCCAAGAGGCCCACGGCCCGGACCTTCTGGCCGCCCGGGTCAAGTCCGATGTCGCCGCCGCTCAACTCGCCCGGCTGCAGGGCTTCGCGCCCGGCGGCTCGCTGCGGTTTACCGCCGCCTCGTCCCGGTCGATCTCGATGAAGGAGCGGTTCGAGCAGCCGCTCGTCGTCGGGTATCTCGGCTTCGACGTACCCATCCTCGCCGGCGGCGAACTCGGGCCGCCGATCCCGACGTGGTCGCTGTTGGAGAACACGCGGTTCGCAAACCGCATCGACGTCGACCTGAGCGGACCCGCCGCGTTCTATCGAGACGGCGTGGCTTTGGCAGTATACGAATTCCTGTCATCTATCTCATCAATGGACGCTAGGGCGGACGACGCCAGACGCAAAGCGGACAACCTTGCGAAGCTGATTCCGGACGAGTTCCCCGTCGTGGACAACGAAGAAGTCTTAATGAAGAAGAAGTCCGATGTAGCCAAGGGCCTCCCGGGCTTTAAAAGATATCATATGTATTTAACCATTACCGGGGACGCCATTCGTCGTCTGCGAACATGTAGGCATAGCGCTCAGCCCAGCATTCTCAACACGCTTGATATCGAATGCGCTACGCAACTCACCGATGCCCATATCGATGAACTCGAAGCAATGTTTGCCGAAACGGCTGCCGATCGCAACTACCGACTTGATTTGGAACGTGGTGTGATCAAAACCGCTCTCGCTATCATGGACCCTAAGCCGCGAGGACGTGTTCAATGAACGGACTGCATGCCCGACTCGGAACGCTTTTCGATAAATTCATTTCAGACGAAACTCTTGTGGATGATCCCAGGGCGGCTACACGACGAGAGCTTTGGGATCAAGTGTACCGTCGGTATAAAGGTGATGGACTCGTCGCGATCGTTCGCATCGACCTCGACGAATTTCACGGTTTCGGCGCGGTGTTCAAGAACGATGATCGTCCCCTCCCTGACGGCCACTTTTTTGCCCCCACGCCGGTTCAGGCGGAGTTGCCGCAGGCCGACGATGACGCCGCGGGGTGAGCCGACTCGTCCGCGAGCTTGAACGGATCGCCCCTCCGGACTTTCCCGGAAGAAGGCTGTTGACTTTCCCGCATCAACAAGTATTTTCGGACTACGTGCTTCCCCCGGTCGGGTCGAGCACGCATGTCTCTCTTGAGCGTGGCCCCGCGTCGTGACGACTCCGGCGGCTGACCGCTCATTCATTTCGTTGATTTCCCGTTATTCCCCGACCCCCTCCGAGCAGCCGATCCCTCGCTCAGCACACGCGCTGCATCCGCAACGGTCGGCTCGGAAAGGACTGATCCACCATGAACAAGGGCGACCTCATCGACATGGTCGCGGCGCAGCTCGGTCTGAGCAAAGTCGCCGCCACACGCAGCGTGGAAGCCGTCTTCCGCAGCATCGCACGCGGCGTCGCGGAGGACGACAAGGTCGCGGTCTCCGGCTTCGGCACCTTCCGCAAGAAGCACCGCAAGTCCCGCAAAGGCCGCAACCCCACCACCAACGAAGAAATCGTCATCCCGCCCTCGTACACCGTCTCCTTCACGCCCAGCCAGATGCTCAAAGACGCGATGGACCCCGATCACCACCGCGAGCACGCCTCCGCCAACGGCAGGGCCCTCCATATTCACGCGGCCCAGGTCGAGAGCAAGCCCGCCGAGCATCATCACCACCAGGCGCACCATAACGGCGAGGCCGCGCCGCTCCGGCTCACCTAGCGAGGCCGAGCGACGCGTGGTTCGGCAGGCGACCCGCCGCCACTCGAACACAACCCCCATCCACTCGCCGGAGCGCGCCGCCGACCGCTCCGCGCAATCGCCGCATGCTTCCGGTTCCGCCCGCGTCCATTGCGTCGGCTTGCCGCTCCGTCGACGGCGTCGATCGAAGGCGCTCCCGGGCGATCACGCTTTCGCGCGCGAGTCCCGCCTCGCATTCGATCACCGCGCCGCATCTTCGGAAGCTCGCCGGCTTTGCCGCGCGTTGCGAGTGCGAGTGGTTCGCCCGCTTCGATACCCGCTGCGTCCATCGTCGTTTGTGAGACACTCGGGCCGACCCGCATCGGAGAAGTTCGTTCACCTCTGAAGTGGATGGACGCGGCGACCAACGCTACCTTGTCTCTTCCATGAATCGATCACGAAAGAGAGCTGTCATGCCGATGAATCGTCCGGACTCGCGTCGCGTCCGCCCCACGATCGCCCGGTCCGCGGTCGCCGCGCTGGCGTTCTGTTTGACCGCCGCGTGCGTCGCGCCGACCGTGTTCGCTCGCAGCGCGACGCTGGAACTCGCCACGGGCGAGATCATCACCGGCGAGTTCGTCGCTCAGACCGACAGCACGATCACCATCTTCCACCCCGTGCTCGGCGAGTTGGCGATCCCGCGCGAGCAGATCGCCGCTGCGACCATCGACCCGCCGGCCGAAGACGAGGGCGACGCCGCCCGAGCCGGCGCCGAAAGCGGTGGCGCCCAGAGCGACGACGCCGGCGCGCCCGTGCCCGACGACGACGATGTCGAGTGGGACCTCAGCTTCGGCCTCGGGCTCGACGGCTCGCGCGGCTCTTCCGACACCGACAACCTCCGCACCAACTTCAACGCCGAGCGCATCACCGAATCCATGGAGAGCTCGCTCGACATCTCGTACATCCTCGAACGGGACGACGGCGAGAACACCGACAACCGCTTCGACGCCATCGCGCGCAACGATTGGCTGGTCCCCGAGTCGAAGTGGCGATACTTCGTCTACGGCCGCGTCGAAATCGATCAGTTCGAGGCCTACGACCAACGCTACCGCGCCGGCGGCGGCGCCGGGTACGAGCTCATCATGACCGACGAGCACAAGCTCATCGGCCGCATCGGTCTCGGCTTGGTCCAGGAACAAGGCGGCGAACGCGACGGCGAAACCGGCATCGAAGCGCTTGCTGGGCTCGACTATGAATGGACCATCGACGAACGGTCCAGCTTCAAAGCCACCACCGAATGGGCCCCGGACCTCACCGAAGGCGGCAAGGTCCGCGCGCGATCCACCGCCGCGTATGAACTCGCGCTCAGCGACGAGGGCGACCTCTCTCTCCAACTCGGCATCGAACACCGTTTCGACAAGTTCGCGGGCGACGACAAAAGCGAGCTCGATTACTTCGCGCTCATCGTCTACTCGTTCTGATACTCGGCCCGGTCGCCGGCGAGCTTCATCTTTCGTACGGAGAGAATTGGGCGACCGTCGCCGAGCGCACAGAGACCGCAGAGCGAGCCGGCACGCCGACTCATCGCTGCGCGCCGGCTTTTGAATGCGCCTTGCGTCCGAGATGGGCGTCTGCACGCGGCGTCGCGTGACGGCGACGACGAGCCCGTGCGGGTCTGCGCGTGGGTTTAGCCCGCGAAGCGATGGACGAGGATCGAGTCGTTCTGCCCGCCGAAGCCGAAGCCGTTCGACATGGCGACTTCGACGCCGCCGGTCGTCCGCATGTCGCGCGCCTCGCCCGGCACGTAATCCAGCGGGCACTTTGGGTCGGGCTCGGTGAGGTTCATCGTGGGCGGCACGAAACCCGTGCGGATCGCTTGGATGCAGGTGATCATTTCGACGGCGCCGGCGGCCTGGATCAGATGCCCCATCATCGACTTCACGCTGGAGAACGGGATGCGTCCAGCCTGCTCGCCGAACGTGGTCTGCACGGCCCGGCTTTCGATCGCGTCGTTCTCCTGCGTGCCGGTGCCGTGCGCGGAGACGTACTGCACGGGCGGTCGGCCCTGCGCGTCGGGGGACTTGGGATCGATGCCGGCGTGTTCGAGGGCTTCGTTCATCGCGGCGACGGCGCCGAGGCCGTTGGGCTCGATGTCCGTGATCCGATACGCGTCGGCCGACGAGCCGTAGCCCCCCACTTCGCAGAGGATTTCGGCGCCGCGGTTCAGCGCGTGTTCGAGGTCTTCGAGCACGAGGACGCCGGCGCCCTCGCCCATCACGAACCCGTCGCGCGTGCGGTCGAACGGCCTGGACGCGGTCGAGGGTGCGTCGCGCCGCGTGGACATCGCGGTCAGCCGGATGAAGCCGGTCATGCCGAGCGGATGGATCATCGAGTGCGACCCGCCGGCGAGCATCAGGTCGGCGTCGCCGCGGGCGATGATTTCGAAGGCTTCGCCGATCGACTGGGTCGAAGCGGCGCACGCGGTCATGCAGTTGAACGCCGGGCCGCGGGCGTCGACCAATCGCGCGAGATGGGTGACGGGTCGGTGCGGGTCTTGCTCGATTTCGTCGTCGGCGCCGAAACTCTCGCGCGCGAGCGGCCCCCAGGCCGCGGCGTCGGTCGCCCGTTTCTCGGCGTTCCATGTCCGGAGGGCGCAGGCGGCGTAGGCGTCGAAGTTGGGCGTTCCCTCGCCCGCGCCGAGGTAGACGCCGCAGCGCCGCGGCTCGAACGCTTCGAAGAAAGCGTGCGACATGCCGGGCCGGGACAGGTCGCCCAGCCTCGCCTGTTTCCACGCCTGTGCGGCCGCGGCGAGCGTGTACTGCGTATTCCAGTGCGTCCGGGCGTAGCGCTCGAAGTCGGCGACGAAGTGGGAGAGGTCGAACCCGCGGACTTCGGCGGCGAAGTTGGTCGCGAACGTTTCTGCTGGGAACTTCGCGACCGGGCCGATGCCGCTCGCGCCCGACAGCAGCTTGGTCCACACCGAGTCGACGTCGAAGCCGAGCGGGGTGACCCAGCCGGCGCCCGTCACGACAACGCGGCGGACGCCCGTGCGCGGGTTGATGAAGCGGCCGGCGGCGTCGCTGCGCCCTGCCGGCGCGCCGTTGCCCGATGACGCCGTCACGGCTTAGTCGTCCTCTTCTTCGTCGTACTCGTCGTCGTAGTCGGCCGGGGCGCCTTCGAGCCCCTCGTGTTCCGAGCCGCGCAACGAGTCGAGCTTGTCCGGGTTGAGCACGCGGACCAGACCGCCGTCTTTCAAGCGCCGGCGGTGGAAGTTGATGATCAGCCCAAGCTCCACGTCGGCGGCCCGAAGCTGAGAGCGGAGGACGGTGCGGTCGAAACCGGAGACCTCACGGTCTTCGCCCATGACCTGCACGACGAAGCGGTCGTCGACGAAGAGGGAGACGCGGTGCTCGCCGATGTCTTGCTCGCCGTAGTGGATGGGGAATCGATAGTCGACGTCATGATCGACGCCGGCGTCTTTGAGCTCGATCGACAGCGCCCGCTCGTAGACCGCTTTGTCGAAGCCGGGACCGAGGGCTTTATGGATTTCGATGGCGCAACCGATGACTTTCCGGCTGACCTCGGTCAGCGCGGGATCGAGTTCATCGTTGCGAAGGGTCGGACGCCGGCGGGTGTTATGAGAAGTCATCGCGTGCTCCGTGTTTGAAGGGTGCGAAGGAGTGTGCTTTGCGGCCCGCGAACGATCGCGGGCGGGACGAGCGATCGGCCGAACGCGGCCGCGCGGGACGAACGCGTGGCCCAGGCGGCAGACCTGCGGGGACAAGCATCGGTGGGAATCGGGGGGAGGTCGATCATTCGGGCGGATCGGGGTTCGGAAAGTCGGACGAAGAGTCGAGAAAGACGTGGTGCGGCCCGGCACGCTGCGGGAGGTCAGAGCTCGTTGCCGATCTTACCCGCGGGACCTTGGGAAACGACAGTCTACCCGCCGCGGGGCCGCAGCGGGGAACTTTCTCAGAAGATTGGTCTGTCCGACGCGTCAGCCCCGCGTGCGGCCGATCGCGCCGGACGCTGATCGCCTCACGGTCGAAATCAGCGGTCCCTTCGCATCGCGGGCGTCGGTTGACGCACGCTCAGGGGCAGGTCGTGCCGAACGCGGCGAGGACCCCGAGCAGATCGTCGGCGTTGACGGCGCCGTCGCCGGTGAGGTCGCTGGTCCATGCCGACTCGCCGACCTCGCCGAACGCCGCCAGCACGGCTAGCAGGTCGTCGGCGTTCACGGTGGCGTCGTTCGTCAGATCGCCCGGACAGGCGTTGGCGACCAGCTCGATGCGCACGGTCAGCACGACGTCGCCGCGCAACTGCCAGCCAAGCACGCCCGGATCGTCGGCGGTCGGCACGGTCACGACCGCCTCGACCACGCCTTCGGGCGCGGCGGTGTCGAACGTCACCGACACCGGCGCCGACGCGCCGGCCGCGACTCGATCGTTGGTCGGGACCGACGCGCTCGCGCCGGGACCGAGGTCGAAGCTCGCGGGCGCCAGTTGCAACGCGGCCTGCGGATCGACCGAGGCGAGGTTCCAAATCGACTCGATCACGGATAAGTCGCCGCTCAGCCGCTCGACGGGTCCGAAGTCCACGATGCGTTCGAGCGTCGGCGAGCTCGGGTCGAGAGAGGGCTGCGCGGGAGACAGCACCTCCGCGGCCATGGTGATTACGTCGTCGCCGTCCTGCGAACCACGCCCTCCGCCCGACGAGGTCAGGTCGGTGTTGTCGATCGTCACGGCGCCGGAGTAGGAACCGGCGCCAGAGCCGGACAGGCCGACCGTCATGGCGAAGGCGCCGTTGTTGTAGTCGAACGCGCGAGCCGTTTCGGGAACCGAGGCCGAGGCGTCGCCGGTTGTCGTCACGGTATACGTCGTCGGGTCTGCGCCGATTTTGGAAAGCGTCACGTTCCACTCCGGCGCGGGCTGCCCGACGAGCCGCGGGGGCGCGGTCAAGGTGCGGCTGGTGGCGCCGCCGACGGGCTGCTCGCCGGCGATCGTGATGCGGGAGTCGTTCGCGCCGCCGCCCCAGATGGCCCAGACGTACTCGGGACGATCGACGAACGGGTTGCGGTTGCCCTGGTAGTAGAAGGGCATCAGGGACGAATCGTAGATGTAATGGTTGCGGCGGCGTTCGAGTTCGTCGGGCATCTCCCGGTAGTGCCAGCGCAAGAGCGAGGCGAGGTCGCCCATGGTGTTGCCGAAGGGGATGCCGTTGACCAGTTCGAGGTCGGTGGTGCCGGCGTCGGAGCCGTCGTAGCGGACGGCCATGTAGAACATGGTGCGGGCGATCTCGCCGCGGTCCGTGGCGCCGTAGAAGTTCGGGTCCCAGTAGCTGCCGCCGAACTCGCCGAACGGGTCGTTGCCGCGGACTGAGTTGATGCTCGGGTCGCACGGTCGCAGTTGATGCAGGTCGGACGTGTCGGCGCCCGACTCGCCGACGCCGCGCGACTTGGGCCAGGTGTGCTCGCGGTTCCACCAGAAGTTCGGGTCCCACACGTTCGTGACCGACCACGGCGTGTAGATCAACCTGATCTTGCTCGCATCGTCGGGGTCCTGCTCGGTCAGCCGCAGGGCCGGCACGGCGGTGCCGTACGACCGGACCACGTGGTTGTCGATCAGGTCGTGCAGTTGCTGCTTGAGTTGCAGGCCATTGGTCGCGTTGATGCCGGCGTAGTAGAACGCCGGGGCGTCCCACGGGTCGGCGGACGCCGCGCCGGCGAGCAGACACAGGAACATGGGGACGGCGGCACGGCCGGGGTGCTTCTGCATGAATGGTCTCGCTTTCCAGGTCTTCCCGCCCGCACCCGAATACCCCCGCCCGACGTTGCTTTGAACTGAACCGATCCTGCTCGGCGCCCGCCTCCGACACTCAGCCCTCCCCGACTTACCCCCGACCGCCCCCTGGGTCACATCGATCTTGGAGCCTGCGAGCCCGTCCGCGACAGTGTCGGCGGCCGCCGGGGTATCAGACGCCGATTCCTCGCTCCACACGCAGCCGCGCCTTTCGCGCTGCGACGCCGCGGCCCCGGTTGCGGGCTCGCGGTCACCAGTACGGTGCTCCGGACCCGCGCCTGCACCTTGAATCGGGGGCGGGGTCGTCCCCAACGTCTCCGCTGAGTCTACCCCGAGGTGACGCACGGGACAATCGAACCGGCCATTTCGGCCGGGGCTTCCCAACTTCGGCCGAGGCGACGAAACGAGCGGCTTCCCCCGCTTCACATCCCGCATCCGCCATCGGGCCGCCCCGTACACCAAGAAAGCCGGAGGTAGCACGCGTCAGAAACAGCGTTCGCAGGAGGAGCGGGCTCGCCACGGTCGCGCAGCGTCCGGCCTTCCGAGAACCTTCAGCCGCACGGCGAACGGAGAAGAGCATGACGACGGAGCACGACGACGGGCGCCGACCGGCGGCATCAGGGCGCGACACCCCATTTGAGGAAGCAGCGCATCACGGTCAGCAGCATGAAGGCGCTCGAAGCCGGGCCTGCGAGGGGCAGCGGGACTCCGCCGAGTGTGTCTGCGAACCGCGCGGGCGATCGCGGTACCTCACCCTGGAACGAATCGCGCAACTTCGCGGCTCGGACGGCGCGATCGCCGCGACGTTGGAAACGCTCGCGGACGAGAGCGGCCGGATCGAAGTCACCTACGAAGACCTCGCCGCCGCGGCCGGAACGAGCCGGAACACCGCCTACCGATCGGTGCAACGTCTCAAATCGGCGGGCATCGTCGCCGCCAACCGCCGGGCCTATCGCTCGCTGGCGATCGAGTTCCGCGCCGCCGCGTCGTGTGACCGGCGCGGCGCGCCACACGGCGAAACCGACGGCGGCGAACACGACCGCGGCGCCGATGGTTGCGAACACGACGGCGATGGGATGGGCGGTGGCGAGATCGCCGGGTCTCGATCGCCGGGTCGCGCCCGGCCGATGCCGCGGACGCGGTCGCAGTTCGCGATGCAATTGCCGAAGGAAGTGCCGCCTCTGAGCCCGCCGGACCGCGCCGCGCGACCGCGCGCTTCGGGCGATCGCCGCGTGACGGGATCGGGTCAGGCCTTGCCCTGTGCCGCGACGGCCGCGGCCTTCTTCGCCGCCTCTTCCGCGTCGCCGAGATAGAAGCTCTTCGTCGGCTTCATGTTCTCGTCGAGTTCATACACCAGCGGCACGCCGGTCGGGATATTCAAGCCCATGATCTCGTCGGGCGACATCCCGTCGAGATACTTCACCAAGGCTCGCAGAGAGTTGCCGTGCGCCGCGATCACCACCTTTTTCCCGGCTTTGATGTCCGGCGCGATCACGTCGTTCCAGTAAGGCAACACGCGGTCGATGGTGTGCGACAACGCTTCGGTGGTGGGCAACGCGTCCGGCGACACGTCGGCGTACCGCGGGTCGTTGCCCGGGAAACGATCGTCGTCGCGCGTCAGTTCGGGGGGCGGCGTGTCGTAGGAACGCCGCCAGACCTTCACCTGCTCCTCGCCGTGCTGCTCGGCGGTCTCGGCCTTGTTGAGCCCCTGCAAGCCGCCGTAGTGCCGCTCGTTGAGCCGCCACGAGCGATGCACCGGGATCCACATCCGATCGAGTTCGTCGAGCATGATCCACAGCGTGCGGATCGCGCGCTTGAGCACGGAGGTGTAGGCGACGTCGAACGTGTAGCCCGCTTCGCGCACCAGTTCGCCCGCGGCCTTCGCCTCGGCTCGGCCTTCTTCGGTCAGGTCCACGTCGGTCCAGCCGGTGAACCGGTTCTCTTTGTTCCAGATCGATTGGCCGTGGCGGACGAGCACGAGTTCGTACATGGCTTGCTCCTGTCGGTTCGTTGGAGTGTCGAGCGGCGTGGGCGCCGCCGCGGCAGTCTAGGGCCGCCCGCGCGGTCGGCGCGAGCGAGCGGGTCGCGCCGGTCGCGCCGGCGAGGCTTCACGTTCACCGCCCCGCCGCCTCACTTCTTCGCCGCGGTCCGATGCGTCGGCATGTAGTACGACTTCATGTAGTCGCCCAGCATCCGATGGCTGGAAAACTTCGGGAAGACGGTGGTCATGCTGTTGCGCATCAGCCGCGTCCACTCGCGCGGCACGCCGTCGGCGTCGCGGTCGTAGAAGCACGGCACGATCTCGTTCTCGAGCGTCGAGTAGATCGCCTCGGCGTCGAAGGCGTCCTGCTTCGCGGAGGTCGGCTGCGGGTCCATCTCGCCGAGGGCCCAGCCGTTCTTGTTCTCGACGTCGCCCCGGTAGCCCTCGGGCCACCAGCCGTCAAGGATCGACGCGTTCAACCCCGCGTTCAGCGGCGGCTTCATGCCCGACGTGCCCGACGCCTCCATCGGACGGACCGGGTTGTTCAACCACAGGTCCACGCCCGAGGTCAGCAGCCGACCGATCGACTGATCGTAGTTCTCGACGAACCAGACCCGACCACGGAACGGGCCTTTGCGCGTCATCTCGAGAATCGTGCGCGCGAACGCGTTTCCCTCGTCGTCGCGCGGATGCGCCTTGCCCGCGAAAATCAGCTGGATGGGGCGATCGGCGTCGCCGAGCAGCCGGGCGATGCGTTTCTGGTCCTTGAAAATCAGCGGCGCCCGCTTGTAGGTCGCGAAGCGACGCGCGAAGCCGATCGTCAACGCGTCGTCGCGCAGCACGTCGAACAGGTCGTTGATGTGCTCGCGGGGCTCGCCGTGATAGATCAACTGGTTCCGCAGGTGCGCCCGCAGCTTCGTGATGAACGCCTGACGGAGGCGATAGCGCAGGCCCCAGAGCTCCTCGTCGGACACCCGCCCGACCTTCTTCCATGGGTTGTACGACGGCGTGACGTCGTTCCACTTCGGCTTGAGGTGCTTCTCGTAGAACGGCTCGGCCGCTTCGCTGATCCACGTCTGCGGGTGCACGCCGTTGGTCACAAAGCCGATCGGCACCTGCTCCGGCGAGGAGGCGTCGAACGTCTTCATCCACATCTCGCGGGCCGTCTGGCCGTGCAGTTCCGCCACGCCGTTCGCCCGAGCGGCGAACTTCAACGCCAGCACCGTCATACAGAACGGCTCGTTCCGGTCCGACTCGTCCTCGCGACCGAGCGCCAGCAACGACTGGTTGCTCAGGCCCAGCTTCGTTCCGTAGCCCTTCATGTACCGATTGAACAAATCGATCGGATACCGCGTGTTTCCCGCGGGGACCGGCGTGTGCGTGGTGAACACGCTGGAACGGCCGATCTCCTCCTTCGCCGCCTCGAACGAACGGCCCGACTCCATCGCCTGGGCCGCGCGCTCCAGATTGCAGAACGCCGCGTGGCCTTCGTTGAGGTGGTAGACCGTCGGCTTGACGCCCATCTCCTGCAACGCGAGGAGCCCGCCCACGCCCAGCAGGATCTCTTGACGAATCCGGTTGTCGTCGTCGCCGCCGTAGAGGTTGTGCGTCAGCGTCCGGTCTTTCGCTTTGTTCTCTTGCGTGTCGGTGTCGAGCAGGTAGAGCGTCACCTTGCCGACCGTGAGCGACCAGATTTTCGCGGTGATCTTCGCCCGACCGATCGGCACCTGAACCGTCTTGCCGGTGTCGGTCACCGGCAGGTCGCTGAAGTCGTACTCCGGGTAGAGCGCGCGGATGTCGCCCTCGTTGGTGAGCTCCTGCCGGTAGTAGCCCTTTTTCCAGAGGATGCCGACGCCGGTGAGCGGGATGCCGAGGTCGGAGGCGGACTTGAGGTGGTCGCCCGCCAGAATGCCGAGCCCGCCGGAGTACAGCGGCAGGCACTCGTGGATCCCGTATTCCATGCAGAAGTAAGCGACGTGGAGGTTCTTCTCGCCCGCCTTGCCGCCGTGCGTCCTGCCGAACCAGCCGGGGGAATCGAGGTAGGCCTGCAACTGGGTCCAGGCGTCTTCGAAGCGCTGATGGAACACGCGGTCTTGGGCCAGCGTCGCCAGCCGGGTGGGGTGGAGGTGCTTGAGCGTCTTGATGGGGTTGTTGCCCATCGCGGCGAAGAGCGCGGGGTCCATGGATTCGAGCACGTCCCTCGCCGCGGGGTTCCACGACCACCAGAGGTTGTGCGCCAGACAGGCGAGGCGTTGATCGATCGGCGCCGAGATGCCGAGTTTCATGCCCGTGGCGGGCCGCTTTGCGGTCGGTCGTTTCGAGGCCGCCTTTTTCGACGTCGCTTTCTTGGCCGCCCGACGCTTGGTAGAACGTTTCACCATCGTTCTTCGGTCCCTTCGCACTTCCTGCATCTCGAAGCTCAGCAACGCGCCACGCCCGTACCCACGACCCGACGCACCCCGACGTACACGCTCGATTCCGACGATCCGACGCCGAAAGCAAACCGCTCCGTCCCATACGGGGCCGCCAGTATACAACCACCCAACTTCCCGGCTTCGTCGCGAACCGCATCGACGCTCAGCCGACCACCGGACCCCGAACCACCCGCCGAGCCGACCATGACACCCACCCCGCCGGCCGCCGTCGTCCTGCTCTCGGGCGGCCTCGACAGCGCCACCGCCCTCGCCGTCGCCATCGACCGCGGATTCCGCTGCCACACCCTCGCGTTCGACTACGGGCAGCGTCACCGCCACGAGCTCGAAGCTGCCGGCCGGGTCTCCGCCGCCCTCGGCGCCGCGTCTCATAAGTGCATCGACATCGACCTCCGAGCCTTCGGGGGCTCCGCCCTCACCGACGACGAGCTTGACGTTCCGAAACACGACGCCGACGCCGAGTTCCCGCCGGGGATCCCGATCACCTACGTCCCGGCGCGCAACCTCATCTTCCTTTCGTTTGCCGTCGCGTATGCCGAGACGCTGGATGCCGAAGCGGCGTTCATCGGCGTCAACGCCGTGGATTACTCGGGCTATCCCGACTGCCGCCCCGAGTTCATCGGCGCGTTCCAGTCTGCCGCCGCCCTGGCGACGAAAGCCGGCGTCGAGGGGCGGCCGCTTGCTCTCGAAACGCCGCTCATCGACCTCACGAAGGCCCAGATCATCGCCACCGGCGCGCGACTCGGCGTCGACTACGGGCTCACCCACTCGTGCTATGACCCGGACCCCGAGGGCCGCGCGTGCGGCGCCTGTGACTCTTGCCGACTGCGGCGAGCGGGCTTCCGCGACGCGGGGGTTCCCGATCCCACGCGGTACGTTTCCGACGCCTGAGTTTCGCCGTCGGGCTCCGCCTGCGATTCATGTGGCAAAAACAACAGCGGGCGCCCAAACCTCAGGCGCCCGCTGCGGTGCAAACAGATCGGTCGGTCGGCTTCGGGTGACGCCCGCGCCGAGGACCGTCAGCCGCGGGGTGATGGTGGGATCTCGCGCCAGCCGTCGCGCCGCCGATCTGCCGTGTCGTTTGGGAGGGCCGAGTCGGCCTCCCGCCAAGTTGTGGTCCCCCGTACCCTCGTTCGGTCTGGTCGGCCGGCCGCGCGACCGGCTTTCGTCTATAGACGCGCGGCCGAGCGATCGGTTCACCAATCGTCGCACTTTTTGTGCAAGTCTTGGCAATTCTTGCTCGGAGCCCGCCGCATGCCCTCGAATACTCCGCCGACCGCCGCCTCATCGCCGATGTTTCGACCAGACTCCGAACAAACGGGCGTCGGCGCCGCCCCGCCGGACGGGGCGCCTCGCGTCGTCGCCGCCACCCGGCCGATGCCCGACGCGATGGACGTCGCCCCGCACGAACTCCGTGAGGGCGCCCGAGGGGGCTTCGCCAGCCGGGGCGAGCTTTTCGACTTCGCCCGCGGCGCCCATGCCGCCGTCACGTGGGTCAGCGAGCGCATCGACGACGAGTTCCTCGACGCGGTCGGCGAGCAGCTCCGCTTGGTCGCCAACTTCGCCGTGGGGTTCGACAACATCGATCTGGAGGCGTGCCGCCGCCGGGGCGTGCGCGTCTCGAACACGCCGGACGCGGTGACCGACGGCACGGCGGACTGCGCGGTGATGCTGATGCTCGCGGCGGCGCGGCGGCTGGCGGACAACGATCGCTTCTGTCGGACCGGCGCGTGGGCCGAGCACGGCGTGCTGGGTCCGACCGAGCGTCTTGGTCAGCCGATCGG
>JGI12048J13642_10371372_pt1 | contig 104612 bp, 75 predicted proteins | sample ElkSlonscriptome_16_FD_13642 | JGI IMG/M metagenome (IMG submission 13642)
TCGGGGGGGTCGGAGGAGTCGGGAGAGTCGGGGGAGTCTGAGTCGGTGGGGGTCGCGGGATCGGGGGGGGAGGCGGGATCGGGCCCGGGGCGTGGTGCGGGAGCGGAGTTCGATTTGGAGCGGTCGAGATCGTCGGGGCCGTGTGTCATGAGAACTCCGTGGCCTCTGGCGAGGTCGGCGGGTGTCGCGGCAGCGTCTAACGTACGGTGGAACGGGCTGTGCCGCACGGATCGGGGGGCGCTGAGGAGGCGGTGGAATGGGCATGGATGGGGGCAGCGGCGGGTGGGCGGGCGACGGGCAGTGCGGGAATCATTCCGTTGGCGGTTGAAAGGGCCGAAGAAAACGCTTGCCTTTGCTCGCCGAACCGAGGATAATGAGGCGGAAGCGGCGGGCGTGCTTACGCGACGGTTCGGTGTCTCGGTCGTGATCGGCCCGTCGGCTCTTGTTGGAGCCGGGGTGGGCGAGCGGCGAGAAGACGCGGGAATCGTGCGGAGAACGAGTGCGTGCCGTGACAAATGTCCATACAACGTAGGAGCGGGCGTTTCGCATCGGCGGAGCGTCGGGCCGGCTTGGGTCGGCTGCTGAGAATCGAAATCCGACGAGGAGCCAGATGATGACGACGACCGATACGACGACCGTGGCCTCGACCGGCGCCGCGACGGACCCGCTGCAACTGATCGACGTGGACCATGTGCGGTTCTACGTGGGCAACGCGAAGCAGGCGGCGTACTTCTACGCGCACACGTTCGGGTTCAACGTCGAGCAGAAGGCAGACCTGACGACGGGGGTGCGGGACCACGCGTCGTACCTGCTGACGCAGGGGAACATCCGGCTGCTGCTGACGAGCCCGATCACGAACGATCACCCGGCGAACCAGGAGTTGTCGCTGTACGGGGACGGTGTGAAGGACGTGGCGTTCACGGTGATGGACGCGGAGGCGGCGTACGAGCGAGCGATCGCGAACGGGGGCGAGTCGGCGTTTGAGCCGTTTGAGCAGACGGACGAGTACGGGACGGTGGTGCGGGCGGGGATCAAGACGTATGGGCGGGTGGTGCACACGTTCGTGTCGCGGAAGGGCGGGTACGCGCTGGAGAACGTGAAACAGGGGAAGAAGTTCCTTCCGAAGTTCGACGATATGTCGGACTTCGCGCTCAACGCGTTCAACAAGAAGCACCCGTGCGGGCTGATGTACGTGGACCATCTGGTGGGGAACGTGGAGGAGGGGAAGATGAACCACTGGGTGGACTGGTACGAGAACGTGCTGGAGTTCAAGATGTTCAAGCACTTCGACGACGCGGACATCTCGACGGAGTACTCGGCGTTGATGTCGAAGGTGATGGCGTCGGGGAACCACCTGATCAAGATGCCGATCAACGAGCCGGCGGAGGGGAAGAAGAAGAGCCAGATTCTGGAGTATCTGGAGTGGCACAACATGACGCCGGGCGTGCAGCATTTGGCGCTGCGGACCGACGACGAGCTGCACTCGGTGGCGGAATTGCGTCGTCGCGGCGTGGACTTCCTGGCGATCCCGGACACGTACTACGACATCGTGTGGGACCGCGTGGAGAAGATGGGCTGGGAGATCAAGGAAGACCACGAACGGATTAAGGATCTCGGCATCCTGATCGACGCGGACGACGAGGGGTATCTGTTGCAGTTGTTCACGAAACCGCTGCAGGACCGGCCGACGCTGTTCTTCGAGATCATCGCGCGTCGGGGTTCGCAGAGCTTCGGGAAGGGGAACTTCAAGGCGCTGTTCGAGGCGCTGGAGAAGGAACAGGAGCGGCGGGGGAACCTGTGAACGACAGCGCTTCGATCGAACGGGAGATCAGTAAATCCTACGTTGACCTACGCTCCGTCAACGTCGGCACACAGTTTATATCTGAACACGATATCCTGCCGGGAAAAAAGTATCCCATCATCATAGGCTACCGCAACGACGATGATCATGACGAGCAGTCACGAGGGACGCTACATTCTTCAGGCGTGCTTGGAGGACTCGCAAAACTTTACAACAAGTTCGGGGCGGGCGCAAGCGATACGGTATGGGTTTCGTTCGAAGGCGGCACCTTTATTGTTCGTGTCAACAAAGCAGCGGGCGAATCGGTCACGCAAGACGACGCCAATGTTGAAAGCGGCAAGGGCGGCGCCTCCGACTCGCCTTCTTCTCCTGGCGAAACTGAATATGCCTCGCAAAGCGTGTTCAACCGCCTCTCCCTCAAGCACCTGCACATTGAAGTCTACGAACCAGGCAATCTAGGCAAGTGGACGCCGCAGACGGAAGCAGACGTTTATCTCGTGTTCGGGGCCGTACTGGAGCTGACCGACTTCCGCTATTGCTGCGGCGCCAGCAAGAGACTTCTTGACAGTCTGGGTTATGAAATCACTCCAAAACCGGACGCAATTCTTATCGATCGTTCCACCGATGAGTATCTCATCGCAGAAATGAAGATGCGTTCGTCCGACTACGCCACAAATCATAAAGCGGACGATGTAGATGTTCTTGTGTGCTGGCACGACGATTGTGATGAAGATCGTCGACGTGTCCTACCGCGTCGAGTGCTTGCTCTCCAGCCGCTGATTGAGACCGCTATTAGTCAAGGCCTTATTTCCCTCGCGGACACGAATAGTTGACCGGTCGCCTCGCGTTTTAAGTGAACACATGAACAATGTGGTCATTGATCGCTTCGTCGCAAAGCGTGGCCCATCTCGTGCTACACAATAGCGTATGTGTGGACTCCAACGGATGTCGCGGGTTCGAGACGCATCGAGCGGGGTCGGAACATTGCGGTCAGACTTGGGCGAAGGTTTTGCCGATGAGTTCGGGTGTGGAGGGGTGGATATGGATAGCGTCTTTGATGCGTTTGGCGGAGCCGTTGCCGCAGTTCATGGCGACGACGACTTCGTGGATCATGACGGCGGCGCCGGGTCCGGCGAGGTGGAAGCCGAGGATGCGGTCGGAGCCGGCCTCGGTGATGAGTTTGGCGAGACCGGCGGGCTCGCCGAGGATTTCGCCTTTGGCGAACTTGTGGAACGGGACGGAAGCGGTTTCGTAGTTGAGGCCGCGGTCTTGACACTGTTCTTCGGTGAGTCCGACGGCGGCGACCTGTGGTTTGGAGTAGACGGCGTGGGGGTTGGCGTGGTAGTCGGCGCGTTGCTCGGCGCCGTTGGCGTTTCGGTAGGCGAGTTCGCCCTCGTAGCTGGACGTGTGTTTGAACATGGCTTTCCCGATGCAGTCGCCGTAAGCGAAGACGCCTGGGCAGGTGGTTTCGAGGCGTTCGTCGACTTTGATGTAGCCGTTTTTGTCGGCGTCGATGCCGGCGGCGTCGAGGTCGAGTGTGTCGGTGTTGGGCGTGCGGCCGAGGGCGACGAGGAGGGCTTCGGCTTCGACGAACTCGTCGGCGTCGTGGTCGTTGCGGAGCGTGAGCTTGACGCCGGCGGGGCGGCCGTTCTCGCGGGTGCGGACTCCCCTACTGCCGCTGTCGAGGGATTCGACCTTGACGGCTTCGTAGTGGAGCATGACGTCGGTGCGTTTGCGGAGTTCGGCTTCAAAGAGCTCGCGGACGTCGGCGTCTTCGCGAGGGAGGAGGCCCGAGTGGTCGATGATGGTGACGTCGCAGCCCATGGCGGCGAAGACGTGGGCGAACTCGCAGCCGATATAGCCGCCGCCGAGGATGGCGAGGCTTTTGGGCAGACGTTCGAGTTCGAGGATGGATTCGTTGGTGAGATAGTCGGCGTCGTCGAGGCCTTCGATGCGTGGGATGGCGGGGCGTGCGCCGGTGGCGACGAAGACGCGGTCGGCGGTGAGGGCGCGGCCGTCGTCGAGTTCGAGGATGCGGTCGCCGGTGAAGTGTGCGCGGCCGTAGAACGGGGTCATCTCGGATTCGACCCAGTCTTTGACGCTCGACGAGTGGTCGGAGCGTTGCTCGCGGACGTGTCGCATGAGGCCCGGGAAGTCGGGCGAGACGGTGGACTGGTCGACTTGGACGTTGGCGTGCTCGGCGTGGCGGATGGTTTCGAGGACGTCGGCGGCGTGGGTCATGAGCTTGGTGGGCTGGCAGCCGCGGTAGACGCATGTGCCGCCGAGCGCGTCGGGTTGGGGGTCGACGAGGGCGACGGACTTGCCGTCCTGGAGAGCGTGATAGGCGGCGGTGAGGCCTGAGCCGCCGCCGATGACGGCGACGTCGAAGTGCTGGGCGTTGGTGGTCATGGCGTGGTCCTTGGGTAAGTTGTGAGCGGTTGCGGCGTGGCACACCTTTTTTGAACGTTGCAGGGAATGGTTCGGGCGCGGCGGGCGGCAGCGGGGCCCGGCGCGGCGAGACGGGACGAAACCGGGGCGAGCCTCCCGGAATACGGCGGGTCGAGGCGGCGTGTGGGGGCCGGCTGGTCGTGACTCGGTCGCAATTTCTTGGTGAAAGCGGGCGGGGCGCGGCCCCGCGAGAAGGCGGTTGGACCTACGCTTTCCGCCCTCATGAACGACGTGGATGGACAGCGGGTGACGGGCGGAGGCGGCGTCGGGACGGCGGCGGCGGGCGAAGGCGCCGCGGGCGACGGGGGTGATGGCGGGGGTGATGGCGGGGGATCGGGGGGCGGTGATGCAGCGGTCGGCCCGACGGGCGGCTTTCTGGCGTCGGCGAAGAAGCTGGGGCCGGTGGTCGGTGCGTTGGCGGTGTTGTCGGTGACGCTGCCGGGGGCGTTGGGGACGGCGTTGTTGGTGTTCGTGACGGCGAGCGCGGGTTCGCCGTCGAACTTTTACGACCCGGAGAAGCCGGGGTATCACGCGTTGCTGGGGACGTGGGAGACGACGCTTGCGGTGCGGGCGCCGGAGTGGCCTGAGGACGCGACGTATCCGGAGCAGATCGCGGCGGCGAGGCTTGAGGCGGCGGAAGCGGGCGGCGCCGCGGGGAGCGACCCGGCGGTCGGGGGGCTGTCGGAGCCGATCGTCGAAGCGGTGGCGGTGGAGTTCGGCGACGAAGAGCTGTTGCGGTTCGCGATCGAGCCTGAGGGCGGGTCGGGGGCCGAGCGGGTGGACGCGGTGCGCGTGGTTCCGTTGCGTTTGGAGCCGCCGCCCGATGTGGATCGCGACGAGTGGGAGCCGTATGGGGTGGTGGTGGTGTCGCCTGGTCAGCGGTCGTTGCGTGTCGAGCCGACGCTGGCGTATTCAGGGGCATTGCCGGCGTTGTCGCTGGAGTTGGAACGTGGCGAAGGCGACGCGGGGGCGGATCGTCTTCGTGGGGAGTCCCGGGGAGCGGGTCTGGCAGTAGCGGCGGGGCCGGAGGGGGAGGCGAGGGAGGCTGGTGCGGGCGGAGACGGCGCGGTGTCGTTTACGGCGGAGCGTCGGGTGTCACCGGTGCAGCAGTTGACGTTGTCGCTTGGCGTGCCGATGGCGGCGTTGGTGGTGGCGCTGGTGTTCGCGGCGGCGACGGGATCGGCGGTGTTGCCGACGTATGCGTTGTCGTTCGCGGTGGGCGTGTTTTTCGGGCCGTGGTACGGATCGGCGATCGCGCTGGCGGGGGTGACGGGCGGGTCGATGGTGGGTTACACGTGGGGGGCGGCGTTGGCGCGAAAGCGCGTGTCGGCGGTGATCGACGAGAACCCGCGGGCGCATGTGGTTCGCGCGGCGATTCTGGGCAAGCCGCTGTTGCAGGAGACGTTCATGGTGATCCTGCTGCGGTTTCCGCCGAACTCGCCGTTCGCGTTGACGAATCTGGTGATGTCGTCGGTGGGCGTGCGGCTGGTGCCGTATTTTTTGGGGACGCTGATCGGCATCGCGCCGCGGACGCTGCTCGCGGTGTTCATCGGGGTGGGCGTGGGTTCGCTGGCGGACGCGCAGACGGCTGGGGGGACGGTTCGGGTGATCGTGGGGATGGTCGTGAGCATCACGGTGTTCGTGTTGGCGTACCGGCTGCTGTCGAAATGGGCGCGTGAGGCGCTGGCGGCGGAAACAGGGGCGGCCTCGGGCGAGGCGAAGGGCATCGCGGGGGTATGAGCGGCCGGTGGCGGGGTGTGGGCGGGGCGGCTTGGGGAGTACGGTCGGGTTCAATTTGTGCGTTGCGGTGCGGTCGTTCGGCGACGGGGAGTATCCGCGTCGCCAGGGATTGTCCGCGTCGAGAGGGAATTTCCGCGCCGTGCGTTGACTCGTTAGCTGCCTAACTATATGGTATGGGTATGGCGTTCCTGCTGCGCGATTTGCCGACGGGCGAGACGTTCGACCGCTTCGCGGCTCGGTATCCGGCGTTGGACCCAACGGCCACGGAGTGTTTCCTGCGGGTGCTGCGTCTTGGGAGCGACTATCTGGAGTTTCTTGACGGTTTGCTGGCGGAGCACGGTCTGCGTCACGGGCGTTGGATCACGTTGATTTTGCTGATGCGTGAGGCGGACGGGACGGCGCGACCGTCGGAGTTGGCGGAGAAACAGGGCGTGAGCCGGGCGACGATGTCTGGGTTGCTGGACACGCTGGAGGGCGAGGGTTTGATCGAGCGGCGTGCCGACGATGCCGACGGTCGGACGCTGCTGGTGACGTTGACGCGGCGTGGGCGGGCGAAGCTGGACCGGGTGATGCCCGAGTACTACGGGCGGGTGGCGGCGTTGATGAATCAGGTCGATCGGTCGGCGTTGGAGGTGTTGGTGGAGGCGTTGCGTGCGGCGCCGCGGGTTCGGGGCGCGGAGGTGGAGGGGGACGGGGTTGCTGGCGGGTCGGCGGTGCGGGGCGAGTAAACGGATGGATGTGGTTGGAGGATGCGGCGCGGCTGCATACTGGTTTGTTGGGTTCGTATGGTTAGGCCGCTAATCACTTGCAGACGAGCGGCGAAAGGAGCGAGCGATGCGGATGACGAGGCGGAACGTGCGGCGACTCGCGGCGGCGGGAGCGATCGCGTGCGGCGCGTGGAGCGCGGCGGCGGAGAACGTGCACGCATCGGACGGGGCGGCCGGGCCGGTCGCGGGGGCGCCCGATCCGGATCGTGCGGCGTTGGTGATGATCGAGTTCCAGAACGAGTGGCTTGCAGAGGACGGGGGTTTGCGGTTCCTGATCGAGGACGAGGCCGAGTTCGAGGCGGCGGTGGACGGAGGACGGGAAGCGCTGGCGTCGGCGCGGGAGGCGGGCATGCCGGTGGTGCATGTGGGTCTGCGATTTTCGGAGGGGTATCCGGAGCTGCGACCGGCGGAGCACGGGTTGCGGGCGGCGATCCCGCGAGCGGGGACATGGCTCGCGGAGTCGGAGGGCGCGGCGTTTCATGAGGACTTTCAGCCGGCGGCTGGGGAGCTGGTGCCGCGTGGTCGGAATGGGGCGAGCGGTTTCGCGGGTTCGGACCTCGACGCGCTGCTGCGTGAGCGTGGGATCGAGACGCTGTATCTGGCTGGGTTCGCGCTGCATGTGTGCGTGGAGAGCACGCTGCGGGAGGCGCACGACCTTGGGTACGCGGCGGTGGTGTTGGAAGACGCGACGGCGGCGTTCAATGAAGAGCAACGCGACTATGTACTGAAGCACATCGTGCATCACTTCGGCCAAGCGATCTCGAACGAGACGTTCACAGAGCGGGTGGCGGCGTTCGAGACGGCGAAGGAAAGGGGAACGGAGGCGTCGGTCGGTGCGAGCGACGCGGCGGGCCCGCACGGTTCGGCGGCGCGGAGGGCGCCGGCGGATCGGGCGGCGCGGGGTATGGAGCGGCTGAGGTCGTTGGACGAGGCGGGTGCGTCGCGGGTGATGGAGTCGCTTGGGAGATCGGCGCCGCGGTTGGCGGGGTTTGCGCGAGATTTCGCGTTCGGGGAATCGTACGACCCGTCGTTGCTGAGCGTGCGTGAGCGTCAGATCGCGACGATCGCGGCGCTCGCGTCGATGGGCGGGGCGGAGCCGCAGTTGCGTTGGCATGTGAACGCGGGTCTGAACGTGGGGCTGAGCCGGGCGGAGGTGATCGAGTTGCTGACGCACACGGCGGTGTACGCGGGTTTCCCGCGGGCGATCAACGGCGTGATGGCGGCTGAGGCGGTGTTTACGGAGCGCGACGCGGCGGCGGGCGGGGCGGGTTGGGAGACGGAGGCGTCGCCCGGGCCGGCTGCGGAGCGGGGCGTTCAGGCGGAGACGGCGGCGCCGGGTGGGGCGGATTGACGAGGCGGGGCGGTGGTGCGATGCTCTGTCATGGCAGACTCAACGGCGACGATGGACGGCGAGATCGGGGCGGGGGCGGCGGCGGCCGCGCGGGCGGGTTCGGCGAGCGGGTCGGGGAAGTTCGCGGGTGAGGGGATCACGTTCGACGACGTGCTGCTGCTGCCGGCGCGATCGTCGGTGCAGCCGGCGTTGGCGGACACGTCGACGCGGCTGACGCGTTCGATCGAGATCAGGATCCCGCTGGTGTCGGCGCCGATGGACACGGTGACGGAGGGTCGTCTGGCGATCGCGCTGGCGCAGGAGGGCGGGATCGGGATCATCCACAAGAACATGCCGGCGGATCAGCAGGCGATCGAAGTGACGAAGGTGAAGCGTTCGGAGAACGGTGTGATCACCGACCCGATCACGCTGGGTCCGAAGCAGACGGTGTCGCAGGCTCGCGAGGCGATGTACGAGTACAACGTGTCGGGCTTCCCGGTGGTGGAGGGGGGCGAGACGGGTCTGCGGACGAAGGGGAAGGTGCTGGGGATTCTGACCGAGCGCGACTTGAAGTATGTGGACACGTCGGAGGCGAAGGTCGGTGACGTGATGACGTCGCTTGGGTTGGTGACGGCGCCGCCGGATACGTCGCTGGAAGACGCGCTGAAGATTCTGAACCACCACAAAGTGGAGAAGCTGATTCTGGTGGAGGGGGACGGGACGCTGGCGGGGTTGATCACGATGCGCGATCTGGAGCAGCTTCGGCGGTATCCGAACTCGTGCAAGGACGAGCGGGGTCGGCTTCGGTGCGGGGCGGCGGTGGGCGTGTTCCAGTTCGACCGGGTGGAGGCGCTCATCGAGGCTGAGGTGGACGTGATTACGGTGGACACGGCGCACGGTCACTCGGAGAACGTGCTGCGAACGGTGAGCGAGTTGAAGGGGCGGTATCCGGAGTTGCAGATCGTGGCGGGGAACATCGGCACGGCGGCGGGGGCGGCGGCTTTGATCGAGGCGGGGACGGACGCGGTGAAGGTTGGGATCGGTCCGGGGAGCATTTGCACGACGCGGGTGGTGACGGGGGTGGGCGTGCCGCAGATCACGGCGGTGATGGAGGCGGTGCGGGTGGGCGAGTCGGCTGGGGTGCCGGTGATCGCCGACGGGGGCATTCGTCAGTCGGGCGACATCGCGAAGGCGATCGCGGCCGGGGCGCACACGGTGATGATGGGCTCGCTGTTCGCGGGGCTGGACGAGAGCCCTGGGGAGCTCGTGATTTCGCAGGGGCGGCGGTACAAGACGTATCGGGGGATGGGCAGCGAGGGTGCGATGGCGATGGGGTCGGCCGATCGGTACGCGCAGTCGGACAAGCTGGCGGAGCGGAACCGGGGCGGTGACATGAGCCGGATCAAGTTCGTACCGGAGGGCGTCGAGGGGCTGGTGCCGTATCGCGGGCCGCTGGGCGAGTTCGTGTACCAGTTGGTGGGCGGGCTGCGGTCGGCGATGGGGTACACGGGGAGCGCGACGGTCGACGAGTTTCGGTCGAAGTCGCAGTTCGTACGTGTGTCGGGCGCGTCGATGATCGAGAGCCATCCGCACGACATTCGGATCACGAAGGAGGCGCCGAACTATTCGGCGGATATGTCGCGGGGTGGGTGAGGGTGGGTCGGTTGAAGGGCCGTGCGGCGGGGCGGGTCTCGTGCGGACGGGGCGGTCCGAGCGGGCGAGTCCATTGAGGGCTGCTGCGAGTGAAGACGCGCTTGCGTCCGGGCAGGTACGGAGGGGCCACGCCGTCAGTCGTTTGATTCGAACAAGTCGTATATGCGGTCTTCGAAGTCTTCGAAGCGGTCGTCGTCGAGGGGCTTGTAGGTGGTGAAGACCACGACGTCGCCGGAGTCGGTGACGAGGAGGAGGTCGCCCTCGTCGTAGGGCGTCCGCAGCATGACGGCGAGGGCGCAGAGGGAGTGGGTCGGCCAGTCGGCGTGGAGGCGTAGGCGGCCGCGATCGTCGACGGTGTAGGTGCCGAGCGCACTCGCCTCGTTGCCGTCGTCGGCCTCGGTCGATCGGAAGACCAGCGAGAAGTCTCCCACGGGGGAGAGCATGAGGAAGGGGGGTAGTTCGGCGGCGCCGCCGGTGTCGTGCCAATCGCCCGCGATCCAGATTCCGGCGGTGTCTTCGGGGTGAACGCGGAGCGCCGTGGCGAGACGCATGTCGGCCTCGGCGTCTGGGGTTGCCAACAGGATCGAACGATCGGCATCGGGCGTCGGCGCACAGCCGAAGGCGACGAGCGTGGCGGCAGCCGTGAGCGCGCCGAAGGCGGAGGCGACGGTGCGGAGGGGACAGCGGGTCATGGTGGTCGCTTTGGGTTTACTTGCGCTTGATTTTGTGGAGGGTGTGCTTGCGCACGCGGGGAGAGTATTTCATCATGCCCTCTTTGAGCTTTTCGGGCAGGCCGCCTTTGACGTTGACGGAGGTGCGGTAGTTGAGGTCCTGCGTCTCGGTGCACTGGAGCCAGACGTATTCGCGCGCTTCGGCTTTTTTCTTGGCCATGGTGGGTGTTCCTGGTTGCTGACGCCGCGAGGCTTGGTGAGGGAGTTTGGCGGCTTGTATGGTCGAGAAAGCCCCGCGGAGGCGTCGGCCTCTGCGGGGCGAACAGGTCGTCTCAGCCGGCGGGTTCGTTGGAGCGCCGCGGCCGTGTTTCGCGAAGGCGTCGGTCGTTGTTACTCAACGACTTCGGTGATGACGCCGGAGCCGACGGTGCGGCCGCCTTCGCGGATGGCGAAGCGGAGGCCTTTTTCCATGGCGATGGGCTTATCGCCGAGGTCGACTTCGATTTCGACGTTGTCGCCGGGCATGCACATTTCGGCGCCGCCGAGGAGGTTGACCGAGCCGGTGACGTCGGTGGTGCGGAAGTAGAACTGGGGCTTGTAGCCGGAGAAGAAGGGGGTGTGGCGGCCGCCCTCTTCCTTGGTGAGGACGTAGACCTCGCCTTTGAACTTGGTGTGGGGGGTGATGGAGCCGGGCTTGCAGATGACCTGGCCGCGCTCGACGTCTTTCTTCTCGATGCCGCGGAGGAGGATGCCGCAGTTGTCGCCTGCGATGGCGGACTCGAGGGTTTTGTTGAACATTTCCACGCCGGTGATGGTGGTGGTTTTGTTCTCCTTGGTGAGGCCGACGATTTCGGCGGGGTCGCCGACCTTGACCTCGCCGCGTTCGACGCGGCCGGTGGCGACGGTGCCGCGGCCCTTGATGGAGAAGACGTCTTCAACGGCGACGAGGAAGGGCTTGTCGGTCTCGCGTTCGGGCTCGGGGACGAAGTCGTCGAGGGTCTGGAAGAGCTCGTCGATGCCGGCGTTGGCGTCGTCGCTGGAGGGGTCTTCCATGGCGGCCTTGGCTTGGCCCTTGACGATGGGGGTGTCGTCGCCCGGGAACTCGTACTTGTCGAGGAGTTCGCGGATTTCCATCTCGACGAGCTCGAGGAGCTCGGGGTCGTCGACGAGGTCGACCTTGTTGAGGAAGACGACGATGGTGGGGACGCCGACCTGACGGGCGAGCAGGACGTGCTCGCGAGTCTGGGGCATGGGGCCGTCGGCGGCGGAGACGACGAGGATGGCGGCGTCCATCTGGGCGGCGCCGGTGATCATGTTTTTGACGTAGTCGGCGTGGCCCGGGCAGTCGACGTGGGCGTAGTGCCGATTGGGTGTTTCGTACTCGACGTGAGACGAGTGGATGGTGACGGTTTTGGACGAGTCACGGACGGTGCCGCCCTTGGTGATCTCGGCGTAGCTCTTGGCCTTGCCGCCGGACTTGACGGCCGAGCGAGCGGCCATGGCGGCGGTGAGGGTGGATTTGCCGTGGTCGATGTGGCCGATTGTGCCGACGTTGAGGTGCGGCTTTGTGCGCTCGAAGGTGTCCTTCGCCATGTCGAACTTCCTCCGCCGGGGTTGGGAATGGCCGGGTGTGCGTCGTCGCGAGATTGGATCGACGTGGAGCCCGATCGTTTCCGGCTTCTATCGTGATGCAGACGCCGATCTGGCTTGAAGAGAGCGTTCGGCGGAGGTGGACGCGCCGATTGGAATGCCTCGAGCCAGACCTGATGGATGACCCCGGCGCGAGGCGCCGAGAAGCCCCCTCACCGAACCGTTCGGCGAGCGGAGCGAATGCCGTCGGCGGTGTTGGTCGCCGATGACGAACGATGTCAGCGGCCCGCCACCTGCGAGGCCGCTGTGGGCGATTCCGCCGCTTGCCGTCGCCGGCGTGAGAGGGCGTGAATCACCTGAAAGCCACCGATGGGACTTGAACCCATGACCTCACCCTTACCAAGGGTGTGCTCTACCACTGAGCTACGGTGGCGTGAGGCGCGGTGGCGTCCGCGCGAAGAACGAAAGTGTACCGGGGCCCCCGTCGGCACACAAGCGGAGGCGGGAGTGACGGGCCGGCGAAGTCGGGCGTGGGCGGGCGGTTCGTGCGCGCGCGAGCCGACCGTGGGGGATCGTGTGGAGGGAGCGTCGTGCGCCGCTCGGATCGTCGCTTGTCGGAGCGGCGAGGGCTCGCCGGAAGCCGAGCGGTTTCGGTCGGGCTGGGCGCGTGGGTCCGGCGAAGGGTGGCCTGCGTCGGCGGTGCGATCGGCGGGAGGCTCGGCGAACCGCGGGGGTTGGGAGGCGAACGTTGGGAGGCGAACTCAGACGCGCCGCTTGTCGGCGGTGTTGAGGGTGCGTCCCTTGCGGCGCTTGCGGTTGATCATTTTGCGGCCGTTGGACGTGCGCATGCGGGCGCGAAAGCCGATGGAGCGTTTGCGTTTGATGCGTGATTTGCGGCGTGGATAGTGCATGGCAGTCTCCGATGGGGCTGCTGAGCGGGCGGTGGGGCGTGTTCTGGACGGGTCTCGGCGCGGGGCGACCGCGCTGAGCCGAGCCGCGGAGGGTAGCAAAGGCGGCGATCAGGGGCAACTGACGCGTGGGCGGCGGGCTGGCCGGTGGGTTGGTTGGGGCGCCGGTGGTTGTTTTGGTCGAGCGGCGCCCGGAAAGGGGCGATAGCCCGTTGGGCGAACAGCCGATATCTTCAGACCGCTTGTCGGCGGGCGGCGGTCGGAGCGGGGTGATCGTGGTGGATTGGTGACGAGATCGAGGGCGGGGAACGAGTTCGAGGGCCGAGTCGGGTCGGGGGTCGGCCGGTAGTCGGGGCGTGGCGGGCAGTCGAGGCGTGGACCATGATCGACGACCAGACGGTCGAGCAAGCCGAAGCGATTCTGGGTTACACGTTCGCGGATCGGGGTCTGCTGCGTACAGCGTTGACGCACGCGTCGCTGGCGGACACGCGGATCGCGTCGAACGAGCGACTGGAGTTTCTTGGGGACGCGGTGCTGGGGTTCGTGGTGTGCGACTACCTGTTCACGAACTTTGAGGAGTTGCTGGAGGGGGACCTGACGAAGATCAAGAGCGCGGTGGTGTCGCGTCAGACGTGCGCGCGGGTGGCGTCGGACCTTGGTTTGCACGAGTTGCTGGCGATCGGGAAGGGGATGCAGACGCGTTCGGTGCTGCCGCCGTCGCTTGCTGCGGCGGTGTACGAGTCGTTGATCGGTGCGATGTTTCTGGACAGCGGAATCGAGACGGCGCGTGCGTTCATCATCGAGACGCTGGAGGACGCGATCGTGCTGGCGGCGGAGTCGGGGCACCAGCAGAACTTCAAGAGCGTGCTGCAGCAGCACGCGCAGACGTGCGGCATGCCGCAGCCGAGCTATCTGTTGCTCGACGAGAAGGGGCCGGACCACGCGAAGGCGTTTCAGGTGGCGGTGACGCTGGACGGCGACCGGTATCCGGCGTGCTGGGCGCAGAGCAAGAAACGGGCGGAGCAGTTGGCGGCGCTGGCGGCGCTGGAACAGCTTGGTTTGATCCAGCGCGACGAGAGCGGTCGAGCGCTGTACATGCCGAACGGGAACGCTGGGGAGCGTGGGGCGGAGTAGGTGGAGGCGCTGGGGCGGGCCAATGGGGGGCGGGAGTCGGGCGGCGGGGGGCGGGAAGAGGGCGGCGCGGGTTGCAGGAATTGTGCGGCGCGATCGCCCCCCTGCTGCTGTCGTGATCGAACGTGGTGCGTTACTCGGCGGCGTCGCTGTCGGTGGCGGCGTCGGTGACCGAGAAGGGCGAAGCGCGCCAGTATCGGCCGGTGCTTTCGAGTTCGTCGTCGAGTGTGGGCCACTGGGTGAGATCGATGCGTCGGCGGCCGGGGACGATCTGGTCGGGCATCATGGGTCTGGGCCAGGCGGTTGCGGCGCGGCGGGGGTCGCGGCGGACCATGCCGAGGAGGATTTCGTCGCGGTCGGTGAGGCTTGCGGGGAGGCGGACGGTGGCGGTCCAGCGGTCGGCGTCGGCGGCGCGGGCGACGCGGAAGCCGCGTGGGTCGTCGAAGGCGTCGGCGACGCCGGCGGGCGGGGCGGGGACGACGAGGTCGGGTTCGGCGTCGGAGGCGAAGGGGCCGAACCAGAGTTCGATGCGGTCGTCGGCCCAGCGGCCGGGTTGTGGGGCGGCGGTGGGCCGCTCGTTGGGGGTGGCGTTGGGGTCGGCGTTGGGGGTGGTGTTGGAGTTGGCGTTGGGTGCGGCGAGGAACTGAGCCGGTCTTCGGGCTTCGATGAAGAGTTCCCATTGGCCGTCGTGTCGCCGGGCGAGTTGGGCGGCGGTCCACCAGGGCCTGGGCGGGAAGATGTTGCGTTCGCCGAGCCATGAAAGCATGACGAGTTGTTCGGCGAAGGGGCCGAGTTTGAGGGCTGGTCGCGTGGCGGCGACGGGCCTGGCGGGGGTGGAGCGTCGGACGGAGTCGCGTCCGACGGAGGCTTCGACGAAGGCGGCGCGGGCCTCGGCGAGGCTGGCTGCGTCCATGTCGACGATCTGCGAATCGAGCGGTCGGAGGTTGAAGCCCTTGGAGCCGGAGAGTCCGGGCGAGGAGAGGCTTGCGTAGGCGGGTTTGGCGGCGAGGTCGGTGATGGCGACGGTGAGTCCGCGGACGACGCGGGAGGGCGCGGGGCGAACGAGCGAGAACTCGGTGCGGTCCGGGTCGAATCCGGGTTCGATGGGGCCCTGTTCTTCGCGCGGTCTGCCGGGGCGGTAGGAGTCGCCGGCGTCGTCGACGACGACGAGCCCGAGCGGTGGCAGAACGCGGAGATATGTCTCGGCCCGTTCGCGGACCCGGACGGGGCGGGCGGAGGCGAGTGTGAGGACGCGGAGGAGATCGAAATCGGCGTCGCGGTCGATGGGCCAGGCGGGGACGAATTGGCCGGTGGGGAGTTTGGCGACGGCGATGAGGCGGGCGAGGACGTCGGCGGCGAGCTCGGCGTCGGCGGCGGCGAGGCGGTCGAGGCCGACCGACCACTGGTCGGACACGGCTTGATGGACGAGTCGGGCGGCGGGCGAGTCGCCTTGGCGTGCGCGGCTGAGGGCGTCGGCGAGGGTGAGCCCGAGCAGATCGGGGCGGTGTCGGTCGATCAGGTCGAGGCGCCAGCGTCGGAGCGGGTCGTCGAGGAGCGGTTGGAGCTTGGCGAGGAGGGCGTCGCGCTGGGCGGGGGTCATGCGGGCGGCGGCGTCGGCGAGCGCGGCTGCGCCGGCTTGTGGCGGTCGGACGCCGCCGGTGGCGCCGCGGGTGGCGACGCGGATGGGCAGGCGGGCGGGGCCGAGGGCGATCGTGTATTCGCCGGGTTGCTCGGGAGCGGTGACGATGGCGACGAAGGCGCGAGCGGTGGAAGCGGCGAGCAGCGCGGCGGCGTCGGGCATGAGGCGGGAGCGGTCGGCGATATCGGAGACGGAGAGCACGACGACGCGGCCGGTCGGCCCGGCGGTCCAGACTGGGAGCGCGGCGAGGCGCTCGGCGAGGGGGGCGTCGTCGGGGAGCCTGAGGATGGCAAGGACGGCGGTGTCGAGCGGCGGTCCTTGACGAGCTGCGGTGAGGAGGATGGTGGCCGGTTCGAGTTCGGGAAGCCAGACGGCGGGCGGGAGGCGCGTCGCGGCGGCGGAGGCCCCGGCGCCGTCGGGTTGCTGAAGGCCGATGAGGATGGGGGCGTTGGGTCGGACGACGCGGGGATCGGCGACAATTCGAGGCGGCGTGAAACGGGCGCGACGAAGCGGCGGAGGCTGCGAATTCTCGTTCAGAGCGGAGTCGGACGTGTCGAAGTCTGGGGAGGCTTCTGAGGGGGTGGAGGTACAAGCGAGGGCGAGGAGGCAGGCGAAGGTGAGGATGAGGAGGAGGGCGAAGCGGACGAGCTGTCGGGGATAGACTGAGCAATCCCCGAGTCTCGGGTAGTTGATCTCACCAATCCTACCCCCTTGATTGGGCATTCGATGGGAATTTAACGAGGTTTCACCCCCAACACGATGCCGATGAATCATGATTCCCTGTCGGTCCGGAAGGCCGCCGGGATCGCAACCGACGGCCGCCTTGGTGGAGAGGCCGGACAACCGAAAGTCACACTTCCATGAAGAGGGTGTCGCCATGGTGCATTTGACAGCGGACGGTCGCACGCGGTTCAGGGTATTCGCTCCGGAAGCGGAGCGTGTGGAACTGCTGGGTTGCTTTACGGGTTGGCACGACAACCCGATCCGCATGATGAAGTCTCGCGAGGGCTGGCACGAAGCGGAGTGCGAACTCGACGGCGGCGACTACGAGTTTCAATACCTGGTGGACGGAGCGACGTGGCTTGCGGACTATGCGGCTGGGGGTGTGAAGATGAATGTTTTCGGGAACTGGGTTTCGCAACTGCACGTGCCTGCGCGGACGAGCCGTCGCGTGCGTGCGCCTCGCGTGGTCGAGCGGACGATTCACGTCAACGCGTCGAACGCCAGCCGGAATCAGGCCGGCAAGCTCTCGGCGTAGTCGTTGACTGACGAACACGGGCCCGACGGGGCCCGTGACCGCTCCGCGAGATGCGGTGCATCCTCCAGGCGCCCCGGGCCATGACGACCGGGGCGTCGGTTGTTTTTGGGGCGAGCGGTGGACGGCGGGTGAGATGCGGCGCTTGGGTTGGGCCGACGGGCGGCAGAATGCGCGATGGGGGCGGGTGCTGCGATCGATCAGGGGCGTTGGGTTGCGGAGGCGAGGTGGGACGGGTCGTCGTGCTGTTGGTCGGCGTCGAGGAGAGCCTTGGCGGCGGCGGTACCGGCGACGAAGCCGGATGCCCAGGCCCATTGAAAGTTGAAGCCGCCGATGCGGCCGTCGACGTCGCAGATCTCGCCGCAGAGATGGGCGTTGGGGTTGCGGCGGGAGGCCATGGATTTGAGGTCGAGTTGTTCGAGGGGGACGCCGCCGGCGGTGACTTCGGCGAAGAGGAAGCCGCGGTCGCCGGTGACGGGGAGTGTGTGCTGGGTGAGGGTGTGGACGAGGTTTCGGCGTTGGTCACGGGTGAGGTCGGCGCCGCGAGTGTGGTTGGGGATGTCGGCGTGTTCGATGAGGGCGCGGGCGAGTCGGTCGGGGAGGCGCTCGCGGAGGAAGTTGAGGACGGATTTGGCGCCAAGTTGTTGGAGGTCGTGATCGAGTGAGTCGAATGAGGCGCCCGGGAGCCAGTTGACGACGAGTCGGGCGTCGCCTTGCTGCGTTCGTTCGAGAAGGAAGTAGCGGCTGACGTCGAGGGCGGCGGGACCGGAGACGCCGAAGTGTGTGCAGAGCATGCTGTTATGGAAGCGTGCGAGCCTTTTGCCGGCGGCGGAGCGGGCTTCGATTTCGACGTCGGCGGCGATGCCGGAGAGTGAGGTGATGAAGGTGGCGTCGTGGTCGAGTTTGAGGGGGACGAGGGAGGGGAAGACGTGTTCGGTGATGGTGTGGCCGAGCGTGCGGGCCAGGGCGTAGCCGTGTCCGTCGGAGCCGGTCTTCGGGAGTGACATGCCGCCGGTGGCGAGGACGACGCGTCGGGCGAAGATGTGGTGGCCTGCGTCGGAGGTGAGGCGGAAGCGGCCGTCGGGGATGGGTTCGAGCGATTGGACGCGCCAGGGGTGTCGGATTCGAGCGTGTGCGTCGTTGGCGGCGCGGAGGAGTGCGTCGACGACGTCGCGTGCGGAGTCGGAGACGGGGAAGAGCTTGCCGGTGTCTTCTCGTTTGAGGTGGACGCCGAGTTGGGCGAAGAAGTCGCGTGTGCGTTGGACGTCGAAGCGTTTGAGAACTTTTTTGACGGCGTTGCGAGTGGAGCCGGCGTAGGCGTCGGGAGAGACGGCGTGGTGGGTGACGTTGCATCGTCCGCCGCCGGCGACGAGGATTTTGGCGCCGAGTTTTTTAGCGCCGTCGAGGGCGACGACGGTGGCGGGGGAGTCGGCGGCGCGGAGTGTGCGTGCGGCGAAGATGGCGGCGAAGAGCCCAGCGGCGCCGGCGCCGACGACGGCGATGTCGGCGGATTCGGCGTCTGTGGGCGGTGCGGCCGGGGAGGAAGAGGGTGCCCGAGATGGGTGGTGTTGTGTCATGAATGAAGCGGCGGGTTGGGTGGAGAAAAGGCTGCGGGTTTGCCCATGTTGACGTGGGTGGCGTGGACTCCCTGATTATCGGGAGGGATCAGGAAGAAGCTGCGGGTGGACGGGGGAAGGAAGTGCGGTCGATCCGGAGGGAGGCGTTTGGGTTCGGTTGTGATCGTGCTAGGTTGTGATGAGCGGCACGGTGGGTGCGGGGAGCGTGGCCGAACGGATTCGGTCGGGATGTCGTGCTGCGACTCAGAGCGAGCTGCGACTCAGAGAGTGAATTGTCGTCAATCATTGTCCTGTCTGGAAGAGAGCTTGTACATGCGTCCGAAATGTGTGTTCGCGACGGTCGCGGCCTTGATGGCCTCGGCCGGTGTTGTGGGTGTGGCGGGGGCTGCGCCGGGGTCCGATGCGTCGGATGTGATCGTGGTTCCGGCGCCGGACGCGGCGGCGTTGCTTGCGGAGGACGTGGATCGTGAGGCGCGGGGGTTGGCGCCGCGATTCGCGGTTCGGGAGGCGGTGAACCTGACGCCGTGGAACTCTGGGGAGTGGCGTGAGATCGACGACGCGTATTCGGCGTGGACGCTGCGTGTGACGTCGCGGGGGGTGGAGAACCTGAACTTCGGTTTTACGCGGTACGAGTTGCCGGCGTTCGCGTCGCTGCACATCGCGGCGACGGACGGATCGAAGGAGATCCGGCCGTTCACGGACGCGGACAACAACCGACACGACGAGCTGTGGACGCCTGTGCTGCCGACGGACGACGTGACGATCGAGCTGATCGTGCCGACGGAGCTGGCGAAGAAGGTGGACTTGCAGCTCGGGTACGTCAACGTGGGTTATCGGCCGTTTGGGGCGCCGCTGGCGGCGGCGAACCGGAGCGGTTCGTGCAACGTGGACGTGGTGTGCCCCGAGGGCGACGACTGGCAGGACGAGATCGACTCCGTGGGCGTGATCTCGACGGGCGGCGCGACGTTCTGCACGGGTTTCATGGTGAACAACGTTCGGCAGGACCGTCGTCCGCTGTTCATGACGGCGTTCCACTGCGGCGTGCGTTCGAGCGACGCACCGTCGCTGGTGGTGTACTGGAACTTCCAGAACTCGACGTGCCGGCCTCCGGGTTCGTCGTCGTCGGGTGGTGCGGGCGACGGGACGTTGGATCAGTTCTCGACGGGTTCGACTTTGCTTGCGGACGGATCGGCGTCGGACTTCACGCTGGTTGAGTTGAACAGCTCGCCTGACGAGTCGTACGAGGTGTCGTTCTCGGGTTGGGACGCGCGGTTTTACGAGCCGAGCGGGGCGGTGGCGATCCACCATCCGTCGACGGACGAGAAGCGGATCAGCTTCGAGTTCGACCAGACGGCGAGCGTGGTGGGATTGACGAGTTCGCCGGAGGTGCCGGTGGATCAGTCGACGCACGTGAAGGTGCGGGACTGGGACGTGGGCACGACGGAGCCGGGTTCGTCGGGGTCGCCGCTGTACGACATCGACACGAAGCGGGTGGTGGGTCAGCTTCACGGCGGTGCGGCCTCGTGCAGCAGCCAGACGTACGACGCGTACGGACGGATCGCGTATTCGTGGGACAACGGTTCGCCGAGCAACTCGCTGCGGCCGCACCTTGACCCGGACGACACGGGGACGGTGTTCGTGGACACGCTGCCGGCGGCCGGTGCGGTGCTGACGCCCGCGGGCGACTTTGCGTCGTTCGGGGTGGTTGGCGGTCCGTTCAGCGAGGACTCGGTGACGTACACGCTTGAGAACACGTCGCCGGATGCGATCGATTACGAGGTCGAGTTCGTCGCGGGCGGCGATCTGCCGCTGCTGTTGAACGGCGGCTCGGGTCCGCTGATCGGGACGCTGGGTCAGGGCGGGACGCTGAACTTCACGGTGTCGCTGGACGCGTCGGCGGGTTCGCTTGCGGCGGGCGAGTATTCGACGCAGCTTGAAGTGCGCGACCTGACGAACAACGCGTCGGTGCTGCGCAATCACACGCTCGAGGTGGGGTTGACGGGGAGCGACATCGCGCCCGAGGGCGGCCTGCTCGCGGGCGGTCCGGTGGGCGGACCGTTCGACGCGACGCGGACGTACACGGTGACGTCGACGCGTCCGACGGCGGTGACGTGGGAGGTGACGGCGTCGCAGCCGTGGGTTTCGATCAACGGCGGTTCGTCGGCGCAGTTCACGCTGAGCGGCGTGGGCCAGACGGCGGACGTGACGATCGGTTTCAACAGCCAGGCGGATTCGCTGCCGGCGGGTCTGCGTACGGCGACGGTGACGTTCGACAACGTGACCGACGATCGGAACGAAACGACGCGCGAGGTGACGCTGGACGTGGGTCGGTTCCGCTACGCGGCGGACGACGTGCCGCAGCCGATCACGGACAACTCGGCGATCTCGTCGGCGATCTTCGTGCCGGACAACGTGTGCATCGCGGACGTGAACGTGGTGGTGGACATCACGCACACGTACATCGGCGACCTGATCATCGAGTTGGAATCGCCGAGCGGAAAGGTCGTGCGGCTGCACGATCGTACCGGGGGCGGCGACAACGACCTGATGGTGACGTACGACACGGGCGCGTTCAATCCGGACGGTCCGGGCGCGCTGACGGACTACGACGGCGATCTGGCGCAAGGCCTGTGGACGCTGACGGTGTCGGACAACGCGGGCGCGGACGAGGGCGCGTTGAACAATTGGGAGCTTCAGGTGGCGGCGGCGGGGACGGTGTGCCCGCCTGTGGCGAACGACGTGGCGGCGACGACCGGCGCGAACGAAGCGACGACGATTCTGCTGGACGGGGCTTCGCAGATCGGCGGTTCGCTGACGTATGTGGTGACCTCGCTGCCGTCGAACGGCGGGCTGTATCTGCCCGGGACGACGACGGAGATCACGTCGGCGCCGGCGACGCTGCCGGGCGACGAGGTGGTGTATCTGCCGGACGCCGGCTTCGGCGGTGCGGACACGTTCACGTACTCGGTGGACGACGGCCAGCCGTCGCTGGTGAACGGGACGGTGTCGGTGTCGGTGGTGAGCGGCGACGCGATCTACTCGTTCCCGCTTGATGTGGCCGCGGGCTTCTCGACGACCGGGGCGTGGGCGTTCGGTCAGCCCGCCGGTAACGACGGCGATCCGTCGTCGGGCTTCAGCGGTTCGAACGTGTACGGGTACAACCTGAACGGGGCGTACCCGAACGGGATGGGCGAGGAGTATCTGACGACGCCGGCGCTCGACTTCACGAACGTGACGGGCGTGACGCTGCGTTTCCAGCGTTGGCTGGGCGTGGAGCGGTCGATCTTCGACTTCGCGCGGGTGCAGGTGTCGAACGACGGTTCGTCTTGGCAGACGGTCTGGACGAACCCGTCGGACAGCACGCTGCAGGACACGTCGTGGGTCGAACGGGAGTTCGACATCTCGGGCGTGGCCGACAACGAAGCGACGGTGCGGGTGCGCTGGGTGATGGGCTCGACGGACGGGAGCGTGACGTTCGGCGGCTGGAACGTGGACGACATCGTGTTCACGGGCGTGTCGCCGACGTGCGAGGCCGACGTGACGGGCGACGGCTTGGTGAATGCGGACGACCTGCTGGCGGTGCTTGGCGAGTTCGGCTCGTCGGTGCTGCCGAACCAGGGCGGCGACGCGAACGGCGACGGCGCGGTGAACGCTGACGACCTGCTGCTGGTGTTGGGCGCGTTCGGGGCGCCGTGCGGTTGATCGGCTGATCGCAAGTCGCGGTGGTGCGTGACGGGCGGGGCGGAGATGAACGAGCGGGCGCTCCCGGGAAACCGGGAGCGTTCGTGTTTTTGAGGCGCCGGGGAAGGCAGGAGAAGGTGGCGGGAGGCGGCTGGGAGCGGCTGTCGGCGGCGCGGTAGGCTCGTGCGATGAAGACGAATCGGACGCGGCGCGGCGGTGGGCGGCGAGGAGGGGGCTGGACGCGCGGGCGATGGTCGGTGTGGTTGGCGGCGGCGACCGCGGCGGCCTGCGGCGCGGCGGTCGCGGGCTGCGGGGGCGGGGCGGAGGAGGTGCGGCTGCGGTTGTTGACGGTTGGGGTCGGCGCGTCGGCGGAGAGCGGTGGAGTCGCGGGGGTGGGCGTTGCGTCTCTCGAAGGGTCGGACGGCGCGAGGTGGAGGGGGTTAGCGGGGGCGAAGGTGACGGTGGTGTCGTTGCGGTCGGGCGATGTTCCGCTGCCGATCGGTTCGGAGACGTTGGAAGAAGTGCTGTCGGCGCCGGAGCGGCGGGTGGGGGTGACGAACGAACGTGGTGAGGTGTCGCTGGAGGTGCTGCCGGGTCGGCCGATGATGGTGTACGCGTCGCCGGGGCCGTTCGACGAGCGGTTCAGCGGGAGGGAGTTGTGGGCGTGGCGGGTCGGGCCGAGTGGCGTGTCGGCGGAGCGGGTCGAGACGCGTGGGACTGACGGGGGCGACGAGGCCGACGAGGAAGCGGACGTGTCGCTTGAGTTGGTGCGCGGCTCGGCGGAGCGGTGAGTATGGGAGTCGACGGCGGGGCGGGGGGCGATGCGTGACGCATGTGGGTGAGCGGAGGCGGGGCGGTGAGCGGAGGCGCGGCGGTGAGCGGAGGCGGCGTCGGTCGGGGCCGATAAGCGGGGATTGACTCGGCGAGCCAGTCGATACAGGCGTGCGCGAGGCGGCGATGGTTGCGGCGGGTGAGGGGCCGGCGGCAATCCGGAGTGGGCGTCGGTCGATAGGAGCATGATGGGTGTCGGGAGCGGTGTCGATTCGGCCTCAATCCGTCGTCGAGGAAGTTCATGCTGAGAGTCCCGCTGGTTCAAGCGAAGCCCGGTATGAAACTGGCGTTGCCGGTGCTGCACAAAGAGCGTCCGGACACGATGCTGCTTCGGGCTGGATTCGAGCTCGACGATCGGGCGTTGACGCGGCTGCGGGACATGCAGTTGCCGGAGCTTTGGATCGAGTATCCGTCGTTGAGCTTCATCGAGAAGCACATCAGCCCGCAGATCGTGGGGGCGCGGGGTCAGTTGCAGCGGGTGCTGGCGACGTTGTTCGATCGGTTGAACAGAGACGCATCGGCGCAGCTTGAATACCCGGAGTACAAGCGGACGATTCACGATCTGGTGCAGAAGCTGCTGGACGAGCCGGACGCGGCGTTTTTCATCACGGAGATGAGCAACGGGAACAAGCCGCTGATGCGGCACTCGGCGGACGTGGCGTTCCTATCGCTGTTGATGGGCCTGAAGCTGGACGCGTATCTGATCAATCAGCGTCGTCGGCTGAAAGCGCACCGCGCGAAGGACGTGGTGGGTCTCGGGGTGGCGGCGTTGTTGCACGACATCGGGCTGTTGTTCATCGAAGCCGAGGTGTTGGACCGCTTCCTGGAGTCGGGGGATGAATCCGACCCGAAGTTCAGGCAGCACGTGAAGCTCGGGTACGACAAGTTGCAGTCGGGTTTGGACCCGGCGGCGGCGAACGCGGTGCTGAATCATCATCAGCACTACGACGGGTCCGGGTTTCCGCGGCGGCGCGACGAGAAGGGGCGGGCGGTGGGCTTGGCGGGGGAGCAGATCCATATTTTCAGCCGGATTTTGACGGTCGCTGATTTGTACGACCGTTTCCGGAACCCGCCGGGCGCCTCGTCGCCGGCGCCGGCGGTGGTGGCGTTGAACAAGCTGCGGACGCCGCCGATTTCGCATTGGATCGATCCGACCGTGTTCAAGGCGCTTCTGGCGGTGGCGCCGGCGTATCCGCCTGGTGCGGTAGTGACGCTTTCGAACGGGGAGCGGTGCGCGGTGGTGGGCTGGACGGCTGCGGACCCGTGTCGGCCGACGGTGCAGGTGTTGGAAGAGGAGGGAGCGGAGAGCGACGAGTGGGACCGGCCGGTGAAGCGTTACGCGTTGTCGGAGCGTCGGGACCTGACGGTGGTGAGCGTGGACGGGGTGCCGACGGAGGAGCACAATTTCTATCCGTCGCACTCGCTGGAGTTTCACCTCGACCTGGGGGCGAGCGGGGACCCGGAGGCGCAGCCGGCGATCGCGGATAGTGCGGCGGGGCCGCGAGCGGCGTAAAGCGGGGGAGAGGACGAGTCGGCGGCGTCGGGAAGCCCGGTAGATGGCTGGGAAAGGGAAGGCGCGGCGGCTCTGCGTGGCGGCCGCGTGTGGGTAGCGCGCGGGGTCGGCGACGCGACGGGAGTCTGGCGAGAGCGGTCGGATTGCCCGCCGCGCGGAAGCGGCCTAGGCTTGCGGTTCGGATGAACTTGCAGCCGGTGCGATGGCGGCGTGCGCCTCGCGCGGCCTTCATGGTCTAGGACGACGGGCATCATGGCAACGATTTCGGCCGACGGTCAGAGCTTTCTTCTCAACAACAAGCGGGTCTGGGTGGTGGGCGGGCATGTGGGGTATGCGGGCGTGCCGGAGTCGCTTTGGCGCGAGCGGTTGCGTCGGGCGGCGGAGGCGGGGCTGAACACGATCGTCGTGCCTGTGGTGTGGTCGCAGCACGAGCGGACGCCGGGGAAGTATTCGTTCGAAGGCTCGGACGATGTGGGGACGTTTATTCGTCTTGCTGGGGAGCTTGGGCTGTATGTGATCGTGCAGGCGGGGCCGGTGGTGTCGACGCGCCATTCGCTGGGGGGTATGCCGGCGCATCTGCTGACGAAGCTAAGCGATGGCGAGCGTCTGCGGACGGGGGACAGTGAGTTTCTGCACGAGGCGTCGAAGTTCCTGGGTCGGCTTGCGAAGGAGATCGCGCCGCTGCAGGCGACGCGTTCGGGCGACAACGATCCGGACGCTCGGCTTGCGGGTAAGCCGGTGATCGCGGTGCAGGTCGAACACCAGTGGCGTTGCGGTCATGAAGCGTTGGCGACGCAGTATTTGAACAGTCTGGTGCGGTATCTGCGGGAGGGCGGGTTGAACGTCCCGATCTTGAACTTGAACAACATGTACGCGGAGGCGGAGGGGGCGATCGAGAGCTGGGCGGGGTACGCGGATTTGCATGCGGTGACTCGACAGTTGCGGAGCGCGTGGCCGGACGATCCGTCGATCATCGGCGAGGCGTTGGCGACGACGGCGCCGGTGTGGTCGGAGAAGCGATCGGAAGCGAAGACGCCGGAGGCGGTGTTGCGTGCGTTGGCGGAGGTGTGTGCGGGAGGCGGTCAGTTCTGCATCGGGGACTTCGCGCCGTCGGCGCCGCGGGGTTTCGAGCCGGGCCGGTATCTGCACGGTCCGTCGGCGTTCGCGGGCGCCGCGCCGGCTCGCGACTTCGTAGCCGAGGACGGTTCGGTCGGGCCGTCGTATTCGGTCGTGCGGCGGCTGTGTACGTTCGCGTCGTCGTTCGGTCGGGTGTTGGCGTCGGCGGAGACGGACGGCGCGAGCGTGGTGCTGTCGCCGAAGGCGACGGCGTCGCCGGTGGTGGACGAACGGACGGGGGAGCGTGCGTCGACGAAGGCGCCGATCGCGGGCGTGACGGTGGAGCATCTCCGTGGGGCGGCGGGTTCGGTGGCGTTCGTGCTGGCGGACGATCAGGCGAAGTCGGCGAAGGGAGCGGTGATGTTGACGCTGCCGGCGGGAGTCGATTTGCGTTTGGAGCTGGGTCGCTCGTCGGCGGCGTGGGTGCTGCTGGACACGCATTTGCATGGGAACCAGCGTTTGGACTTCGCGGCGTTCAGCGCGTTCACGCGGAGCGGTTCGACGCTGGTGCTGTACGGTCCGTCGGGCGCGGAGGGGTTTGTGTCGATCAACGGGAACGTGGTGCAGTTGACGGCGCCGCGCGGGAAGACGCCGGTGGTGGAGACGATCGACAAGACGACGGTGGTGCTGTGCAACGAGGCGCAGTTGGACGCGACGGTGGTGCACGATGGGGTGGTGTTCGTCGGCGCGTCGCGATACGACGAGGAAGCGGGCGAGCCGCGACCGGCGGCGGGCTTCAAGACGGTGACGGCGGTGGACCAGGGCGGCGGCACCCGGTCGCTGACGCCCGGCTCCAAGGGTGAGAGCAAGGGGAAGGCGAAGCTGAGCGAGTTCGGGGTGTGCTCGGCGAGCGGCCATTTGGACGGAACGTCGGACCGGTACGCGCGGATCGACGGACCGGCGACGTTGGAGTCGCTTGGCACGCCGACGGGGTACGGATGGATGCGGGTCCGGTTCAAGAGCAAAGCGACGAAGCGTTCGTCGAAGGTCGGGTTCTTTCACGCGGCGGATCGGTTGCTGGTTTCGCTGGACGGATCGAAGCCGGTGGTGGCGGGTTTGGGTCCGGGCGCGTCGGGTCATGTGGTGAGTCTGCCGTTGAAGAAGCAGGAGCAGACGTTGGTGGCGTTGGTGGACAACCTGGGCCGGTTTTGCGAGGGGATGGACATGCGCGAGCCGAAGGGTTTGTTCGGCGGGGTGCATGTGGTGGAGCCGCTGAAGGCGAGCGTGAGCGTGGAGACGTCGAAGCCGTTCGACGTGTTGGGCTACCGAGCGCCGCTGGACGGGGTTCATGCGGGCGACACGACGAACGCGTCGCGGCTGACGTGGACATTCAAGCATTTGAAGAAGACGCCGGTGGTGTTGCACATCGCGGAGCTGCATTGGCACGGGGTTGTTTTCGTCAACGGCGAACCGGCGGCCGCGGTGACGCCGGGCCGGCCGCTGTCGGTGGAGTTCGACAACGCGTCGTTGAAACGCGGGCAGAACGAGGTGCAGGTCGCGTTGATCGGCGACAACGAGCACGTCTCGGAAGCGTTCGAGCGATTGAAGAAGCTGACGTCGATGTACGAGGCGACGGAGACATTGACGGAGAAGGCCGAGTTCGCGTTCGCGGGTTGGGAGGCGCCGAAAGCGTCGGCGTTCGAGTCGATCGGGAAGACGGCGATGTCGGGCGCGGCGGGGAAGGCTCACAAAGGGTCGCCGACGTGGTGGCGTGCGACGCTGGACCTCGACGAGGCGGCGCTCGCTGCGGGGGTGCAGCTTTCGATGTCAGGGATGAGCAAGGGGCAGTTGCTGGTGAACGGTGAGAACGTGTGCCGCTACTGCGTGCAGACGCAGGAGGGGAAAGCGATTCCGCCGCTGGTGGATTACTGGGTGCCGCCGGATGTGTTGCGGGCGGGATCGAACGAAGTGGTGATGTTCGACGAGCACGGCTGCTCGCCTTCGCGGGTTTCGGCGAAGTGCGGCGCGCTCAACGGTTGACGGGGCGAATAGTCGAGGCGTCGGCGCGTCGACCCGAGCGGCTTGCAGCGACGACGGGCCGCCCCGGTCATCTATCGCGCACTTTCACCCGGCAATCCCCCCCCCCGCTGCTCACGTCACACGGGCGTCGGCGACCAGAAGGGTCGGCCGAGAGACGCGCCGCGATGAAAGCAATCAGTCGTCGTCGTCTTCGGTGGGCTCGGGGAAGCGGACGATGCGTGGGCGGATGTCGTTGAGTTGTTGCTCGGCGGACTCGGTTTGCCTGGCGAGTTCGGCGGCCGAGGGCGGCTCGTTGAGTGTGCGCATGTCTTCGAGGGTTTCGCCGGCGAGTTCGGGCCTGGGTGTGGATCCGAGGTCGCGGGCGCGGAGGAGGGCGAGTCGGAGTCGGTCGGCTTCGGGGAAGAATGCGGCGTCGACGGCGCCGTTGTCGACGACGGCGGCGAGGACGCGGACGGTCTGGGAGTAGTTGAGACCGAGGCCGGGCTCGATGTCGCCGGGCTTCGGGTCGTAGGCGAGGGTTCGGACGAGTTCGACGAGCGAGGGGTCGATGGAGGCGCGGGCGACGCGACGGGTGAGCGGGTCGCGGTACATGAGGTCGACCTTGCGGTCGTTGCGATCGGCGTTGAGGAGGAGTCGGCCGTCCCACACTTCGGCGAAGGCGGGTCGTTCGATGTCGAGCCCGCGGCCGAAGATGACGACGATAGGGGCGTTCTGCTGGGTGACGTAGAGGGTGGGGTTGTTGGACGGGACGAGGTGTATATCGAAGTCGGGCGTGCCGACGGCGCGAACAACGAGCGGGTCGTTGAGGTCGCGGAGCGCTTCGTAGGCGGCGACGCGGATGTTGGGGTCTTCGTCGTCGAGCCGGGCGCGGAGGAACGTTGAGACGCGGGGGTCGGTGCGGAGGAAGCGGAAGAGTCCGATAGCGGCGGCGCGGAGGGCGACGGGGCCGTCTGTGGCGAGGCGTTCGATGTGGGGTCGGACGGTGGGGTCTTGAAGGAAGGCGCCGGCGCGGATAGCGGCGACGCGCGGGCCGATGTCGGGGTGGTCGTAGAGCGGTCGGAGGACGGGGATGGCGGCGGGGCCGATGCCGCGTAGTGCCCAGGAGAGGTCTTCGGCGAGTTCGGGGCGCTCGACCATTTCGTCGGCGTAGCGTCTGGCCCACTCGCTGAGGGCGGCGCGGTTGACGCGGGTGAATCGGACGAGCTGTATGAAGAGGTCGATGTCGCTGGCGAAGCCGGGCGGGACGTTGAGTTCGAGCGATTCGTCGTCGAGCCCGATGGCGGTGGGCAGCCGGTCGGCGCGGGGGAATCGGGAGTTGATGGCGTCGACGATCTGTCGAGCGCGGGCGTGCGAGGGGTTGTCGAGCGTGAGGACGAGCGGTTGCGTCTCGATGATGTCGCCGCCGGCGATGACGCGGCCGACGGTGAGCGGTGCGAGTCCGTCGCCTTGGGAGAAGGGGTTGAGGTAGACGTCGCCGCGGGCTTCGGCGAGGGCGGGGGTGTCGGGCGCGTTGGGGTCGGGGATGCCGCGGCGGAGTTCGGTGGTGTAGAGGCGTCCGCCTTCGAGGGATGTTGTGGAGGAGTTGGGCCAGGCGGAGACGCGGACGTCGAAGGTGGAGCCTTCGGGCTGACCGGGCCGGATGACGGCCTGAACGAGGACGACGGCGGTGTTGGGCGAATTGATGAGTTCGGAAGGTGAGACGTCGGCGAGTCGTCCGCCGCGTGCGGTACCGACGCCGTAGCGGGTCATCTGGTCTTCGAGGCGGGCGCGGACGGAGGCGGGGACGTCAGCGGAGCCGGTGCCGTTGAGACCGACGACGAGGCCGATGCCGGAGACGAGCCTCGGGGCGATGCCGCGGATGGTGGTCTCGGCGCCGATGAGGCCGTTGAAGATGGGCTCGATGTCGCGGACGACGATGTCGTCGCCGGCCCTGGCGCGGCGGATGTCGGCGTCGTATGTGCAGGCGGGGAGAAGCGTGGCGACGGCGAGCGCGGGGAGGAGCATGCGTGTGAAGGGACGCGGCGTGACGCGGCGGGAGGAGCGAGCGAAGAAGCGGCGGGTGAGGGCGATCATCGAGCGTGAGACTCCGGGGAGTGGGAGTTGCGGAGAGTTGGAATTGCGGGCTGCGTCGGCGGTCATGGGCGTGGGAACCGACGGACTCAGGCGGACGCATCGCTGTGCGTTGAAGGGTACGACGAATGGAGAGGCGGTGTTCCGAGCCGGGGCGCCGGGTTGACGCGGAGAAGGGTCGGTCGGCGCCGGGAGCGGCGAGCGTGCAGGCCTGCGGCGGAATGGCCGGACCATAGAGGCGAGGCGTGACGTGAATTCGGGGCCGCGATGGGCTTACGCGGAGGCGGCGGCACGGGCTCGGAGGGCGAGGGCCATGGTGAGCTGAACGAGGCGGGCCGCGGCGACGTCGCTGGCGTGCTGGCCGATTCGTGGGCAGAGTTCGACGACGTCGAAGCCGACGATGCGTGAGCGTTCGGCGACGGCGGCGAGGAGACGGGTGACGAAGGACCAGGAGAGCCCGGGCGGTTCGGGCGTGCCCGTCGCGGGGATGAGAGCGGGGTCGAGACCGTCGACGTCGATGGTGACGTAGACGTTGGGGGTGAGCAGGTCGGCGATCCGTCGGACGGCTGCGTCTTCATCTGCGAGAACGTCATGGGCGAGGAAGAGCCGGTCTTCGGGGATGGCGGCGCGTTCTTCGGCGTGCAGCGAGCGGATGCCGACGTGGATGGGCATGGCGACTTCGCGGGCGCGGGCCATGACGCAGGCGTGGGAATGGGTGGAGCCGAAGTAGCTCTCGCGGGTGTCGGTGTGGCAATCGATTTGGAGAACGGTGAGGTCAGGGGCGTGTTTGGCGGCGGCGCGGACGGCGCCGATGGAGACGGAGTGTTCGCCGCCGAGGATGACGGGGAGTGCGCGTCGGGCGAGGATCGAAGCGGTTTCGCGCTCGACGAGGTCGGCGAGGCGGTCGGGCATGGCGGAGGTGGTGAGGACGGGGAGCGTGGCGACGCGGTAGGCGGCGGTGTCGAGGTCGAGGTCGAGGGCGGAGTCGTGCAGTTCGAGGAGGGCGGAGGCGTTGAGGATGGCCTGGGGGCCGAGGTCGGCGCCTTTGTGCCAAGACGAGGTCTTGTCGTAAGCGACCGGAAGCACGATGGCGTCGGCGTCTTCTGGCGCGACGGGATCGGTGGCGAGGAAATTGGAGACGAGCTTGAGGTCGGACATGGGTTGGGGCCGGCGGGATCAATCGGCTTGGGCGGTGGTGCGGGCGCCGGGTGTGTCGAGGTAGGTGTAGGAGGCGAGGCCGAAGTCGAAGAAGCGGCGGAGGGTTTGGGTTTCCTTGACGGTCATGAGGCCGGTCTTGACGGCCTGCTCGCAGTCGCGGGAGAGGCGGGTCTGGAGGTTCTGCGGGGAATATTGCATGTAGGCGAGGACTTCGGCGGAGGTGTCGCCTTCGACGAATTCGGCGATGGTCCAGTCGCCGTCGTCGTCGAGTTCGATGTGGACGACGTGGGTGTCGCCGAAGAGGTTGTGGAGGTCGCCGAGCGTTTCCTGGTAGGCGCCGACGAGGAAGAAGCCGAGGAAGTAGTCGTCGCCTTTGTGGAGGGGATGGACGTCGAGGGTGGTGGGACCTTGGCGTTGGTTGATGAAGTGATCGACGGCGCCGTCGGAGTCGCAGGTGACGTCGGCGAGGATGGCGCGGCGGGTGGGCTCTTCGTCGAGCCGGTGGATGGGCATGATGGGGAAGAGCTGGTCGATGGCCCAGGAGTCGGGCAGCGACTGGAAGATCGAGAAATTGCAGAAGTAGACGTCGGAGAGGATGGTGTGGAGGGCGGAGAGTTCGTCGGAGACGTCTTCGGGGTCCATGGTCGAGGCCGCTTGCTCGACGCGGGCGCATGTGGCCCAGAACAGGCGTTCCGCGAGCGCGCGAAGCGGCAGCGAGAGGTAGCCGAGGTTGAAGAGGGTCATGGCGGCGTCGCGGGCCTGCATCGCGTCGTGGTAGCACTCGAGGAGGCGCGACTCGCGTTCGTCGTCGAGGGCGTCGTAGAGGTCTTTGATGGGTTGGGGGAGTTCCTCGCCCTCGCGGAGGTATTTGGAGGCGTCGGGCCGTGTCTCGAATTGGCGGGGGCCGGTGGCGCCCATGACGTCGGCGATGAGCACGGAGGAGAAGGCGACCATGGCGCGGCCGGACTCGGTGATGATGTTGGGGTGGGGTACGTCGGCGGCGTTGCAGACGGCGGCGATGCGGTAGACGACGTCGGAGGCGTACTCCTCGATGGAGTAGTTCATGGAGGAGTCGGAGTTGGATTGCGCGCCGGTGTAGTCGACGCCGAGGCCGCCGCCGCAGTCGATGTACTTGAGTTCGGCGCCCATCTCGCGGAGTCGGACGTAGACCTGGGCGAGTTCGTTGACGGCGTCTTTGACTTTGCGGATGTCCTGGATTTGGGAACCGACGTGGCAGTGGATGAGCTGGAGGGCGTGGAGCATTCCGTGGCGGCGAAGGGTCTCGTGGACGTCGACGAGTTCGGAGACGAAGAGGCCGAACTTGGAGCGCGAGCCGGCGGAGTCTTTCCACCGTCCGGCGCCGGAGGTAGAGAGCTTGACGCGGACGCCGATGGCCGGGGTGACGTCGTACTGGACGGCGTACTGGACGATGAGGTCGAGTTCGTCGAGGTTTTCGATGACGGGGACGATGTTGCGACCGAGCTTGGTGGCGAGGATGACGGCCTCGATATAGGCGGCGTCTTTGAAGCCGTTACAGATGATGATCTGGTCCGGGCTTTCGGCGGTGATGGCGAGGACGGCGAGGAGCTCTGGTTTGGAGCCGACTTCGAGGCCGAAGCCGAGGTCGGCGCCGAAGCGTCGGACCTCTTCGACGACCTGGCTTTGCTGATTGACCTTGATGGGGTAGACGGCGGAATAGGAGCCGCGGTACTCGTTCTCGCGGATGGCGGCGTCGAAGGCGCGACGGAGGCGAAGCAGATTGTGCTTGAGCACATCGGAGAAGCGGAGGAGGACGGGCGTGTTGATGTCGCGTTCGGCGAGGCCTCGGACGACGTCGTAGAGATCGACTTCGATGGATTCGTCGGCGTTGGGCCGAGCGACGACGTGGCCGGCGTCGTTCACGGCGAAATAGCCGAGCGACCAGTCGTCGATTCGGTAGAGGCCGGCGGCGTCGGCGACAGTCCACGACTCTGCGGGCGCCGAAGCGGTCTCGGCCGGGGGCGACATGACATCGGCGCTCAGCGAGCGATGCGGGAGTCGTTGATTCATGGGGCAATTGTACCGGCGGCGGGAGCATGAGCCGCGACGGCGGACGCGAAGAACGCGAGCGAGGTTCAGCGGCCGGCGGGCTTTGGGGGGATGCGGATGCTCATGCCCTCGCGGAGTTTGGTGCCGTCGTCGCCGACCTTCGGGTTGGCGTCGCGAATGAGCGTCCAGAGCGAGGCCTTGCCGTAGATCTCGAAGGCGATTTCGGTGAGGGTGTCGCCCTTCTTGACGCGGTACTCGAGGAATTCGACGGGGCCGGGATCGTCGGCATCGGGTTCGGGGTCGGTTTCGCGTCGATCGACGAGTTCGCGCGGGAGGCCTTGGACGTTGTTGGGGTCTTTGGGGACGCGTATCTCCATGCCGACACGGAGGCGTCGGTGGAGGTCGTCGAGCGGGTTGGCGCGGAGGATGGCGTCCCAGTGTTTGCGGGTGCCGTAGTAGAGGCGCGAGATCGAGTCGGGCGTGTCGCCTCGTCGGACGACGTGGATGAAGAACTCGGGCGGAACGATCTCGAAGGAGTCGTCGGGGCCCGGTCGCGGCGCGGGGTCGGCATCGGGGACGTCGCGCGAGTCGGCGGCGGCTGCGTCGAGCGGGTCGTCGATGGCTTCGGGCTCGGCCGGATGGGGCGAGTCGGCGGCCAGCGGGTCATCTCCGGACGCGTCGGCGGCGTGGGAACCCGGGAAGCGGGCGACCGGTCGGCCGTCCGGGGCGTTGCCCGGGCGAGGGGCGGTCTCGGAGAAGGTGAGTTGCGGCTGATGATTCGACGGGAACTCGCCTGTGGCGGCGGCGGGCTCGGCGCCGGGGGTGAGCCAATACGCGACCATCCACGCGAGGGCGACCGAAGCGATGACGATGCCGAAGCGTGTGGCGTTGCTCATGGTGGTGCGCCTGAGTTGGTGCTCGCCGATGGCGAAGGGCCGGGCGAGGGCGGCGTGACGGGGGACGAAGATCGGCCCGGTCGCCGGAGTGGGTCTGTTCAGCAGAGATCGGCCACGGGGCGATTGTAGCTCGACGCGCTGCCCGGAGAAGGCGTTCGTTCAGGATCCGGTCGGCGAGACGGTGCGGGTCCTGCGAGCGGGGATGTTCCGATCACCCATGTTCAGACCGGACGGGGCGGACCCGACCCGGTCTGATAAAGCGTCTCACGGACGTCGGCGAGCGGCAGACGGCCGGTTGCGCGGGATGCGTCAGCGATCAGGGTCGGTCCGAGCCTCCGGTGTTGGGAGCGGCGTCGTCGCGGGCGAACTTGCGCGAGGCCTCGGGGATGTTCTTGGTGTAGACGAAGGGCGCGGCGACGGCGATGGAGGAATAGGTCCCGACGATGACGCCGCAGATGAGGGCGTAGGTGAAGGAAGAGAGGGCGGGGCCGCCTTCGGCGAAGAGAACGATGAGCGCAAGAAGGGTGGTGCCCGACGTGATGATCGTGCGGGAGACGGTCTGGTTGATCGAGAGGTTGATGGTTTTGGCGGAGGCGTAGGCGAGCTTGCCGCGGTTTTCGCGGATGCGGTCGAGGATGACGATGGTGTCGTTGAGGGAGTATCCGACGATAGTGAGGATGGCGGCGACGAGGGCGAGGTCGATTTTGTAGGGTTCGAGGCCGATGGTGGCGAGGAAGGGGACGTTGTCGTAGAGGATCTCGGCGAGCGCGATGAGGCCGATGGCGATGAGCACGTCGTGCATGAGAGCGACGATGGCGGCGAGCGAATATCGCACGGAGCCGAAGCGGGCCCAGATGTAGATGAGGATGAGCACGAAGGAGAGGATGACGGCGATGATGGCCTGACCCCGGAAGGAGGCGGCGATCTCGGCGGAGAAGGACTGGACGCCGGCGAGCGGTTCGGACTCGGTAAGCGCTTCCTGGATGATGGTCCATTCCTGCTCGGCGATGCGGCGGTAGACGTCGGGGTCGGCCCAGTCGACGCCGTCGGCGCGGACGAGGACGACGGCGGTTTCGACGGCGTCGTTCTCTCCGGCGAGGACGCGGACTTCGTAGGAGCGTTTGAGGGCGTCGGACGCGAAGTCGGGCTGCTCTCGGACGACCTGGATGCGGTCGACGAGGGACTGGCGTGTGGGCCTGGCGCCGGGGCCTTGGGCCTCGGCTGCGCGGACGTTCTCGAGGACGAAGGCGACGCCGCGGTTGATGTAGCCCTCGACGTCGTCGCTGACGGCGGCGGTGTTGTCGATGTTTTGGAGTCGGCGGCCTTCGGCGACGAGCGATGAACCGAGTTCGGGCGTGGTGATGCGGGCGACGGGTATGTCGCTGATCACTTCGGCGTCTTCGCCTGCGAATCGGAGGACGGGCGGGATATCGAGGACGTCGCCGAAGGCTTGCGTGATGAGGTCGAAGAGTTCGTTGCGGTCTTCGGGCGAATCGCGGCCGACGATGGTCTTGATCTGCCACTCGGAGGATTCGTTGGTGGCGGGGTCGGGGTTGCGCCCGACGGGGTCGGCGGTGCGGATGTCGGTGAGCGGGTCGTCTTCGCCGCGTTCTTCGACGACGCGCCGGGCGAGTTGGTCGAGGCGTTCCTGGACGTCGGCGCGGGAAAGGGTGATGCGGTCGTCGGGGTCGGGTGTGGAATCGTCGAGGCCGAGTTGGAGGGTGACGGCGGTGCCGCCGCGGAACTCGGTGTCGAGCATTTCCTCGCCTTGGTAGACGATCATGCCGATGCCGAGGCCGACGAAGGCGATGGAGACGAAGCGGAAGGCGTAGCGGAGTTTGATCCAGTCGACGTTGGGCTCGAAGGCTCTCTGGAGCGGCGGGAGCTTCATGGGGAGCTGGCTCATCTGGCGGAGGCCGAAGCGTTCGATGAGCCAGGCGTAGAGAACGCGGGAGATGACGAGGGCGGAGAACATGGTGGCGACGACGCCGACGCCGAGGGTGATGGCGAAGCCCTTGACTTCTTCGGTGGCGGTGTAGGCGAGGACGAAGCAGACGATGAGGTTGGTGACGTTGGCGTCGACGATGGTGGAGAGGACCTTCTGGTAGCCGAGTCTGACGGCGGTGCGGAGGTCGTTGCCGGCGAGGAGTTCTTCGCGGATGCGTTCGAAGATGAGGACGTTGGCGTCGACGGCCATGCCGAAGGTGAGGACGATGCCTGCGATGCCCGGGAGGGTGAAGGCGGCACGGCTGAGGGACATGATGCCGAGGATGATGATGGCGTTGGCGAGGAGCGAGATGACGGCGATGACGCCGTGTGTGAAGTAGTAGATGACCATGAAGACGGCGACGACGACGAGCGCGAAGACGCCCGAGAGCAGGCCGCGCATGAGGTTCTCGGTGCCGAGGTCGGGGGCGATGGTGACGACGGAGATGGGTTCTTCGCCGAGCTTGGCCGAGAGCGAGCCGGCGGCGAGGGTGTTGATGAGTTCGTTGATCTCGCGGCGGGTGTAGGTGCCCTCGATGATGCCGCGGGAGGAGATGCGAGAGTTGATGTTGGGAGCGGTGTAGACGCGGTCATCGAGGAGGATGGCCATGGCCCGCTGGGTGTTGGCTTCGGTGAGGTCGGCGAGGAGGTTGGCTCCTTTGGCGTCCATCTCGAAGCCGATGGCGGGGCGGCCGAGTTGGTCGGTGGACGGGTAGGCGTCGGAGACGGCCCATTGTCCGCCGCCCTCGGCCTGCGTGAGGCGTTCGCCGACGCGGTTGGAGAGGAGCATGTAGTACTGGCCGTTGTACTCCTCGACGATGTAGCCGCGACCGGCGAAGAAAGCGGCGGGATCGCGGAGGAGGGCGTCGTAGGCGGCGCGGTTGTCGACGAAGCCTTCGAGCTTGAAGAGGGGTCGCCAGATGAATTGGTCGTTATCGACGCCGTCGGGACCGCGATTTTGGAGCTGCTCGCGGAGTTCGCGTTCGTCGCTGGGAGTGGCGGCGAACGGGCTGTCTTCCTCGGTCGAGGGCGTGGGGGCGATGCGGAACTCGAGGACGCCGGAGCCCTGGAGGATGCGTTGAAGGTCGGCGGGATCGTCGAGGCCCTGGCGGACGGCTTCGAAGTCTTCGTAGGCGGCGACGGCGCGTTCGAGCGCTCCGACGGCGCCGTCGAGCCCTTCGAGGCGGTCGAAGAGGCTGTTGAGGGCGCGTTCGCGGGGGCTTTCGAGGGTGAGCGGCTCGCCGCCGTCGCGGTCTGGGATGATGACGTCTTGGGGGCTCTGCTGGAGGGCGCCGCGGACGCGTCGTTCCGAAACGGTGGAGTTGAGGGCGCGGTCGCGGGCGTCGGCCACAGCGCGGCGGGCGGCGGCGGCCTCGGCGAGGAGTTCGTCGAGCGCGTCCTCGGTGACGGTCGGATCGCTCTGAGCCGCGCGATAGGCCTGCTCGGCGATGTCGGCGCGTTCGACGGCGGCGAGCAGAGGCTCGAGCAGCGAGCGGTGTTCCGGCGTGTCCATGAGCGCCTCGATCGCGCTCTTGCGGGCTTCGCCCGAGAGGCGGAGAGCGCGCTGGAGGCGAGTCTCGTCGAGGTCGTATTCAGCGACGGTGGCGACCGCTTCGTCGAAGCGCTGACGCGCCTCGCGAACCTGCTCGGTGGGCAGAGGCATAGAGATGACGAGGCGGTCGCGGCCTTGGCGGACGAACGAGATCTCGTAGAGCCCGCGTGGGTTCACGCGGTTCTTGAGGATCTCGATCATCCGGTCGACGGTCTCGTCGGGGTTGTCGACGTCTTCAAGGAAGACGGTGTAGGTGAGGGAGGTGCCGCCGGCGAGGTCCTTGCCGAGGCGGAGCGAATCCTGCGGCGGGTAGAGGACGAGGCCGAGGATGGCGATGAGCGAGGCGATCAGGATGGTGCGAAGCGGTAGGTTCTTCATGGCGTCTCGTGCCGGTGTCGGCGCCTTGTGTCGGAGTGGCGTGTTCCGCGCGGTGCCCCCCCGAAGCTCTTCGGTGCCCCGGGGCTGTGTGAAGTTCGAGCGTCGCCGGGTCGTCAACGCCGGGACGCGGGCGGTGAACCGATCAGCTTGGAGTGGCGGTCGGCCCGCCGGCGGCGGACTTGAGGACGCCGGTGACGGCGGATCTGGCGAAGCGGATGCGGGTGTTCGTGGATTCGTCGACTTTGAGGGTGATCTCGTCGTCTTTGAGTTCGACGATGGTGCCGATGAGGCCGCCGGTGGTCTGAACGCGGTCGTGCTTGGTGAGGGAGTGGAGCATCTGCTCGCGGCGCTTTTTCTCTTTGCGGCCGGCGAAGATGGACATGAAGATGAAGAGGATGAAGATACCGAGGAGGAAGGGGAGCATGAAGCCAAACGGATTGGCGGGCGGTGGGCCCTGCTGCTGGGCGTTTTGACCGCCCGGGGCCTGTGTTGTGCCGCCGGCGGAGCTCTCGGCGGGGCCGAGCGGTTGCGATTCGAGTCCGCCGGGCCGGGCGCCGCCGGCGCCGAGGGTCCAGAGGGCGGGGAGGTCGAGGAGGGTCTCGTTCATGGCGTGGGGGTGTTCCATGAGGGGTGGCGGCGATGGCGCCGCTGAAAACAGCGGAGCGCGGCGCGCCCGGGTGGGCGTGTCGCGCGTGCCGGATGTGGTGAACGTCGTCGCGGACAGCGCGGCGTGATCGCCGTCAGGCCCGAACGCCCCCGGTTTCGCGGCGCGCGACCACAGGCCAGCGTCGCTCGAAGTCGGGCCACGTATCTTCGCGGATGGCGCGTCGGATGTCCACCATGAGGCGCTGGAAGTGCCGAACATTGTGCAAACTGACGATGATTGGGCCGAGCATTTCGCGGGCCATGAAGAGGTGGCGGAGGTAGGCGCGGCTGAAGACGCCGAGGCCGGCGGGGTGCGCGCGCCAGAGGGCGGCGCCCCCCCCACTGATGCCCGCGCCCCCCGCACACGCGAGCGTGTCTCGTTCGTCGGTCGTCGGCTGCGGCCCGTCGTTGCTTGCCGGGTCGGACTCGGCGGCCGGGACGTGTCTCTCGACAAAGCGTTCCATGAGCGCGCGGCGGACGTCGTCGGCGGTGGCGCTCTCGGGGTCGGGCAGGCCGAGCTCCTCGGCATATGTGGCGTCCAGCGGGCGCGGGTCCGCCGCGAAGCGGGCGTTCTTCAGGCGGATCTGGCCGGCGGGTGTAAAGGCGTTGGCGTTGCGGCCGTTGCGGGTGGGGAGGACGCAGTCGAACATATCGACGCCCGCGCGGACGGCGGCGACGATGTCGCGCTCGTAGCCGACGCCCATGAGATACCGCGGCTTGTGCGCGGGGAGGAGGGGCGCGGTGTGCTGGACGACGCGGACGATGTCGTCGAAGTCTTCGCCCACAGCGACGCCTCCGATGGCGTAGCCGGGGAGGTCGATGTTGCAAACTTGCTCGACCGAGCGTGAGCGGCGGTCGGGGTCGGTGCCGCCCTGGACGATGCCGAAGAGGGATTGGTCGCCGGGGCGTGCGTGGGCGGCCTTGCAGCGCTCGAGCCAGCGGGCCGTGCGGTCGTTGGCCTCGTCGAGGCGTTTCGTGTGGTCGTAGCCCTTCTTGCGGAAGTCGGCGGCGGTGCGCTGCTGCTGGGCGAGGATGCGCAGCCGACTCTGGTTCATGGTCGAGGGGTCGACCGAGGGCGGGCAGTCGTCGAGGGCCATGATGATGTCGGCGCCGAGTTTGTTCTGAACGTCGATCGCGGCTTCGGGTGAGAGGTGGATGAGCGAGCCGTCGACGATGGACTTGAAGGTGACGCCGTCTTCGGAGAAGCGGTTGATGTCGGCCATGGAGTAGGCCTGGTAGCCGCCGGAGTCGGTGAGCATGGGCCCGTGCCAGCCGGCGAAGCGGTGGAGCCCGCCCATCGCCGCGACGAGATCGGGCCCTGGCCGGAGGAGGAGGTGGTAAGTGTTGCCGAGGATGATCTGCGAGCCGACCCCAGCGACTTCCCAGGGGAGGAGGCCTTTGACGGCGCCCTGGGTGCCGACGGGCATGAAGGCGGGGGTGTCGAAGAAGCCGTTGGCGGTGTGGACGCGGCCGAGCCGGGCGCGAGTGGACGCGCAACGGTGTGAGATGTCGAAGTGGAGGGGCATGGGGGGAATGTAGCGGCGGAGAAGACGCAGGGAATACAGGCTCGTGTCAGGGAGACGGCGCGCGAGCGAGTAGCCGAACGGCCGCCGCGTGCGGGGTCCGATGCTCGGTCCCAAACGAACCCGCCTGGGCCTTGGCGCCGTGCCCCTCCATCTGATACGCGATCAGCTCGTGGATGTAGCGCGCGCCCCGCGTCCACTGCGCCTTCTTGTCACGGTCGAAGAGCTGGCCCGACTCTCTCGACGCATCCGCAGTTCGAGCAAACGCCACAACGCGTCGAAGTAGAAATGCTCGCGACGGTCGGGCGTCATTGACGGCGTGCCGGTGGAAGTGCAACCCGCGGCCCACGCGTCCATCGCGACCGCCGACCGCGGGTGCAGCCTGTGGTACTCCATCCGCAGACGATCGACCTACCTCCCCACCGCCGTCGCTCGCGGCACCGTGTGGTCATCGTTCGTTCTCGATCGCCGCGCGGCCGCCGGCGGAGAGGGGGCGGGCGCCGGCGGCTTCGATGGCGATCATGTATTCCTCGTGGCAGGCGATCGAGCCGGGCGGGGCGAGGATGGTCCAGCGGTCGGGGGCGGTGCGGACGGGGAGGCGGCCTGAGGCGCCGGGCGTGCCGCCGCCGGCGTCCGCGGTGCGGATGAGCAGTGGTTCGACGGCGAGGACCATGCCCTCGCGCAGTTGGAAGTCGGGGCCCGAATAGCCGGTCCAGTAGGCGGGGGCCTTGGGTGGCTCGTGGAGTTGGCGGCCGATGCCGTGGCCGACGTACTCGGCGACGTAGCCGAGCCCGGCGTCGAGGGTCAGCCGCTCGAGTTGTCGGGCGATGTCGGACCACATCAGGCCGGGCGCCATCAGGGAGACCGCGGCGTCGAGGACGCCGCGGGTTGTTTCGATGAGCCGTCGGCGGTCTTCGAGGGAATGGGCGCCGGGCGCGGGCGGCTCGGGGGTGGCGGGGTCGAGCGGCCCCGGGATGAGGATGGTGGTGCCGGAGTCTCCGCACCAGCCGTCGAGGCGGACGCCGACGTCGACGCTGACGAGGTCGCCGGCCCGGACGATGCGGTCCGGGGAGGGGATGCCGTGGACGACCTCTTCGTTGAGGCTGATGCAGCAGACGGCGGGGAAGGGCGGGGAATCGCCCTGGCGGTAGCCTTGAAAGAGGGGCGCGGCGCCGGCGGATTCGACGACGGCGGCGGCCGCGGCGTCGATGTCGGCGGTGGAGACGCCCGGCTGGGCGGCGCGGGCGGCGGCGCGGAGGGCTTCGACGACGACGGCGCCGGCCCGTTCGAGGGCGGCGATCTCATCCGGGGTGCGGACAGGGAGCCTGGGGCCTGACCATCGTTTACGGAGCACGGCGCCTCCGGGTGAACGTCTGGTGGTGCGTCGCGGAGGCGGAGCGCCGGGGGGACGGAGCCCGGGAGGCGGAGCGCCGGGTGGACAGAGCGCGGCGGGGCGTGGATCAGTAGCGGGTGCCGCGCATCTTGGGTCCTTGTCCGCCGCGTTCGTCGCCGCCGAGGAAGCCGGCGTAGTTGCGCATGAGGAGGTTGGCTTCGATGCGCTGGACGAAGTCAAGGCCGACAGCGACGACGATGAGCAGGCCGGTGCCGCCGAGGAAGTTGGCGACCATGAAGTCGATGCCGAGTTCGGTGTTCACGATCATGGGGATGACGGCGATGATGGAGAGGAAGCCGGCGCCGACGTAGGTGATGCGCTCCATGACGGTTTCGAGGTATTCGGCGGTGCGGGGACCGGGGCGGAGGCCCGGGATGAAGCTGCCGGAGTCGCGGAGCTGCTTGGCCATGTCTTCGGGGTTGAACTGGACGGTGGTCCAGAAGTAGCTGAAGAAGTAGACCATGAGGATGTAGACGAGGAGATAGGGGTATTCGCCCATCATGAAGTTGTCGCCGAGGAAGGTGAAGGTGGTGTCCCACCATCGCGGCATGTTGCCGGAAGACTCGGCGAGGAAGGCGAAGGCGACGGAGGGGAAGATCATGAGGGAGGAGGCGAAGATGATGGGCATGACGCCGCCGTGGTTGACGCGGAGGGGGAGGTATGAGCGTTGGCCGCCGAAGACGCGGCGTCCGCGGGTGTGCTTGGCTTGCTGGACGGGGATGCGTCGCTGGGCGATGGTGATGAGGACAGCGCCCGCGACGACGCCGACGAAGGCGCCGAGCAGGAAGATGAGCTGCATCCAGGAGAGCTGTGTTTCGACGCCTGTTTGCACGCCGAAGAGGGCGGCGACGGGGCCGATCTGACCGAGCGGCGAGTTGTTGACGACCCAAAGGAAGGCGCCGGGCATTTGGGCGAGGATGCCGGCGGTGATGATCAGGGAGACGCCGTTGCCGATGCCGTACTTGTCGATCTGCTCACCGAGCCACATGAGGAAGACGGTGCCGGCGGTCATGGCGGTGACGGCCATGACCCACCAGACGGGGTTGTTGGCGAACTCGGGGTAGACGAGGCCCTGCTGGGTGATGAAGGCGAGCCAGCCGATGGCTTGGACGATGCAGATGCCGATGGTGGCGTAGCGGGTCCACTCCTGGATCTTCTGCTGACCCGAGGGGCCTTCTTGCTTGAGCTTCTTGAGCGGTTCGTAGGCGGACTGGAGGAGTTGGAAGATGATCGCGGCGGAGATGTACGGCATGATGCCCATGCCGAAGATGGTGGACTGACCGAAGCTGCCTCCGGAGAAGGTGGAGACGAAGGAGGCGACACGGGAGAAGGCGCCGCCCTGTTCGGCCTGGGTGGCGAAGAAGTCGGCGAGGGCGGATTGGTCGACGCCCGGGACGGGGATCCAGAAGCCGATGCGGTAGACGATCAGCATGCCGATGGTGAAGAGGACCTTGTTGCGAAGGTCCTTGATGCGGAAGACGTTGACGAGCGCTTGGAGCATGGCAGGCGATCCGTTGCGGCGTGGCTGGCGGGCGCGGCGGGGATGCCGGGCCGATAGTCGGTAATCACCCTCAGCCGCGGCGAGGCGGACGGGGCGGAGCGGGAGGGCCCGCGATGGGACCGGCGAAGCGAGTCGCCGGGGCGTCGGACGCGACGGGTCGGGGTCTGGAAACGAGCAGACCCGTCAGGCGGTGGTTGCCGCGCCGACGGGTCTGGAACGATACACGGTCAGGTTCGATCCCGCCGGGCGGAGGTCACTTCTTCTTTTTCTTCTTGCCGGAAGCGGGCTTGGAGGGTCCGCCGCGGCGGAGTTTCTTGGTGAGGTTCTTGGGGGTTTGGTCGTCGCTGTTGCGGTCGATGCCGCGGACGACGTCGCGGCGGGAACCACGTTCGGCGACGGAACCGCCCGCGGCCTCCACGGCGGCACGGACGCTCTTGGTGACGCGTTCGACATCGATGTCGAGCTTGGCTTTGGAGGCGTCTTCACCGCGGAGATCGCCGAGGATCTTGACGGGCCGGGTGTCATCGCGGACGAGGTGAGCGGCGATGAGCGCTTCGGGGGTGACCTTGCCGCCCGACGCGAATTCCGGGTGGCGGAGGATGTCGCCGAGGTTGACGCACCAGAACTCGGTAGTGAACTGGACGTTGGTGAAGCCGCGTTTGGAGTGACGGCGGAAGAAGGGCATCTGGCCACCCTCGAACTGATGGCGAGCCGAGTAGCCGGCGCGTGAGCCGGCGCCCTTGTGTCCGCGGCCGGAGGTCTTGCCGACGCCGGAAGCGCGTCCTCGACCGACGCGCTTGCGTGCTTTGTACTTGCCGGCCTTCTCGGTGACTTCGTGGATCATCATGGCTGTCTGTCCGTTCCTCGACCTCGTGCGATCGGAGTCGTGCTGGCGAGGCTCAGGTAAGGTGCTGGTTCGGGAGAAGGTGCGGGAGGGCGTGGTGGCGCGTCGTCGGGGGCTGGTTGGGGATGGGTCGGGTCAGGCGTCGGCGTTTGCTTGCTCGCCCTTGTCGCCGCCGCCGGAGGAGGTGTCGCCGCCGGCGGGCTGCTCGGCTTTGTTGTCGACCTTGGCTTCGGCGTCGCGATCCCGGTTGCCGCGTCCGCCGCCGTCGCGTCCGCCGCGACCGCCGCGTCCGCCGCCGCGACCGCGGCGGTTCTTGGCTTCCTCATCGAGGCGGTTGACGGGGCCTTTCATGCGTTCACCGTCGCCGCCGGAGGGCATGAACTGGGCGCCGCGTTCGAGCTTCTCGTCGACGCGGGTTTTGCCGAGTTCGACGCCGCGGAGCTCCATGATGGCTTCTTTCGAGCGAAGCTTGGTGAGCCCGTCGAGGACGGCTTTGGCGAGGTTCTTCTGGTTGTTGGAACCGGAAGATTTGGTCATGCAGTCGGTGACGCCGACGGCTTCGAGGACGGCGCGAACGGTGGCGCCGGCGACGACGCCGGTACCGGGCGAGGCCGGGAGAAGCTTGACGTTGGAGGCGCCCGAGCGTCCGACGACTTCGTGGGGGATGGTGCCGCCCTGGAGTCTCACGGACTTGAGGTTCTTCTTGGCGTCCTTCTGGGCCTTCTCGATGGCGGGCGGAACCTCGTTAGCTTTGCCGTAGCCGAGCCCGACGCGGCCTTGCCGGTCGCCGACGACGACCATCGAGCCGAAGCTGAATCGGCGTCCGCCCGCGACGGTGGCCGCGGATCGGAACACGCCGATCGTGGTGCTTTCGAGCTGTCCTGTTTCTTCAACAACGTCGATCATCGTTGGGTTCCGTCCAGTCAGAGAGTTGCCGGCCGAGCGTCGGCCGATCGTGAGCATGTCCCCGTGCGATCCCCGAAGAAGCGTCGCCGCGTCGAAGGCGACGACGCGGTTCAGAACTTGAGTCCGCCTTCACGGGCGGCGTCGGCGAGGGCTTTGACGCGGCCGTGGTAGCGGAAGCCGCCGCGGTCGAACTGCACGGTTTCGACGCCTTTTTCTTTGGCGCGTTCGGCGATGAGTTTGCCGACCTGCTGGGCGGCGCCGACGTTGCCGGTCGCGCCGGCGCCGAGCGAGGTGTCCCGCGTCGACGCGCTGACGATGGTGGCGCCGGCGAGGTCGTCGATGACCTGCACGTACATGTGCTTGAGCGAGCGGTAGACGACGAGGCGCGGCTTGGAGGGGGTGCCTTCCACTTTGCGGCGGATCGAGGCGACGCGGCGTCGGCGGCGGAGTTGCTTGGTTTTCTGCCTGTCCATCGTGGTGTCCTCTTTCGGGGTCCGCCGGCGACTCGGTCGGCTCGGCGGAGGGGACGGGTCGGTGAGGTGGTGCGTTGCGATCAGCTACCGAAGGCCTTGCCCTGCTTCCGCATGACGACTTCGTCGGCGTACTTGATGCCTTTGCCGTTGTAGGGTTCCGGCTTTCTCTTGGCGCGAACGGCGGCGGCGAACTGGCCCACGGCCTGCTTGTCGACGCCTTTGACGGTGATCATCTGCCCCTCGACCTTGACGTCGAGACCGGCGGGGATGGGGACGGAGATGGTGTTGGCGAAGCCGACCTTGAGGTTGAGGTTCTGCCCGGCGAGTTGGGCCGTGTAGCCGACGCCGACGACCTCGAGCTTCTTCTCGTAGCCGGTGGTGACGCCGTGGACCATGTTCTGGAGCAGCGAGCGCGTCAAGCCCCAGTAGGCGCGGTTCTGTTTGACGCGGGGGTCGGCGCCGTCGGCGAGCGAGACGACGAGTTGCTTGGCGTCGGAATCGATCTCGACTTTGATCTCGGGGCGGTGCTCGTATGTGAGCTTGGCGTCGCCGGCGGAGATGGCGACGGTTCGTCCGTCGACGCTGGCGTCGGCCTTGCCGAGGTCCACAGGTTTTTTGCCGAGTCGGCTCATGGCGTTTGCTCCCGCGGCCGAGGCCGCTGACCGTCGTGTGTCGCGCCGCCTGGTGAGCGTCGCGTTCGGGGAATCGAGCCCGATCTGGTGTGAGTCGGCCGGGCGACGTGAGTATCGCGCGGCGTGTGGTGAACCTTGGTTATTCGACGTAGGCGAGGACTTCGCCGCCGACTTTCTGCTCGCGGCAGCCGCGATCGCTGAGCACGCCGCGGCTGGTGGAGACGATGGCGATGCCGAGCCCTTGGAGGGGCGTCTCGAGCGCCTCCACCTTGGAGTACAGCCGCCGGCCGGGCTTGGAGGCGCGGTCGATGCGGTTGATGAGTTGCTCGCCGCGCGGGCCGTACTTGAGGCGGACCTTGATCTGGCCTTGGCGGCCGTCGTCGATCACCTCGGAGCCCTCGATGTAGCCCTCTTCTTGAAGGATCTCGGCGATCCCGCGGTTGACCTTGCTGTTGAGGACGCGGGTCTCTTTGGCCTGGTTGCGCACGGCGTTGCGGATACGCGTGAGCATGTCCGCGATGGGGTCGTTCATCGACATCGCTTCACCGCCTCCGGTTCGCTTCGCTGGACGTGTTCGTGTTGGTCATGGTGGTCATGGGCTGATCTCGGTCTTGCGTGACGGGTGCTCGTCGGGAAGGGGAACGTGATTCGGCGCGATCGCTCACCAAGAGCTCTTCCGCATGCCGGGGACTTTGCCTTCGAGGGCGAGCTTGCGGAGCATGATGCGGCTGACGCGGAACTTGCGATAGACGCCGCGGGCGCGCCCGGTGATCTCGCAGCGTCGCACGGTGCGGCTGGAGTATTTGGGGGTGCGGTTGCTTTTCGCGATCTGGGCTTTGGTGGCCATATGCCGATCGACCTTTCGTTCGCTGTTCGGCGCCGGTCTGCTTCCGGTTCGCCGTCCCTCCCCGGGGTGTCTTCTTCTATCTGTCGGTGCGTTGCGGTGATGATTCTTCGTGGGTGAGTTCGTCGTGTCAGCCGGCGCGGCGGCGGCCGTCCTGCTGATCTTCCTTGGCGAACGGGAAGCCGAGTTCGGAGAGAAGGAAGAGGCTCTTCTCCGGGTCGGAATTCTTGAAGACGAAGTTGAGGTGCATGCCGTGGGTGAAGGTGGCGCGGGCCATGTCGATTTCGGGGAAGACGCCCTGCTCGACGAGGCCGGTCGAATAGTTGCCGTTGCCGTCGAACGAGGAGCGAGAGAGGCCCTGGAAGTCCTTGATGCGGGGGGCGGTGAGGTTGATGAAGCGGTCGAGGAAGTACCACATGCGTTCGCGACGAATCGTGACCATCGCGGCGGTTTCGTAGCCTTCGCGCACCTTGAAGTTGGAGACGCTCTTCTTCGCCTTCAGAACGATCGGCTTCTGGCCCGTGATCGTCTCGAGGGTGGTGAGCACCTGCTCTTTGACGTTCGCGGGGACCTTGGTGCCTTCGAGGTGGCGGCCCATGTTGACGTTGATGACGATCTTCTCGAGTTTCGGGCGGGCCATGACGTTGGCGATGCCGAACTTCTCGTCGACCTTCTTGGCCACCTCGCTGCGGTAGAGATCGCGGAGGCGCGGCGGGACGGGCGGCCCGAGTTCTTCGGGCGACGGTCCCTTGTCTTTTTTCTGTTGCTTCTGCTTCGCCATGGTGTGCCTGCCTGCCTCGTTGGTGATCGTGTGAGGTTGTGGCGTCTTGGTGAGGGGGTTTGGTTACTTGCCGCGAGGCTTACGGAGGGTGTGGAGGACGCTTCCGTCGCGAGCGGCGACGCGTTTCTTCGAGCCGTCGTCGCCGACTTCGAAGCGAACGCGGGTGGGCTTGCCGCCGACGGTCGGGCTGACGTTGGAGATGTGGAAGGTGCGGTCGATCTCGGTGACGCCGCCCTGGGGGTTGACGCGCGTGGGGCGGAGGGTTTTGCGGATCGGTTCGATGCCGGCGCCCTGAACGGTGACGCGGTCGCGGTCTTTATCGACCTTGACGATCTTCCCGGTCTTGCCGCGGTAATCCCCAGCGGTGATGACGACTTCGTCGCCCTTTTTGACGTGTGCAGCGGCGCCCATCAGACGACCTCCGAAGCGAGTGAGACGATTTTCATATAGCCGTGGTCGCGGAGTTCGCGAGCGACGGCGCCGAAGATGCGCGTGCCGCGCGGGTTGCCGTCGGGGTTGATGAGGACGACGGCGTTGCGGTCGAAGCGGACGAGCGAACCGTCCGAGCGGCGCACGGGGTAGGCGGTGCGGACGACGACGCCTTTGACGACGTCGCCGGCCTTGACGTCGGCGCCGGGCAGCGCCTTCTTGACGGAGCAGACGACGCGGTCGCCGACGGAGGCGGTGCGGCGCGTGCTGCGTCCGCGGGCGGTGGAGCCGCCTAGCACACGGATGACGTAGGCGACTTTCGCGCCGGAGTTGTCCGCAACGTCGCATCTCGATTCTTGCTGGATCATCGCATTGCGCCTTGGAGTTCACGCTGTGGTTCGCGCTGGGTCGCGCGGCGTGTCGGGGATCGTGGTCGGGGCGGTCGTGAGTCGTGAGTCGTGACCTGGTCGGATCGTCGGGAGCGGGGATCGGTTCGTGGCGTGTCGTGCGTCAGACGGCCTGCGGCGCTCTGTCGACGACTCGCACGAGCTCCCACGACTTGGTCTTGCTGTGGGGACGGCACTCGGCGATCTCGACGCGGTCGCCGAGCCGAGCGTCGTTGTGCTCGTCGTGCACATGGAGGACGGTGCGCTTGCGGATGTACTTGCCGTACTTCGGGTGCATCGCGCGGAACTGAACGGAGACGCGGAGGGTCTTGTCGCGCTTGTCGGATTCGACGAAGCCGACCTTGGTCACGCGCTTTCTGTCGGTGGTCGCGGCGTCGTTCACGACGAGGCCTCCTGTTTCGCGGCGCCGGCGAGTTCGCGGGCGCGTCGTTCGCCCTTGAGGCGGGCGACGTCTTTTCGGATCTTCTTGAACTGCGACGGGTCTTCGATCTTCTCGGTGACCGCGGCGGCGCGGAGCTCGTAGAGCTTCTTCTGCAACCGGTCGGTCTCGACGGCGATCTCTTCGTCGGACAGGGCTCTGACTTCTTTGCCGGTCATGGTCGGTGGCTCCTTAGCGCTCAGACGGTGAGGCGGCGGCCGACGAAGCGGCAACGGACGGGGAACTTGCGGGCGACGCGGGCCATGGCCTGGCGGGCCATGTCTTCGGGAACGCCGGCGATCTCGAAGAGCATCGTGCCGGGCTTGACGCGGGCGGCCCAGTAATCGGTGTCCGCCTTGCCTTTGCCCATGCGCTGCTCGAGCGGCTTCTTGGAGACGGGCTTATCGGGGAACACGCGGATGTAGACCTTGCCGCGGCGCTTGAGATAGTGCTGGGCCGCGATGCGGCCGGCTTCGATCTGACGCGCCGTCATCCAGCAACCGTCGAGGGCTTGCAGGCCGTACTCGCCGAAGGCGACGTAGTTGCCCTTGGTGGCTTTGCGTTGGCTGATGCGGCTGGCGCGACGGAATTCCTTGCGGAACTTGACGCGTTTCGGCATTCTCGGCATGGGTCAGCCCAACCTTTCTGGATTCCGACGGGGCGCCTTGCGAATCTCGGCGTCGTGAAGCGTGGTTTTGGCGGGTCGTTGGTGGTGACGGGGGAACGGGGTTCAACGGCGTCCGCGGGCGCGTGGACGAGCGCCGGCGGCGGAGGACTGTTCTTCTTCGCTGAGCTCGGTGGAGTACTCGCCTTTGTAGACCCACACCTTGACGCCGATGGCGCCGTAGGTCGTGAAGCTCTCGGCGAAGCCGTAGTCGATGTTCGCCTGAAGCGACGAGAGGGGCATCGACCCGAGCCGGTTGTCGAGCCGCCGGCTCATTTCCGCGCCGCCGAGTCGGCCGCCGAGCAGGATCCGCACGCCCTGAGCGCCGGCCTGCATGCAGCCTTCGCAGCGCATTTTGACGATGCGCCGGAACGAGGCGCGTTTCTTGAGCTGCTCGGCGATGCCTTCGGCGATGAGCTGGGCGTCGAGGTCGGGCGCTTTGATCTCGAGGATTTTGATCGAGACCTTGCGGCCGGTCATGTACTGCAACTCTTCGGTGAGGCGATCGACTTCGGCGCCTTTGGGTCCGATGACCAGCCCGGGCCGGGCGGTCTTGATGACGATCGTGAGTTCTTCACGCGTGCGCTCGATATGGATGTCGCTGACGGCGGCGAACGGCGGCGTGCGGTTGAGCCGCTTGTCGACGAAGCGCCGGATCTTGTAGTCCTCGACGAGGAGTTCGCCGTAGAGGGCTTTGGGCGCGTACCACCGGCTTTTGTGGGGCTCGGTGATGCCGACGCGGAAACCGAAGGGATGGACTTTCTGTCCCATTAAGCCGCCTCCTCAACGCTGACGATGATGTGGCTGGTTCGTTTCTGGATGGGGTGGGCTCGGCCGCGGTCTTTGGGCTGGAAGCGTTTGATGATCACGCCCTTGTCGGCACGGGCCTCGGAGACGACGAGTCGGTTGAGGTCGGCGTCGGCGGCTTCGGCGTCGGCGATGGCGGCCTGGAGGACCTTGTTGACCATGACCGAGGCGCGTTTGGGGCTGAAGCGGAGCAAGTTGCCGGCTTCTTCGATGCTCTTGCCGCGGATCAGCTCGACGACCAGCATGGACTTGCGCTCGCTGGAGCGGGCCCAGCGGAACGAGCTGGTCCAGCGGCAGAAGGCGGAGGGTCGCACGTTGAGGGCGTTAGCGAGGGCGACGATCTCGGCGGCTTTGGCGCGGGGGTGATCACGGCCGGCCATCCAGTTGCGCACCTTTTTGAGGGCGATGTCGAGCTGCTTCTCGCTATCCGAAGGGCGCGGCAGGGCCGTGGCTAGGGCCTCGACCTCGATGCCGGACTCGCGCACGAGCTTTTTGAATTTGTCCGCGTTGATTCTCACGGCTTCCGCCTCGCTTCCGATTCCGGCCGCTCTGCTGCGGCCACGCTTGATCCGACGATGGGTACGGCGTTCGGGGCTTGCTGAGATCGCGTTGGCGATCAGCGTCCCTTGATGCCTTCCTTCTTGTTGGTGTGCCCGCGGAAGAGGCGGGTGACGGCGAACTCGCCGAGCTTGTGACCGACCATGTCTTCGGTGACGAACACGTCGACGAAGGCGCGGCCGTTGTGGACCTGGAAGGTGTGGCCCACGAACTCGGGGACGATGGTGCAGGGGCGGGCCCAGGTCTTGAGCGGGGCGCGGTCGCCGGACTCTTTCGCCTTCATGACTTTCACGAAGAGTCGTTCGTCGACGTACGGGCCTTTTTTGAGCGATCGCGACATGGTTCGTGGACCTTTCGGGGGTGTCCTTGGCCGATGGATCAGCGGAGCTGGCCGTAGCGTTTGCTCTTGCGACGCCGGATGATGAGCTTCTCGCTGAACTGCTTCCGGTTGCGGGTGGGTCCGCCCTTCGAGGGCACGCCGGTGCGGCTGGACGGGGCCCGTCCGCCTTTGGAGCGACCTTCGCCGCCGCCGAGGGGGTGAGCGTCGTGGCTCATGGCGACGCCGCGGGTTTTGGGTCGGCGTCCGAGGTGACGGCTCTTGCCGGCTTTGCCGAGGCGGCGCTGGGCGTGGTCGGAGTTGCCGACGACGCCGATGGTGGCGCGGCACTCGATGCTGACGCGGCGGAGTTCGCCCGAGGGCAGAACGAGCGTCGCGTAGTCGCCTTCTTTGTTGGAGAGCCTGGCGGACATGCCGGCCGAGCGGCAGATCTGGCCGCCCTTGCCGGGCTGGAGCTCGACGCAGTGAATCGCGATGCCGGTGGGGATGTCGCGGATTTTCATCGAGACGCCGACTTCGGGCTCGACCGGCTCGTCGGTGGCGATGACGGTCATGCCGTCCTTGAGCCCGCGGGGAGCGAGGATGTATCGCTTCACGCCGTCTTCGTAGCGGATGAGCGCGATGTGGCAGGTGCGGTTGGGGTCGTATTCGATGCCGACGACTTCGCCTTTGATGCCGACGCGGTCGGCGCGGCGGAAGTCGATCTTGCGGTACTTGCGTTTGTGCCCGCCGCCGCGACCGCGGACCATGATCTTGCCGGTGTTGTTGCGGCCGCCCTTCTTGGGCAGGGCTTCGGTCAGCGACCGTTCGGGCTTGTTCTTGGTGACCTCGGCGTGGGTGTTGACCGAGGCGTTCCGGCGGCCGGGACTGGTGGGTTTATAGACTCGGATAGGCATCGCTGCAGCGCTCCTTTCGGCGTTCGCTCGCTTCGTTGTGACGAGGCGGGCGCCCCTTACAGAATCTCCAGCGTGTCGTCGGCGTGGACGCGGACGATCGCCTTCTTGGTGACCTTGCCTTCGATGGCGCCGTAGCGGTAGCGACGGTTGCGCGACCGCGTGTTGACCGTCGAGATGCCGACGACGCGAACGCCGTAGAGCTCTTGGATGGCGCGTTTGATGTCGGTCTTCGTGGCGCGGCGGTCGACGACGAAGCCGTGCCGGTTGGACTCGTTCGAGGACCAGGTGGTCTTTTCGGTGAGCAGCGGTCGCTTGATGACGTGATGGGCTTGCATGATCAGGCTGCCTCCGCGGCGTCGGCCTTCTTGACGCGGCTGCCGCTCTTGTCGGTCTTGGAGGAGGGGCCGGCGAGCCAGGCTTGAAGCTCGGCCTTGCCGACGACGAGGTAGCGGTGGTTGAGCATCTCCCAACAGGTCAACTGCCCGCAGTTGCAGAGGGAGACGCCTTCGAGGTTGCGTGCGGCGAGCCGGACGTTGACGTTGTCCGGGGTGCAGGCGACGACGCAACTGCGGTCGATGCCGAGCTTGGCGAGCATGTCGGAGAACGGCCGGGTCTTGGGCGAATCGAACTCGAGCGAATCGAGGACCTTGACCTCGGCGTCGACGAGCTTGGCGAGCAGGGCGTTGCGATTGGCCCGCCGGCGCATCTTGACGGGCATCGCGACGCGGTATTCCTCGCGGGTCTTGGTCTTGGCGAAGGTGACGCCGCCGCCGCGTCGGATCGGGCTGCGCTTCGGGCCCATGCGGGCGTTGCCGGTGCCCTTCTGGCGGTAGAGCTTTTTGGTGGAGCCTTCGATGTCGCCGCGGCTGCGGGTGCGGGCGGAGCCCTGCCGCAGGTTCGCGTGGTACATGACGAAGGCTTGCTTGATCAGCGCCGGGTTGACCTCGCCTCCGAGCGACGTTTCGTCGACGGTGAGGGAGTCGACCTTCTGGCCGTCTTTGTTGAACACGGGGATTTCCATAGCGTCGAAATCCTCCTTACGTCGCCTCGGGCAAAGCCCGTCGCCTGAGCGGTTGGACCGATCCTGTTTCGGCCGGGCGGGCGAGGGCCCGTGACCGGCCTGTCGGATCGGCCGCCGCCTTGACTCGGCGACGACGCCGGATGTCTGCGCCCGGCGGTTCCCGCTCGTGTCTTCACGAGCCGGGCCTTCCGAGCCGACCGGGCCGCGTTGGTGCGTCCCGATCGCCTGATCAGCCTGTTCAAGCGCGGCGACCGTCGCCGAACTCGCCCCCAACCCCGATTGTCGCCCCCGCCCTCTCTCAACGAACCCTCACGGGTTCAGTCCATCCCTCCGACCCCGATTCGCCCCCTCGCCCCGAAGCCTGACTCCCCCGTCGTTCCTGCCCCCGCCCGTCGTTCCTGCCCCCGCCCGTCGTTCCTGCCCCTGCCCCGTGGCCCCCCCCACCGCTGCCGCGTGTTCTCAGCCGGCGACCTCGGCTTGGCGCACGTTTTTGCCCTTGCGAAGCCTGGTGGGCAGGCGGAGTTCGAGGATGCCGGTGGCCGGGCCGGGCACCGGCCCCTTGACGAGGACGACGCCCTTGTCGGGGAGGACCTTGACGACATCGAGGCTGCGGACGGTGCAGCGTTCGGCGCCCATGTGGCCGGCCATTTTCTTGCCTTTGAGGATCTTGGGCCCGGTACCGAGGTTGGTGCCGTGACCGCCGATCGAGCCGGGCGAGCGGTGCTTGCGCTCCGTGCCGTGGGTCGCGGGCTGGCCTTTGAAGTTGTGGCGCTTCATGGTGCCTTGGAAGCCTTTGCCCTTGCTGACGCCGGTGACGTCGATGTAGGCGGTGTTCTCGAAGAGTTCGATGCCGAGGGTTTGGCCGAGTTCGTATTCGGACGGATCGTCGACGCGGAACTCGCGGTGGACCCGCTTGGGGCCGGTCTTCGCCTTGGCGTCGTGGCCGATGATGGGGAAGGTGGCGTTGCGGGGCTTGACGTCGTCGAAGCCGACTTGGACGGCGTTGTAGCCGTCGGTCTCTTCGGTCTTGATCTGGGTGACGACGCAGGGCCCGACGGCGACGACCGTGACCGGAACGCTGACGTCGTCGTCGTTGTAGACGCGCGTCATGCCGAGCTTTCGTCCGAGCAGGGTCCAACCCATGGGAGTCTCGCTTCCTGATTCATCCGTCGTCGGCCGGCTTGGCCTGGCGTCGGATCGGCGAAGTTCGCCGAGGCTCGTGGCTTGTCGCGGCACGCCCGCGAGGGCCAGAGGAACCCGTCCCGCCCGCCCCCGGGTTCATAATTTGTTTCGCCGGGCGTCGGCGCCCGGAAAAGGAAAGAGCCGCTCGCCCGGTGGGGCGCGCGGCTCGGAAATCGGTCAGGCCTTGATCTTGACGAACACGCCGGCGGGGACGACGAGTCGGTTGAGGGCCTCGACGGTGCGAGCGTTGGGCTCGGTGATGTCGATGATTCGTTTGTGAGTGCGGATTTCGAACTGTTCGCGCGACTTCTTGTCGATGAAGGGGGAGCGGAGAACGGTGTACCGCTCGATGCGCGTGGGGAGCGGAACGGGACCGGCGACCTTGGCGCTGGTGCGCTTCGCGTGCTCGACGATTTCGCGGGCCGAGGCGTCGAGGGCCTGGTGGTCGTACGCTTCCATCCGAATTCGAATCTTGCCGCCGCTCATGGAACGCAGATTCCCATCAGGTCAGTCGTCGCGGCGGAGCCGAGACGGAGCATGTCGCGAGAAGACGGGGTCGCCCGACGACGCGTCGGGACATCCTGAGACGTGTTCGGCCTTTGCCGAAGCGGGACACGCCGATACCCCCCGCCCGTGTTCGTCTTCCATGTGATCCACCAAGCCACCGGCGTGGCGTCCGATGGCGAGCCGCACAGGATAGAGAGGTTTGCGAGACGCCGCAAGCGGGGGAGCGAGGTGAGTCGGCGCATTTTCGTGGGCGACCCGCTGCGGCGGCCGCATCTCCCTCATAATGGGGGCGGCGGCGACGAGAAGGTCAGGCCGATCCGGGATCACCCGGGGCTGGGGAGTCGAACCGTCCGATACGTTCGCGACATTGGCGGTGAACACCCGCCGGATCGGCTGAGCGACCGAACCGCCGAGAGCGTTCTCTTGGTGCGTATAGAAAGAAGGGGTTGCCGGATGCGAATCGGCAGGCGCGGCGGCGAGGATTGGCCGCGCGGGGTGACCCCAGCGTCGGGATTTGATCGACGGAGCGAGCAAACGTGGGCCGGGCGGGTCGAGACGCGAGGAGCGCGAATGATGCGATGGACCAACGAGCGTTGGACGATGACGGGCGGGCGTGGACTCTTGGTTGGCCTACTCGCGGCTGCGCTCGCGGCGGGTTCGGCGTTCGGTCAATCCGGCGATCGGAACGGGACGCGTGGCGGGTCGGGAGGCGGCGAGGAGTGGGCCGGAGGGGAGGGCGTCTCGCCGGTCACGGTCTCCGAGCAGTTGACGATCGGGCCGCTGGGGGTGACGGTGTTCCTGCCGGACGGTGTGGAAGTGTCGACGAATTCGGTGCCCGGAGGCCGCACGACGACGACGATCCGACCCGGCGGCGGGGCGGGCGGCGTGGACTGGCTGATGCGGGTGTACAACATCACGTCGTCGGACGAGACGATCACGCCGGCGGAGATCACCGACTCGTTCATCCGGGACCAGACGGCGAAGCTGGACGTTCACAACGTGGACTTCAAGCTGCTGCACCGCCAGGACTCGACGGAGGGTGAGCAGCTCTTCATCGGGAAGACGAGGCTGCCGGCGTCGCGGTTCTACTCGACGTCGGAGCCGTCGGACGGGATTTTGTCGGGGTACACGATCGTGCGGGTGGCGCCCGGTCGTTTCGTGGTGTTCCAATTAGCGACCGGGGCGGTGGAGAACACGCGTGGTCGTTTCGAGTTCACGTTCGAGGAAGGCAAGCCGTACTTCGGGAACCAGAACGTGAACCTGTTCGAGACGGTGGTGGCGTCGCTGGAGTACGAGGACCCGGCGCTGGCTCGGCTGGAGGACGCGAGGCGGTTCCACACGGGCGCGGAAGTGCTCGAATCGATGGACATGGAGGAACTGAAAGCGACGATCGAGCGTCACGACGAGCCGGTCTTTTTGCGGGTCTACGAGCCCGCGGAGACGGGGTCGGCGGCGGACGCACGCGAGATGGCGTTCCAGAAGATCACGTACAAACTCGGTCAATTGGGCGAACTCGAGCCCCGCGTGCCGCGGGGGTCGTGGACGCCGAAGCAACGAGAATTCGGCTTCATCGTGACGGTGGAGGCGAAGGCGGCGCAGGGTGACCTGACTGCCGAGACGCAGGCGCGTTACTTCCTGTCGATCGACAGGGAGGAAGAGTTCTGGGTGACGACGACGGTGACGCGCCGCGACCGCGCGAGCTTCACGGCGCGCGAAGCGTTGATCCGGCGTGGGAACGCGCTGACGGTGACGGTGACCGAGGACGGACAGCCGAGCTTCACGCGGGACTGGAACCTCGCGGAGCACGACAACAAGCGGTTCTACGTCTCGCGGGTGGAGTTGTACCTGCTGCCGCTGATCGTGGCCGAGCGGTACGGCGAAGAGCCGACGGACCTAGACATGAACTTCTACGCGTACGACTCGGCCATTCGGCGGCTGACGCAGCGGACGGACATGTTCACGAATCGCGACATCAGCGGCTGGAAGTACACCTCGAAACGGAGCCCGGAGAGCGGGTTGGTGGAGGCGATTCTCGACGCCGACGGCGAACTGATTCGCCGGCAGGCGGGCGAGGGACAGGTCGTCGAGCGCACGACTCGCGAGCGTTTGTCGCGGATCTGGCGGAACAAGGACCTGCCTCGGGTGGAGTGAGCGACGGGCCGCTTGAGCCGCGCGAACAGGCCGCGCGCCGGTGTGTAGATTGACGGCGTGAACGAACGCGCAGGCGAGCGGCGGTCGGAGGCGTCACTGCAACGAGCGGTCGGGGCGATGTTGGCGTCGCTGGCGGAAACGGACGGGCGGGTGCGTCCACATGAGTTGGAGGACGCGGCGTCGCTTGCGGCGGATGTGTCGCTGCGTCGTCGTCTGCTGCGCGCGGGGGTGTGGTGGGCCGGCGGCGTGGGAGCGCTGCGAGTGTTCGATCGGGGGTTGGAACAAGCGGGCGACGGTTCGCGAGTCGATTCCGATACGACGATGGCGACGTCGTTTATCGAGCTCGTCGAGGAAGCCGATCCGATCGGTTCACCGGAATCGGACGCCCGTGTGATCGGCCGCGACTTGGAGGAGGCGTTGCGGGCGGTGGCTGGGAGTGTCGGCGCGGACGAGGGGCGGCGAGGCGGATCGCGAGGGGGCGTGGGAAGACGGCGCGCTCAAGCGTGGTTGCTTGGGGCGTTGTACGAGCGGTGCGTCGAATTGTCGTGCGCCGCCGCGGGCGAGGGAGCGAACGAGCGTCGATCGCGCGGATTGTTCTACACGCCGGGCTGGCTGGTCGGTGAAACGTTGGCGGGGGCGCTTGAACCGACGCTGGCGGCTCGGCTGGCGGCGAGCGGCCCGGACGCTGGCGCTCGCGAGGCTGCGGTGCTGGGGATGCGGATGTGCGATCCGTCGTGCGGGGCCGGCGCGTTCCTGTTTCCGGTCGTGGAGCGGTTGGCCGAACAGCTACTGATCGAGCGGCAAAGCGGGATAGCGGAGACGGGCGGCACCGCAGCCGAGCCGGCGCGGCGTGCGATCATCGACGTCGTCGAGAGCTGCGTGTTCGGCGTGGACTCGGACGCGACGGCGGTGGCGTTGAGCCGCGTCGGGCTGTGGCTGTCAGCGTGCGGCGGGGAGGAGCGACGGGAGGAGACGGAGAAAGTGGGTCGGCCTGAAGCCGAGCGAGCGATGCGGGCTGTGGAACGGGCGGTCGTGGCGGACGACGCGTTGCTCGGCGCGGCCTTTCGAGACGAGACGGCGGGGCGCTGGCGGCGTTTCGACGTGGTGGTGGGCAACCCGCCGTTCTTGAACCAGCTTGAGACGGCGACGGTGCATTCACGGCGTCGCGACGCGGCGGTGCGCGCACGGTTGGGCGAGGCGATCCGGAGTTACACGGACGCCTCGGCGACGTTCGTCGCGCTCGGCGTGCGATTGACGCGGGCCGGCGGGCGGCTGGGCTTCGTGCTGCCGCAGTCGGTATTGGCGGCTCGGGACGCGGCGGGCGTACGCCGCGAGGCGCTGGCGCGAGCGCGACTCGAACGTCTTTGGGCCGCCGATGGACACGTCTTCGCCGGAGCGAACGTGTACGTGTGTGTGCCGACGTTTCGAGCGGTTGAAGAACGGGACGACGACGGCGGAACCGAGGTGACAGAACCGGCGCCGGCCGGCGCGGTGCTGCTTCGGCTGGCGGATCGGCGGGATCCGACGCGGGTCGTGCGCACGGCCGAGGGTCGTCTCGACGAAGCGGCGATGGCGGGCGAGCCTTGGTCCGAGTTGCTGGCGTCGATGCGAGGCGTGCCGCCGGCGGTCGTCGTGAAGGGCGGTACGCTGGCTGCGATCGCTGCGGCGACGGCGGACTTCCGGGATCAGTATTACGGGCTGGCGGGAGCGTTGGTGGAGTCGGAGGCGCTCGGGACGGGCGCGGGGGGGGGATGCGACGCGACGGGCGGATGCGGCATGGTGAGAGCGATCGACGCGGAAAGCAGCGTGGAGATGTCGTTCCCACGGGTCGCGACGACGGGCCTGATCGATCCGGCGGCGTGCTGGTGGGGCGAGGTCGAGACGCGCTTGCTGAAAGAGCGTTGGCGCTCGCCGCGGGTCGATCGGGAGGCGGTGGCCTCTCGGGACGGCGAACTGGGGGCGTGGCTGACGACGCGGCTTCGTCCGAAAGTGATGCTGGCGACGCAGACGCGGGTGGTGGAGGCGTATGTGGACGCCGAGGGCCGGTATGTGCCGTGCACGCCGGTTGTGTCGGTGACGCCGCGAAACGCGGGTGACGGACACGGATCTGGCGCGTCGTGGTTTGAGGCGGACGAAGCGTTGTGGTTGATCGCGGCGGCGGTGTCGTCGCCCGTGGTGAGCGCCTGGGCGATGCGCCGTCATGCGGGCGCAGCGATGCATGCGGACGCGTTGAAACTGGCGGCTCGGGAGGTGGCGGCGCTGCCGCTGCCGAGCGACCGAGGGGCGTGGCGGTCGGCCGGCGCGATCTTCCGCGCGGTGCAGGACGCGCGAGCGTCGGCGGGGCCGCGGAGCGATGCGGCGTACCTGCGTGAAGCGTTCGGCGAGTTCGCCGAGGCGGGGTGCGCGGCGTACGGGGTTACGGGCGAGGACCGGCGTGAAACTTGCGGGTGGTGGCTCGGCCGACTCGAGAAGCGTCGGGCGCCGCGGAGACCGGAGCGGGCGCGGTCCGAATCGGGCGCGCCCGCGCCGCCGAGGCAGACGGATTGACGGGTATCAGCGGCGGTCGAAACTGCGGTTGCGCCAGTTGGACGGGTCGCCGGCGCCGAGGTCTTCGCGTTGCTCGGGTGTGAGGACGTTGTCGATCTGGGCGACGAAGCGCTCGTTGAGTTCGCGGAGTGCTTCTTCGTCGTCGTCTTGATCGTCTTCGCGGCCTCCGAAGCGGAAGCCGCGGCCGGCGAACTCCTCGATGGGGTTCTTCTCCATGGCCTCGGCGCGGAGGCGGGCGCGGATGGCGTCGGCTTCGCGAAGGAACTGCTCTTGGAGATCGGTGAGGGTCTGCCGCTGCTCGTCGGAGAGATCGTCGCGTTGGAGGGCGGCGCGGAAGCGACCCGCAGCGGCGTCGTCGCGGTAGATCGAGGGGAAGGCGGCTTTGTTGTAGACACGCTGGAAGACGACGCGACGCTCTTGGGGGAGTTGGTTGGCGATCTGGCGTTCGTAGCGGACATTGATGTCGCGGATGGCGTCGATGAGTTCGGCGATGCGGTCCATACCGCGGTTCATGAGCTCGCGATCCCAGCCGCCGCCTTCGCGCATCTTCTCCATCGCTTCCATGCGAGCGGTCATGTTGTCCTCGGCGGCGCGTTCGAGGTCGCGGAGCTTGGCGTGCAGCTCGCGGCTGTACTGATCGAGAAGGGGTCGAAGGCTCTCGATCTGAACGTCGTCGACCTCGGCGGCTTCGACGGCTTCTTCGATATCGACGGTGACGCCCGGCACGGAGCCGTATTGGGCGGCCGATTCGTCGTAGAGGGTGTTGCGGTAGTAGCGGCGCTCGTAGCGTTCCCAAGCGTCCTGTTGATCGGCGGTGAGGACGAGTTGGGCGTTGTCGATGAAGTCTTCGCGGATGTCCTCGCGGCGGTCGACGAACTCGCGGAGACGGTCGAAGAGGTCGAACCAGATGGACTGGTCGCGTTCGGCGGCGGCTTCGTTGCGAGCGTCCTCTTGGATGGAATCCATGATCTCGGCGATGCGGCTGAACTCGGCCTCGGCTTCGTCCTGAAGGGCCTGGACCAACTCGAGCTGAGCCTGGTCGAGATCGACGATTCGTTCCATCATGCGGACCGCGCGTTCCGTGACAGGCGGGCGGTCGGCGAGCGAGAACATCTGCCACTGCGCCGCGGCGGGCGCCGCGAAGGCGAAGAGGGCGACGGCGAGAGCGACGAGACGCCCGCCGAGGGTGGAGCATCGCTCGACGATGAGGGATGAAGCGGAACGATCGGGCATTGGGAGACTCCGGTGTGGGACGAGCGGGGTTGGGTTCGGTCTGGCGGGCGGCGGCATGCCGCTGCGAAGGGACCGGTGCGAGGAAGTCGACCGGGACACGAGCATAGTCGCCGCGGAGGCGGACACCGCCGGGTGGACGTTACCGACGGTGGTACCGGAGAGGAGTGGGCGGCGTTGCGGAGGAGCGGTTTGAGAGGGGCCGGGCGGAGCGGCCACCCGGGCGTCGTCGGCGGGCTTGGTAAAGTCGGGCGATGGCGAAGAAAGCGACGACGAAGCGTGGTTCGAAGAAGGCGAGCGGGGCCAAGGCCGGGGGCGCGAAAGCCGGCGGTGCGAAAGCGGGTCGGGCGTCCGGGACGGGGGGCGCGGGGGGCGCGAAGAAGGCGGCGGGCCGAAAGAAGGCGGGGACGAAGCCGCCCGCATCGCGGCGGGCCAGCCGCGGCGGACGGTCGCGGGCCGACAGCAACGCGGCGACGCTTGATCGGGTGGAGGAATTGGCGTTGGAGGTGGTGGCGGCGGCGATGGCGGAGCAGGACCCGTCGATGGCGGTGCCCTCGCGCTCGCTGTCGAATACGAGCTACAACCGCAAGCAGCGGATCCTCGAGATGGGCGGCGCTACGAGCGAGCGCCCGCTGTTCGACCTGAAGACCGCGCGGAAGTTCATGCAAACCATGCTGCTCTCGGCGGGGGTGAAGGACCTCATCGAGGCCGACAAGACGCTGTCGCTTCGTGGGATGTACTACAAGAGCTTGCACACGATCGCGGGGACGAAGGAGAAGACGCTGGACGACCAGACGGAGTCGGACGCGGTGCTGGAGGACCTGGAGGTGATGCTGGGGTCGCTGCGCGAGGAACTGCATGTTTTCGCGAAGAAGAAGGGGACGATGGTCGGCAACATCACGCTGCTCGACAGCGGAGACGAGATCGACTGCCGGCGGATGGGGACGGGCGGATACTCGATCCCGTCGATCTGCGAGCCGAACGTGATCCAGTTCAAGAAATGCGAGGCGGAGTTCATCCTGCACGTCGAGAAGGACACCGTCTGGCAGCGGTTCAACGAGGACAAGTTCTGGAAGAAGCACAACTGCATTCTGACGGAAGGGGGCGGTCAGCCGCCGCGTGGCGTGCGTCGGATGCTGCGGCGGTTGCACGACGAGCTGCGGTTGCCGGTGTACTGCCTGCTCGATTGCGACCCGTGGGGCCACTACATCTATTCGGTGATCAAGCAGGGCTCGATCGCGCTGGCGTTCGAGAGCGAGCGGATGGCGATCCCCGACGCGAAGTTCATGGGCATCCGGGCGATCGACTACGAACGGTGCGAGCTTTCCGACGACGTGCAGATCTCGCTGAACGACCGGGACATCACGCGGGCGAAGCAGATCGCGGAGTACCCTTGGTTCGCCGAGAAGAAGCCGTGGCAGTTGGAAATCAAGAAGATGCTGTCGAACGGTTTCAAGATGGAAGTGGAATCGCTGATTACGAAGGACATCAGCTACGTCACCGAAACGTATGTCCCGGAACGGCTGGCGGCGGAAGACTGGCTGGATTAGGCGGGATGGCTTTCATCCGCGGGGGGAGGGGCCAGAGGCGAGGGGTGCACGGGCGGGGATGGTCGCATCCGGGATGGGTCAGCCACCGGGCTGAAGCGGGACGGGAAGCCGGATTCGGCTGGGACGGGCTTGATGTCGCACGGACGGGTGACGGGATGAGGGCGAAGGGACGCGGTCAGCCGCGCCTCGACCGGGTTCGACGCGCGGGGCGTAACGCGTGAAACGCGGCGTTTTTGTGGCTTTCTCGATCGAGGTCGGGCGGCGTCGATTAAACCGCTTCGCAGTGCGGTGCGTATGGAAAGGGTGGGGCGCTTCGTGAGAGCGGGGGCGCTTCGCGAGAGCGCGACGCGTTGGTGGAGCGTTTTCGCCGGTACGAACGAGGTCGGTGTCACAGCGATGCGTTTGGCCGGTAGTCCTTTGCTCGCCCCTTCGGCGCCGAGCGTTCGCGCGCCACCCTGAGGAGGGCATTCGTGTCGGCGCGGGAGGTTTCGATGTCGCGACGTGGCCGAGAATCGCCTAGATTGCCTAACTTCTCTCGACGCGGGGTCCGATGTGGTTCTCGGACACCGATATTTGCGGAATGGTTTCGCATCGTCTGGTGAATCTTGCCGCGGGCGACCTGCGCGTGTCAGTTGTTCGTAGACTGACCCGGCGTGTAGCAGCGACTGTCGGGAGCAAGGATTGAGCGAGCTATCCACTCGAAGCCGACTCGCTCGCCGCGCTGCGCGGATGCGCCCCCGTAGCAGGAGCCCTTTCCAGTCAACGACCAAGGCCGTCATGACCACTCCCCCGTTCAAACCCGCCCCGGAACGCGTGCTGATCGCGGACGATGAGCATTTGATGGCGACCGGTCTGGCGTCGTCGATCCGCTCGCTGGGTTACACGGTGGTCGGACCGGTCGGCGACGGCCGGGCGGCGGTGGAATTGGCGCGGCAGGACCCGCCCGACCTGGCGATTCTGGACATCCGGATGCCGGAGATGGACGGGCTGTCGGCGGCTGAGCATCTCTGGAACGACGCCGCGGTGCCGACGATTATCGTTTCGGCGTTCAGCGATAAACGTTATATCGAGCACGCGCAGGAGATCGGGGTCTTCGGCTATCTGCTTAAGCCCGTATCGACGGAGAACTTACGCGTGACGCTGGCGATCGCGTGGGCTCGGGCGACGTCCCACGAGGTGCAGCGGAAGCGGATCACGCAGTTGGAGACCACGCTGACGAATCGGAAGATCGTGGAGCAGGCGAAGTGGACGTTGATCGAATCGGAGGGGCTGTCGGAGCCTGAGGCGCATGCGAAGTTGCAGCGGACAGCGCGGAACAACCGCCGGCCGCTGGTCGAGGTCGCGCAGGAAGTGTTGGACGGGCACGGCCGCGGCGCGAACGACCGGCAACCGGAGGCGGCGGAGTGAGACCGACGCGAGGCCGGGGCCTCGGTCGAAATTGACCGGGGGCGGGGTGATCCCGGGGCCGGATTCGGGGGCCCGGGCCGGGATCTGGCTGGGATGGGCCGAGGCGTCCATGGACCGGCGGGTCTGGGGGCGAGGCGACGGGGTACAAGGTGCACGCATGAGGCGTTGTATATGCCATCGCCGGCACCTGGGACACTGGGCAAGGCGTAGGAAGTTCGCCCCAACCGCTGCTGGTGGGTTTGCCCGAGGAGTCGATTAACGCTGCTTGCGGAGTGGCATCTTGTTTATACTCCGCGGCGCGATGTGCGACGTGATCGTGGCGACCCCGTTCGACCCCACGCACGTGCTACGACTGAATGACGAGTTTCTCTGCCCGTCGGCGTCTGTACGAGACGGCGGGCCAAGACCGGCGGCCACGCTCGGTCAGCGCTCGGAGGAGGCGCTGATCTTCAGAGCGGCCGCCGGTTTCTTTTTCGTTGGGGCGCGAGGGAGGGGTCGGGCCGTTCGATCCAGCGTGTGCTACGCCGATCTACACGGCGCGAGGAGCGGGGTCGTTGCTCCAGGTCGTTACTTCCGGGGGGTCCCGGAGCCGGTCACCGGCGTGTCGAGCGGCGCCCGTCCATTTGACGCGGGGCGAGGTGCGTGCTTCGCCCGACGATGGGAAGAAACCGCAGCCCACGGTGGTTGGAGGTGTAGACTCGTGGGCCGCCGGCAGGGTCCGGCGCGGCTTCGCTGCGGCACGGAACGTGATCGCGATGCGGCCGGCAAGCCCCCCTCTCTTTTCACTTGTACACGTACTGGGAATTGGACTATGCGAGATCTCGTGACGTTGACGCTGACTTCTTTCGTTCTTCTGGCGGGCGCCCCGTCCGTGATGGGCCAGTCTGGGGAAGATGCGCCCCGTGGGTCTCAGACGGAGCCCGAGGCGGACGCGGGCCCGCAGCTTTCACTTGGCGACGAGATGCCGGCGTTGGACGCGTCGTCGGAACTCGAGTGGTACAACTTGGAAGAGGCCCCGAACGGCGGGCCGATCACGTCATGGGAGGAGGGGCACGTGTACGTGCTGGACTTCTGGGCGACGTGGTGCGGACCGTGCATCCGGGCGATGCCGCACATGATCGAGACGCAGGAGAAGTACGCGGACGAGAACGTGCACATGATCGGCGTCCATGTGTGGGCGCGGCCCGGTGGGACTTCGGTCGAGGAGTTCCTGGCGGACTGGGACGGGGACGAGTTCAACTACGCCTTCGCGCGTGAGCACGACGATTGGGCGGCGAAGACGTTCATGGAACCCGCCCGTCAGCGCGGCATCCCGACGGTGATGATTGTGGATCAAAAGGGGCGCCTGTCGTGGATCGGCCACCCGATGGAGATGGACGAACCGCTGGCGGAGATCGTCGCGGGTGAGTTCGACATCGAAGAGGCGAAGAAGTCGATGGCCCTCGAAGCGAAGGTGCAGGAGACGCTGGCGAAGCCCGAGGCGCGCGAGCTGATTCAGGAACTGCAGAACGCGCAGATGGCCGGCGAATGGCAGGACGTTTTTGAGGCGATGGATGAGTTGATCGCGATGGCGCCCGAAGCGCTCGCGTATCTGCGGATGCAGAGTCAGTATCCGATCGCAGCGACGCGGCTGAAGGATGAGGAGCTTGCCGACCGCGTGGCGAAGCAGTTCATGCAATCGTCGTATGCCGAGAATGCGATGATGCTGAACATGTTCGCGTGGAACATCGTCGATCCGAGCGACGGGAACGAGTACGCGGCGGCGGGCGTGCAGGACACGGCGTTGGCGTTGAAGATGGCGAAGCGAGCCGCGGAAAAGACGAAGAACGCCAATCCGGACATCCTCGATACGTTGGCGGCCGCCCATTTCGCCGCGGGCGACGCGAAGCGAGCGATCGAAGTGCAGCAACGCGTGATCGAGCTCGCCGAAGAGAAGGGGGCCGACGAGCAGATGCTTGAGAACTACCGCTCGCGCTTGGCGACGTACGAGTCGAAAGCGGCGCAGGAGAGCTGATCGCGTAGGCTGAGCGGCTGGCGGCGTCTCGGCGACGGCGCGCCACCCGAAACGAATGAAACGACGACGGCGGCGCGGCGACGCGCCGTCGTCGCGCGCGCCGCACGACGGGCTATGATCGGCGAATCGCGATCGCGTCCGGCGCGTCGTGACAGCGACGGCGGGGCGAGTGGATCATCGAATCGCATTGGTGCGACAAACCCTGAAGTCTCATAGGGAGCGGCTGATGAAGACGGCGGTGGCGATGACGGTTCAACGGTTCGGCTTTGGACGCTTTCATGCGACGACGGCGGCTGCGCTCATAGCGCTCGCGGGCGGCTTCGACGCGGCGGATGCGCAACGATCGCACGCACGGGCGTTCGGCCCCGATGCCGAGTCGATCGAGCGCGTGGTGGAGCGTTACCCGTTCGCTTATCCGCTCGCGTCGGGCGAGGGGCTGAACTTTGCGGCGGAGATCGACAGCCCGGCGTCGTACCTTGGTCGGCCGCTGGGCGCCCGGTTCACGAAGCACTTCGAGTTGCTCGGGTACTTGGAGCGTCTGGCCGAGCAATCGGACCGCGTGACGCTGCGGCGGTACGGGACGTCGCATCAAGGCCGCCCGCTGGTCGCGCTCACGATCACCAGCGAGCGGAACCACGCAGACCTCGAGGGCGTGCTGGAGCGGAACCGGGAGCTGACCGACCCGCGGAAGACGGATGCGGCGCGGGCGCTGCAGATCGCGGCGACGAACCCGGCGATCGCTTGGCTGAGCTACAACGTGCACGGCAACGAGGCGTCGTGTTCGGAAGCGGCGATGCAGGTGGCGTACACGCTCGCGGCTGCGACGAACGACGAGGTGGCGTCGTGGCTGAACGACGTGGTGGTCGTGATCGATCCGTGCCTGAATCCCGACGGCCGGGAGCGGTACATCTCGTTCTTCGAGAACGCGTTGGGCGTGGAGCCCGATCCGAACGTCTACGCGACCGAGCACAACGAGCCCTGGCCGTCGGGGCGGTCGAACCATTATCTGTTCGACCTGAATCGCGATTGGGTGTGGCTGAGTCAGCCCGAGTCGCGTTCGCGGCTGGGCATCTACCGGGAGTACATGCCGCAGTTGCACGTCGACTATCACGAACAGGGGTATCACTCGCCGTATTTCTTCGGACCGGGCGACACGCCGTATTCGGCGAACATCCCGTCGTCGTCGAAAGAGATTCTGCAAACGTACGGCGATCACAACGCGATGGTGTTCGACACGATGGGCTTGCCTTTCGCGACGCGGGAGCGGTTCGACTATCTGTATCCGGGGTACGGGAAAGTGACGCCGGTGTATCACGGAGCGGTGGGTCTGCTGACGGAGCAGGCTGGGCACGGCCGGGGCGGTCTGGCTGTGAACGTGGACCCGTTGTCGGGTCCGGACGAGTCGGGCGGATACACGTTGACGCTGCGCGAGCGCATCCGGAACCACTATCTGACGTCGCTATCGAACGTGGAGATCACAGCGGAGAACCGGGAGGCGCAGCTCGAGCGTTTCTACGACTTCTTCGCGTCGGCGATGAGGCCGCGTGAATCGATCTCGCTGGAGGTGGCGGCGCCCGGATCGGCTGAGGCTGGGGAAGCCGAAGAGACGACGCGGACGATCGAAACGCCGATGCCGACGGGCTACGTGTTCGAGCCGGGGAACGACGCGGCGTCGATGCGTCGGTTGTACGACCTGTTGTCGTCGCACGGGATCGACGTGCGGGTGTTGACGGAGCAAGCGGAAACGCCGCATGCGCTCGCGTATTTCCCGACGAAGACCGGGACGGAAGACGACCCGGCGGTGCTGCCCGCGGGGTCGTGGTATGTGTCGGCGTCGCAGCCGATGGGCTCTCTCGCGCGGACGCTGCTCGACCGGGCGGCGTATGTGGAGGACGTGGCGACGTACGACATCACGGCGTGGTCGGCGCCGCTGATGTTCGGACTCGACGGGTGGGAGATTTTCGCGGGAGAGGACGAATTAGCGACGCGCCCGCTGGACGCGGCGCGCGACTTGGGCGCGTTGCCCGACGACGCGTTCGTCGCGCCGACGGGCGAGGGGCCGCGCGACGCTCGCGCCGGCGGCGTGGCGTGGATCGTGCCGTCGGATGAGCTCGGCTTTCCGGTAGCGCTCGATCTGGCGGCGCGGCACAACCTGTTCGCGCGTCTATCGGGCGAGACGATCGCGCACGGCGACCGCGCGTTCTCGCCCGGATCGCTGATCGTCCACACCGCCCGCAACCCGGACGAACGGACATTGTCGTTTCTGCAGAGCGTGGCCGACGCGGGCCTGACGGCGTTCGCTCTGGACCGGGGCGACCCGGGCGTGGCGATCGGCAACAACGCGCATCGGCGCTTCGTGCACCCGCGGGTGATGGTGCTGTTCGGCTCGCCGCTGTCGTCGCTGTCCGCCGGGCATACCTGGCACATGCTGGATCGACAGTTCCCCGCACGACACCACCGCGTGTTCGTCGAAGACTTCCCGCCGGGCGACCTCACGAGCTACAACACGATCGTGCTGCCGTCCGCGTGGGGCGGATTGAATTCGGCGATGTCGTCGTCGGCGCGGCAGCGGCTGGAGTCGTGGGTGCGCGAGGGCGGCACGCTGATCGCGATCGGCTCGTCGGCGCACTGGGCGTCACGCGAGATGCTCGGTTTGGAGCATGACTCCGACGACCTCGGCTCGCGGCCCGCGGAGGCGTACGTCGCGAATCAGGACGACGAGGGCGGCGACGACGAGGAGCTCGACCGCTCGCAGTTGACGTACGAGCAGCGGGAGACCCGCTCTCACTACGACCGGATTCCGGGCGCGGTGATGCTGGCGGACGTGGATGTGACGCACCCGCTGGCGTACGGCGTGCAGGAGAGCCTGGCGTTTCACGTCTTCCGTGACGATCCGTTGCCGGTGCGGAACAGCGGGTATGTGGTGGCGCGATTCCGGGGGGTGAGCGGCGCCGGCGAGGACACCGGGTCGACCTCATTCGAGGACGGCTCGATGGATCTGTTCGCCGCCGACACAGCGGCTCGGCTCGAGCGAGCGCACCAAGCGGCGCAGGCCGGCGAGCTTGATGGAACGGAAGAGCGGAACCGCCCGCCGTTCGTCGGCTGGATGAGCGGCGAAAACGCCGGCGAACTGGCCGGGACGCCCGCCGTGACGCATCATCGGCACGGACGCGGCTCGGTGATCTGTTTTGCGTCGGATCCGACGGTACGCGCGATGAACACGGCTGGCATGCGGCTGCTGATGAACGCGGTGACGAAAGGCGCCTCGATGTCGCCAGCGTTGCAGCCGCTGGGCGTGGAAGCGGGCGAAATGTCGAGCGGGGAAACGGAGCGGTAAGAGTTTTTGCTTGCTACGAGCGGCAGGCGTAGACGCGTGATGGCGCCCGCTGCGCCGCTCGTTTCAGAGCGTCTCGACGTCCGCATCGCTTTCTCAACCGGCGACGATCGCCCATCGTCGCATCGGAAAGAGTTACAGACACGCGGGGACCGGAGCGGCCCGAACCGGGCGGTTTCGAGGCTGTAAGTCTGACAATTCATGCTGGTCGCTAGGGAATCTGCTCGCTTCGCCCGCCTCCGCGCGTCATGCTGCACGGTTCGGGTCGATAGACCTATCCGCGGGGGCGAGGCGAAGGGAGCCACGTGATCCTTGAGAGCGGGACGAATCCGGCGGAGACGCGATGCGCGGGCGCCGTCGCGCGTCCATCATCAACGCCGAAGGGCGGCGGGCGACCCGAGATCGGGGCTGGGCGACTCGCTCGGCCCGGCGCGTCGCCCGGCTCGTGTGCAGCGACGGAGCGGGGGATTCCGGTCGAACAGGTTGGCCGCCTGCGGGTGCTGGTGGTGGAGGACGATTTCCTGATCGGGCGGGCGACGGTGAGCTTCCTGCATTCGGTGGGCTACGCGACGCTGGGCCCGTTTCCGGACTCGCGTGAAGCGCTCGAGGCACTTACGGGCAAGGAAGTTGCGGCGGGTGTTCTCGACGTGTCGTTGCTCGGCGGCGACTGCTTGCCGGTAGCCGACGAGTTGAAGCGGCGCGGCGTGCCGTTTTTGTTCCTGACCGGCTACAGCAACCCGTGTCTGGTGCCGACGGCCTTTCATGACGTTCCGCGGCTGATGAAGCCGGCGAACCGAGAACAGCTGCGCTCGACGTTGCGTCAGTTGTTGAGTTGACGCGGTCGAACACGATCGCGTCGCGCGACTCGCCGACGCAGCTCAGACGGCCAGCCGTTCTGGCAGACGAGCTCCGCGCGCAAGATAATCGCCCCGGGCTTGGGGCTCCGCGGCAATCACTCTCAAAGCGTGCGTCCAGCCGAGTCGGCGACCGGCCCACGAGCGTGGGGCCCGTCCGACTCGATGAACACTCAGCGACGACGGCGACGCGTCCCGGCGACGCCGGCGAGTGCGAGTAAACCGGCGGCGCCCGGGCTCGGGACCGTGCGAACCGTGATGTTGTCGACCTGGATGTCGAAGTTGGTGAAGCCGAAGAAGAAGCCCGGCACGAACGTGGTGAAGGACAGTCGTTCGACGTTCTGGACGACGCTGGCGAACGTTCGGTCGGCGGGGAGGATGGGCTCGAAGGTGTCAGGATCCTCGTCGCCGAAGCCGACCCAGCCGGCCGGGAGTTCGGTAGAGAACGGGTCGTCGATGACGACGGAGTAGGTGGTCCATTCGTCATTGACGGTGGCGTCGAGGGTGCCGAGTTGGAAGAAGACGCCGACGGGCGGCTGGCCGGTCTCGAAGTCGGTGAGGGCGACGCCGAAATCGCGGGATAGTTCGCCGCCGCCGAAGGGCGAGGTGATCGAGTTGATCTTGACGTCGATGGAGAACTCGATCTGCCCGTAGCGGGAGAGGTCGCCGATGAAGGCGGGATTGGTTTCATTGCGGACGTCGGCGCCGAAGACTTCGACGAGGAGGTTGTCGAGGTTAGCGCCGGGGTTGCCGCCGGTGGGCGAGATGTTGGTGCGGCCGCTGGCGGACCAGCCTTCGAGGCCGTTGTCGAAGGTTGTGGTGACGGCGGCAGCCGATCCGGCGAAAACGAGGAGGCCGGCGGCGGCGGCGGCGGTCGTGATGCTGCGCGATCCCATGGTGTATCTCTCTTTTCAAGATGCGCCTAGACGTGCGTGCGCGATCTGTTGTTCGTGCGCGACTGGGACGCCGCGACAAGCGGCGTCCGGACCGGGCGTGGCGGTGCGCGACGCCCGGTCGATTGAGGAGAGTGTGCGCCGATGTCGGGCGGGGTCAAGCGGAGCGCGGAAGTTTCCGTGAAACTTCCGAGGATCGTCGCTGAACCGCTTGCCTCGGCCGATCGTTGTGCTATCTGTAGAGACGGCGGCGCCTTGCGCTCCGTCGGATCGCCCGCGAGGGAGTCCGGGCGGGTTCTCACGTTCGCGGTCACGCTTGCCGAGTGCGGGGAGATCCACCCGCCCGGGCCCGCAGCCTGGTTGGCGGATAGCTTGGACGAGATGGGCGGACGGGGAAGTAGATGGAACGGCACCGCTCGGGAGAACGGCTTCGAGGAGCCTTGGTAGAAAGAGTTGGTTCGATGCAGTCAATCCGCTCAGAACAGCAACACGGGGCGCCGAGCGCTGGGGGAGACGTCGCGGCGTCGTCGACCGACGGCCGGGAGACGCGCGGGCTGCCGGCACCGGAACTGCGACCCGGAGCGTCGTCGGCGTTGGAGAGCCGGATCGCGCAGGCGGGTTCGGAATTGGTGGACGCGTTGAACCGGCTGCTGGAGGGAGTGCCGGAGGCGGAGCAGGGGCCGCAGCGTCTGGCGAAGCGGCTGGGGGTGGACAAGGTGCTGACGTCGCGGCTGCTGAAGGCGGTGCGGAGCGACGACCCGATGTACGCGATCCATCGGATGCCCGGGCCGGAGCCGCTGCGGCGCGTGGTGAAAGCGTCGGCGAAGGCGGGAGCGTCCGCGGACGTGATCGAATCGGCGAGCGGAGCGGTGGACCGGTTCGACCGGCTGATCCGCGTGGACGTTGGCGATCGGTCGGCGCTGGAGGCGCTGCTGTCGGCGTGGGTGCCCGAAGCGAGGCGGGAGTTCGAGCTTCGTCGGAAGCAGGCGGCCTTCCGGGCGATGAGCCAGATCAAGGGCACCGCGGCGGACCTGTACGCCGAGGCGGCGATGCTGTGGCCTTCGACGGACGGCGAGCACGTCGACGTGGTGTGGATCAAGATGGTTTTGGGGCTGCACCGTCTCCGGCCCGGAGTGCGTGTGCGGTTGTCGTCGATGAGGTCGGTGGAATCGCCCACGACGCGGCGACCGTCCAACCTCGACGGCGAACCGATCGACCGCCTCGGGGCGGCGGTGATGGACGAGTTCTCCACCGCGCCGGCCGAGGCGATCAACACGATCCACGCGGGCGAGCAGATCCACTATTTGCTGAGCGAGTCGGCGTTCGGGGCGGAGCGGGGCATCGATCTCTGCACGTGCGAAGTGAACCTGACGGAACTGCCGCGGTACATCCCCGCGGAGCGGAACCGCAAGGCGTGGTTCAGCAGCGAACTCGCGTTGCCGGCGAAGCGGCACCAGTTCGATTGCTTCGTGCATCCCGAGTTGTTTCGAGGCGCGACGCCGACGCTGCGATTGTTCGACACGGCGATACACGGCCTGGTCGACGTGAACGACCCGATGACGCCGATCGACGAATTGGAGTTGTCGGAGACGCTGCAACCGCTGGGTCGCGGCATCGGCCGGGCGCGGGCGACCGGAGTCCCCCACTACCACCGGCTGTTGACGCTGGTTTGCGAGAAGCTGAATCGTTCCGGCGACGAGTTGATCGGGCACCGATGCGACGTCGCCTACCCCCTCTACGGGACGCAGATGACGATGGTGTTCGACACGGTGCCGCCGCCGCCGAGCGAGTGAGCGTCGGCGGGCGACGGCGCGCGTCGCGGACGACCGAAGACAATCCGGTACCGGAAACCGCGGTGGTCACCGTTACACCCGCGGCGGTACGGTGGGACTCAATCGGTGGCGGATCCGCTCTCGCGGAGCGCGTCGCTGAAGCGGGCGGGCGCGGCCGGCTCGGCGTCGGGCTTTGGTTCGACGATGAAGGGCGGCTTCTTGGCGGGCGGCGGCGAACCCGGTCGGCGGCGACGGCGCCGCGTGGCGGACTCGTACTCGGCGTCCGTGTCTTCGTCGGGCGTGTCGGCGGGCGCGGCAGCCTTGGCGCGGATCTCGCCGTCGGCGCCGACTTCTTCGAACTTGACCGAGACACGCTTTGAGACGCCGCGCTCTTGCATGGTGACGCCGAAGAGCATGTCGGCGACGCCCATGGTGCGCTTGTTGTGGGTGATGACGATGAAGTGGCAGCGGTCGAGGAAACGTCTGAGGATGGCGCCGAAGCGTTCGACGTTGGCGTCATCGAGGGCGGCGTCGACTTCGTCGAGGATGCAGAACGGTGAGGGCTTGGACTCGAAGATGGCGAGGAGCAGACCGACGGCGGTCATGGTTTTTTCGCCGCCGGACAGTTGGCTGATGCTGCGCGGCTCTTTGCCGGGCGGCTTGGCGGTGACTTGGATCCCCGACTCGAGCCAGTCGATCTCGCCGGTCTCTTCGTCAGGGATGAGTTCGACTTCGGCGCGGCCGCCGCCGAAGAGTCGGCGGAACATGCCGTTGGGGCCGGAGAAGTTCTTCTGGATGGCGGTGAACGACTCTTTGAACCGTTCGCGGGAGACTTCGCTGAGGCGGACGATGAGTTCGTCGAGTTGGGCGCAGGCGGCGTCGATGTCGGCGACCTGGGCGATGAGTTCTTCGTTGCGGCCTTCGAGTTCGTCTTCTTCGGCGATGGCGTCGATGTTGACGTTGCCGAGTTTCTTGATCGCTTTGCGGAGTTCTTCGACCTCGGCCTGCGTTTCGTCGCGATCAAGGAGGGCCACGACGCCGTCGGCCATGGTGACCTGGTAGTCGAGGTATTCGTTGCGGAGGTCGAGACCGAGGTCTTCGAGAGCACGCAGTTCGAGATTCTCGGTGTGGATCTCGTTCTCGCGTTTGCGGAGTTCGAGTCGGTTCCAGCGCTGGTTGACGTCGGCGGCGTGTTCGCGGGCGGCGCCGAGTTGGTCGGCGACGCCGTAGACGGCGTCGGAGGCGTGTTGGATGCGATCGGCGAGTTCGGCGAGCGCCTCGGTGGCGGTGACGTGCTCGGCCTCGGCGGATTCGGTCTGCTCGACGGCCTCGGCGATGACGCGGCGCTCTTCGGCGGACCTCTCGCCGCGGTGCTCGATCGCGCTCTCGGCGCGGGCGAGTTGCTCTCGGGTCTCGTCGCGCTGGTGGCCCAGGCGGCGGTGCTCACGCTCGGCGGAGGCGAGCCGCTCGCGGGCGCCGGAGGCGGCTTCGCGAGCGGCGGCGAGACGCTCGGTGAGGCCTTCGAGTTCGCGCTCGGCGCCGGCGAGTTCGCCTTCGAGTTCGGCGACGCGACCTTCGGCCTCGGCGTGACGCTCGGCGAGCTCGGACTGCCTCCGCCCGAGCTCCTCGCGCTCGGCGGTGAGTTGGGCGATGCGCTCGCGCAGTTCGGCGGCGTCGGTTTCGACGGCGGGCAGCTCACGCTCGAGTCGCTGAAGTTCGGCGGCGAGACGGTCCCGCTTGCCTTCCTCCATAACGAGTTTCTTCTGGCGGTCGGCAAGAATCGAGCGTAGTTCGCCCATCGCGGTGTCGAGCGCGGCGGCGCGTTCGTCGACGGCGCGGAGGTCGCGGCGCGTGGTCGCGACCTCTTGGTGCAAACGGTCGCTCTGCTGGCGGAGCTCGGCGAGTTCGGAAGCGCGCTGAAGGACGCCCGCAGCGGCGTCGTCGGCGGCGACGTCGGCGGGGCCCGCGACGACGCGGCCGTCGGCTTCGAGGATCTCGCCGGCGGGCGTGACGAAGCGAGCGCCCGCGAGCGGGCCGGAGGCGAGCATGAGCGCCGCGTCGAGCGACGACGCGAGATAGGTCGAGCCGAGCAGGCGTTCGACGACGGCGGCCGCGGCGGGGTGTTCGCAGCGGACGCGCTCGCTGAGCGGGCGTAAGCCGAGCGTCGCGGCGGCGACCGCGGCGTGCGCGCCGAGAGAGTGCGCGTCGATTCCGGAGATCGCGGGCGAGGCGGCGTCGGGATCGTCTTTCGAAGCCTGCCCTTGCCCGATGACGAGCGGCGGTCCCGCGGCGGGCGCGAAGGTGACGCGGCCCGGGAGTTCTTCGAGCGCGGCGGCCTGGACGACGTCCACGGCGCGTTCGACGACGACCGCGGCAAGATTGGCGCCGAGCGCGGCCTCGACCGCGGCGGCGTCGGACGTCGCTACTTCGATGAGTTCGGCGAGCGGGGCGACGATCGACCGCCACACCGCTTCGGCGTCGGGATCGCCGGCTCGCTCGGTCGCGTCCGCGTCGGCGCGGGGCTCGGCGTCGGAGGCCGCGCGCTCAGGTCCTCGGCGTGCTGAAGACTCGCCGTCGTCGGCTTGACCGAGCATTTCGTCACGGCGCTCCATGACGCGCCGGACGGCTTCGCCGAAGCCGACGCGCTCGGCGGCCATTTCCTCGAGGGTCTGCCGCCGGCTGTCGACGCGGGCGAGGTCGTGCTCGAGGCGATTGAGGCGCTCGGCGACGGCGCGCTGGTCGTCGCTGAGCGAGGTGGCGGAGGCGACCTTGGCTTCGAGGTTGCGCTCGAGTTCGAGGATGGTCTCGGAAAGATCGTCGGCGGCGTCGGCGGCGTCCGAGTGAGCGGCGCGGGTCGAATCGAGGTCGGCGGCGAGCGCGGCGCGGCGTGATTCGAGCTTGTCGGCCTGTTCGGAGAAGTTGGCGAGGCGCCGCTGATCCGACTCGATCTGGGCGATGAGCCGAGCGCGATCCCGATCGAGCGACGCGGCTTCGGACTTGACTTTGCTTACGGAGAGGCGACGCTCGGCGAGGTCGCTTTGCACCCGCTCACGAGCTTTCGCGTGTTCGTCGAGGTCGGCTTCGGCGCGATCGACCTCGGCGACGAGTCCTTCGGCGGCGGACGCTTGGGTCTCGATGTCTGCTGAAAGGGCCTCGATGCGTTCGGCGAGTTCGCCGCTGCGCTGCCACTCGGCTTCGAGCTGTCGCTCGGCGTCGGCGAGGTTGCGCTCGGCCATGTCTTTGCGCTGGAGAGCGCTTTGCCGGCGATGGTCGGCGTTCTGCTTCTCGCGCTCGCGCTCTTCCCGCGAGCGGTGGAGTTCATGCCGGGCGAGTTCGGCCCGCTGCTTGTCGCTTTCGAGCGCTTCGACGCGTTCGAGCGCGGCGTGACGGTCGGCTTCGAGCTCGGCCATACGGCGATCGACGTCGTCGGACTCGCGACGCAGTTCGTCGTACTGATCGAACGCCAGAGCCATGCGGCGCGAGCGCCACTCGGCTTCGAGTTCGATGTACTGCCGCGCTTTGGAGGCTTGCCCCTTGACGATGCGGAGTCGGCGTTCGGTGGATTCGAGCTGCTCGCGCGTCCGGACGAGATTCGCTTCGGCGCGTTCGAGCTTTCGTTGGGCTTCGATGCGGCGTTGCTTGAAGCGTGCGATGCCCGCCGCTTCTTCGAAGAACGACCGCCGCTCGACCGGGTTGGCGAGCAGCATCGCGTCGACCTTGCCCTGCTCGATGATCGAGTACGCGTCGGCGCCGACGCCCGTGTCGAGGAAGAGTTCGCGGATGTCCTTCAGGCGGGCGAGCCGGTTGTTGATGAGGTATTGCGACTTGCCGTCGCGGTAGAGGCGTCGCTCGACGCTGACTTCTTCGGTGTCGATCGGCAGCAACCGACGCTGCCGCGCGCGATCGATCCCGACTGCGTTGTCCATCGACGCCTCGGCCTCAAGGGCGTCTTGGTCGATCTCGCGTGGCGGGGTTTCGGCGGCCGCGGCGGTGGCGTCGGCTTCATGAGTTTCGTCGTTCACGTCGGCGCCGGCTTCGGCAGCGTCAGCCGCATCGGTCTCGGCCGATTCGGCGTCGGCGGACGCGTCACCAACGGAACCATCGGCGGCGCCACCTTCTTCCGCCGGTCTCTGTGTTCCCTCGGCGGCGGCGACTTCGGTGGAGGGATAGAGGATGGGTTGCCGAGCGCGGAGCGCGGCGAGTTGGTCGTCGGTGAGTACCGGGTTCTCGAAGACGAGGGTGACCGAGGCCATGCCTTTGGGTTGGCGGCCGGCGGAACCGGCGAAGATGACGTCGGCCATCTCCTTGCCGCGAAGTGATTTGGCCGAGCGCGTGCCGAGGACCCACTTGATGGCGTCGACGACGTTGGACTTGCCGCAACCGTTGGGTCCGACGATGCCGGTGATCGGCGCGTCGAAGACGAAGTCGGTGCGGTCGGCGAAGGATTTGAAGCCGTTGAGCGTGATGCGTGAAAGTCGCACAGGCTGGGCCTCTCCGTGCCTCGGGGCGGGCGCGCCCCTGTGTTTCGTGTCGACTCGGCGGCGGGGGGCCGCGGCGAGTCGAAGCCGGCATCCGTTCCGTGGCGCCGGGGCGGTCGGGCGAAGCCACGATCTTGGGTCCGGGCTCGCCCGAACGACCCGCGATCGCAAGATATGGGGCCCGCACCAGCAGAGTATGACAGCGAGGGCCGTCTTGGGCAACGGCCGCGTTGCAAGCTGCGAGACACTGGCAATCGACCGGCCCGCCGGCGGGGGTCGGGGAAGGGAACGGTTGGAACTCTTCGAGACCCGACAAGCGAGACGCCACCGTATGCCCGGATTTGGTCGACCCGGCGCCGTGCTCCCGGGGCGGTGAGAAGTCGCTGGGGAGGCTGCAGCAGTGGTCGGCGAGACGGCCCCGGAGCAATCAACCCACACGCCTGTGGGAGTTTTGGCGTCTCGTCGACACGGGAAAACCCCGACTTTTATCGTGCAATCGCATTGGTTCCTCTGTACGGTGCGGGAAACCGTTCACCGGGACGCTGCGCGCATCCCGAAGACCGGGTGGAGCCTTTCGCGTGAAGGTGAGTGAGCGATCGGGCGGCAGCGTGGCTGACCGGCTGGTTCGTCTTGATCGAGCTTCTTCGATCACGGCGATTCAGACGGGTGCCGCGGCCGGCTGCTGAGGACATCGAGACGGCGGGACAATGGCTCCGCTGCGTTCGCCTGTTCTCGAAGCGTGCCCGCTCACCGTTTCGTGACGGGATGGGCTCCGGTCGGTCGGTTTGTGAGGCGTCCGGTTGGACGGGCGAGAAAGCCGTTGCGATGTGCGGCGGCCAGATAAGCTGAAGCCAGTCGAGAGGATCACCATGTCAGCACGGATTTCGAAAGCAATGACCGGAGCCGCGGCCGCGGCGCTTGTCGCGGCGTGCGGAACGCTTGCGAGCGCGGAGGTCGTGTGGCGTTCGACGCCCGCCGCCGCACCGGTCGCGGGTTTCGCGGATCAGATGGCGATGGCGCCCGACGCGATCGCCGCGACGGCGGTGGACGTTGAAGCGGCGGGCGAACGGCACCTCGTGGTGACGATCGCAAGCCCGGTGACGGCGTTCGAGCGTGCGGAGTTCGAGGCGGCGGGGTTGACGTTGTTGAACTATCTGGGGCGTACGCCGACGGGCGGCGTCGCGTACTTCGCGGCGATGTCGATCGACGGGTTGAACGCGAACGCCGCGACGGCGGCGGGACTGACCTCCGCACAGCGCGTCGAGCCGACCGTCAAGCTGCATCCGACGCTGGCTGCTGGCGACATGGTCGATTGGGCGGTCGTGCCGAACGACGACGCGGGCCAGGACGAGCGTCCGGACGCCGAACCGATCACGGCCGACCGGACGATCGCGTTGAACGTGCTGTTCCACGGCGACGTGAACGCGCAGGTCGAAGGCCGCGAGACGATCGAGGCGGTGGGCGGCGTGGTGCGGACGCAGCTGCGCTCGGTGAACGGCGCGGTGATTCACATCGCGGAGTCGAAGATCGCGGAGTTGGCGAAGCAGCCCGCGATGATGTGGATCGAGCCGCCGCTGCCGGAGTTCTCGAACCTGAACGACGAAGCCCGCGCGATCACGGAAGCGGAGATCGTGCAAGCGGCGCCGTACGGCCTGGACGGCTCGGGCGTCACGGTGATGATCTACGACGGCGGAACGGTTTCGGGTCACCCCGACATGTCCACCCGCCTGACGTTGGGCGATTCGGACGGAACGTCGGACCACGCGACGCACGTCGCGGGGACCGTCGGCGGCGACGGCGGACAGTCGGGCGGACAGCATCGCGGCATGGCGCCCGCGGTCGACTTCGTGAGCTACGGCTTCGAAGTGTCGGGCGGCTTGCAGCCGGGCTTCCTCTATACGGACCCGGGCGATCTGGAAGCTGACTACACGGACGCGTTTATCACCCGCGGCGCCGACATCGCGAACAACTCCATCGGCTCGAACGTCGAGCCGAACGGTTACAGTTGCTCGTGGCAAGGCGACTACGGGGTGACCGCGAGCGTGCTCGACGGCGTGGTTCGCGGTTCGCTGGGCGAGCCGATCAAGACGGTGTGGGCGGCGGGCAACGAACGCACGGGCTCGCGGTGCAACGTGGAAGGCTTCGGCGACTTTTACAGCATGTCCCCGCCGCAGGGCGCCAAGAACCAGATCTCCGTCGGCGCGATCAACGCGAACGACGACTCGATGACCTCGTTCTCGTCGTGGGGTCCGGTGGACGATGGTCGCCTGCGACCTGACGTCGTCGGGCCGGGCTGCTCGACGGCGGGCGATGACGGCATCACCTCGTGCAGCAGTTTCAGCAGCGGTTACTCGACCAAGTGCGGCACGTCGATGGCGTCGCCGGCGGTGGCGGGCGTGGGCGCGCTGCTCATCCAAGAGCACCGCAACCTGTTCCCGGGCGAGGGCGACTTCCGCAACTCGACGCTGAAGGCGATTTTGACCCACACGGCGTGGGACCTCGGCAACCCCGGTCCCGACTTCGCCTACGGGTACGGCTCGGTGCGGGCGCAGGCAGCGGTCGACTTCATGCGCACGACGCACTACACCGAAGAACAGGTCGTCTCGGGCGGTTCGTACGGCGCGGTCGCGGTCGTCGCGCCCGGCGACGACAAGCTCAAGATCACGATCGCGTGGGACGACGCGCCCGGCACGCCGAACGTCGTCGGGTCGCTGGTCAACGACCTCGATCTGGTTGTGACCAGCCCGTCGGGCACGCGCTTCTATCCCTGGACCCTCGACCCGAACGACCCGAACGCGCCTGCGGTGCAGAACCAGCCCGATTCTTTGAACAACCTTGAGCAGGTCGAGGTGGACAACCCCGAGCCGGGCGTGTGGCTGATCGACGTGGTCGGGACGAACGTTCCCGACGGCCCGCAGCCGTTCTCGCTGGCGGTGACGCCGTTCCTGCGTAACTGCACCGACGCCGGCGTCGTGCAGTTCCAAGGCGGCCTGTTCAACTGCTCCGATACGGCCACGCTCGTCGTGAACGACTGCGGCTTGAACACGGACGACGGGACGATCGACTCGGCCGAGGTGGTCGTGTCTTCCGACTCGGACCCGGTCGGCCTGACGCTGTTCCTCGATGAGGAAGCGGCCGGCGCGGCTCGGTTCACGGGCGACGTCTCGTTCTCGACCGACGGCGCCGCGGGGACGCTGCTCGTCTCGCCCGGCGACACCGTCTACATCGAGTATTTCGATACCGACGACGGATCGGGCGGCTCTGGCTTGCGGACCTCCACCGCGACGATCGACTGCACGAGCCCGACGGTGTCGGATGTGGCGGTCGCCGACCTGCAACCGCGGTCGGCGACGGTCACGTTCACGACCGACGAACCGGCCTCCGCGACGATCTCGTACGGCACCGATTGCGGCACGCTGACGAACACGGTTTCCTCGAACTCGCGGGTGACCTCCCACTCGCTGAGCATCACGGGCCTCTTGGACGACGTGACGTATCAGTACGTGATCACGGTGACCGACGAGGCGGGCAACGAGCGGACGGTGTCACCGCGCGGCAGTTGTTACAGCTTCACAACGCCGGAAGTGCCGGACTTCTACACGGCCGAACTCAACGACCCGAGCCCGATCGAGTTCCGCACGGTGACGTACACGCCCGGCTCGTCGAACCCCGCCGAGTTCTACACCGCTTGCGAGGAAGACGCCCTGATGTTGCCGGTGCCGCCGGGTGGGGCCGTGCTGAGCAGCCTCGGTGACGACAACTTCGAGACCATCAGCCTGACGACGCCGGTATCGCTGTACGGCGTGCAGTATTCGACGATCTACGTCGGCTCGAACGGATACATCACGTTCCTCGAAGGCGATACCGACCGCAGCGACAGCTTCTCGGATCACTTCGAGCAACCGCGGATCTCCGGCGTCTTCGACGACCTCGACGTCGGCGACGGCGGCACGGTCTACTTCGAGGAGTTCGCCGATAAGGCCGTGGTGACGTTCGACCGCGTGTCGGAGTGGAACCAGACCGACAACGAGAACACGTTCCAAGTGGAGATGTTCTTCGACGGCGAGATCCGCGTGACGTACGGTTCGATCGACTCGACTGACTTCATCACGGGACTCTCGGCCGGCAACGGCGAAGACCCGGACTTCTTCGAGAGCCCGTTCGGGAACTACGGCGCGTGCGGCCCGCGTCCGCCGCGGCCGACGAACGCGGAAGTCTCGACCATCGCTTTCGACGCCGTCGAGATCACGCTTGAGGCGAACGACGACGGCCTGCCGAACGGCGAGTTGTCCTACTCGATCACGCAGCTTCCGCAGGAGGGCTTCCTGGTTGACGCCGACGATCCCGCGCAGCCGCTGATCACCACGACGCCTTACGAGCTCGCGGGCGACACGGTCCGCTACGCGGCTCCCTCGACATACGTCGGGCTCGACACGATCGAGTTCAAGGCCGACGACGGCGGCGTCGCGCCCGACGGCGGCGTCTCGCCCGACGCCGGCGGGGTCACGGTCGACGTGCTGCCGACCGACCTGATCGCGCTCTACTCGTTCCTGACCGACGATCAGAACCCGGGCTGGTCGACCGAAGGCGCTTGGGCGTTCGGTTCGCCGAACGGCAACGACGGCGACCCGGGCGCGGCCTTCACGGGCACGAACGTCTACGGCTACAACCTGAACGGCGCGTACGGCAACAACATGCCGGTGCGAGCGCTCACGGCCGGGCCGATCGACCTCAGCGAGATGCAGGGCGGCGCGATCAAGTTCCGTCGCTGGCTCGGCGTCGAAGCCTCCGCGTTCGACAACGCGGCCTTCCAGATTTCCTTCAACGGGTCGAACTGGCAGAACCTGTGGGTGCATAGCGGCTCGACGTTCCAGGAATCCGCGTGGTCGGAGCAGGAGTACGACATCTCCGCGATCGCGGACGGCGCGCCGGCCGTGTGGTTCCGTTGGACGATGGGCACGACCGACTTCAGCGTGACCTACAGCGGCTGGAACATCGACGACGTGCAGATCATGACGACGACGCCACCCCCGTGCGACGGCGACGCGAACGCCGACGGCGTCGTGAACGCCGACGACCTGCTGAGCGTGCTGGGCAGCTTCGGCGCCGCGGCCGCCGGGCGAAGCGGTGGCGATCTCAACGACGACGGCGTCGTCAACGCCGACGACTTGCTCCAGGTACTGGGCGCCTTCGGCGCGACCTGCCAGTAAGGCTCGGCGTCGTCGGCGCGACATCGTGATCACGTGACCGGGGCCCGCAGACGCGGGCCCCGTTTGCTTTTGAGTCGAACCGGCCGGACGTTGCAGAACGGGTCTCTCGGCAACGCTCATCGCTTGTACGAGGGCCGTGCTCGCGCTCGCTCAGAGGCCCGGGTTGGTCGAACCGGTGCGTCGGTCGGCGTCCGCAGGGGTCGCAGCCGGCGATTGACTGACCGATGAAGGCTCGGCGCCCGGCGCGGCGAGCGTCGCGCCGACCCACTCCCCGATCGGCACGCTTTCGTGCACGGCCGCGAGGTCGAAATCCGGGTCGAGCGACGCCTGCGAGAGCAACTCGAAGGCGCGGCGACCGAGACGCTCCGCGTCGACGGTCACGGCGCTGAGCATCGAACTGAGACCCGGACCACGATCGACGGCGCCGAGGCTCAACAGCGACAGGTCTTCCGGAATGCGAAGGCCCTCGCGAGTCATGAGATAAAAGAAGTACTCGCTGACCGTATCGAAGGTGGAAAAGAGCGCCGTCGGCGGCGAGTCTCCGGAAAGACATTCGAGCAGCCAGGCGCGGCGGACGTCGTTGCCGGCGTGGTCGTGCTCGGCGATGGAATCGCCGTAGCGTGTGTAGATGAACGGGGCCCCGCGGTTCTGCTCGTGGGCGATTTCGTTCAGCTTTTCGCGGAACGCGGTCTCGACGGTTTCGTAAAAGACGTAGCGAGGCGACGAATGGAAGGCGACACGCTCGTGGCCGGCCTGCGCCAGCATTCGCGCCGCCCGGCGACCGATCTCGGCGGCGTCGACGCGAAGCGTGGCCGCCTCCACCCCGGTGACCGGGCGGTTGCAGAACACGAGCGGGACGTTCGCGCGGCGGACGGCGCCGAACTGGTACGCCTGCGCGTCGCCCGAGGTCGACGGCACGACGGCGAGGCCGGCGACGCCGCGGTCGAGCAGTTGAAGCACGGCGTCGCCCTGACGCAGCGGGTCGTCGTTGGTCGAGACGAACGCGACCTGTGCGTTCGCCTCCCACGCCGCCTGCTCGAAACCGGTGAGGACCGATTGGTAGAAGGGGATGCGCGTCTGCGGCACGAGCAAAGCGAAGACGCCCGAGATGTTGCGGATCCGGGCGACGGCCTTCTCGTGAACGAAGGTGCCGCGACCCTGGATGCGGCGGATGAGGCCCTGCTGCTCCAGGGCGGCGAGCGAACGGGTCACGGTGCCGCGGGCGACGCCGACCTGTTCGGCGAGGGCGCGCTCGGTCGGCATCTCGTCGCCCGGTTTGAGCTGGCCCGATTTAAGCCGATCGATGACGTATTGACGCAGTTGCTCTTGCTTGGTCAGAGGCTTTGAAGGTCGAGCCATGGGCGAGCAGCCTTGTCGGGGGACGCAACGGTGGGACCGTCCGAGCTGCGCGAAGCCGCGTCAGCCCGGCCGAGCATGTCGCCGATAGTACGGACTGCACGACGCCCGTACCCGGTAGCCGTCGGAGCGGGCCGTCGACCCCCGCTCCGGTCGTCTCCTCGGCTGGCCTCGCAGCGCGCGCCGGTGGCGCGCCGCTTGCGGATGACGACGGGCTTCTCTCCGGATTTCCTGGTGTTGTGCCCCACGCTCTCGGCATAAACTTGGTGAACGTGGCGGAACCGGCGCGCAGTTAGCGTACCGAACGGATTCCCGACAATTCAGGACGACCGCCGGCGATGACGGGTCGGATCGAGGGCGAACCGGGAGCCGGGAAAGGAGCAGCGATGCCGCTGTACGAATACGAAACGATCAACGAAGACGGTTCGGCGGGCGAGCGTTTCGAGGTGGTGCAGTCGATCAAGGCCGAGCCGCTGGCGGTGCATCCGCAGACGGGCCAGCCGGTGCGTCGCGTCATCACCGCGCCCTACATCCCCGGCGACTATTCGGACACCAAGATGGCCGCGACGGCGAAGGACGACAAAAAGCTTGACCGTCTCGGGTTCACGAAGTACGTCAAGGCGGGTGACGGGACGTACGAGAAACGGGCGGGCAAGGGGCCACGGGTCATCACGAAAGAGTGACGACGACCGAAGCGGATCGGCCAACGGCGTGGAGGACATCCCGCCGGGCCGACCACGTCACGACTTCTTCTTCGCTTTGGCTTTCGCTTTCGGGATCGCTTTCGCGCGAGGTTTGGTGCGGGCGAGTTCGCTGCGCGGCGGGGCTTGTTGGCCTAACCGAGCCGTTTCTTCGGTCGCTTCATCCGAGGCGTTCGGCGTCGTTGTGGACGAACGTCCGGATTCGCCCGCGGCGTCGGCGGGTTCGGCGGCCTCGACGCCCGCGGCGTCGGCGTCGTCGTCGGGCGTTCGCAACGCAGCGGCGCTGATCGTGTCGTAGCACGTCGCGAGGAGACCGACGAGCGGGAACTTCCCTTCCTCGAACGGCGACGGGCCGAGGCGCCGCAGCAGCGGGTGCGAAACGTCCGGCTTGCGAAGCGGTAGTTCGAGGTCGCGCAGGGCCGGTCCCGCGTCGTAGAAGCGGTCGATGGCCGCGTCGAGCGGAGCCTCGGCGGCTTCGGCTTCGGGAAGCGGTTGATGCACGAACGCCGCCGCCCGACCGCTTGACGACGAGGTGACCGCGCGGCGTTGGCGAAGGCGTTCGCTGAGTTCGTCTCGCCGCAGGCCGCGCAGCGTAAAGAGAAGGAACGGATCGCGGTGGACCATCTCGGCCAGCAGCATGAGGATGCAGGCGCCGTGCTTGTCGAAGTCGCCGGATTCTTTCGAGTCGGTGGTGCGCGCGACGTCGCCGGGCGTGGGGTGAAGCGGGAGCCCTTCGCCCTCGGCGAACGCGAGCGCGCCGATCGGCATCTCGCCCGCGAGAAGTTTCGCGGGCAGAAGCGGTTCCCGATCGGTCGCGGCGATGAGGCGGTCCCACTCGGCGGGCTCGAACGTTCGGAACGTCACCCGCACGTTGTATGCCTTGTACCGCCGGCCCTGGATCGACGCCTCCACGGCGCCGGGGCTCACGTCGATCGACCTAGTCTGGCCGCGGACGGCGTAGTCGAGGAAGGCCTCTTCGCGGACGGCCGGGCTGACGAGCTGGTCGACCAGTTCGATGAGCGGTGAAGCGAAGATGTTCAGATCGGGCGGCCAGGCCTTGGCGTCGAGCTTGATCCCGCCGCGGACGCGTCGAGGATGCTCGGGCCGATCGGGCGTCTTGCGCTGGAACTCGGCGCGTTGCTGGGTCTGTGAAGACGACGACGAGCCGCCGCCGGCGTCGGTGGCTTTGGGTTTGCCGCTGAAGGTGACGCGGCCGGCTTGCCGAACAGGCGCGGGTTCGCCGCTCTTCTTCCCGGCGGTCTTCTTCGTGGTGCGCTTCTTCGCCATGCGTTCCGCTTCGGTGCGTCCGTCTCAGACGGGCAGTTCCTCGAGTGCGTCGGGTCGGAGCTGCAGCACGTCACGCAGCTGGGAGGTGGTGAGTTCGGTCAGCCAGTCTTCGCCGGAGCCGATGATGTCCTCGGCGAGCGCGACCTTCGACTCGATCATCTGGTCGATCCGCTCTTCGAGCGTGCCGCCGATGATGAACTTGTGGACGTTCACGGTGCGCTTCTGCCCGATGCGGAACGCGCGGTCGGTGGCCTGGTTCTCGACGGCCGGGTTCCACCAGCGGTCGAAGTGGAAGACATGGGAGGCGGCGGTGAGGTTGAGGCCGACGCCGCCCGCTTTGAGCGAGAGGATGAAGATCGGCGCGGAGCCGTCGGCCTTCTGGAATCGTTCGACGAGTTTCTCGCGCTGGCCCTGAGGCACCCCGCCGTGCAGGAACATGACGTCGCGATCGAACGCGTGGCGCAGCATGCCCGAGAGAAGATGGCCCATCTGTCGGAACTGGGTGAACACCAGCGCCTGCTCGCCAGAACCGAGCACTTCGTCGAGCATCTCGACGAGGCGGATGCACTTGCCCGAGCGCGAGGCCTGCGGCAGCGAGTCGGCGTCGGGATCGTCGTCTTTGAGGATGAGCGCCGGGTGGTCGCAGATTTGTTTGAGGCGGATGAGCGTGGTGAGGACGACGCCGCGGCGACGGATGCCCTCGGCGCGCTCGACCTCGCCCAGCATTTCCTTGACGGTGTTCTCGTAAAGCGTCGCCTGCTCGGGCGTGAGTCGGCAGAACTCCTTCGTCTCGAGCTTCTCGGGCAGGTCGCTGATGACGGTGGGGTCGGTCTTCAGGCGGCGGAGGATGAAGGGCCTGACAAGCGAGCGGAGTTGCTGGGCCCGCTGCTTGTCGCGGTATCGCTCGATCGGAACGCTGAACGCCCGGCGGAACTCGCCGGACGAGCCGAGGAACCCCGGGTTGCAAAAGTCCATGATCGACCAGAGTTCGCTGAGGCGGTTCTCGAGCGGCGTACCGGTGAGGACGATGCGTCGCGGCGCCTCGAGCTCGCGTACGGCCTGGCTCTGTTTGGCGGCCGGGTTCTTGATGTTCTGCGCCTCATCGAGGACCACGCGTCGCCAATCCACCTTCGCGATGGCGTCTTTGTCCCGGTTGGCGAGGGCGTAGGTGGTGACGACCATGTCGGCTTCGCGGGCGGCGTCGAGGAACGCCTCGCCCGTGTCGCGGTCGGCGCCGTGGTGAACGAGCACCTTGAGGTCCGGCGCGAACTTCCGCGTCTCGCGCAGCCAGTTGCCGACGATCGACATCGGCACGACCAGCAGCGTCGGCCCGACCTCCTCGGCTTCGACGCCCGCTTCCACCGCTTCGCGATAGCCCTGTCGCTCGTGAAGCAGCAGCGCGATGAGTTGGATGGTCTTCCCGAGACCCATGTCGTCGGCGAGGCACGGCCCGAGGCCGATCGCGTCGAGAAACGCCAGCCAGGAAAGACCCTTGCGCTGATACGGCCGCAGCGTGCCCTGGAAACCCTCGGGAACGTCGAGCATCGGCATCGACTGTTCTTCCATCTCGCCCAGCAGCGAGGCCGCCCAGCCGGTGGCGTCGATGCCGAGGATTGGTAAGCCCGTCTCGCCGGTGGTCGGACTGAACGCCATGCGCAGGGCGTCGCCGATCTTCATCTCGCCGCCCGGGTTCTCGTGGAGGAACTTGACCGCGGCTTCGACGTCTTCGGGTCGAACCTCGACCCACTGGCCGTTGACCCGGACAAGCGGCTGGCCCTGTTCGGCGAGCCGCTCGAAGTCGTTGAGCGTCAGCGGCGTATCGCCGACGGCGAGATTCCATTCGTACGAAACCAGCGCGTTGAGCCCAAGCCGAGCGGCGGACACCGCGCCGGGCGTCGTCGCGCTCATGCCCATGGACTCGAGGTCGGGCGAGTTGATGGAGAGTCGCCCACCGATGCGTGCCGAGGGGGTGTCCCACCATTCGGGCGTCTCGACCGCCACGCCCTGCTCGGCGAGCAGCGGCCCGTACTCACGAAGAAATTCGTACGCCTGCTTCGTCGTGAGGTCGAGCATCGTCGGCTCGCCCTCGCGGAGCGCGTCTTCCAGAGGGCGATACACGCGGGCCGCTCGGGCGAGTTCGGCAAGCAGCAGTTCCTTCGGCTCGTCAAGGCGGAGACCTTCGAGCGTGATGGAGTCGGCGCGGACGAGCCAGACGTCTTCGGCTTCGATCTCCACGCCGCTGCGCTCGACCGAGCGCAGCTTGAACATCAGCGACCAGCGCGCATCGTCGGATCCGGCGCCGAACGCGGCCTCTGGATTCTCCTCGACCACCAGCGGCTCGACCAGCCGCAGGCCGAGGCTCCAGTCGGAAGAGATCCCGCGCTCTTCGAGCGCGCCGATCCAGTGCCGAACCGAACGCATCATGCGGGGCGCGAGCGACGCGTCGGCGGGAACTTCGTCGCCGTCGTCGAGCAGGCCGTGCAGCCAAGTGACGTGCGGGTCGCCGGGCTGAGCGCGGCGCGTGCGGATCGCGCCGGCCATCTCTTCGTCGGTGAGCACCCCGCGACACGCGGCGTCGACGACGTCGCCGAGGAAGTCGGTCAGGATCGGCCAGCCTCGGTGCTCGCGGTCGTCGATCTGCGCTCGGGCTGAGCCGGGCATCGACTCGAGCAAGCTCGACACGCGCTCGGCGGTGCCGGCGTCGCTCAACCATGGACGCCACGCAGCGCGCATGCCGCCGGACTCGTCCTGGATGACCATCGGCACGAACCGCTGCTCGGCGAGGAGCGACCTCGCCAGCCGCGCGGCCGCGGAGAAGAACCGCAGCGAGTCCCCCACCGCGACCCGCAGAGCTTCATCCCCGCCGGCCCGGGCGTCCGCGGCGTCGCTCGATTCCGCGTCAACACCCGAAACTCCATCCGCGTGCCCGGATTCCTCGTCCATCACCCGCTGCTGGCTTTGCGCTGCGCGATCTTCGAGGGCTTCGAGCACGCGCTGGGCGCGGCCGATCGGCACGGCGAGCGTGGCGACGGTCCACGCTTCCAGCGAGGCGGTGAGAGCCGCGTCCTCGTCGTCATGAATGCCGCCGCGGCCCGTCCAGTGCGACAACTGCGGGGAGGGCAGCGGCACCGACTGCCGCTCGCCAGAGTCCGACGCATTGCCCGCAGCCGTGGGCAGGTGCAGCGACAGCCGCGAGGACCGCATGTCGGCCGAGAGAGACAGACCGCTTTGCGAGAGCAGTTCGCGGAGTTCGTCGGTTTCGACGCTTGCGGGGTGCGGTCGTGGCTGATCGGTCTCGCCCGAGACATTGGCTTGCGAGTCCCCCGCCGCCGCTTCCGAGCCCCCCGTTGCCGGTCCCGAGCCCTCCGCCCTCGCCGAGTCACCCGTGTCAGTGCCCCTGCCGAGGCGTCGCCGAGCCCGGTCCGCACTCTCCGCCCAAAGGTGGAGCGATCCGTCGCTGTAGTTGGCGTGCACGACGAGCATGCTGATGCTGATCCCCCTCGCTCTCTCGTGGGGCGACGTGGCCGCTGGTACGACAGCGCCTGGGCTCACCAGCGGCTCGACGCGATAGCCTCTTCCGAAGTGGGGACCCTGGGACTCGAACCCAGAACCAACGGCTTAAAAGGCCGCTGCTCTACCATTGAGCTAGATCCCCGTCCATGATCCGAACCGGTCTGCTCCGACGCGGCCCGCGAACAAGGGCAACCATTGTAGCGACATCACTCGAAGCGGAAAGCGGACCGGCCCGATCATCCTTACGACCCCCGACGCCGGTCTCCGAGCGGCGTTCGCCGGAGCGACATGCCGAACGCGTCGCGGTCGCGAGAGGCGCCACCCACCCGTGTGTTTGGAAGAACTTCGTGCGGCACGCCTTCCCCCAACACATGCTCGACGAGTATCTGCGCGAGCCGCCCGGCCCGCCGCTGCCGAATTGGTCGGTCGAGCGGCACATCGAGGCGTACCGCCACGGGTTCTTCCCCATGGCCGACCCGCTCGCTTATCTGTGGGACGGGCGGGAAGTGCGGTGGTACAACGCGGACCCGCGTGCCGTGCTTCCGCTGCGTGAGGAAGAGGGCCTGCATGTGCCGCGGACGATCCGCAAGCGCATTCGGCGCAGCGATTTCGCGTTCCGGACCGACAGGCGGTTCCGCGACGTCGTCCTGGCGTGCGCGAAGCCCCGCTCGGCTGACGACTTGCCGTGGATCAACGGGCGGATTCTGAAGATGTTCACACTCTTGCACGAGGCGGGATGGGCGCACTCGTTCGAAGCGTGGCGGCGCGATCCCCAAACCGGCGAAGAAGCGCTCGTGGGCGGGGTGTACGGACTCGCGATCGGCGCGGCGTTCTTCGCCGAGTCGATGTTTCACGTCCCGCGACCTCGACGCGCCGACGGTTCGCGCCACCCGCTCGACGGCACCGACGCCTCGACCACCGCCCTGATCGCGCTCGTGCAGCATCTGCAAGCCTCCGGATTCAGTTTGATTGACGTCCAGATGACGACCGCCCACACCGAGCGCCTCGGCGCGACCGAATTGCCCCGCGAAACGTTCCTCGAGCGACTGGCGGACGCGGCGTCGGCTCCGCCCCGCTGGTCCGGTTTGCCCAACTGACGCGACGACGCACCCAAGCGAACCCTCGCCGCTACATTTGCAGCATGAACGACGCATCTTCGATCGCTTCCGCCCGTTCCGACGCCGACGCTTCCGCGAAGCGGCACTTCATCCAACAGCTCATCGACGCCGACGTCGCGGCCGGGCGCTGGGGCGCCCCGGGCGACCGCTCGGTCGTCCGCACCCGCTTCCCGCCCGAACCGAACGGGTATCTGCATATAGGCCACGCGAAGTCGATCAACCTCAACTTCGGGCTCGCCCGCGAGTACGGCGGATCGTGCGTCCTCCGCTTCGACGACACCAACCCCGTGAAAGAGGAACAGGAATACGTCGACTCGATCGTCCGCGACGTCCGCTGGCTCGGCGCCGTCTGGCCCGGCATGTCCGAGACGGACCCGCTCGCGGGCGTGAAGTTCGCCAGCGACTACTTCGAGTTCATGTACGAACTCGCGGCCGACCTCATCCGCAAAGGGCTCGCCTACGTGGACGAACAGTCGGCCGACGCCGTCCGCGAGCAACGCGGCACGCTCAAAGAGCCCGGCGTCGCCTCGCCCCACCGCGATCGCCCCGTCGAAGAATCGCTCGACCTCTTCGAGCGGATGAAGAACGGCGAGTTTCCCGACGGCGCGAAGGTGCTCCGCGCGAAGATCGACATGGCCTCGCCCAACATCAACCTCCGTGACCCGGTCATGTACCGCATCGTCAACGCCCGACATCACCGCACCGGCGACCGCTGGCACATCTACCCCATGTACGACTGGGCCCACGGGCTCGAAGATTCGATCGAGGGCGTCACCCACTCGATCTGCACGCTCGAGTTCGAGAACAATCGGCCGCTGTACGACTGGTACATCGACGCGGTGAATCGGGATCGCTCGGAGGGCGACCCGCACAGCCCGCCTATCCACCATCCGCAGCAGATCGAGTTCGCCCGCCTCAACCCGACGTATGTGATCACCTCCAAGCGAAAGCTCAAGCAGCTCGTCGACGAGAAACGGGTGTCGGGCTGGGACGACCCGCGCATGCCGACGATCTCCGCGATGCGGCGGCGCGGCTACACGCCCGAGGCGATCCGCGCGTTCACCAGCGGCGTCGGCGTGACGAAATTCAACGCCTCACACGACTACGGACTGCTCGAGAACGCGGTGCGCGATCATCTCAACAAGGCCGCGCCGCGACGCATGGCCGTACTCGACCCGCTCAAGGTGACCATCACCAACTGGGGCGAGCACGGCGAGGCGATGCGGGTCGAGCAAATGGAAGCCGTCAACAACCCCGAGGACGAGTCGAAAGGCACGCGCGACGTTCCGTTCTCGGGAACGCTGTACGTCGAGCGAGACGATTTCATGATCGACGCGCCGCGGAAGTTCTTCCGGCTCAAACCAGGCGGCGAGGTCCGGCTGCGGTACGGCTATTGGATCGCCTGCCACGACTTCGCCACCGACGACGACGGCGTCGTCACCGAACTCTTTTGCACCTACGACCCGCAGACGCGCGGCGGCGATTCGCCGCCTCCCGACGCGGAAGGCAAGGTCCGCAAGGTGAAAGGCACGCTGCACTGGGTGAGCGCCGAAAGCGCGATCAAGGCGACCGTGCGGCTGTTCGATCGCCTGTTCTCGGCGGAGAAGCCCGGCAAAGCGACCGGCGACTTCCTCGATGACTTGAATCCGGACTCGCTCACGACGCTGGACGGCGTGCTGATCGAGCGGTCGCTGGCCGAACTGGGCGCCGACGAACCGACATGGCCCGATGGAGTCCGCCGCTTCCAGTTCGAGAGGCAGGGCTACTTCTGCATCGACCGCGACTCCTCGCCCAATCGGCTGATCTTCAACCGAACGGTGTCGCTGAAGGACAGTTGGGCCAAGGCGAGAGGCAAGTGAGCCCGGCGACGCCGCGCGCCGTGCGATGATGAACTGGGTCGGTCTGGCGACTTGCCGCGTGTCGCCGCGACCGCTCTATCGGGAGCTCGCACCCTCCGCATCGGCCGCGCTCGGTCAGATCCGCGGTAGACCCGCCTCGCGAACCTCGACCAGCTTACGATTCCGCTCGCGGTCGGCAAGACGCGTCCATCCGAGCTTCTCCACGAGGGTGATCCGGCGCTCGAGCATGCTCGCGTCGGCGGGTCCGTCGGCAAGCCGTTGGTTGACGAGCGTGAGCGCGACGGCGTATCGGCCGCGCATCACCTCGCGGTCCAGATGCAACTCGACGTACTCGTCGCCGGTCGTGTCCACCCACCGATCGAGTTCGCGGAACGCACGGTCGAATCGTTCTTCGGGCGACAGCGACGCTTCGTCAGCCGAAGCGGGTTGGGACTCCTGACCGTCCGCCTGATCGGTTTGCTCCGCGGCATCGGGCGTCGTATCCATCGAGCCCGCTTCGTCGCGCTCGTCGTCGGTCGCAGCCGCCGCTGCGTCCGCTTCGTTCGTCGCGGCGCCGTCGTCGCTCGCCGAGTCCGCCGCTGCGTGCTCCTCCGGTTCCGCGAGGTGGTACAGCGCCCGCGCCTTGCGATGCAACGCATCGATCAAAATCGTTCGTTCGTTCTTCAACCGATCGGACTTCTTGGTCGCGGACGCGTCGGACGGATCGTGGTCGAGCGCCAGGTGAGCGGCGATGTCGTCAGCGTCGATCGCGGCAATGACCGTCTCCGCCGCTTCGACGACACGCTGCGGCTCGTTTTCGCCGTGGAATTTCACCGCCCGGTCGAGCTCGGCTTCGAGCAACGCCAACCGCGTCCGACGCCGTTCCATCTCCGAGGGCTCCTCGTCCACTTCGGCTCGGATCTCGGCAACAAGTCGCTCGAACAGCGCGGCGTCTTCCTCGCTGTCGTCCAGCGTGCCGAGACGTTTGAGCTTGGCTTCGACGATGTCTCGGCGTAGCTCTTGTTCAGGGCTCAGTTCCTCGTCCGTTGCGAGATCGGTCGCTTCGGGCTCCGGATCGAGATTGCCCGGCTTCGGCTCGACGCGATACGCGATCGGGAAACCGCCGGGCCGTCGGCCCGCGCCGGTGAAGTCGGCCCCGCGTCGGCCGTAGGCGATCGTGCCGACGAGCAAGTCGCCCGGTTCCGCACCCTTCGGATAGTCGCCGTGCTGAGGGTTCGCGATGTGAACGGCCCGACGCTCCCCAGCGGCGAGATCGCGCGCGCCGTGCTCGCCCCGCCCCTTCCACGCGAGGTCCGGATGATGATGCACCCGCAAGCCCACAGGCGAGGCCAGCCGCTCGCGCACGTGAAGCGGCGTGCCTTTGACGCGTTCGAGTTCGCCGACGTCGTCGTGGCGATAGTGGATGCGGACGGTGTACTCGCCCTCGTCCAGCGAGAGCGTGCGCCACCAGCCGCCGAGGCCGACCGGGCGATCGTTCTCGTCGAACACCTCGACGAGTCCCGAGCTGTAATCACGCACGCCGGGGAACCAGGCGTCGTAGATGTTGTATCGGCCGTCGTGGGGAATGCTGAGCTCGTAGGTGACGACCGCTTCGTGGATGCGCCGCTGCCCGGGCCATTCGTCGCGGCCCGCGTCGGGCAGCGGCCGAACCTCCGCGGCTTTGGGCGCCGTCGTCCGCAGCCGATGCGTCAGTCGGGCCGTGGGCGAGATCGACTCGTCGCGCAGCGTGGCTGTCACATGCGTCGTCGTGAACTCGGCGTTCGGATTCAAGAGCAGCGTCTCGTCGCCCGAATCCGGCAGGATGCCGTGAAAGCCGAGCTCGACGGAGAATCGGCCTTGCTCGTTCTGCGAACCCCAGAATTGCGCCAAGGTGACTTCCAACGTGCCGCCTCCGATCACGGCGATCGAGCGCACCTCTTCGTCCGCCTCGTCGAAACGCACATAGTTCCGAAGATTTGTCTCGTTGGGCGACTCGTCGTCGTGCAACTGCACCATGTGAACGACCACGGTCGAAGGAGTGTCCTCGTCAAGCCGACGGATCTTCAGATCGGCGTACGTCGCCCCCATCGGCACCGCGAAGAAGCGACGCTCGATCCGACCCGGCACGAACGACAAGGTCTCCGAATGCGTGAAGCCGGCGTCGGCCTCCACCTCGAGCGGTTTCACCACCGTCACCGGCACGCGGAACAACGGGCCGGCGTCCGGATCGGTGTCGTCGAAGCCCTGCAACTCGGCGTAGTGAGCGCCGGGCGAGAGCTGGGTGGGGTCGATAAAGAAGCGGAAACCGTCGCCGCCGGTCGAGATCAGGGCGTGCTCGGGCGCCTCGACCCAGTCGGCGGTCGGCTCGAGCCGCGCGAGCAACTCGAAATCGACCATGCGACGCGGGTCGTATTCGTCCGGAAAGCGTGGCCTGATCGTGACGTACGGCTCCGCCGCCCCGCGGACCTCCGCCGGCTCGCGGAGATACACCCCGCGCACCCCGTCGAGCTCCGGCAGCGACACGTCGTAGAACACGTCGCGGTCCGACCGGGCGTTCGTGGCATAGAGGTATTGCCAGGCGCGATCGACGCGCAGCATGCCCGCGCCTTCGCCCCAGGGCTCCTCGCCCGGGATCGGCTCGGCCGAATTCATGATCGCCCGCTTGATGCACTGCGACGAGAAGTCCAGCCCGTTCTGCTTGAGCGCCGAGATCAGGAGCGCCACGCCGCCCGCCGCGTTGGGCGAGGACATCGACGTTCCGTTCATCATCATCGTGCCGCGGTGGTACCAGGTCGGAACGGGCGATATCGCGCCGCCGGGCGCGGTGATGTCGACGCCGAGCGAGCCGTCGGACGTCGGCCCCCGGCTGGACCAGGTGTATTGCAACGCGTCGTAGGGCCGGCGCACCTGGTGCATCGAAGCCATCATCGCGGGCGTCACGGTCGCGCCGACGCCGATCGTCCAGTCCGACGTTCCGCCCGGCGCGCCCACGGTCGTCAAAGCAGGACCGGAGTTCCCAGCCGACGCGAGAAAGACGATGTTGTGATCGTGCACGGCTTCGCGGTACAGGCGGTTGAGCCGACCTTCGTTGGGGAACGCCGTCGCCCCGCCGTACGACATGTTGACGACGTCGACCCCGAGTTCGATGCAGGCGATGAGGCCGCGCACGGTGCCGGTGCCCGTCGAGCCGCCGCCGGAACGCGTGTCGCCGATCTTTACCGACACGATCTGTGCGCCGGGCGCGACCCCGTTCTTCTCCGGTTGGTCCGGGTAGTTCGCCGCGGCGATGCCGGCGACATGGGTCCCGTGCGCGCCCACATCCATGACGACGGAAAGCAGGTCTCCGTCCTCATAAATGTTCAGGACGTAGTTCAGCAGGTGCTCGTCGTCCGCGAAAGTCGCGTACCGCCGCTCGTCGCGGAAGTTGGTGAGGACGGTCTCGTCGGCGAGGTCGCCGTCCTCGTCGGTGTCGAGCGCCGCACGCCATGTCTCCCCATCGTGAAAGACCACGGCGTCGAAGACAGGTCCGGGGTCCGTCATCGAACCGAGCTTCTCCGCCTGCGCGACCCGCGCGGCGAGCTCCTCTCGCTCCCGAAGTTGGGCGTGCGTGGGCTTCGGGTGCTCGCGATCCCACGCGGCGAGCCGCTTGCGCAGGTCGACGAGCAGACGGTTGAGGCTCTGCTCTCGGAGGTCTTCGTCGCGTTCGGCGCGCACGCGACCCACGATGCCCGGCGGGAAGAGTTCGTATGCGGGCTTCATGCCCAGGCGGACCTCGCCGGACGGGACGTTCCAGTCACCGGGAATGGTCAGCGTGCGACCAGTGAGACCCGTCACCGTGCGGTCTTCGGAGACGGCGACAGGGGTCGACGTATCGACGTCGCCCGAGCCGGTGCCGTCGATGACGTCGATGACTTTCGGCTTGCCGTCGGTCGTGACTTGGAGACCCGGAGCGCCCGGATCGACGCCGGTGTCGAAGATGGCGACGATCGTGCCGCGACCATCGAAGGTCGGGTTGTCGGCGACGAAGTCCGAGGCGCCGATTTCGCGCTTGGGCAGGATGTCTTCGAGCGGGAACGTGCGCACCGGCTGGACCGGGTCAGCGGGCGTCGGGTCCGAGGGTCGCTCGGCCTCGCCCGACGATGCGTGGGTGTTCGATGCCACGACCCGTTCGATCGCCGCGGCGGGCGTAGGAGCGGGATGGACCGGATCGGGCGCACGCGTGCGGTCTGTCGCGGATTCGCCATCCGGCTGGACCGGGCGTTCCGTGTCCTGCGCCGCCGCGACGAGGACGCTTGAAAGGGGTGGAAGGGCGATCGCGACGCTCGCACCGGCGAGGAGCGTCGCGGCTGCGATCGTCAGACCGCGGGAGCGGACGCGGAGGGGCGTCGAAGAGGCGTCGAAATCGGCGTCGGCGAGTCGCGGCACGGGCGTGCTCCTTCTTGCTCGGGAAGCGGCATGAGACGGGAAACCGATAGTACCGGGGCTGACCGCGATTCCAACGCGGCATCGCACGCCGAAAAGAGAGGGTGTTGTTCGGGTGGCCTGCGCTTGCAGCCCCGTTTCACCGGCCGCTGAGGGCGCCGAGTCGTCCCGGCGTCATGTGCCGCGGGTGTCGCCGAACAGCTCGATGTGGACACGGTGACAGTACCGCCAGTCGCGTTCGATGCATGCTTGGGCGACCCAATGCGCCGCGGCGCCGAGCGGCGTGACGCCCTCCGGCATCAGCATGACCTCGTGCGGTCGCCAACCGGTGAGTCGGTCCACCAATCGGTCAATCTCCGCGAGGTCCGCTTCCGTCGCGACGACGAACTTGAATTGACGCGATGGGTAGGCGTCGAGGAGGCGCTGCAGCGTAGATACGTCGAGGCGGCGTCTCTCGTGCCGCTCGCGCCACGCCCCGGACGGATCGCGCGGGTCGTCGGCGGCGGGCGTCGAGTTGGCGAGCTTCGGCGAAAGGGACAGAAGATCGCAGGGGGTGTCGCTTGGATCGGCGGCGACAGTGCCGGCGGTTTCGATCGTGATGTGAAAGCCGCGGTTCTTGAGCGCACGGGCGAGCGCCGGGAGGTTCTTCTGGATGAGCGGCTCGCCCCCGGTAAGGACGACGTGCGAGACGCCGGACGCCTCCGCGCGACGGACGACGTCAGCAAGCGGCATCGGCTCGCCTTCGGGGTCCCAACTCGCGTAGGGCGTGTCGCACCAGGCGCATCGAAGATTGCAGCCCGACGTGCGGACGAAAAAGGACGGAACGCCCGTAAGCGCGCCTTCGCCCTGAATCGACGTAAAGCACTCGGACACCGGGATGACCGGTTCAGCGGTCGCCTGCGGCAGGCTTGCGGTAGGGGCACGCGATCCGGAGGCGGCGGCCGAGTCGGGATCGGCGTTGTCGCGGCGTTGGTCCATGTCGTGCGCATGGTAGGTGGAGACGCGTCGGCGCGCGGCGACGACCGCCCGTCGTCCCGGGGGCGGTCGTCGCGAGAGAAACACGGTTCGGCTTCGGTGGAGGCGAACTCGAAACCGAGGACTCGAGAGAGAAGCGGCGGCGCGGGTGTCTCCTCCGCGCCGCCGCGGGGGCCGACGAGGCCCGCGGAAGCGTCGATGTCATTAGGCGATGCAACCGGGGGGTTGGCAAGGCTCGGCAGCGGGCGGGCGCGGCAACCGGCGGAGTCATCTGCCCATGACGCGGCGCGGGCAAAGCGGTCAAACTCGGCAATGTGGAGAACGCGTGCGACCAGCGCGTGCGCCTCGCCGGCGTCGGTCAATAAAAGCGTCGATTTTCTGCGAATAGACGGGCCCGGAGTGAACCGCGGCTGCGCGGTCGGACTTCAGGTGCAGAGGTCGCCGCGGCGCGGCCCGGGAAAGCCGACGCTCGTCCGGGACTCGGCCGATGGAAGGAGCCGGGCGACGGAACGACGGGACGAAAGGGAATCTGATGTTGCACCGTGTGATCCGGTTTGTGGTTGTATGCGCACTTGGCGGGTTGGCGTCGATGGGCTGGGGCTGCGCCGGCGCGTCGGAAGCGATGATTTGGTCAGCGGCGGCTTCGATGCCAAGCGCGAAAGTGACGTCGCTGGCGGCGGCGCGATCGACGCCGAACGGCCCGACGTACGAAACGGCGCCGGAAGTCAACGACGTGCTGGTGGCCGAGCGGCTGAAGCGGGCGCCGGCGGCGAAGCTGCCGGCGGTGGTGGCGACGGCTCACGTGCAGCGCGGCTGGCGGAGCCCGGACAGGTGGTCGCGGCACAGGTCGTTCACGCTCGTCCACGATGTCGAGATCGCCGAGCACGCGGACTTCGCGGCGCTCGCGGGGCTTGCGAGCGTCGAGTCGGTGCGACCGCTGCGCTCGTTCATGATCAGCGACCGCTTGGACGATGTGGTGGACCTGCGCGGCGCGGCTGCGGAGTTGCAGGCCGACGTGCTGCTGATCTACACCTTCGAAACGACCACGCGGCGGGACACGACGGTGCCGGGCGTTGGGGTGCTGACGCTCGGCGCGGCGCCGAACGTGCGACAGATCGCTAGTTCGGCCGCGACCGGAGCGCTTATCGACGTGCGCACGGGCTTCGTTTACGACGTGTTCGACGCTCGGTCGGAGCACGCCCAGCCGGCGAACGCGTGGACATCGGACGAGGCGGCGCTCGACGCGGTGAAGCGAGCGGAAGAGCAAGCCGCGGCGGCCTTCGCCGAAAGAGCTGAGGAGCGATGGGAAACCGTCGCGGAGCGCTCGACGACGCGGAGCAGCCGACGCTGAGACGCGCGGGTCGCGTGGAGAACCGACGCGGCGAAGGGGCACGGGCGGGCTCAGTCGGGCGCATTGATGCCGAGGTCGGCGATGGCGGCGACGACCCGTTCGTGCAGTCCGTCCGCGGCGCAGACGACGCCGGAGTTGGCTTCGAGCCCTTTGCCGCGGGCGAAGTCGAGCGTCGTTCCGTGGATGTCGCTGACCGCGGCGCCGGCTTCGGCGGCGATCAGGCTGCCGGCGGCGTGGTCCCAGATGCGCTCGACGTAGCCTTTCTTCGTCGGCAGGCGGAGATACGCGTCGGCCTGCCCGCGTGCGACGACGGCGTATTTCGCCTGGCTGTCGAGTCGGACGGGCTCGCCGGGTTGACCGATGCGGTCCATGACGCGGTCGGTGTCGCTGACGTTGGTGTGGGCTTTTTCGACGCTGGCGCAGACGCGGATGGGCCCGCCGCCCCAGGGCTCTCGTATGAGCGGGCGTTCCTCGGCGCCGGCGACGCAGGCGGATTCGCGGACGCCGGCGCCTTGTTCGGCGCAGTACAGACTCCCCGCGGCGTCGGGCTCGTCGAACGAAGCGGCGTGGTCGAGCGAGAGATTCGGGCAGGCGAGCGCCCCGAGGATCACGACGCCTTCTTGTATGTAGCCCAGACTCACCGCGTACTGCTGCCCGCGGATGAAGCCTTTGGTTCCGTCGATCGGGTCGAGCGTCCAGTAGCTTGTGAGCGAATCGCGTTCGGGCTCGGCGTTGCCGACGTCGATCGCGTCGAGCACGGCTTCCATGGTGGCCTCGGACCAGACACCGCGTACGGCGGCGAGCACCGCCTCGGGCAGCTTGGAACGCCCGTCCGCGAGCATCGCCCGGAGTTCGTGGGCGTCTTCTTCGCCGACCATCCGTATCGGCCCGAGCGCTTCGCGAAGCCCATGCGCGACGACGGCCTGTGCCGCGAAATCCGCGACGGTGACGGGGCTGCGGTCGTCCTTGAGCATCGAGCGCATGGTCTCGAGCTGGGCTTGCACGCCGCGACACACCGCGGCGGCGTCGAGCACAGCGGCTTTGGCGGCGCCGAGACGCTCGGCGGCGTTGATGGGCATGACGGCCTCCTTGGCTCGCGAAGGGCGGGCAGTGTAGCGGGACCGATCCCTTCCGCCGACGCACGACGCCCGATGGCGCGAGACCGCCGCCGCTTGCTCCGGGTCCGGGTCAACGACCGACTCAAGCACGAGGCGAGACTCACCCTATCGAAGAAAAAAAGAAAAAACGCTTGCGGTACTGTCCGAGAACGTGCATCATTCGACGATATGACATCCGCGCATTCCGAACAATTTCAAGAACCACCGATCCGCTGGCCCGCTGCCGCTTGCTCCGGCGCCGGCTCGTCCCCCCACGTTTGCAACGTCATGATTCTCGTGTGTGCCGTCGTGGCCGGGGCGCGACTTGCTTGGGCGGTGGCGGGCAAGCTTGTTTCTCCGGAGCAAACCACGGGCGTTCTCGCGACGATGCTGCCGCCCGGAATCGAGGTCGAGGCCATGGCCTCGCTGTTGTTGTTCGTGCAGGCGTCGTTGGTTTTCTGTGTTCCGCTCGCTTTCACTCGCTCGTCGCGGGCGTGGTTCGTTGGCGTGGCGGTGTGGTTCTCGTCGCTTGCGTCGTTCGGCGCTTTTCGGCTCCTCGTTGCTGACGAGTCCGAGTTGGCGCTCGGTTGTGGTTGTGGGTCGGTTCTCGGTTCGTCGCCGGGCAAGACGGGCGTCGTGCTCGCAATGATCGAGAGCGGAGCCTTCGCGATATGGGCGTCGATAGCCGCTTTCGACGCCGGACGAAATGCTGAAGGAATCTGACGATGATGAAGCGTATTGCCGTGATATTGTGCGTATCCGCCGTTTGCGTTTCGATGGGCGTCCGTATCGCCCATGCAAGCGAAGACATTGTACGGAGCTGTACATACACTTGGACCGATTGTAATGGCGGCACGTTTACCGTCAGTTGGACGTGTGTCGAGGGACAGTGCTGCGTACAGGTTAACCGCACCAATCCCGGCTTCGGCGATAGCTGCATCCAGAGCGTCGACACCGGCTGCTGTCCATGATCATCGGAGTCTTCCCATGAAATCGGAGTCTTGCCATGAAAGTTGACGCACGCATGCTGGCCGCGGCGGTATTTGCGGCAGCCGGGCTCGCGGGACTCGCGTATGTCGCTGGATGGTTCGCCTCGCCGACGGCCGAGCAGCAGGTCTTTGTGCGCGACTACGAAGACGTGGTCGACCGTAAGACCATCCAGCGGGCGGGGTCCAAAGACCTCGACTCGTTGCAGCCGGTTGCGGAAGCGCTCCGCGCGAAGGGATCGGCTAGTTCGACGGCGCGCCTCCCACAGCGTGACGCATTGGCGGAGGCGGCCGCGGCCGTGTTCCTGGCGTGGGTGGAGCCGAGCTTCGAACCGTACCGCGACCTGCTCGTAGGCCAGGGCGTCACGCCGATCCCGCGTTGGGAGTCCAACCCGGAGGCCGCGCAGCGTCTTTGGAACGACGCTCGGGCGTTGCTTGTGCTCGCGGAGTACGAAGTCGCCGACATCGAGATACGCGACGTCGGTCGTGCGGGCAGGTACGACGAGGTTGCGGGCTTCTCCTCGTTGAGGTCGGGCCGTCGGGACGTAGCGAGACCGTTCCTCGCGGAGATTCCCGAGGAGCGGCGCATCGTCGCCGAGGCGGTCCTGCCGGGGGAGTACCAGGCGCAGTCCGGAGATCGCTTCGACGGGGCGATCGCACTTGAATTCACGTTCAACCCGAGGGCGCAGCAATGGGTTTTGACGGGCGTACGATTGATGGGCGTGCCGAGCGGCGTATCGGCGCACACGCCGCCGTTGTGACTCGCCGCGGCGGCTTTACCGTGACGGAGCTGCTCGTGGCGATCGGCGTGATCGCGGTGCTGCTGGGCATCACCATCGCCGCCGTTACGCCGGCGCTCTCCGCCTCGGCGGAGGTCAAGAGTCTTTCGAACGTCAAGCAACTCGTCACGGTGATCGAGGTCTATGCGTTGGGAGAAGACTCGACGTACCCCGCGTTCGAGGAGGGAGTGTTATACCGCACCACGGGTGGACCGGGCGACCCGCGGTTCGAGTACCCGTATTGGCAGATCGCGACGCACTGGTCCGGCGTGGTGTACGAGATGCTGCCGTACCGCGAGAACGTCGAGGTGTACATATCTCCCGGTTCGGGCCGTCTGCAAGAAATCGGTCCGCCGTTCCCGTCGTCGTACGTGTACAGCACGTCGTTTGCGGGCCAGCCGAACTTGTGGAGCGGGACCGCGACGGCGGACCCTTCTTTACAGCGACCCGCGAAGACACATCAGGTCGCGGCTCCGAGTTCGAAGGTGCTGCTTTGGGACGGCGAGGCGGCTTTCGACGACACGCCCGCCGACCTCCGGCGCGACGCCGCGAGGAACCTGTTGATCGAGACGCCAGCCGGATTCGCTGACGGCTCGGCGCGGCCGGTGATACCAGCGGCGGCATCCGAAGCGACCCCCAACCCGTTTCCACACATCCACAGCGAGGCGAAGCTCCACAACACCAGCGAGGGCGTACGCGGCCGCGATTTCTGATTCGCATCCCTGTTCCGTCGCCGAAAGCCTGTCGCTGCCGGACAGTCCGGGAGCATCGAGCCGCGAGCGCCGGCGTGGCGGATCGCGGTTTTGAAGTACCTTGCGGGCATGAGCAAGCGGCTTCCTGAAACGGTGATCGACCCCACGGCCACCGAAACAAAACGGACAGGCGAGATCTCGGTCGATGACGTTCGCCGCGTGGCGTCGTTGGCGCGGTTACGGGTTTCGGACGAAAGAGCGAAAGCGCTCACGCGTGAGCTTGCAGCGGTGCTGCGGCACGCGTCTCGATTGAACGATCCGGCGCTCGGGCTCGATGGCGTCGAGCCGTTGGCGGGCGTGGCGATCGATGACGCGGCGGCCGAGCCGCGATGGGAGGCGGACGAGCCGGAAGCTGCGGGCGACGACGAGGGCGGCGTCGACCGATCGGCCGCCGGCTGGCGACAGAACGCGCCCGACATGGCCGGCCCCTTCTTCCGCGTGCCGCGTGTCGTCGACGGATCGGACCGCGGAGGCGCTTCGGCATGAGCGCCGCGCTCGACGACTACCCATCGCTTTCGGCGGCGGAGATCTCGCGTCGGGTGCGGTCGCGGGAATGGCGAGCGAGAGATGTCGTGGAGGCGGCGCTTGCCGCGGCGGAGCGGGCGGCGCCGCTTAACGCGCTGCTCGGTATCCACGCTGAATCGGCGCGGGCCCGCGCGGCGGCGCTGGACGAGCGGCTTGACGCAGCCGCGCAGGCCGGGCCGGTGCCCGAAGGCGAAGCGTCGCTGGCCGGCGTGCCGATCGTCGTGAAAGACAATATCTGCCACAGCCCGAACGACGGCGGTTCGTTCACCACGGCGGGATCGCGCATGCTGGCGGAGTATCGGAGTCCGTTCACGGCGACGGCGTTGCGGAACATGCTGGCGGCCGGGGCGGTGCCGATCGCGCGAGCGAATATGGACGAGTTCGCGATGGGCTCATCGGGCGAGCACTCGGCGTTCGGCGCGACGTTGAACCCGCACGACCCGGGGCGGGTGCCGGGCGGTTCGTCGTCGGGGTCGGCGGCGGCGGTGGCGGCGGGCGTGGCGCCGATCGCGCTCGGTTCGGACACGGGCGGGAGCATCCGCCAGCCGGCGGCGCACTGCGGCGTCGTCGGACTCAAGCCGACCTACGGGCGCGTCAGCCGGTACGGGCTGGTCGCGTTCGCGTCGTCGCTTGACCAGATCGGCCCGATGACCCGTCGGCCGGAGGACGCGGCGCTCGCGATGTGCGCGTTGGCGTCGTTCGATTCGAAAGACGCGACCTCGTCGCGTCATGCGGCGATGTCGTTCCGCGATCTCGCGGCAAGCACGGACGACCGCGCTCGGGCCTCGGCGGACGAGCGCTCGAAGCGAAGCGATGCCGGAACGCTGCGCGTCGGCGTCATCGAACAGGGGCGCCACGAGCGGAATCACCCGTCGGTGTCGCTGGCGATCGAGCGGGCGGCCGAGGCGCTCCGAGACGCCGGCACCGAAGTGGAGGGCGTTTCGCTCGCGGACCTGGATTCGGCGATCGACGCGTATTACCTCGTCGCGCCGGTGGAAGCGGCGTCGAACCTCGCCCGGTACGACGGGGTGCGATATGGCGGCCGAGCGACGCTGGGCGGGGGCGATGATCTTGCGGAACTGTATGAGAAGACCCGGTCGGAACTCTTCGGCGCCGAGGTGCAGCGGCGGATCCTGCTCGGAACGTACGTCGCGTCCGCGGGGTATTACGACGCGTACTACGTCAAGGCGTTGAAGCTGCGGCGGTTGCTGTCTCAGCGATTCGCCGCCGCGTTCGCAGGGGGCGACAACAAGCGGGACAAGCCGCTGGACGCGGTGCTTCTGCCGACGACGCCCGGCCCGGCGTTCGCGCTGGGCGAGAAACTCGACGATCCGCTGACGATGTACCTCGACGACCTCTACACGGTCGCGGCGAATCTGACCGGCCTGCCGGCGGTCTCCGTCCCGTTCGGCTCGGCGGAGGTGCAATCGACCGGCCGCGGCGGAACGGTGGCGAGCACGACGCTGCCGATCGGCGTGCAACTCGTCGCCCCCGCGTGGCAAGAGGCGACGTTGCTCCGGCTGGCCGTGGCCCTTCAACAAGCCTGACCCGGGCAGCGCCTTTCGGCGGGCGCACCGCCGCCGAATTTCGTTTGCGTCGTCAGCGTCGGCGAAAGATCACCAGCGAGCGCCCGACCATGCGACGGCGTGTCAGGAAACGTCTTACAGGTTAGTCCGACATCCTCGCCGGGCATATCGGTATTGCCTGCATCGCTTATCGGTGGCATCGTTGCTTCCGGTATCATAGCACACTAGAAATCGGCCGGATCGGCCTAGCTGATCTGTAGAAAGGTGAACAAATGAAGGACGCGAACCTTCCCGAATCCCATGAGGTGCGTGCGCCGGAACAGCCAAACCGGGGGAATCGACCTTGGCTAGTGTCCCGAGTCGGAAGTGGACTTGCGCATTCCGGGGCTCCGATGTACTGTGACAGCCAGTCACGGAGGGCATCGGCATGGCGGGACCTGCGGCGATCACGATCGAATTGACCGACGACGAGCGGGACG
>JGI12048J13642_10240412_pt1 | contig 104017 bp, 91 predicted proteins | sample ElkSlonscriptome_16_FD_13642 | JGI IMG/M metagenome (IMG submission 13642)
TGGCTCAGGGCGGGCAGACGATCCTGATGGTGACGCACGATGTCTATGGCGCGTGTCAGGTTGCCGATCGGGTTGGCTTGCTGCGCGGAGGAATGCTGGTGGGCAGTTTTGCCGCGGAGAACGGTGAGCGGATCGACACGGAAACCGTGCACTCCGCCTTTGCCGGGCGCAGCGTATCATGAACCATATCATCCGCATCGCTCGTGAAGAATGGCGGCTGTGGCTGCGTTCAAGAGTGGTAGTGGTCGCCGCTCTGATCGTTGCGGTGTTGCTGGCCGCGACCAGCGTCCTCACGAGCAATCGCATCGCTGATGAGCAATTCCAGCGCAGCGAGCAGCAGGTTGCAGCGGAACAAACGTTCTTCTCTCAACCGGATCGCCACCCGCACCGTATGGTCCATTACGGACACTATGTCTTCCGCCCTCCGCCCCCATTGGCGATGTTTGAGCCGGGGGTTGATGCGGTGACCGGACAGTCCATCTTCCTCGAGGGACACCGCCAGAATACCGCGATGTTCGCAGATACGCGGGCCGCTGCCGACCTTGGCGGGTTTGCCGCGCTTACACCTGCGACGCTTTACCAGATGCTTTTGCCGTTACTGCTGATCGTGCTGGGCCATGCGATGTTCTTGCGTGAACGTGAAAGCGGAACGTTGGCCGTGATGCTTGCTCAGGGTCAGTCGGGCGCGGCACTGGCGATGGGTAAGGCCGCAGCTCTGCTCGCCGTGATCGTGATCTTCATGCTCCCGCTGATCGGCATCGCGGCCTATGCGGCCAGTCTGGGAGAGAGCGCGGTCACAGCCTTTACGCTGGTGGCTGGATATTTCGGCTATCTGTGCATTTGGGGAGCGATCGTGCTCGCCGCCTCCATCCTGCTGAGACAACGCGCGGTTTCTTTGGGAGCGCTCATCTTCGTATGGCTGTTCGCCGCACTGATAGTGCCCCGCTTCGCGATCAATGCCAGCAGTGCCGCGATTGATGCCCCCGGCAAAATCGAGAGCGATCTTGTGATGCTGGCCGAACAGCGCAAGCTGGGCGATGGCCACGACGCAGCGGACCCCGCGTTTCAGCAATTGCAGGCTCAGGTGCTGGAGCAGTACGAGGTCGACACGATTGAAGACCTGCCGATTAACTGGCGCGGTGTCGTTGCTTCGTACTCGGAGGCCGAGCTGACCGATTTGCTTAATTCCTACGCTAAAGAACGCATGGGGCTTGAGGCGGCACAGTCGCGCATGTTCGATCTGTTCGGTTCGTTGTCTCCCACAATCGCGATTTCCTCGGCCTCTCGCACATTGGCAGGAACTGATCTGGCGACCCATCACAGATTTCTGCGTGAGGCAGAGGATTTGAGGTTTGATTTTGTCCAATCGCTCAACCAGGCACATGCCGAACAATTGGCCTACGCCGTCGATGTGAATCGCAACACAAATGCCGAAACGTCGCGTGCAGCTCGTATTAACGCCGCAAGCTGGCAGGTGTTGGACGAATTCCGATTTGAGCCTGATAGCGCGGATCAGCGGGTGGGCAGGGCAGGGCTTTCGCTTTTTATCCTGATCGCCTGGCTATTGGCCGCCACCGGTATCGTCGCAATCGCCGCGCGCCGGGTGCGACTGTGATGGTGCGCGCACTGATCCGTGAATTGCGGTTTTTGACGCGGGATCGCGGCGCACTGTTCTGGCTGGCGCTCACCTTTGCACTGTCAGTCATTGCGGTCAGCTTTGGCATCACGGAAACGCGCGAACAGCGCGAGACGATTGCGACGTTGATGGCCGAGGATGCAGCCGACCGGCAAAATGCGCTTCAGGGTCATGAGGATTGGGGGAGCGCGGCGTATTACGCGTTTCACTTCACCTATGCGCCGCCGTCCGACTTCGCCTTTGCTGCAATGGGTCAGCGTGATAGCAGTCCGTGGAAGCATCGTGTGCGGATGCTTGCGCTGGAGGGGCAGATCCACGAGGCTGACACGCGCAACGCCGATTTCGGACTGGTGGGCCGGTTTGACTTCGCCTTTCTGGCTGCATCGGTGGCACCGCTCATTCTGATCCTGCTGCTGTATGACTTGCGCGCCTCTGAACGTACGGCGCGCCGGCATGATCTGTTGGTGGCGACCGCCGGTGCTGCGCGCAGTCTATGGTTGCCGCGCGCGTTGGTGCGCATCATAGCGCTCACCGTGTTGCTGCTCGCCCCGCTATGGGTCGCCGCGCTGATCGAAGGGACATCACTGATGATCGCCGCACAGGCGAGCGGGATCGTGATTGGCTCCATCCTCGTCTGGTGGCTGATCGTGGAATTGGTCACCCGCATCGACGCATCGCCCTCGATCCTGCTCACTTCGTTAATCGGCGTGTGGCTGGTTCTGGCCATCGTGGTTCCGGCAGTATCCAAGGCTGTAATCGAAGCGAGCAATCCGGTGCCGGATGGCGGCGAGATTCTGCTGGTTCAGCGCGAGACGGTGAACGATGCGTGGGACCTGCCCAAAGAGGCGACAATGGAGCCGTTCGTAGCAGAGCATCCCGAGCTTGCCGATTATGCGACAATTGACGGGCCGTGGGCTTGGAAGTGGTATTATGCGTTTCAGCAGGTGGGCGACTGGAAAGTCGCGCCACTGGTGCAGGACTATCGCGAGGCGAGACTGGAACGCGACCGTCAGGCAGGCATCGCCTCGCTGCTTTCTCCCGCTTCTTTTGTGGAGCGGGCGTTTGAGAAACTGGCAGGGACCGATGCCGCATCAATGATCGCCTATGAGGATGCGGTGCGCGATTTCCATGCCGATTTGCGCGCGTTTCATTATCCGCTGATGTTCCCTGAGGAGCCCTATGACGAGGGATTGCTGAGCGGACTGCCGGAATATAATCCGCCATCGTGAAGGGTAATGCAGAAATGTCAGGCCACATCATGACCACCCACCGGCTTCGCGGCCTTATCGCAGGGCTAATCGCCCTTATGGCGGTGGTTGTGTGCGGGCCTACCTTCGCTTCTGACGCGCAGCCTTTCGCCATAGGCGATCAAAGTGTTGCCCCCGGCACCCGCGCGGATTTTCACCTTCCGGTCCCTGCTTATGGCGATGAGCGCGGGACATTCATTCCTGTGACTGTGCTCCATGGAGCCGAAGCCGGGCCGGTTCTCGCGTCGGTTTCTGGCGTACACGGCTTTGAGTTTCCGCCGATCCTTGCCGCGGCGCGGCTTGCCGACCGGATCAATCCAAGCGAATTGTCTGGAACGGTTATCATCGTGCGTGTGGCCAACATCCCGTCTTACGAAGGGAAGTCGCCGCATCTCAATCCGGTTGATGGTAAAAACCTCAATCGCAGCTTCCCCGGTAGTCCCATCGGCACTTCGACCGAGCGGATCGCCGATGTGATCTCACGCGAAATTGTGGCGCGGGCCGACTTCCTTCTCGATCTGCATTGCGGCGATGGCGCGGAATATCTCGAAGCTTTTGTGGGTGTGTATGGCGGGCCGCTGGCGACGAATTTTGAGCAGGCACTCGCAATCGGGCGCGGTTTCGGCTTTCCCAATTTGGTGCGGTACACAATGAACACGCAGGCCCAGATCGATACGGGCCGCTCGCTCAACCGGCAGGGCGTGGCAAGGGGTATCCCCACCGTGCTGGTCGAATTTGGCGAGAACGGCAGACGCGATGAGAAATTTGTCCAAGGGATCGTGACCGGTGTTGAGAACGCTTTAAGCATTCTTGGCATTTGGGACAAACCACAGCGCAACGTGCCCGAGGTTCTGCGTCTGTTTGAAGGCACAACTGCCACCAAAGCCATGCATTCGGGCCTGTATTATCCGGAAGACCCTGCGCGCCGATATTGGTGGAAGGGTGATCTGATCGGGGTCATCCGTGACTATTCGGGCAAAGAGGTGCAGCGCGTCTATTCGCCTGTCGATGGCTATGCGCTGTACGGCATCACCGGCCCGCCCGTGCGTGCGGGTATGTCGGTCGCGACCATCGGCAACCCCGTCGAGGGTTTCTGAGGGAGCGTCCTCGCAGCCGGGGCGTCGGCACCAGAAGTGAGTGAAGGCACGTAACCCTTTGCCATTGCAATATATTTTAGAGAAAAATGGCTGCCCGAGTTGGATCAAAGAGCGCAATCAGTGTCATTCAGTGGCGTCCTTTAAAGTCATGATATAACAGGGGCGGGCTCAGAGCTTGAAACTGGCTTCACAGGAACAGATGAATACCTCGCAAGCCAACTGGTCGGGATTGTTGAGCGCTACATCAACTCCGATAAAATCGTCGTTCCCTCACTGTTTCATCAGGAGCCGCTAAGGCGCCGCATTTTGGTAGGTCTCAACATTGATTCCATTTTGCAGGAAGTGGTCAGCCATGTCCGCCAACAATCAATTGAGAAACTTGAAGCGATATATGACGACGAGAATCCGATAGGCTCGACTGGCCGAATGCGAACGTGGTTCACTAGCAAGGTCTGTCAACCCACAACCAGGTCACACATCAGCCATGTTGTTGGTGATTCCTCTTGAGAAGGCATGACTGGGAATTTGTGCGAGAAAATCTCGGAGATCGTTTCTTACGCTAAGAATGATCACCTTGGGGTCCACATCCAGTATCTCTGGAATGGTTCGCGACGCCGCTTCGTCCCGGATTTCTTGATCCGGTATGCAAACGGCTTGACGCTCGTGCTGGAGATCAAAGGCGAAGATTCCCGGCAGAACCAAGCCCAAAGGGTTGCGCTTGCCGAATGGGTCCACGCAGTCAATTCGGCTGGCTTGTTCGGACGATGGGCGTCAGACGTCGCATTCCAACCCTCTGAAATTCAGGGTCTTCTGCAGAACTACACCTGATCTAGCAGTGCCATACGCAGAGTTTTGTACAATAGCGCCATAATACCGCAGAAAACTCAAAGTGAGATCAAATCCGCTCGTCGTCCGACACAGTTGCAAGCACAGTTTCAAGCAACTCGGAGGAACTGAAAGGTTTCTTGAGTAACCGAAATTCATCGTCACGTTCAATCCCGATCTCGTCGAACGCAGCTGCAGGAAATCCGGAGATGAACAGCACCTTCATTGTCGGCGCGATGGTTGCCGCTTTAAGAGCAAGTTGCACTCCGTTGAGGCCTCCAGGCATGATGATATCGGTAAGGAGCAGGTCAAACCCTGCGTCGCCTTCAAGAATGCGCAAGGCCGCCGCGGCATCGGACGCGCTGACGGGCAGGTGTCCTGCGCGCGCGAGGACCGCAACGAGATGGTCGCGTATCTGGGGCTTGTCTTCCACCACGAGAATACGAAACGTGTCCGAGTGATTGCCGATCCGTTGCGCATCGCGAGTGACCGGACCCTCGATTCTTGCATTGTCGCGTGTTTCGGCGGCTGGCAGATACAGATTGATGGTGGTTCCGTGGCCTAGTTCACTGCAAATTTGGATGGCGCCGTCAGATTGCTCGGCAAATCCGTAAACCGAGCTCAAACCCAAACCTGTCCCTTCGCCCACGGGCCTGGTGGTAAAAAAGGGATCAAACGCTTTGGCCATTGTCTGCTCGTCCATCCCCGTGCCGTTGTCCGACACAGTGATGCACACGTAACGACCCGGTTCGAGATCAAATGTCCCGCCGACAACTTCGTTGGAAAGATCCTGGTTCACACAATTGATGGTTATCTCACCGCCATCGGGCATGGCGTCGCGCGCATTCAGCACCAGGTTAAGTATGGCCTGCTCAAACGCTTGAGCGTCGGCGGAGATGTCCCAAATGTGGGTATCAATCTCGGCGACGAGGCGAGTATGATCGGTCAAGCCTGCCTTGAGTAGAACTGTCAGATGCTGGAACAGTTGGCCAAGGTCTAAACGTTTTTTGCGCATTTCGTTTTGACCCGAGAAGGACAAAAGACTCCGAGTGAGCGCTGCACCAGAGCGCGCGGCTTGTTCGATCAATTGCGCGGATTTAAGGTCATCCTCATTCAGATCCCCCATCTGCAGAATTTCGGCGTTGCCTTGGACAATCATCAGGAGATTGTTGAAGTCGTGAGCAAAACCGCCTGTCAATTGGCCGATAGCTTCGAGAGTGCGAGCTCGGGCCATTCTCTGATCGTGCATCTTTTCATCGGTGATGTCGCGCAGGCTGCCCACCAGGCGCGTCGCAAAGCCGCGATCATCGCGGATAATGGCGGCGCGCGCTTCGAGGTGCTTGGACGAACCATCTGAACTCGCGACCTTGTACTCGCAGCTCCAATCCTTTGCCGAAGACTTGATCGCTTCCGTCAGAGAGTTCTTGGCGCGGTTCCGATCAGACTGCAGAAGTGTCTCGGTCCAGTTGTCGGGGTCGAAGCCTTTCTCATCCACGGCAATGTCCAGCCGTTCAGGCCAATTCGGAGATACCCAAAGCTTCTCGCCTTCGAAACTATAATCCCATATGATATCGCTCATCACATCGGCAATGATGCGGAAGCGCTCTTCCTGGCGCATGAGCAAGTCAGCGGCGACCACGTCATCGGTGACATCGCGGGCCACGCCCACGACTCGCCGGCCCCTTCCATGATCGATCACATCGGCATGGATGCGCATATGCATTATCTTGCCGTCCGGTCGGTGGAACCGCACCACGATCTGGTAGCCTTCGCCATGCTCGATTGCCCGCTCGAAATGAGCGTCAAACATCGGGCGATCAGCGCTGTCGACCCGCTTGATGAACTCTTCGGCAGCAGCCGGAAACTTGGCCTTGCCGAGCCCTGTCATTTCAAACAGCTCATCGGTCCAGTGCTGCAAATCGGCTTCGATATCATAATCGAAGACGCCAATCTTCGCCGTCTTCCGGGCGGCGGCAAAGTTTTGCTCAAGCAGTTGATTTTGCGCGTTGGCGCTTTGCAGCTCGCGCTTGGCCCGTTTCTCCTCGGAGATGTCTCTCACGGCCCCGACCACTGCGCTGGTGCGTCCGTCTTCGCCAACCATAGCCTCGCCACTGAAGAGGATATCCAATGGCGTGCCATCCTCCGCATGGCCGGTGATTTCAGCCTCGAAAGGCTCCTGATGTATCACGCAGCGTTCAGTCAGGCGGTCCATGAGCTCTTGCGAGCGTTCGTCAAGCAAGGCTCGGAACCCATCGATATCGGGCGGCGCGGATCTTTTGTCCCGCTTGAAGATCTCATAACAGCCTTCCGAACAGATCACGCGATCATGCTTCAGGTCAAAGCCCCATGTCCCGCTGCGGCCAACCCTCTCGCCAAGAGCGGCAAGGCGTCGGTCCAGTTCAGCCGCTTCGCGCGCGGTTTGTGCCTCGGTTATGTCGCGCTGTATGGACAGAAAATGGGTTGGAGTGCCCATTGCGTCGCAAATCGGACGAATGTTAAGCTCGACCCAGTAAGGGCACTTTGTCTTCGTGTAATTCAGCAGGGTTTCCTGGACAGGCTCTCCCGCTTCCAGGGCGCGCCGTATGCGATCAAGCGCACCACGATCTGTTCCCTCACCCTGCATGATGCGAGGCGATCGACCAAGCACCTCCTCGGCTTCGTAGCCAGTGGCAAGGAGGAAAGCCTTGTTAGCAAACAAGATTTTTGGTGAGTTCTCGCCATCGAGCTGAGCATCGGTGAGCAGGATGTAGTCGGACGCGTCATCGAAGGCAGCAAGTTGGAATTGGTCAAACTTCATCGGTCGCAATCCTTGCCCTCACCAAGACCCACGTTTTGATCCAAGGTCGCCCGCTTACCAACACTTGCGGTTAATGCAAGTACTGGTGCCGCGCGGTCTGACATCGTTTATGCCTTCTCTCGCCTCCAGCACATGACATGTAACGTGTCCCATAATAGAACATTCTTGCATATTCGTGTGATCGTAGATGGGTAGGAACTACATGCGCAGATTCAAAAAAAATTAATATTCCTTGCGCATTTCCTTAACGAAAGGCAAGTTACCTAAGTAATTTCTAGCAGATAGGGCAAGTCACATAGGGGACTTTTCGATGAAAGAGCACGCACACAAGCGCAGCCTTCTTGGGTTCCTTCGCCTGGCTGTCCCGTCAACGCGCCCTCCCTACACTTACGCCGCTGTGGCTGGCTCATGATTGAACCCACTGTCGAAGGCGCACTGGTTGCCCTCGTAGATGACGACCGCGATGTGCGCACTACGGTGGGGCGCGGGCTTACGAAACTCGGTTACCGTTGCCACCCCTTCGGCGGGGGCGAGGATTTTCTCGAAGCGCTCGAATATTTGCGACCAGACTGCATTCTGCTTGACCTGCGCATGCCGGGCATGGACGGGATGGCGACGCTAAAGGCTATCCCGGACAATATGCGCCATGTGGCGGTTCTCCTCTTCACCTCCCACGGTGACATCCCGATCGCTATCGAGGCGACCAAGGCGGGGGCAGAGGACTTTATCGAGAAGCCGGCATCGCTTGAGCTGATCGCGGAGAAGATCGAACTTGCAATCCGCAAGCGCTCGCCCAAACGCGAAGAGACGAAGTCGATGGTGATGGCCCGCGAGCTGCTGGCGCGATTGACGCCGCGGGAATACGAAATCATGAAACTCGCCTGTGATGGCCTTTTGAGCGGTCAAATTGCCAAGCGTTTGGGAATCAGCGTTCGCACGGTCGAAGCACATCGTCATAAAGCGATCAGCAAGCTTAGAGAAGACAAGCTGGTCAACATCCTGAGGCTGTTTCAGACCGCAGGGGGGCGAGCCTGATCGCGGCCTATTCGGCGTGGCGTGGACAGCCAGCGTCGATCCATGCCTTAACCCTGTCGCGATGAAGCGCCTGGCCAAAATAGTGTCCCTGCAGAGCGTTGCAGCCCATGCTGCGCAGCAGTCTAGCGATCTCTTCGTTCTCAATGCCCTCGGCGGTGACTTCCATCTTCAGACGCTGGGCAAGGCCCAGACACGCTTCAACGACAGCGCGGGCCGTGTCCGATTGCAGGATCGTCATGCAGAACGATTTGTCGATCTTCATCTCCGAGAAGGGCAAATTGGCGAGGCGCCCGAGCGAAGAGTCGCCTGTTCCAAGATCGTCAATCGAGAGTCCAAAGCCCGCAAGGCGAAGTTTCGTAATCTTGCGCAAATCATCCGTCGTCAAACGGAAAACAGTGGACTCGCTCAGTTCGAGAATGACGCGCTCATGGGCGATGCCATACGAGGCACATTGGTGCACAAGCCCCTCGCGAAAGCCATCACTTGTGGCATGAAAGCCGAAGATATTGATTGATAACGACAATTCTGGATGTGCTTTCAGCGACGCCAGAAATGCGAGCGCCTTGCTGATAATGCTCTCGGTGAGCAGCATGGAGAGGGGGCCATCATGGACCAGCTGGTTCAGATATTCGGGGGCAAAGAAGGATGATCCCTCATCCCGCACTCGCGCCAAAGCCTCAAACCCCTTGAGCCCTCGGCCATCGGCGTAAAAGATCGGCTGGAAGAACGGATCAACCTTCCTGTCCCGCACCGCTTTCTTGAACTGATCGGGGGTCAGGATGTTGCGCTTTGGCGCGATTTCGCGCTCCGCTTCGGCTGGCACGCGTTTTAGCTGTGGCGCCTCCAGTAAATCTCTGAAGCTGCTCAGTGAAAACGGCTTTCGCAGACTGCCAGCCACCTTTGCACCGGTGCTGGAAAGCACTTCGAGCGAGGCTTCCAGCGTGCGTGTATCCGCCCCAGTTATAATATAACAGAGCAGGTCGTGCTTGGTCGAAACCAGCTCGAGCACATCGATGCCATCCTTATCCGGCATCATAAGATCGACTAGAAGAATGTCAGGGTCGAACTCTTCAAGAGCTTTCTCAAAGCCATGCCAGGATGACCGTGTGTGGACTCTGGCTCCGGCCGCCCTACCCATTCGTTTCAAAGTAGAGAGCAGGTTTTCGTCGTCATCCAGCACCAGGACACGCACAGGCCGAACGGCGCTGTCTGAAGGGGCAAGCGACGCTTGATGAGCTTCTTCAGTCAGATTTAAATTCTGAAAAGTCAAAACCCTTACTCACTCAATCGACCCGCATCCGAACCCCTAGTGTGGCCCGTGATTAGAGATCATGTCGCTCTACAACTAAGAACTAGGGCTAAAGACTATCGCCCGGAAATTAATATCTGCTTATATCAGAGCTGCTCCCGAAAGAATTCGAGAACTTTGATACACATACGCAGCCGACACCAGAACGTCTCGGATGCCAAACATGCCTAATGCCTCCTAAAGCAACACTCCGAAGAGACACGAGCGAAAGCCGAACCAAATCTTCCGACTCGCCTATGCATAGACCTCTATGCATGCCCAGTCTGGGTGGAATAAGTGGTGAGGTAACGATCAATGAATCAAGAACGCAGAAGCGAGAAACGCAGCATTGCGACATTCAAGTCCGCTTACATCGAACACAATGATCGCCTGCGCTATGTGACTTTGCGGGATATCTCGACCTCGGGTGTCTGTTTCTCAGGTCTAGATAATACTCTTACTGAAGGCGACGATATCAAGTTTACAATCGACGACACCGGGCCACGTCACGGCAGCGTGATCTGGGTCAAGGATGACAAATTCGGCGTAAAATCGCACGAAGGGAACGAATTCGAAGCCCCGCGCATGGTGTTCCGCCGTCCGCGCTCGGTGCGCTTGCCGCTTTCCGGAGAAGCGAAGGTTTTCGCGGGATCGCAGAGCTTGCGGACCCTTCTCCATAATCTCTCCTTGCGTGGAACATGCGTGACCAACGAAAGAAATCTGCGCCCAGGTCAGCTGGTTTCGCTCGAGGTCGGGGGCAACTGCTTCGAACTTGCCACGGTCAAATGGGTTGTTGAGGACCGCGCCGGCATCTGCTTTGCGCAACCGCTGCAAGCGCTCCAATTCAATCACCTGCTCGACCGTTTGCAGAGCGCGAATGGCATCGAAGCGGTTAATCCGCAGCTCGAACCTGGCCTGACAGAAGTTCAGCAGGAGTTGTTCCCGACCTCCAATTGTCCGGTTAACCGTCACAGCATGGCGAGCGCGTAATTTCTGGATCATGGGCACTCCCTGCACGATCTGATGCAAAGGCTCTTCGTGAGAGGGATGCTGCCACACGGGCAGCTCCTGAAGCTGCTTCGACACCCTTTTCCGTGCTGCGCTCTCGCTAAAACAAAGCGAGAGCGCAATGCTCGCTTATGGGTTCAGGGAAAATCAACTGTGTGAATGATGTGGCCTGCGGCTTCATCTATGACGGTGCTAACGCTGACTGACCGTTTCTGCATCTCGCGCTTCAACGCCTCAAGCGAGGCGGGCCGCATGAGCGCCACCGGCTTCATGATTCGCACAGAGACCTGAGCCGAGGCGATAGAAGACCTCGACGAAGCCGGGGAGGAAGACTCAGAGCTTTGCGCTTGCGCAGCTTCCCTCGTTTCACCTTCCGCCCGGGCTGGCGCTGCGGGAAGTGCCGCCGCAAAAAGGGCAGAAAGTGCAAGGGTTTTAGATCGATAGCTCACGCATCAGGACGTAGGGGAGAAGCGCAAAGCTTGTGTTCAATGCCGATTGCGTAGAGCTACGCAGAGCGACGATGAACCCTGCAATCACACCGGGGAAATGGGGCCTACTTGGCCACCCGATCGCGCGAGGATACCAAAGCGAACTGGATGTCTTCCTCGGGGTTTTCGTGGTCTAACACCACTTCGGTCTGATGCTGGCCAATGGGAGGCTTAATTCCCGGAGTACCAGCATGAATACGGAAAACGGTGTGGTGCCCCATGGTCTTGCGCCTGTCACAAGAACTTCACGATCTTGCGGCGCGGCCCGGCAACCTGTTGCCGCAAGCCTCTAACAATACGAGCAGGCGAAGTAGAACCTAGACTTTTGATAACAAGAGGGTCTAATCAATGAAAACATAGGGTTTCGGGGCGCAATTCCCGCTTGGTTTGTAAGAGATAGTGTGGGGCGAAGGTGGAATATGTGAAGAAGCGATCCGAGTTGCAAGTGTGAATATCTTCGCACGCCTCTCAATTATATTCTTTGATTTGAGTGACTTGAGGTCACCAACCTTCGGCAACACACTCAACCTTACGCGAGTGGCGCTTGCGCCAGCCTGCTTCTGGTCAAAGCATAAAATCCGCAATGGAATGCATCGACTGATTTCGATGATGGCCGCCAATAGCTGGGCTGCGCCAGCGGACAAGAGAAAGAAACCTCCAAACTCTGCACCACAAGGGGATCGCGCGCATGGCAGAGGAAATTGATCTTTCGCAGTGCGACAAGGAGCCGATTCACCTCCTCGGCCTTGTCCAGCCCTTTGCCGCTCTCCTGAAATATGCTCACGATGGAGCACTGCGTCGTTACTCTTCCAACGCGCCTGACTTCCTGTCGATCTCGGAGAAAGAGCTGCTTGCGGCAAGGCCCGAGGACTTGTTCACGGAGGTAAACTGGAACCAGATCAAGAAAGCCACTCACTCGATTGCACGCGAAGCCGATTGTGAGAGGCTGTTTCGCGTCTCTGATATAGTTCCAGGACACCTGGTCGATGTGAATGTGAGCCTGTCGCGCGATGGCATCGTTGTCGAGCTGGAGCTCAGCGAAGGCGGTTTTAAAACCGACATGGTGCTGGAAATCCGACACGTGACGGCAAATCTCGACCCGCGCGATGGTCACATGGCGTTGGCGCAGGAGGCTGCAGACTACATCGGCTTCCTGACCGGTTTTGATCGGGTCATAGTCTACCGCTTCCATCCGGACAAAAGCGGGGAGGTGATCGCTGAGAGCGTCAAGGAGGGTGTGGAATCCTATCTTGGTCTCAGATACCCGGCCTCCGACATTCCCTCACAGGCGCGCGCGCTGTACGAAAAAAGCCTGATCCGGATTATTCCGGATGTTGAGACCGAGCCGGCCAGACTCAAGACGGTTGGAGATGTTGCGGGCGACAAACCGCTGGATATGAGCCTTTGCATCAGCCGCGCAGTTTCACCGGTCCATATTCAATATCTGAAGAATATGCGCGTGCGCGCTTCGATGTCGATCTCGATTGTGACTTCGGAGGGGCTGTGGGGGCTTATTGCCTGCCACAATATCCAGGAACCACTCCTCTTACCGCCCCCCCGCCGATCCGCCGCCGAATTGTTTGCGCATATATTTTCTTTCAAGATTGCCGAAAGCGAAGCGATGGCTTTGCGCGAAGTGTCCGATCGCGCGCAATTGGCGCACGCCAAGATTACGACGCTCTTTAGCGATACGCATCTGACCAATGCACGCTTCATCGAAGCGGCCAAAATGATCCAATCGGTAGTCGCGTGCGACGGTGTAGTAGCCAAGATCGGGGGCGAGATTTTCAGCTTTGGCGAGACGCCGGATGCGGAAAGCCTGAATCTGATCGTCGACTGGCTTGAGAATAAATCGGTGATGCAAGTTTTCGCCACCGACTGCCTATCGGATCATTTTGAGAAAGCCCGCGATCTTACAGAGGTTGCCTCTGGCATTATGGCAATCCCCATTTCCAAAGTTCCCGAAGACTATCTTGTTCTCCTGCGCGGCGAACAGAAAAAGACGGATCGCTGGGCTGGAAATCCGGTTAAGGCGGTCGCAAAGATTCAAGGCAACATTCGATTGCAGCCGCGCGAGAGCTTCGCCGAATGGAGGCAGGAAGTGAGCGGCAAATCAGCGCAATGGTCTTCGCGAGAACGCACACTGGCGGATGCGTTGAAAGCTACGTTTGTCGAGGTGCTCTACAAGCTGGCCGAACAAAGGGCGAAAGAGCAGGACCGCGCGAACCAGAGACAGGAGCTGCTCATCAGCGAGCTCAATCACCGTGTGCGCAATATCCTCGCGCTCGTTTCGGGATTGGTCGATCAGACGTCCTCGCAAGATGATGATGTCGATAAATTCAAGACGGCGCTAAACGGCCGAGTAAAAGCTCTTACCGAGGCGCACAACCTTATGACAGCCCAGGCTCAGGAAGGCTCGGGACTTTTCAAGGAACTGCTCGAAACCGAGCTTCGGCCCTATATGGGTCCCGATGATGTCGGCAAGCGCTGGCAATTCAACGGGCCGAATGTCGCCCTGACACCAGCCTCGATGCCGATCATGGCGCTCGTGATCCATGAAATGACGACCAACGCGGTCAAATACGGAGCGCTCAGCAACGCTGTCGGCAAGCTCATTATATCCACCTCTCTTTCGGATGATGGCTCTTTCAATATCAATTGGCTTGAACGCGGAGGTCCCCCTGTTGCGCGTAGCAATTCGGTAGGGACCGGGACCCGCCTTATCGAAGAAGCAATCCCTTACCAACTTCAGGGCACAGCGGATCTCAGAATCACGCCAACCGGCCTGCAAGCCGCCATCACCCTGCCTGCTTCCGCCTATTCATCTGTCCTTACATCGGGCGAGCAGGCTCCCGCACCTCAAGAAACGCACACCGGTTCAACGACCGGACACTTCCTTCTGGTCGAGGATGAATATATTATCGCCAGCACTGTAAAGGCCATGCTCAACCGATTGGGCGCGAGAGAAGTGAGCGTCGCTCCAAACTCGAAGCGCGCGCATGAGCTGATCGAGAAACACCGTTTCGACTTCGCCATTCTTGACGTAAACTTGCGCGATGAAACCTCAGAAGCGATCGCCGAGGCCTTACAGGACAAATGTGTGCCGTTCATTTTTGCGACCGGCTATGGCCAAGCCGCAAACCTCTCCACTCGCTTTGATCTGGTAGCTCGTGTTCAAAAACCGTTCGCGATCAGTGACCTTGTCGAGTTGCTGCCCGCCGGACTCTTGCAAACCTGAACGCGTACCTCCTCGGACTATTCTGCTAATTTTTGCTAGCATCAGCTTTGGCTTTCCGATGCTCAAATATCTTGCGCGAATTGCAGCGTGGATTTGTAGAATGCGGATTTCGCAAAGGTTGTTGCTCAGGTTCCCGAGATGGTGCGCCGCGTACCTTTGCCAACAATCACGGCGGCTCCCATTGATGAAACCGAGGGCATGGCGGACGATGCAAGCTCCATTGTCTTTGGCGATTATCGGAACCTGCTAATCGGTATGCGCGAGAACGGGGATATTCGCGTTTTTGACCAGCCCTTTGTTGGCAACGGCCAGATCGCCATTGTTGCGCATCTGCGCGCCGATATTCAGCTTTCACAGCCGAAATCGTTCACGAAGCTCACCGGGATTATTCCGGCGACTTACGCAAGACTGCGCGCGGAGTTGTTCAACGCGCGCACCTCCAGGCAGGAGAGGGGGAACGGTCCCCTGTATGGGTGCCCCTCTCCTGTTTCTTTGGAACGTCCGCTGTCGCACCAATTGTGATAAAAACGGTCAGTCGGCTCACTCATTTTGAAGGTCGTCAAATACACCATAGTTCCACCCTGCGGATTCCAGACTGGTCTGTGCCACCCAATCGCGAAGCTGTAATTCCGCAAAAGTTTCAAAACACCGCTCTGCCTCGGCGAACGAGCGGAAATACAGCGTGGCTTGATGCATACCAACAGCAGCACTGGTGTGTGTCGCCAATCGCCCCCTGCCTAGGTGCTCGGTGCCCCATCGCTCGATTGCTTCCAAGNCACCGGGCAGTGTTTCTCGCTTGTAGCTGATATGAACCCTTATCGGAAAAACCGCTTCAATCGTTTTTACCTTGGATCGTGTGCGTCGGGTCATGGGGTCAATAAGCAGATGTTCTGTTAATGTTCCAGATCGATTGACAAAAGGCGTGTGCATCGGTCTGTGGATTGCATGTGTAATCTCTATCGAATGACGAAAAGCGCTGGCGAAGTTGCGCAATGGTTTGAAGCGACTGAAGCGGCAGGAGGTGCAAACCTATCCAGCGAAATTTATCCCGGCTATCCAGGAATGGTGCTGGTGGAGGGCGAACTTCGTTCGATGACATGGGGCTTTCCTCTCACTCTCAAAAGCAAGAAAACCGGACAGCCTCTCAAGCCGAAGCCCGTCAATAACTCTCGCTCTGACAAGCTTGATACTTTCATGTGGCGCAAATCGTTCGAAAGTCGGCGGTGCCTAATTCCTGTGTCCTCGTGGGCGGAAGCGGAAGGCCCTAAAGGCAGCAAAACGCGCACTTGGATGGGTCTGCCAGAGCAGGAGGTCTTTTCAGTCGCAGGCATTTGGCGAAAGAGCGATGAGTGGGGTCACTGCTATTCAATGGTGATGACCGAAGCGGCAGGCAATGCAGCGAAGATCCACAATCGAATGCCGGTGATCCTGACAGATGAAACCGCTCCGATTTGGCAGAGCGGATCAGCTGTTGAGGCAGCATCACTATGCGTTCCGTGGATCGGGGCGCTGAGCATCAATCGCACGGATGAGGCTTGGACGCGATAGTGCTGAAGGTTCGAAGGCTTGACCGCGCAGCTTAGGTGCGGCGAATGTGGCAAGCGTCCTTGGCGGATGGGGCTGGGGTTTGGACTTTGAGCAGGATCATTACGCATCCCGATAGCAATTTGCCGCCCTAACTTGTGCGCCAATGAACATCGCATGGCCATGCCAGTATGCGCGGACCTCCGGGTTCAACGCCTTGATGCGGTCATAGGAGACGATTTTACCGTCTACCAAGCGCTCGATTTCTTGGTGGCATGTCGCGACTACAGCATCCGCGATGATGTTGAGGGGGTCCGATCCGCGCGCCAGTCGTGCCGACCATCTTTCAACGCAGGCCCTTGCTGCTTGTCCATAATTTTCGGGAGCCGCTGGGATCTCCTGAGGGAATAGTGTTAGCGATGAACCGCAAACCTTGTCCTGATCCCCTGTCATTTGGACCTGATTACACCCGAATAATGCAACCGTTAAAACTGTAAGGGAGATGCTGGTCGTTGCTCGCACCAATTCAAACTCCAATCGACAGGGTTGATTTCACCTGCGTGTCTGGCGGGTATACGTGTTGATGCCATGTTGCCGAACTGAGGGCAAAACCACTGCATCACCACTGCATCCGCTTCATCCATAATCTCTAAATGCACATTCACGTCCAAAAGCGAATCTAACTCTTCTTCCCAGCTTCTGCGCTCGAAAATCTATGTAGTTAAAGGTGTTTCACCGGGAGCTTTTATACGTACTGCAATATCTAGGTCGCTATCTGACCGATTTGTCCCTCTGGCCCGAGAGCCGTAGAAATAAACTTCTTCAATTGGAAGCTTGCCTTCCGCCCATTCGGAGACTTGAGATTTCCATTCCGGTTTGATTGCGCTGACTATAAGACAACCTTCGGCGAAGTCCGACAAAATGCAACCCTACCCAAATCTCTTTTGGGTGGGTTTAAGGGCAGGTCAAATAGCCTGAAAGCCAAAACACGACGGTGTTTCAATACTTTGGAAAGAAAAATGGCTCCCCGAGTTGGATTCGAACCAACGACCAAGTGATTAACAGTCACCTACTCTACCGCTGAGCTATCGGGGAGCAACCTTGGATGTCTCTCAAGGCGAAGCGCGCGTATATGAGTCGGCGCGCCAGTTTGCAAGAGGATTTCTGGGGTTCGCAGAGGCGTTTGATGGATCAGTCCGTCATGAACTGCTCGGAAACGATCCGTTCTTCGAGCGACTGGCCCGGATCAAACAGCAATTCCAGCGCCGTGTCGTGCGCAATGGTCAACGTGACTTCGGCAATATTCCGCAGCTCTTTCTGGTCAGCGACCGCGGAAACCGGGCGTTTGTCAGGATCGAGAACGCGCAATTTGATCCGCATACGGTCAGGCAGGATCGCACCGCGCCAACGGCGGGGACGGAACGGACTAATCGGGGTGAGGGCGAGCATTTCGCTATCGAGCGGCAAGATCGGGCCACTCGCGGAGAAGTTATAGGCTGTGGATCCGGCTGGAGTAGCGACCAGAACTCCGTCTCCGACCAGCTCTTTTATCCGAACCCGGCTGCCCACGGTTACTTCGATCTTGGCTGTCTGGCGGGTCTCACGCAGCAGAGAGACCTCGTTGATGGCCCAAAATGTCTGAGTTTGGCCGTCCTGTGTTGTCGCCTCCATGCGGATGGGGGCGATGGACTTGTGCTTTGTCCGTGCGAGGCGTTTCATGATCGCGGCGCGTTTGTCATACCGGTTCATCAAAAATCCGACTGTGCCAAGGTTCATTCCGTAGGCAGGGATGATGCGGCCGTCATCCAGCATCGCGTGGAGCGTTTGCAACATGAACCCGTCACCGCCCAGCACAACCACCGCGTCCGCCTCGTGCAGATGAACCCAGTCGCCTTTGGCACGCAGGGCCTCATAGGCTTCCTGCGCGCGCGGAGTATCTGACGCCAGCAGGGCAACAGCTTTATAGGGGTTCACCCCATTGGCTTCGCCATTATGGTGAAGGCCTTCCTGAATGTTGGCCGGATCGTCCGACCCGTCGATGGTAGCCATGCCGATATCTCTCCCCCAGGCGCATTGCGCTGCCCGCAACGTTGACGACTTATCCTGATGTTCCAAATTCGGTCGGATTGCAATTGGCGTGCATTGTCCGGCAATACTGGCTTTAAGGCACACTTATGGAATCGGCACGCCCCACAATGCAGACAAGCCTGCGCAAGCCCAGTCGTGGGTCTTTGCCCGGCGTATCGCCGGCATCGCTTGAGGCTGATTTGCTCCGGGCGCTTGACCAGCGCGAGATTGAGGTGCTGTTTCAGCCGCAATTTGCATGCAGCGATGGCGCCGTGGTGGGGGCAGAGGCGCTTGCGCGCTGGCGTCACCCGACTTTGGGAGAGATTGGCGCGCGCGACCTGTTTGCGATTGCAGAGCGGGCGGCCCTTGTTGCGCCGCTCTCGCGGCATGTGGTGGCGAGGGCGCTGGAGGATGCTGCGCGCTGGCCTAAGAACCTCTCACTATCCCTGAACATCACTCCAGAGGAATTGGGCGATCCGCGTTTTGCGGCGGACTTTGCAGCGCTGATTGGCAAGAGCGATCTTGAGCCTGAGCGGTTGATGCTGGAAATCACTGAAGACCTGCTGCTGCGCAATCTTGAACTGGCTGCCAATGCGCTGAAGGCGCTGCGCGCTCTCGGGTTCCGCACGGCGTTGGATGACTTTGGCGCGGGCTTCTGCAATTTCCATTATTTGCGCGAGCTGCCGCTTGATGCGATCAAGCTTGACAAGATCATGGTCGATGGCGTGCCCGGCGATGCAAAAGCGCTCGCTGTCCTGCGCGCGATCATGCAGCTTGGCCGCGCCCTGGAACTCGATATCTACGCCGAGGGTATCGAGAGCGAAATCCAGCGCGCTGCGATCCTGGCTGAGGGCTGCGATTATTGGCAGGGGTTCCTTCGCGCGCAGCCAATGAGAAGTGTTGATATGGTCGATCTGGCTCAGACAGCACGCGGGCGCGGGCATGGTTGAGACGCCTCAATAAACGGCGGGGCTATTGGCCCGTCTATTCAGCGGGTTCCTGCTGCTGCCGCTTCTCACGAAAAAACGTAATCGGGAACAGCCACTGCTCCTTGATCGAAAGGCGGCGGCGATCATCCTGACCGACGATTTCCGATTCGCCGTCTTTGAACGTGCCGAACATGCGATCGAACAGGATCACCGAATTGCCATAATTGCAGCGCGTATCTTCATAGCTGAGCGCGGTGTGGTGCAAGCTGTGATGCCGGATCGTGGTGAAGAAAAACGCGAACCATGCAGGCGGATTCGACCGGATATTGGCGTGCGCGTAAAGAGCGATGGCATTGAGTGAGAAGACCCCTGCGAAGATCGCATTCGTATCAAAATCGAATAGCGACAGCACAGTCAGGCTGATTAAAAACAACTCAAGCGGATTGCCTACGAACCCTTTGAGCGCGTTGAGCTGGGTGACGTGGTGATGCGGTGCATGGGTAGACCACAGCAGATCATTGTTGTGCATAAATCGATGAATCCAATACTGCCCAAACTCATAAAGCAGCATGATCGCAATGACTTGCAACAGAAACGGCAATTCCATCAGCCATGGGGTCGCAATCCCCAGCGCTTCCTTCGCCTCGCCCAGCGGCCCATCAACGGAGAGCGCGACCAGAGAGCTGATCACAAAAATCATGAACAGCATATAGAAAATGTCGGTCGCAAGCTCCCTACCATTGATCCGCCAGCCGTCATGCCGTTCGTTGACCAGCTCCATGATCTGAACAAACGCCATACCGCCGAATGACACAAGTGGAATGAGCCACCAGGCATCCATCAGCGTCGCCGGAGCAAGGCCGAATACAGCCCAAATGGCAGCCACATGAAGGGGAGGGAGGTGATCAAAGAAGGCCTGTTTCATCGCATCGTCTCTTTTTCCCGGGCTGTGATAACACGGCCACCGATAGCCCGTAAGTCAACGGTATTACGCGATGACGATAAGTTACGATTGCTTACCGAGTCTAGGCTGAAATTGCGTCTTGCGTCTTATGCTGCCTGCTTGCGCTTTGACCGTTCCGCCTTTTTGACGATGCCGGACAGGCCCTTGGTCAGCTGGAACAGGCCGTTCAGGCGACTTTGCGGATCTTCCCATGCGCGGCTGATCACCAGTTTCATATCGGGGCGCAGCTTGGCGGTTCCCTCCAGTTTATCGACATAGGCAATCAGACCCGGCCCATCGGGAAAATCGTCATTGTGGAACGTGACCAGAGTGCCGCGCGCACCGACATCAATTTTTGCGATGTTTGCGGTGATAGCCTGATGTTTAATCTCTATCAGCCGCACCAGATTTTGCGTCGGCGCAGGCAGATCACCGAACCGGTCAATCATTTCCGCAGCCAGGCTCTCAATCTCGGCCTTGTCCTGTGCCTGATTGAGGCGACGATACAGCGCCATACGCACGGCAAGGTCGGGCACATATTCCTCAGGGATCATGATCGGCGCATCAACCGTGATTTGCGGAGAAACCTTATCCTTCGCCGCTTCAAGCCCCATTTCGCCCGCCTTGGCCGCAAGGATCGCGTCCTCCAGCATCGACTGGTAAAGCTCGAACCCGACCTCGCGAATGTGGCCTGATTGCTCATCGCCCAGCAGATTGCCCGCGCCGCGAATGTCCAGATCGTGGCTGGCAAGCTGGAACCCGGCACCGAGAGAATCCAGATCGCTTAGGACTTTAAGGCGCTTCTCCGCGATTTCAGAAAGCTGAACGTCTTTCTCGTATGTGAGATAGGCATAGGCGCGCAGTTTTGACCGGCCTACACGTCCGCGCAGCTGATATAGCTGGGCAAGGCCGAAACGGTCGGCGCGGTGGATGATGATGGTGTTGGCGCTCGGCAGATCGAGGCCGCTTTCCACGATGGTGGTTGAAAGCAGCACTTCATATTTGCCTTCATAAAAGGCGCTCATCCGCTCTTCGATCTCGCCTGCGCCCATCTGGCCATGAGCGGAGATGACTTTCACTTCGGGCACGTTTTCGCGCAGCCATTCCTCCAGCGATTCCATATCGGCAATGCGCGGTACGACGATAAAGCTCTGGCCGCCGCGATGATGTTCGCGCAGCAAACCCTCGCGCATCACCATATCGTCCCATTCCATCACGTAAGTGCGCACTGCGAGCCGATCGACAGGCGGGGTCTGGATCGTTGAGAGTTCGCGCAGGCCCGACATCGCCATCTGCAGGGTGCGCGGGATCGGCGTCGCGGTCAGCGTGAGCATGTGCACGTCGGATCGCAGTTGTTTCAGCTTCTCCTTGTGAGTGACGCCGAATCGCTGTTCTTCATCCACGATCACCAGACCCAGATTGCCGAAACTGGTCGATTTTGAGAGGATCGCGTGCGTGCCCACGACTATGTCGATATCCCCGCTGGCCAGACCCTCGCGCGTCTCGTTCATCTCTTTGGAAGAGACAAGGCGAGAGAGCCGCCCGACCTTCAGCGGGAAGCCTGCGAAACGCTCGACAAAGTTCTGATAATGCTGTCGCGCCAGCAGCGTGGTGGGCGCAACCATGGCCACTTGCTGACCGCTCATCGCCGCCACAAATGCCGCGCGCAGTGCAACCTCGGTCTTGCCAAAGCCAACATCGCCGCAGACAAGCCTGTCCATCGGCTTACCGCTTTCCAGATCGCGCAGCACATCGGTGATTGCCGCGTCCTGATCGTCGGTCTCCTCCCACGGGAAACGATCGACAAACTGGTTGAAACTGGCCTCCTCCGCTTCGAACACGGGCGCTTTTTTCAACGCGCGTTCGGCGGCCACCTTCATCAATTCGCCAGCGATGGCCGTGATGCGCTCTTTCAGGCGGGCGCGGCGTTTCTGCCATGCTTCCCCGCCGAGCCGGTCAAGCGGAACGGATTCCTCGCTTGAGCCATAGCGCGAAAGCACGTCAATATTTTCAACCGGGATGAACAGTTTGTCGCCGCCGTGATATTCCAGCGTGACGCAGTCGTGCTGGCTTTTTCCGACAGCTACAGGATCGAGCCCGAGATATTTGCCGATCCCGTGTTCCACATGGACCACCAGGTCGCCGCGAGCCAGGGCTTGGAGTTCGGCGAGGAAAGCGTCGGAATCCTTGCGCTTTTTTTTGCGACGCACCAGCCGGTCACCCAGCACATCCTGCTCTGTCAGAATCTCCAGATCGTCACTGGCAAATCCGGTTTCCAGCGGCAGGACCATTGCGGCGGTTTTACCCTTGGCAGAGAGGCCCAGCGCCTCCTGCCAGCTATCTGCCTGAACTGTCTCACAGCCCGCTTCCTCAATGATCGAGGCTATGCGTTTCGCGCTGCCTTGTGAATAGGCGGCGAGCAGGGGTTTGCGGCCAGACTTGGCGACTGATTTGAAATGCTTTGCGGCTGCTTCATATACATTTTCGCCGCGCGTGCGCTCGGGCGCGAAATCGCGGGCGGCCTTGAACCCGAAATCCAGAACCGCATCGTCATCAGGGCTGGCAAAGACGCTGGTGCGGTGTGCGCATGCGGAGGCGAGGGCGGAGGTGAACTCATCCTCTCCCAAATACAGCGCGTCTTTTGCGAGCGGACGGTAGCTACCTGATTTCTCACCTGCGATGCGGGATCGTTGCTCGTGATAGTCGCCGATGTCGGAAATGCGCTCTTCGCCCGCGCCGATTGCGGCTTGGTCAATTACCACCACATCATGGGTGGCCAGATGATCGAACAGGGTGGCGAGCTTCTCTTCAAACAGCGGCAGCCAATGCTCCATACCCGCAAGCCGCCGGCCGTCGCTTACCGCCTCATAAAGTGGGTCTTGCGTTGCCGCTGCGCCGAATAATTCACGATAGCGAGAACGAAACCGCTTTATACTGTCATCATCCAGCAGCGCCTCTGATGCAGGCAACAGCAGATGGTTTTCCAGCTGCCCGGTGGATCGCTGCGTCGAAGGGTCGAACAGGCGCAAGCTTTCCAACTCGTCGCCAAAGAAATCGAGCCGCAACCCTTCGTCCAGAGAGGAGGGAAAAATATCGACAATAGAGCCGCGCACTGCGAATTCGCCGTGGTCAATCACGGTATCGGTGCGTGAATAGCCTTGACGGGTGAGCAGCGCGGCGAGGCTGTCATGCCCGATGGTGGTGCCCGGCTTGAACCCGCGCGCGTTTTCCCGAATGCGGAAGGGCGTGAGCACACGCTGAAGCGCGGCGTTGACCGTGGTGACCAGCAATTGCGATCCGCCGCCACCTTCTTTTTCGGTGGGGTGCTGCAACCTGAAGAGTGCGGAAAGCCGCGCCGCGCTGACCGAAAGTGCAGGGCTGGCGCGGTCATAGGGTAGGCAGTCCCATGCCGGGAATTCCAAGACCTCTACCTCTGGCGCAAAGAAGTGCGCGGCATCCGCCACAGACCGCATCGCCGCATCGTCAGCCGCGATAAAGACCGCGCGCTGTTTAGCCGCGCGTGCCAGATCACCCAAGATCAAAGGTACAGCGCCGCGCGGCAGAGAGGACAGCGTCAGCGGCGCATCAGCGCTCAATATGCGAGAAATGTCGGGCATTGGTGTCCTGTCAAATGACTCTGGCCTGTCAGAGAGTCTTGGTCTGTCAAAGGCTAAAGGCCCCGCGCGTTCCCGCACGAGGCTTTTCGAGTGTTCAATTGTTCGCAGCGCCTAGCGTGGAATATTGACGTAATCGAGCTTCATCATGGATTCGATCAGCGGACCCTGAAATTTGTCAGGCACGGATTGCGTTTTCAGCGCCCACGCCATGATGTCCACGTCATCTTCATCCAGCAAATCCTCGAACCAGTTGATCTCCGGCTCGCCCCAACCATTATGGTAACGGTCAAAAAAGCCGCCGATCATGTAGTCGGCCTCTCGTGTCCCACGGTGCCATGCGCGAAACTTTGCGCGGGCCATTCTCTGCTCAAGGCTGATCGTTTCTGTCATAGAAAATGAGGTAATGCACTCGCCCGCGCCGTTCAAGCAGGTATAGGGAGGCAATCATGCGTCCTGACATTCTCAATCCGCTGTTTGCCGAAAGCAAAACGCTGGGCGGCGTGGGGCCAAAGCTCGCCAAGCCGTTAGAGAAGCTGGGCCTCACCACCATCAAGGACATCGCCTATCACTTGCCGGAACGGTTTGTGACGCGCCGGGCGATTGCCAATCTTGATGAGGGCGGGGAGGGCGAGCAGGTCATTGTCGCACTGACCCCCACAGAGCACAGGGCCGCTCGCAATCCCGGGCGCGGGCCATACCGGGTGCTGGCGCAGGACGACGCAGGCAATATCTGTGCGCTGACCTATTTCGGGCGCGCTTCCTATACCGCAAAAAAACAGCTGCCCGTTGGTGAAAAACGCTGGGTCGCCGGGCGGCTCGACCGGTTTGGCGACATGCTACAAATCGTTCATCCTGACCATATCGAGACAGACAGCGCCGCCAATATGGGCCGCATGACCGAGCCGGTCTATCGCCTCTCCGAAGGGTTGACCCAGCCGCGCATGGCGTCGCTCGTCGAGCAATCGCTGGAGCGGTTGCCGAAGCTGCCTGAATGGATCGAGAATACGCAGTTTGAAAGCGAAGACTGGCCTTCTTGGGATGAGGCGTTGCGCATCGCGCACAAAGGGCCAAGCGAGCCCGCGCGCAATCGTCTGGCCTATGACGAATTGCTCGCCAACAGCCTCGCGCTCTTGCTGGTGAAGGCGGATAGCCGGCGTCGCAGGGGACAGGCGCTTGTAGGTGATGGACGGCTGCGGGCAAAGCTTAAACTGCCATTCGAAATGACAGGCGCGCAAAAACGCTCCGTCGCCGAGATCGAGGGCGACCTTGCTCAGGAGGCACCGATGCTGCGCCTGCTCCAAGGCGATGTCGGCGCGGGTAAGACTGTCGTTGCGCTGGCGGCGATGCTGATCGCGAGCGAGGCAGGCAAACAGGCGGCTCTGCTCGCCCCGACCGAGATTCTGACCCGCCAACATTTTGAAACACTTAGGGCAATGGCAGCGCCGACCGGCGTTGAGATCGCGCTGCTGACGGGCCGCGCCAAAGGCAAGGAGCGCGAGAGCATTCTGATGGGATTGCTCGATGGCTCGATTGATATCATCGTGGGTACCCATTCGATCTTTCAGGATACGGTGAGCTACAAGGACTTGGGCTTGGTCGTAATTGATGAACAGCACCGCTTTGGTGTCGCACAACGGCTTGCTTTGGCGGGTAAGGGCAGGCGCGCTCCGCACACTCTGGCGATGACAGCGACGCCGATCCCGCGCTCGCTCACTCTCGCGCAATATGGCGAAATGGATGTCAGCCGCCTTGATGAACTGCCCCCGGGCAGGCAGGCGATTGATACACGCGTCTTCCCGCAAGAACGCATGGACGAGATGGTCGCAGGGGTAGAGCGGCATCTTGCGACCGGTCAGCAGGCCTATTGGGTGTGCCCGATGGTGCGCGAGACAAATGGTGCGTGGGAAACAGACGAGATTGCAGCGGCAGAGGCGCGGTATGCTACCCTGAAAGAGCGTTTCGGGGACACCGTCGTGATGGTCCACGGGCAACTGCATCCCGATATCAAGGACGCCAATATGGAGCGTTTTGCCAGCGGAGAGGCAAAACTGCTGGTGGCTACCACTGTGATCGAGGTTGGCGTGGATGTTCCAGCCGCGACGCTTATGGTGATCGAGCAGGCGGAGCGATTTGGCCTTGCTCAACTGCACCAGCTGCGCGGGCGCGTGGGGCGCGGATCGGAAAAATCTGTATGCGTTCTGCTTCGCGGCGGTGCCTTGTCCGAGACCGGGCGAAAGCGGTTGGCGCTGATGCGCGAGACACAGGACGGATTTCGGATTGCTGAAGAGGATCTGGAATTGCGCGGCGGGGGCGAATTGCTCGGCACGCGCCAATCGGGTGAGGCGGCTTTCCGGATTGCCGATCTGGAACAGGTGCAACGCCTGCTTCCCATTGCTCATGCGGACGCACGATTGCTGATTGACCGGGATGGGGGACTAACCTCTGCGCGCGGTGAGGCAGCGCGGACACTGCTCTATTTGTTCGAGCGTGACTGGGGTGTACAGCTTTTACGCGGTGGTTGAGGCGATCCGGTCCGGTAATTTTCCAGGAACATCAGAAATTTGCGTCTGAACCAGCCTCTTGAAGCCTCGCGACGAGGATTTCAGCCGCGCCCGAAACCTCTCTCCACACATTCGCGAAGTCTCTCTCGTCGCCATAATACGGATCGGGGACGTCTTGCCCCTCTCTGCCCGGCACGGTGTCCATCAGCATCGCAATTGTCGCCGTGGTGCTTTGCGGAGCGCGGGATTTGATCCCCGCCAAGTTGGCTTTGTCGAGGGCGAAGATATGCGTGAAGCGAGTGAAGTCCTGCGCGTTCAGCTGTTGTCCCGAGGCTTCGGAAATGTCGACATCGTGCGCGCCCGCAACGGCAATGGCGCGGGGATCGGGAGCTTCACCGATGTGATATGCGGCAGTCCCTGCAGACTCTACGGAGCAATCGAGCCCCGCTTTTTCCGCCGCCTGACGAAACGCCCCTTCCGCCATGGGCGATCGGCAGATATTGCCGAGACAGACAAACAGGACTGCAGGTTTCGGTTGGCGCTTTGGCTCCATGCCGTCACTGTTTAGACAAGCGCAGTTCGTGCACAAGATAGACAATTGTAAACTGGAGTTTTTTTATGCGTCTTCCCGGTTTTGCGGCAGTCCTCGCCCTTGTCGGCGTTGTCCCGGCGATAGCGGGTCCGGTTGAGGACTATCAGGCTCTTCGCGAAGAAGTCTGGCAAAGTGCGCTGGACGATAACCCCTTGCTCGCGACCAGCGTCGGTGATCGTCGCGGTGACGGGAAACTGGGCGATCTTAGCCTTGAAGGCTATAACGCCGATGTCGCTAAGGCCCGCGCATTTCTTGCCCGTTTGAACGATATTAATGCCGCCGCTTTGCCGTCAGCCGAAGCGGTTGATTATGCGATCATGAGGCGCAGCCTCGAAGACGAGATTGAAGCCGACGCGCACGATCACACCCGGTTCGTGCTGTTTACAACCTTCAGCGGATGGTTCTCCGGCTTTGCGTCGCTTCCCTATCGCTCCCCGTTTTTCACCAAAGCGGATTATGAAAGCTACATCGCGCGTCTGGAGGCGTTCCGGACATACAACGAAGACGGAATTGCCCGGAGCCGCGAAGCTGTAAAGCGGGGCCTGACGCAAGCGTGCGGGCCGATGCAGGGATTTGAAAGCAAGATCGAACGGCAATCGGTCGATGATCCGACCAAGTCCCCTTTTTGGCAGCCTGTGGCCGGCGAACGTCCCGATTTCATCACCGAACAAGACTGGGAGAACATCAAGGATCATGTGAGCATCGCCTTGGAGCAATCGGTTTTCCCGGCCTATAACGAGCTGCTCGATTTCTACACCACCGAGTACGCGCCAGCCTGCCGTACAGGCACTCCGGGTGTCCTCGCCACACCGGGCGGCGCGGAATATTACGCCTATCGCGTCGCCAGTTTTACCACCACCGATATGACACCGGATGAGGTACACAATCTTGGCCTCTCCGAAGTCGCGCGCATCCGGGCGGAAATGGAGGAGGTCGCAGCCACGGCCGGGTATGACACTCGCGAGGCCTATATTGAGCACCTGCGCACTGATCCGCAATATTACATGACCGATGCTGACGAGTATGTCGCGCATGTGGCGGCGCTGGCCAAGAGGATCGACGGCTTCATGCCCAAACTGTTCGGAAAGCTTCCGCGCAACCCCTACACCGTAAAGCCCATTCCGGAGGCCAATGCGCCGGGCAACACCACCGCCTATTACGAGCGCGGCTCCATCGAGACAGGCGCGCCGGGAATTTACCGGATCAACACAACGCAATTGGATCAGCGGCCGCTGTGGGAACTGCCCGCGCTGGGCGTGCATGAGGCGGTGCCCGGGCATCACCACCAGATATCACTGCAACAGGAACTCGATCTGCATCCGTGGCGGGCGAACACCGCCTATTTCACCGCCTTCGTAGAGGGATGGGGGCTTTATTCGGAGCGGCTCGGGATCGAGATGGGCTTGTATGATACGCCCGCAAAACAGATGGGGCGGCTGTCCTATGAGATGTGGCGTGCGACGCGCCTGGTGGTTGACACCGGCATTCATTCAAAGGGCTGGTCAAAGCAGGAGGCGGTTGATTTCATGCTCGACAATACAGCGCTTTCGCCCGCCAATATCGATGCCGAGGTGAACCGCTATATCACCTGGCCGGGGCAGGCGCTGGCCTACAAGATTGGTGAGCTGAAAATGCGCGAGTTACGGGCCCGCGCTGAAGACGCGTTGGGCACGCGGTTCGATTTGCGCGCATTTCATGACAAGGTGCTGGAAAACGGATCACTGCCGCTCGAGGTGCTGGAGGCGCAATTGGACCAGTGGATCGCCGACCAGGCGAAGATTGATCAAGCGGCCTGATTCACGTCCATGTGTTGAGTGGCGTTCAGCACGTCTTCGGTGATGCGGCGGATATTCACTTTGGCTTTCAGCCGCGCGCCCAGCAAAGCGGTGCCGCTGACCTTGCGCTGCACGAACAGCGTCTCAATCGGCGGAAAGGCCCAAGTATCCTTGTCTTGCGCGATAGCATAGCCTTCATCCCGCAGGAGGGGCACAAACCCACGATCGCCAAAGTCGAACGGCGCATCCTCGCGCATTTCGTTGATGACGATATCGATCATCTTATAGACGCGCTCCGGGTGCTTCTCAAAGACGATGGGCTGCATGAACCCGGCCCGGATCGTCGCATCGCGCACTTCCTCGCGGTTCCCCCGAAGTCCTGCGATCAGCATGTCGCGATATCCATTGGAAACCGCAGGATCGACCGGGCGACAGGCACCAAAATCGAGCAGGATGATCTCGCCGGTTGACGGGCGATACCGGAAATTGGCGAAGTTCGGATCGGTCTGCATGACGCCAAAGTCGAACAATTCGCGCGCGACCAGCCTGATTAGTCGCGCATAGATTTCGTCGCGGCGCTCTGCGGGTTCTTCTGCAAGCTTCTCAATGCTGACGCCTTCCTCGTAACTCATGGCGAGGATGGAGCCGCGCGTAAGCTCTTCGTGCAGGCGCGGAACAACAAAGCCGGGCGCATCGGCCAATTGCTCACGATAGAGCGCCATTTGCGCGCCTTCGCGTTCATAATCAGCCTCTTCGTGCAATTGCTGTTTGGCGACGGCTAGCAGCTTGTCGATTTCCAATTCGGGCGGCGCAAAGCCAGCCACTTTGAGCAAGGTCATTACGTTATCGACATCGCTGTCGATGCTTTTGGCGACGCCGGGATATTGCACCTTGATTGCCAATTCCTGACCATCGCGCGTCAACGCCTTGTGCACCTGACCGATGGACGCCGCCGCAATCGGGCGCGGGTTGAACCACTTGAACTGCTTTCGCCAGTCCGCGCCCCATTCTTGCCTCAGTACAGTGTCGAGCTGTTTTGTCGGCATGAAATTCGCCTGATCGCGCAATGATGCGAGGATCTCGGACAGTTCCGGCGGCAGCAAATCGCCTGCATCCAGACTGATCATCTGGCCCATTTTCATGGCCGCGCCGCGGAGGTGAGACAGGCGGTCCGTCATCCGGCGCACATTGCCCGGCGTCAGGACCAGATCGCGGGTCGAGATTTTCTCTCCGCTGGTCAACCGCCGCGCACCTTCGGCGGCCATGCCTCCCGCTACCCCACCGACAAGACGCCCAAACGTGCCGATGCGCGCCAGCCTGCCCGAAGGCACGGCGCGTTCGCGTGAGCGGTCATTGCGCGATTGATTGTCGTTGCTGTCGGCCATTGTGTCTGTTGTCCTTATCTCCCTCAAAAACGACAAGGGCGCGAGAAGTATCCCGCGCCCTGCCGTTCAATCGAAAGATTGAGATGAAAATGTTATGGGTTAGGCAAGCGACTTCGTTCCGCCAGCGATGTAATTCACGTAAATACCGTGAATAAGGCCGGGAACATAAAAGATCAGCGTAAGAATAAGGTTAATCCAGAAGTCACTGCTGAGGCCCTTCTTCATGGCAACGCCAAGCGGCGGAAGAAGAATGGTAGCGATAAGGGTCAGAAGTTCGAGCATAAAAGTTCTCCACATTTGGGTTCGGCGTCGTCCGCCATCGTATACCTTATCAATGGAGAGGCATTGCCAATCGTTCCAAAAAACTATTCATGGCCATTCTAGGACCATATTTGATAGCGGGTTAACTGATGCTGAGCCCGCCATCGACTGGCAGGCATTGGCCCGTGATATAATCGCTGTGTGTCGAGGCCAGAAACACCGCCAACCCTTCCAGTCCGGCATGGTCTCCGGGACGGCGCAGAGGGATACGCTTTTCCATCCACGCGGCAAATTTAGGATCGGCAGCGGCGGTGATTGCGGTTTCGTAATATCCGAACAACAGGGCATTCGCAGTGATCTGGTACCGCGCAAGTTCAAACGCAGCCGCGCGAGTGAGGCCATTCAAAGCTGCTTTTGAAGCGGCATAGTCCGAGCTGCGGTTTACGCCCATGATCGCTTGGCCCGATGATGTCGCAATCAGCTTTCCGCCGCGATCGCCGTCCGCTGCGCGCTCAATCATGTGGCGGCTGATATGCTTGTATGTAAGGGCAGCGCCGCGTGTGTTGACGGCCATCACAGCATCCCATCTGTCTGCTGTTATATCAGGAATGCCTGTGCCTTCACCCGGGCGGCCAGCATTGGCAAAACAGGCATCAACGTGCCCGAATTTTGCAAGAGTGTCCGCGAGTGCTGCCTCAATCGCGTTTTCGCTGGCGACGTCGCAGGTGCACGCGATAACTTCGCCTTTGCCAAGCTTACGCAGTTCGGCGGCGGCGGCCGCACTCTTTGCTGCGTCCCGCGCCCAGATCGCGACATGGGCGCCCGCTTTTGCAAGGCCGCGCGCCATGCCGAGGCCAAGCCCGCCATTGCCGCCTGTGACGACGATCACGCGGCCAGAAAGATCGAAAAGGTCCATGCGCTCAAATATTGGCTCAATCGCCAACAGGGCGCAAGCAGTGTGGGAACCGCGCCGCATTTGAAGCGCTTTTTGTGGTATGGACGGACGCACCTCGCTCACCCCTATCGCCCGGGCACTTGGTTATGCCGGGCTGCTGCCCCAGATTATCTGCTGTGTTTTGGTGGTTATCGACACGCCCTACCGGTTCAGCGCCTTATTCATGGGATTTGTGTACCCCGCAGTGATTTTCAGCTTCCTGGGCGGTGTTTGGTGGGGGCAGGCGGTTGCGCGTGCCGGGCAGGCGAGTGCAGGCGTTTACCTGATCGCGGTTATGCCCAGCCTGATGGCGGCGGCGTTGTTCATTCCGTATCTGGAAGGATGGGAATGGCCCGGACCTGCGATGCTGTATCTGGGCGCATTTATCGCATTCAGTCCGCTGGTGGATCGCGGCCTTGGCTTTGCGGCGAGCGATTTCATGCGGCTGCGGTGGCATTTATCGCTCGGGCTGGGAACGCTGACAATCGCTTTGGGATTTGTTGGGATGAGCGTGATGCAGCCCAAGGTGAACGACATTGAGGGGCATGTGGCCCCCACTGCACAAAGCGATATCGTTTGACCAGATTGGAGAAATGGTCGGGAAGAGAGGATTCGAACCTCCGGCCCCCGCCTCCCGAAGACGGTGCTCTACCAGGCTGAGCTACTTCCCGACTCAATCGGCACGATGCATCGCTGCAATCATGCGGTAGGGGCGCGCCTATAGGTGTGGATGGCGAGGGTGGCAAGCGGGCATTTGCCGCGTATAGTTTTTGCCATGGCGACTCTAAAGCAACTCGGGACGATTCCCTCACGCGTGGAAGGCCCCGCGCATTTCGAGCACCAATATCTCGATCTGATGCGGGAAATCTGGGAGCACGGGTCTGAGCGTGAGGACCGCACTGGCATTGGGACGCGTTCGATATTCGGGACGCAGTTGCGGTTCGATCTGGTGAATGGCGCCATGCCCCTGCTCACGACCAAACGGGTATATTGGAAGACCGCGACGCGCGAAATGCTGTGGTTCTTGACCGGCAACACCAATATCCGCCCGCTTGTTCTACAGGGTGTGAAAATCTGGAACGAATGGCCGCACGCACACTATGTGAAGCAGACCGGCGACGATATCGCTCTGCAGGATTTCGTCGCGCGCATCGCCGAGGATGATGTTTTTGCGGCGAAATGGGGCGATCTTGGTCCTGTCTATGGCAAGCAATGGGTGGACTGGCCGACATACCGCTATCGCAAGGATGGCCTTTATGAGCCGGGTGAGGGGATCAATCAAGTCGCGGAGGTGGTCGAAAGCTTGAAAACCAACCCCGGCAGCAGGCGGCATATTATAGAGGGCTGGAACGTGGCAGAGGTGGACCGCATGGCCCTGCCGCCGTGTCATAAAAGCTATCAGTTCCACGTCGCCGGAGGTCGGCTCGACTGTGCGCTGTATCAGCGGTCTTGCGATGTCGCGCTGGGTCTGCCGTTCAACCTGTGGTCCGCGGCGCTTTTGACGCGGATGATGGCCCAGCAAACCGGGCTAGAGCCGGGCGAGCTGGTGTGGATGGGCGGGGACACGCATCTCTACCTCAATCACGCTCATTTGATTGAGGAACAGTTGACCCGTCAGCCTGCTGGCCACCCGACGCTTGAGATTACGCGGACGCCCGAAACAATATTCGACTACCGGATTGAGGATTTTGTGGTGCATGATTACGCCCCGATGCCTCCGATCAAGGCCCCCGTTGCGGTTTGAGCATCACCACGTCGCAGCGCTTGACCAGTGCGGTACGGTGAAATAAAAATTCACGACCAAGCAATGATTGCAAGGCCCGTTCCGGTGCCGCGCTAACCACTGGGGAGAGCGCTGATATGGCCAATCCGGCCGATAGATCAAATCCCGCAGGAAACAATCGCCCCGCGCTTGCCCTGCATGTTCCTGAGCCGAAATTCCGCCCTGGCGATAAAGCCGATTTCAGCGATATTGTAATTGGCCAGCCCGGTGATCAACCGCGCCCCGATGAAAGCGCGAAGGCCGAGGAAATGCGCGATCTGGCCTATGGGCTGATCCGTGTTCTGGGTGATGATAACAAGGCGCACGGGGCCTGGGACCCCAAGCTTGATCCTGATACGCTGCGCACAATGCTGGGCCATATGGCGATGGTCCGCGCTTTTGATGAACGCATGTTTCGTGGGCAGCGTCAGGGCAAAACCAGCTTTTACATGAAGTGCACTGGCGAAGAGGCGACCAGCGTTGCCGCGTCCATGGCGCTCGCTTCGGACGATATGGTGTTTCCCAGCTATCGCCAGCAGGGCATCCTGCTAGCCCGCGGATATCCCATGATCGAGATGATCAACCAGATCTATTCGAACAAGGGTGACAAGCTGAAGGGACGCCAGTTGCCCATCATGTATTCCAGTCGCGAGCACAGCTTTTTCAGCATCTCGGGCAATCTCGCCACGCAAACTCCGCAAGCGGTGGGCTGGGCCATGGCAAGCGCGATCAAGGGCGACTGCCGGATCGCCGCGACATGGGTGGGCGAGGGCTCAACCGCAGAGGGCGATTTCCACAGCGCCTGCACCTTTGCGACGGTGTATAATGCACCGGTTATCCTCAATGTTATCAACAATCAGTGGGCAATCTCCAGCTTTAGCGGATTTGCCGGGGCGGAACGGACGACATTCGCCGCGCGCGCTTTGGGCTATGGGCTTGCGGGCCTTCGCGTTGACGGCAATGATGCGCTGGCTTGCTATGCAGCGCAGCAATGGGCCGCGAACCGCGCCCGCGCCAATTCTGGTCCTACGCTGATCGAATACTTCACTTATCGCGCCGAAGGGCACTCCACCTCTGACGACCCTTCTGGTTATCGCAGCGCGCAGGAGCAACTGGAGTGGCCGCTCGGGGATCCGGTTACGCGCCTGAAAGATCACCTGATCGCCATTGGCGAATGGGATGAAGGCCGTCAGTCCGCGATGGACAAGGAATGCGCAGAGCAGGTGAAAGCCACCACCAAGGAAGCCGAGAAGAACGGCATTCTGGGGCATGGCCTTCACCACCCTTTCCACACCATGTTCGAAGACGTGTTTGAGGAGCTGCCCTGGCATCTTGAGGAACAGGCCGCGCAGGCAACGCGGGAGCGCAAGGTCAAATGGCCCGATAGCCACCCTAAAGACGGAGCGGGCCGATGAACGCTGAAACACAAACCGTGCCCGCAACAGAAGCTTCAACCGAACGCCGTCTCAACATGATTGAGGCGATCAACGAAGCGCTCGACGTGATGTTGGAGCGTGACGACAATGTGATCGTGATGGGCGAGGATGTCGGCTATTTCGGCGGTGTCTTCCGCTGCACGGCGGGCCTTCAGGAAAAGCACGGCAAGACCCGCGTTTTCGATACACCGATCAGCGAGTGCGGTATTATCGGTGTCGCAGTGGGCATGGGGGCGTATGGCCTGCGACCGGTGCCTGAAATCCAGTTTGCCGATTACATCTATCCCGGCCTCGACCAGCTCATTTCCGAAGCAGCGCGGCTGCGGTATCGCTCTGCCACGGAATATATCGCGCCGATGACGGTGCGATCACCCTTTGGTGGCGGCATCTTTGGCGGGCAAACGCACTCGCAAAGCCCCGAAAGCCTATTCACCCATGTTTCGGGCCTGAAAACGGTGATCCCCGCGACGCCATATGACGCCAAAGGTCTGTTGATCGCGAGTATCGAAGACAATGACCCGGTGATCTTCTTTGAGCCAAAGCGGATTTATAACGGCCCATTCTCCGGCTTCTATGACAAGCCTGTCGAGCCGTGGAAGAAGCATTCCGGCAGCGTCGTTCCCGAAGGCTATTACCGCATTCCGCTGGGCAAGGCGTGCCACGTCACCGAGGGTGAGCAGGTCACAATCCTGACCTATGGCACCATGGTTCACGTTGCCGAGGCGGTGGCTGCGTCTAAGGGTGTGGAGGCCGATATTCTTGACCTGCGCACGCTAGTGCCACTGGACATTGAAGCGATTGAGGCATCGGTGAAGAAGACCGGGCGTTGCCTGATCGTGCATGAGGCAACGCGCACCAGCGGCTTTGGCGCAGAATTGTCGGCGCTCGTCACGGAACGCTGCTTCTATCACCTAGAAGCGCCAGTCGAACGCGTGACCGGCTTTGACACACCCTATCCGCACAGCCTCGAATGGGCGTATTTTCCTGGCCCGGTTCGGATCGGCGAAGCGCTTGATACAATTCTGAAAGACTGATCGCACTATGGCAAAGTTCACTTTCAACATGCCCGATGTGGGCGAAGGCGTGGCCGAGGCGGAGATCGTCGAATGGTTCGTCAAGGTCGGCGACCGCGTCGAGGAAGACCAGCACCTCGTCGATGTGATGACCGACAAGGCGACAATCGACATTGAAAGCCCGGTTGAAGGCAAGGTGATCGAGGTTGCAGGCGAACTGGGCGATACGATCGCCGTTGGCTCGATGCTGCTTGTGGTCGAAGTGGAAGGTGAGGTTGCCGAGGATGAGACTGAAGAAGCAGTCTCAGAAGATACGGCTGCCGATGGTTCAGTCGAGCCAGAGGCGGTCATGAAGGCCGAAACGACACCCGCGCCAGAGCCACAGCCAGAGCCGAAATCAGCGCCATCGCCTTCTGCGTCCTCCGAACCCGCCGAGAAAGTCCTCGCCAGTCCCGCCGTTAGAAAGCGCGCCCGCGATCTCGGCATTGATCTTGCCGAGGTGAAGCCTGCCGATGATGGTCGTGTGCGGCACGGCGATCTCGACCAGTTCCTCGCCTACAATGCGGGTGGCGGATTCTCGCCCGCTGGCGAGACGCGTGCAGACGAGACGATCAAGGTGATCGGCCTGCGCAAACGCATCGCCCAGAATATGAGCGCGTCCAAGCGCAACATCCCGCACTTCACTTATGTCGAAGAATGCGACGTTACCGATCTGGAACGGATGCGCGGCGATCTGAATGCGAGCCGGGGCAGTAAGCCGAAACTGACGCTGCTGCCGCTGTTGATCACGGCAATCTGCAAGAGACTGCCCGATTACCCGATGATAAATGCGCGTTACGATGATGAAGCCAACGTGGTGACGCGCCACGGCAGCGTGCATCTGGGCATGGCGACGCAGACCGATAATGGCCTGATCGTTCCGGTCATCCGCGATGCGCAATCACGCAATATCTGGCAGCTTGCTAATGAGATCGGGCGCCTTGCCAATGCGGCGCGCGATGGGTCGGCCAAATCCGAGGAGCTTTCGGGTTCCACCCTGACTATTACCTCGCTTGGGCCACTGGGTGGAGTGGCGACTACGCCGGTTATCAATAGGCCGGAAGTGGCGATTATCGGCCCCAATCGTATCATTGAACGCCCGATGTTCGTGGCTGATGGCCAGGGCGGCGAGCGAATCGAAAAACGCAAGCTGATGAACATCTCCATCAGCTGCGATCACCGCGTGGTCGATGGATATGATGCCGCTAGCTTCATTCAGGAGCTGAAAAAGCTGATTGAAACGCCGGTCTTGCTGCTGTCGGATTGAGGATTGGTATTTTTGTGCAATTATGCCGGTTGAGGGCGTTGACAGTGCCTCACACCCGGCCTAATTGCCGCGCTCCCAAGCGGTGCGAACCCTTATTCAAGCGGGTGTAGCTCAGTTGGTTAGAGCGCCGGCCTGTCACGCCGGAGGTCGCGAGTTCAAGTCTCGTCACTCGCGCCACTTGGGACTTTCCTACATCGCAATCATATGACACGGCTGCGCTGTGATCTGGCAGTTAATGCCGCAACATTGGCTTCGTGCTGATGTTTATCGATGCGATAACGCGTCAGGCACAGTAACCCTACGCCGTACAGGATCAGCATCGCCGGCGCATAGAACGCGCCCAATGACCAAAGTTTATCGACTGGGACGTCGGATGGATCAGCGCCTTCGGGGAAAGCAACGGCCGACAGGATCAGCCCTGCGAGCAACACGCCAATCCCCTGCGTAGTTTTTCGGGTGAAAGTTACCGCGGCATAATAAACGCCCTCATTACGCCTGCCGGTCTTGATCTGGTTGGCCTCCACCAGATCAGCGACCATGGCATAGGATATGATTTGAACTGCGATCACGAGAGCCAGAGTGATTGTAAGGACAGACAGCAAAAGGGGATAAAGAACCGGGTCCCCGTTTTCAGGCATGAGGTCAGCAAGTCTGAGCGAGTACAGCGCCGGCTGAACTCCCACGGCAAACAGCCCCAGAATAATGGCCGCGCGTTTCTTTCCCCAAGCGCGTGATGCGGCCGGTGCAATCGCAAATGCCAGCAGAGCAGAGACCATCACGACGACTGAGACACCGAAAATCTGGAGCTGCGACAAGCCCCAGAAGTAGGTCATCATCAGGATTGAGAGTGAAGCTTCCAGACCAAGCGCGATGGAAAAGAGGATTGTTGAAATGAACAGGGCCAAAAAGCTCCGCTCGCTCAAAATCTCGAACATTTCGCGTATCAGTCGAGCCAGGCTGAAAGGGTGTGTAGCGGGCGCTGGCGCGGTGAGCATGGGGATCCGGTGATGCGTACCGATGGCCGAAATCAGGATTGTCAGCACAATCAGCACACTCGCAATCATCCCGTAGCTCGCAAATCCGCTGCGGTCCTGTATGCCCGATGGTCCCGTCAGGATCACGCCGAACATCAGAAGGGTCATGGAATTGCCGATGATCCATGCAAAGAAAACGCGATAGGATTGCAGGTTGGTGCGCTCCTGATAATTGCTGGACAGTTCGGGCAGCAGCGCGCTCGACGGGGTTTCATAAAAGGTTATGAACGTGCGGATCAGCACCGCCAAAACTGTGAGATACAGGAACAATCCAATCTGGGAGAGCTCCGGCGGATTCCAAAGCAGGAAATAGCTCAGCCCGACGGGCAATGCCGCTGCATACATGAACGGATGTCGCCTGCCCCAACTGGATCGCAAATTGTCAGACCAATACCCCACCAAGGGATCGCTGAAGGCATCGAAAACCAGCGCAATCAGAATGGCGAGCCCAACCAAACCCGGCTCCAACCCGATGACTGTCCCGTAAAACAGCAGCAGAAAGTAGTCGAAACCGTTGTTTTTGACACCGTAAGCCGCGGCGCCAAACCCATAGGTGAGCTTAAGCGCAATCGATGGACGATCAGCCGCCGGGACCGGTGGCTGCCTCGTGTTTGCCATGAACGCTCCCCCCCCCGAACCTCGAAGGCTAGGCGTCCGTCTTGCCCGTGGCAACGCCTGCTGCGATCATACGCCGACCTCTACTGATCAGGCGATGAGGGAGGCGGAGACCAACTGCCGGTCTCCATCCATATCAAAAACCGCTTGAGCGGCAGCAGCCAGATCAGACCGAGCGTGAGATACACCACGGTCTGCGCCCCGCCGGACCACGATCCGATAACGTCCGGGGCGTAGCGGGCGATCAGGATTCCGTAGACCATCAGGGCGATGAACAGGCTGATTATGCCAAAAGGGATTCGCCAGGTCGGTGTTTCGCGCATTAGTCGTTTCCGTAAATTCTGGTTGGAGTCACGACGCAATCAAGCATCATGTCATGCGGCTGTGTCGGCAGGGCATCATCCGGTTCGACCAGTTGGATATCCCATGCCAGTCCAATCGTTCGGGTGGCGGGATGTTCCGCAAGCCAGCGATCATAATGCCCGCCGCCTTGCCCAAGGCGTTGTCCGGATACTGTGAACCCGACCAGCGGGACGAACAGGACATCTGGCACAAGTGACCGGGCGACTGTACCGGGCTGCATCACGTTGAACGGGCCGCAGACCAGATCGCTATTGTCGAAGGGGTCGGTGTATTCGGCGAAAGCCATCGGCTCTGTTTCGGACGCAAAACGCGGTAGGGCGAGCGTGTGCCCGTTTTCCTGAAAGTAGCGCGCGTAACCGTATGCCGGGGCTTCAGCCTCCATTGCGTGATACAAACCGATGACAGCATTGGCCGGGATAACTTGAAGGAGAGGGCGTGGCGGCCTTAGAAAAAGCAACGCCTTGATATTATCGGGCTGCGCTGCGACGTGCTCCTTGCGGGCCTTGCGCAGCGTCTTTCGTAATTCCGATTTTGTGATTGCAGTTCACCCCGAGAATAGTCCGCCGGCGCGCGGGCAAAGCAAAGTGACGGGACCACCATGGGTCGTTGCCAGAGAAATCCTCCGACGCCGAAAACGTCAGGTGGGCGCCGTATGCCCAAGCCCCCAGGACGAACCCGTTAACTCAGGCAGGGACAGCTCCCGATGGATTGCTTATAGCCTCAGGGATATTCAGTAGGCTCGTGCCGGGCAGCCCCGCCGTTAGGGTAGCTAGGCTGTCTGGCGTGCTTCTTCAAGCATGCACAATAATGTGGCTCTGATTAGTCTGCCGCTTTTGCGGAGCTTTCCATCGCGGCAGCAGCCTTTTCCGCCTTGTCAGCAAGCGCTTCCAATGTGGTTGCCATACTCGCTTCATCGATGGGGCTGACGAATAGATCGTGCTGCTTCGCATTGGCTTCGCGCAGGTCTTCCAGTTCGGCCTTGAGGGACTGAACTTCCTCGCGAGCACGTGCCTCCGCTTTTCGTAAAATTTCAATCTCGGCTTTGAGTTCGGCTTTCTCTCCGCCGTTTTTGACCTGCTCTTGTTCAGCCTTGGCCAAAGTCCTTTCGATATCTTTTGCAGCGTCCGCCTTTGCATTTGCGACCGCAGTTTCGATGCTTTGAGCAGTTGTATCTTCGACCTCGCGCAGATTTTGCTGTGCCTTAGCAAGGGCTTCGCGGGCCTCTTGCGCCTCTGCCCGAAAGGACGCCATTTTCGCGTCAGCGCCGGCTTCGGCGTCCTCGACACGGGAACGCAGGTCAGTCAACTCATCAGCCATGAACAGCGCTGTGAAGAGGAGGTTTTGCGATTCCCGCGCTGCGCGCGCTGTACCAAGCCGCGCGTATTGCTCAGCGATTAATTCGCCAAGGGCCGCGACCTTTTCCTGTTCGCCCTCTCCGCAAGCGACATTATATGAGCGGGGACCGATCTTGATCGTAATCTCTGGCAACAGCCTTCCTTAGTTTTCCAACTCTTCAATCAGCATATCGAGATCCCGCAGAGTATCAGCGACTTCCTCGCGTAACTTCTCATGTGAGTTGACGAGCGTCATCACACGCGCCGAGCTGTTCGCGTCATTGTCGGATTTTGAGGAGCCCTCGGCCGCGTGCGCCACAGCGCATTCATGCGCCGCGTCCATACGCCCGAGCGCCGCGTCAATGCGCGCCAAAGCCTGTTTGATCCGACTATCGCCCATGACCGCCGATTACCAAGATTGGCGAGCCTGCGCAAAGATTTGCGACGGGCTGTTGATAAGTGATCGATGTTTGCCACGTGCGCATGGTGTTGACCTCGCAAGTTCGCTCAGCAATGGCGTGCGGCAGGTACTTTTTCTGGGATCGAATCGCCCCCAAACGCCTGCAGCGAGAGCCGCGCAATTAGGGCAACGGTGAACATTGGTTTCAGGTCACTTGTCAGCTGGAGGCACCGCCGAAGCCATGAGTTTTGAAGCCGCTCGTCTAGAGCGAATGGCCAATGCCATTCGCGCGCTTTCGATGGATGCTGTGCAGGCCGCAAATTCGGGCCACCCGGGAATGCCGATGGGAATGGCTGATGTGGCGAGCGTCCTGTACGCAAACCATTTGAAGTTTGATCCGGCGCGCCCCGATTGGGCGGACCGTGACCGTTTCGTTCTGAGCGCCGGCCACGGTTCCATGCTCATCTACGCGCTGCTTCATTTGTCGGGCTATCAACGCCCCACCATGCACGACATTCGCAATTTTCGGCAGTTGGGAAGTCCGTGCGCCGGGCACCCCGAGAACTTCCTGCTGGAAGGTGTCGAGTGCACCACCGGGCCGCTTGGGCAAGGCATCGCCATGGCCGTCGGGATGGCAATGGCAGAACGGCACCTGAATGCGGTGTTCGGTGATGATCTGGTTGATCATCGGACATGGGTGATCGCTGGCGATGGTTGTCTGATGGAGGGCGTGAACCACGAAGCGATCGGTATTGCCGGGCACCTCCATCTTGGCGGTCTCAATGTGCTATGGGATGACAATCGCATCACCATCGATGGGTCCACCGATCTTTCAACCAGTGAGGATATAAAGGCGCGTTATGCGGCGACGGGTTGGCATGTAACTGAATGCGACGGACACGATTTTGCGAATATTGATCGCGCTATGGCCGAGGCAAAGAATGATCCGCGCCCCTCGTTGATCGCCTGCCAAACCGTGATTGGTAAAGGGGCACCGACAAAGCAGGGTACCTCGGCCACACATGGTGCGCCTCTCGGTCCCGACGAAATTGTGGGCGCGCGGGAGGCTATGGGCTGGACGGCTGATCCGTTTGAAATACCTGATGAAGTGCTTTCGGATTGGCGGTCAACCGGTAAGCGCGGGCAGGACGCATCCGCTGCATGGGCCGCGCGCCTCCCTACTTCACCCTACGCCGCTGAATTTGAACGCAGGATGGCAGGCGAGTTGCTTGATACGGACGCGCTCGATCAGCATATCGCCGACTTGATCGAGACACCGCAAAACGTCGCTAGCCGGAAGGCCAGCGAAGCTGCGTTAGCCGCGATCAACCCTGCGATGCCCGAAACTATTGGCGGAAGCGCGGATCTGACCGGCTCCAACAATACTAAAGCGGGCGATATCGGTCCTTTTACGGCTGACGATTACTCGGGTCGCTATGTCTATTACGGCATTCGCGAATTTGGCATGGCCGCGGCGATGAACGGGATGGCGCTGCATGGCGGCGTGATCCCTTATGGCGGCACATTTCTTGTCTTTACCGATTATGCACGCGGCGCTATCCGCCTCTCCGCCATTCAGGAGGCGCGCGTTATCTATGTGATGACGCATGACAGCATCGGCCTTGGCGAAGATGGCCCTACGCACCAACCGATCGAGCATCTCGCTTCGCTGCGCGCCATGCCCAATGTTCTGGTCATGCGCCCGGCCGATGCGGTGGAAACGGCAGAGTGCTGGCAGATCGCGTTGGAGCAATCGGACCGCCCGACTATCCTTGCATTGTCGCGTCAGGGTCTGCCGCAATTCCGGCTTGAAGCTTCGGCTGAAAATCTGAGCGCGAAGGGCGGCTATCGTGCGCAAGCTGCCGTCGCTGATCGTAAGGTCGTTATCATCGCAACGGGCTCTGAAGTGGCTCTCGCGATGGAGTGCGCGGCGGCGCTTGAAGCGGATGGTATCGGTGCAGACGTTGTCTCAATGGCGTGCACCGAACTGTTTGACGAGCAGGACGAGGGCTACCGCGCAGACATTCTGCCTGAAGATACTCTGATCGTATCAATAGAGGCGGCGAGCACCTTTGGCTGGCAGCGCTATACCGGTAAGAACGGCGTCAATATCGGCATCGATACGTTTGGCGGGTCCGCCCCAGCCAAAGATCTCTTCGCCCATTTCGGGTTCACAGCGGACGCAATCGTTCCGCAAATCACAAGCAAATTGAACGCTTAAGCAGGAGTTTCTCATTCATGGCTACCAAAGTTGCCATCAACGGTTTCGGACGTATCGGTCGCCTTGTCGCGCGCGCCATTCTTGAACGCAACGATCACGATCTTGAGCTTGTCTCGATCAACGATCTGGCTGACACGAAGTCCAACGCACTGCTGTTCCAGTACGATTCCACCCATGGACGCTTCCCCGGGACGGTTGAAACGACCGACGGCACGATCATCGTCAATGGCAAGGCGATCACCGTGACGAGTGAGCGTGAACCCGGCAACTTGCCGCACGCCGCGCAGGGTGTGGACATCGTCCTTGAATGCACAGGCTTCTTCCAAAGCGAGGAAGCATCGCAGCCGCACCTGAAAGCGGGCGCAAAGCGGGTGCTCATCTCTGCTCCGGCAAAAAATGTCACGGCCACCGTCGTTTATGGTGTGAACCATGATGTGCTCACCGCCGACGATGTGATCGTCTCCAACGCCAGCTGCACGACCAACTGCCTCGCTCCGGTTGCCAAGGTGCTGAATGATACTGTGGGGATTGAGCGTGGCTTTATGACCACGATCCACTCTTACACCAATGATCAGCGCATGCTGGACCAGATGCATAGCGATATGCGCCGTGCCCGCGGCGGTGCGCAGAACATGATCCCCACCACCACCGGCGCAGCGCGCGCAGTCGGTCTGGTTCTTCCGGAACTGGCTGGGAAGCTGGACGGTTCATCCGTGCGGGTTCCCACCCCCAATGTCAGCCTGGTCGATCTGGTTTTCACCCCGGGCCGCGATACGAGTGCAGACGAGCTGAACGCGGCGCTGAAAGCAGCAGCGGATGGCCCGATGAAGGGTGTGCTGGATTACACCGCCGATCCTCTGGTTAGCTCTGACTTCAACCATTACCCTGCCAGTTCTACAGTCGACAGTCTTGAAACCAGTGTGATGGAAGGCAAGCTCGCCCGCGTCGTCAGGCAAGCTCGCCCGCGTCGTCAGTTGGTATGACAATGAATGGGGCTTTTCCAATCGCATGATCGACACCGCCGGTGTGATGGCGAAACTGATGTGATCCGATAGCGAAAAGGGCGGGATATGGCGGCTTTCAAGACACTGGATGATCTGGGTGATGTGACCGGAAAGGTCGCATTGGTCCGCGTCGATCTAAACCTTCCGATGAAGGACGGATCAGCGACCGATGTGACCCGTGTCGAAGCGGTCAAGCCGACCATCCTTGAACTGTGCAAGCGCGGTGCAAAGGTTCTGCTGCTCGCCCATTTCGGGCGTCCGGGCGGAAAGCGATCCTCTGTTCTCTCGACCAGCATGGTCGTAGGCGACGTGGAAGATGTTCTGGACAAGGAACTGATGTTCATTCCCGAAGTCGCAGGGCCTGTTGTGGAGCAATCCATCGGCATCTTGCGCAACGGAGATATTGGCCTGCTCGACAACACCCGTTTCTGGCCGGGCGAAGAAGCGAATGATCCGAATTTCGCGCAGGCCATCGCGGCCCATGGCGATTTCTACGTGAATGACGCATTCAGCGCCGCGCACCGTGCCCATGCGACGACCGAGGGCGTAACCCATCACCTGCCTTCCTATGCCGGACGTGCGATGGAGGCTGAACTCAAGGCTCTTGATGCCGCGCTTGGATCACCTGAACAACCGGTCGCGGCGGTGGTCGGTGGGGCGAAGGTTTCGACCAAACTTGCCGTGCTCGAAAATCTGGTTGGACGGGTGCAGCACCTGATCATTGGTGGTGGGATGGCAAACACATTCCTCGCCGCGCGCGGTGTCGATGTCGGAAAAAGCCTGTGCGAGCATGACCTTGCAGATACGGCCACAAAGATCATGGATGAGGCCGATCACGCGGGCTGCACCGTGCATCTGCCTTACGATGTGGTGGTGGCGAAGGAATTCGCTGCAAATCCGCCGTCCTTGCGTACTTGCAACGTGCATGAGGTGGGCGCTGATGAGATGATCCTCGATATCGGCCCCAGCGCAACCGAAGCGCTGGCCGATGTTCTGAAGACCTGTCGCACTCTTGTGTGGAATGGTCCGCTGGGCGCGTTTGAAACCGAGCCGTTTGATACCGCGACCATGACGCTGGCCCGCCACGTCGCTGCGCTCACGCAGGAAGGGTCGCTGATCAGCGTGGCCGGGGGCGGGGATACCGTCGCCGCCGTCGCGCAGGCCGGTGTGGCGCAGGACCTCACCTATATCTCGACCGCAGGCGGCGCTTTCCTTGAATGGATGGAAGGCAAGGACTTGCCCGGCGTCGCGGCCCTGTCTGCTTGAGCATAGCTGACTGACCATGGCAGACCTTTCAGGAATGATACAGGCGCAGGAACTGCGCTTAATGCAAAGCTGGATGCACAGTGAGGCGGGCGATATTCGCAAGCTGACGGCGCGTGACTTTATGATGGTGATCGGCAGCAATCCGCCTGAACTGCTTGATCGGCCAAGCTTTGTGGAAGCCATCAAGTCAGATTTCAGCTGTATCGGCTTTCGTCTGGGAGAGAGCGTTGTACGCCGCCACGGCCGTGCCGCGTGGTTTACATCAGGTGCCGAACTGGAGCTCAAGGTTGGCTCACGCGAATGGTCGGGCCGCTTTCTGATCACTGGCCTTTGGCGGAAGCATCGCATTGGTGGTTGGAAACTGGTCGAGCGGACCTTGTGTTCACTCGACGCCGACGACCGCCTCGCAGCGAGCATCCGCCGAATGCAAATGTGGCAGGGATAGGGACACAGCAATGAGCGAGCCCAAAACCGAATACGGCTATGGCAATGCGGTCGAAGCCAAGGAAGGCGAATTTGCGGGTTGGTATCACTGGAACCACGATCCGTTTGAAACGCGCTCTGGTCCGTTTTTCATGCGACGCGAGGATGATGGAACCTATCTGAGCGCTTTTCGTGCGCAGCCACAGCATATGAACGGGGCCGGGTCTATGCATGGCGGGTGTCTGATGACATTTGCTGACTTTGCCCTGTTCGCCGTCGCCACCGATGAACTGGAAGGTGCAAACGCGGTTACCATGAACCTGTCGAGCGATTTTCTGGGCGCGGTACCGGTGGGCGCTCTGGTCGAGGGGCGCGGCGAGGTTACACGCGGCGGCGGCAAGACGATCTTCGTGCGCGGCCTGATAACCGGCGACGGCAAGCCAGCGCTCAGCTTCACAGGCATTATACGCAAGTTGTCCAAACGCTCCTGAGACCGGGTTTCGGCGTGGTTTAGGGCGGGTTTTGATGTGGCTCGTAGTTGCAGCATTCGCATGCTCTGGCTAGAGCGTCCGCAACCAAATTCCGACGATAATCATTCTAATTTCAGGCAAGGGTAGGGGACACCATGAACACGGAACAGATGACCGCAAAGATTGCGGACGGCCAAGGCTTTATTGCCGCGCTGGATCAGTCGGGCGGCTCCACACCCAAGGCTTTGCGTGGTTACGGCGTCGAAGACAGCGAGTGGTCAGGCGACGATGAAATGTTCGCCCAAATCCACGCCATGCGCAGCCGGGTTATCACGACGCCGTGCTTTGGCAGCGGCAAGGTGATTGGCGCGATCCTGTTTGAAAAAACGATGGATAGCGAAGTGGAAGGCAAGTCGACCGCCGATGCTCTTAAGGCGCGCGGCATTGTTCCGTTCATCAAGGTGGATCAGGGGCTGGCGGACGAAGCAGACGGCGTCCAACTGATGAAACCGCTCGACAAGCTCCCGGCACTGTTGGAAAAATCAGTGGCTCACGGCATGTTCGGCACCAAAATGCGCTCGGTTATCAAGTCGGCCAATCCGAAAGGGATTGCCGCCGTGGTGGCGCAGCAGTTTGAAGTGGGTGCGCAGATTGCCGATGCCGGGCTGATGCCGATGCTTGAGCCAGAATATGACATCACCGCGCAGGACCGGGCCGAGGGTGAAGACATTCTGCTAGCCGAGATCGTTAAGCATCTGGATGCGCTGCCCGAAGGCCGTCAGGTGATGCTCAAGCTGTCGATCCCCGTGAAGCCGGGCCATTATGCTCCGCTCATCAATCACCCCAATGTGCTGCGCGTGGTTGCTTTGTCGGGTGGCTATTCAACCGATGATGCCTGCGCGCATCTCGCCAAAAATCCCGGCATGATCGCGAGCTTCTCGCGCGGGCTTTTGCAGGATTTGCGCAAAGGCCAGTCGGATGAAGAGTTTGACGCTACTTTGGGCAAGGCGATTGACCAGATCGCAGCGGCCAGCATCGCCTGAACTGGCATTCCCTACTTTCGGTAGTCTTCGGGCAAGGGAATAAAGACCAGTTCAAGCTGGTATTTCTCAAGGTTTATCGCACCGTTGCGACTGGACGGGGTTCCCGCGTTCGTCAGGAGCAAGAACCCGCCGGGCACCTGCGCCGGCTGACCAAGGCGCATTACCACTTCGCGCAGTCCCTGTGGGGTGTGCATTACGACGGAGATGACCATTGAATTGCGCCCAAAACACAGGCGCGGATCGGCGCAGCGATTGTCGTGGAAAATGTTGATCGGCGTCACTTCGACAGAGCCCACGGTCACGCGCTCAAAGAACGACACGCCAGTGGTCACATAGCGTTCTGCATGAGCAGGCGCGGCAGTCGCGGCGGCGATAGCACAAAAGGCAAGGGCTAGATGCGTCACGACATTTATGGCCCGGTCTCTCATAGCTCAGTCTCCTTCATCAATTGCTTACCATATTTTCTGGCGCAGCGGATATCGGTTGCGCGCCTGTGCCAGCGATGGACAGTGCGGCCAGCTGCGGGCTAAGGGCACCGCATGACTGAAAGCAGCCTTGGCACTCAACTCTACCTCATCTCTCCATTGGATGTGGGCGGAGACTTTCCCGACCGGCTTGAGCGCGCGCTTGCAGCGGGGGACGGATTGGTCACAGCCTTCCAGTTTCGCGTTAAAGATGTGGACCAGCATGATGCCGCCGCCCTTGCAGAACCGCTTCAGGCGATTTGCGCTGCGCATAATTGTGCCTTTATCGTTAATGACAGCGTGCCGCTGGCAAAGCGTTTGAAGGCGGACGGGGTTCACCTTGGGCAGGATGATGGCGACCCAAGAGAAGCGCGGGCGGAATTGGGCCCGGATGCGCAGATTGGCGTTACCTGCCACGCTAGCAAGCATCTCGCCATGGAAGCCGGAGAGGCCGGGGCAGATTATGTCGCCTTCGGCGCGTTCTTCCCATCGACTACGAAAGACAAGGGCTCCGATGCGGAGCGGCCCGACATCGATTTGATCGAGTTCTGGGTGAAGTTGTTTGAAATCCCCTTGGTCGCGATCGGCGGGATTACGCCAGAAAACTGCGCACCGATCGTTAGGGCCGGGGCCGACTTTCTGGCTGTTTTGGGTGGTGTCTGGAACGGGGACGAAGCCGCTGCGGTCAAGGCTTTTGCCGAGGCCATCGACACCGCCTGATGAAGGGGGCTCTTGCTTTTTCGCCAGGATCATGAGGCCTAAGTCAGGCTTCCATCTTGTATTCCACGCCAAGCATGTATCGCGCCGCGGCACTTCGGGCTGGAGATTACGTTTACGAGATGTAATCCATCTGACGGAACGCAATCCGGCGGGAAGGGCGAGAGCGGAGCTCGCATAAGGGCGTGACGGTCCGGCGATTGGGCGATAGTAAACGCACCATGAAATTCATTGACCGCATTCTCACCATCGTCATCACCGCAACGCTTACATCAGCTGTCTGGATCGTGTTTGGCAGCACTATGATGGAGATCGCCACAGAGCCATCCGAGGCTGTAGATGGGAGCACCCCTGAAACTGGTAAGTCTGACACTGATGGCACCGCATCGGTATCGGAGGCGCCGACGGCTGAAGCTCCTGCGGCACAGGCGACGAATGCGCCAGTCGCTGTCGCAATCCGGACCGAGCTCGCAATGCCGGTGTCCGGGGTCTCGGCGGCTGACCTGAAAGACAGCTTTCTCGATCCGCGCGACGAAGCCGGGCTGCGGCGGCATGAGGCGATTGACATCATGGCTCCCAAGGGCACGCCCGTGACAGCGGCAGCACCCGGCAGAATTGCAAAGATCCATAACTCCAAAGCGGGCGGTAAATCGGTCTATGTCCGTTCACGCGACAAGACGAAGCTCTATTTCTACGCCCATCTCGATAGCTATGCCGACGGGCTGAAAGAAGGCGAGAGCGTGAAAGTAGGCGATGCCTTGGGGACGGTTGGCAATACGGGCAACGCAAAGCCGGACGCACCGCATCTTCATTTTGCAGTTTTGCAGACCACCAAAGATGCAGAATGGTGGGAGCCGGCCAATGCGATCAATCCGTACCCCCTTTTGACCGAGCCGGTCGAATAAGCCTCAGCCCGTTCCGCCGAGGCGAGTGCAAAGCAGTTTGCCAAGCGACCCGTCATTATTAATTTTGCGCAGCTGATTGGTTCCGATGCGTTTGAATTGCTGGCCCTTTTTCGGGCCGCTCGTGAACACAAATTCCTTCCCGCGCATCAGATAGGTCCCACCGCCTTTTGCAGAGGTGTAGCGCGACGCAGTGCCGATCGAGAATTGAGCCTCTTCAACCACTTCATAAGCGTCTGCGCTGGCATCGCCGGGCAAGGCGCACTGATACGTGCCATGCGGCATGGTTCGCAGCATTCGCCCTTCCTGCGCGAGCAACGGCGATGCAGCCGCAATGGCGGCAGCAAAAGCGGTGAGCATAATGACGTGTGTCGTTTTCATCGGGGGGGGAAAGACCTCTATTCTGAAACCGTCTTATCAGCGGGCAACAGGCATTTCCACTCGGTTAACCATGTCGCGTTGTATCGCGCCCTGCATTAGTGTGACGCGTACAGGCTTTGCACCGCTTGCTGTCCTGTGCGCCCTCGGCTATGCGCGCCCATCACATCCTGCCGGTACGGGTGAGCGTGCAATCGCAAGCCTGCCGGACATCTCTTTCACGACAGCCAGTTCACCAAAGAAAACCAAGAGAGCCTCATGAAGATCAGCGGCGTCGACATTCGTCCCGGCAACATCATCGAATATGAAAAGGGCATCTGGAAAGTTGCCAAGATCCAGCACACGCAGCCAGGCAAGGGCGGCGCGTATATGCAGGTTGAGATGAAGAACCTTCAGGACGGGCGCAAAACCAATGTCCGGTTCCGCAGCGCTGATACTGTCGAGAAGGTCCGGCTTGAGACCAATGACTATCAGTTCCTGTATGAGGACGGCGACATGCTCGTGTTCATGGATCAAGAGAATTACGAGCAGATCAATCTGCCCAGCGATCTGTTGGGCGATGCGCGTCCGTTTCTTCAGGACGGGATGCAAGTCATGCTTGAGCTGTGGGAAGAGAAGCCCATCAGTGTGCAGCTTCCCCAACAGATCGAAGCTGAAATCGTCGAAGCCGATGCAGTGGTGAAGGGGCAGACGGCGTCTTCGAGCTATAAGCCTGCCGTGCTCGACAATGGCGTGCGCATCATGGTCCCGCCGCATATTGAAAGCGGCACTCGCATCGTCGTCGATGTGTACGAGCAGACCTATGTCGGGAAGGCTGGCTAACTTCCTATGAGCATGTTTTCAGGCCTGATCCGCGTGATGGAACGCGCCGCTCGTAAAGCGGGAGGGCGTTTGCGCCGTGACTTTGGCGAAGTCGAACATTTGCAGGTCAGCCGCAAAGGCCCGGCCGATTTCGTGTCCAAGGCCGACATGCGCGCCGAACGCACAATTTATGACGAACTCACCGTGGCGCGCCCCGGTTGGGGCTTCGTGATGGAAGAGGCCGGAATAATCGAGGGGGATGAGGGCAAGCCGCGCTGGATCGTTGATCCGCTGGATGGCACGTCAAATTTCCTTCACGGCATCCCGCATTTCGCGATAAGCATTGCCGTGCAGGAACCTCGCCTTGATGGAAAAGGCTGGGGCGATGTAACAGCGGCCTTGGTCTATCACCCGATCAATGATGAGACATATTGGGCGGAAAAGACGCGGGGTGCGTGGCTTCAGGATGCGCGGCTGCGTGTTTCGGCGCGGTCCCGCATGGATGACGCCCTGATTGCGACAGGAATTCCTTTTGCCGGACACGGGGACTTTGCCGAATGGAGTCGTATTTTCGGCGCTATCGGTCCGGAGGTTGCAGGCATTCGCCGTTTCGGTGCCGCTTCGCTTGATCTGGCCTATGTGGCCCAAGGGCGCTTTGACGGGTTCTGGGAAAGCGGCCTCAACGACTGGGATACAGCTGCGGGCTGCCTTCTGGTGCGCGAAGCTGGCGGCTTTGTGTCCGACTATCGCGGCCGCTCGCTCCCGATCCATTCGGCTCAGGTTCTCGCCGCCAATGACAAGCTGCATTCAAAATTGCACAAGGTTCTGGCTGGTTCGCTGCGTTAAGCGGTCAGTTATTCGGTTCTAAGCGCCTCGATCGGTGAAAGCCGGGATGCCCTGACTGCCGGATACCCGCCGAATACCAGTCCGATGATCGCGGAGAAGATGATCGCTCCCAATGCTGTCCCGATGCCGACGGGTACGGGGAAATCGGCATAGGTCGACAGCGCCCATCCGCTCAGCCACGCGAGCGCCAGACCGATGGTTCCGCCGAGCACACACAGCACGGCCGCTTCGACGAGAAACTGGTTGCGGATATCGCTGCTCCGCGCGCCCAGAGCCATGCGCAAGCCAATCTCGCGCGTCCGCTCTGTCACGCTCACCAGCATAATGTTCATGATGCCGATTCCGCCCACCAGCAAGGATATGGAGGCGATCGAGACGAGAACGGCCTGAAGAATGCCGGTAATGGTCGCGCTTTCCTCCATAAATTCCTGCGTGGTGCGGACGCGAAACGGGTTCACCTCTCCGTCACGCACGCGATACCGGTCACGTAGGACATTGGTGATGTCTTGCTTCGCCTGCACCAAGGATGCTCCTTCCTCGAAGCCAACAAAAGCGAGTTGCAGATCATCCGGTCCGGGCAATGAGTCCCCGACAAAGCGCTGACGCATGGTGGAGATCGGGATGACGACCGTATCGTCATTGTCGTCGCCAAAGGTCGATCCCTTTTCCTCAAGCATACCGACGATAGTGAAGGGCACACCGTTGACGCGCACGGTCTCGCCAACCGGATCAAATTCACCGAACAGTTTTTCCGAAACAGTGCGTCCGATGACCATTACACGCGCGGCGGCGCGGATATCGGCTTCGGTGATGTAGCGACCACGGTCGGCCGTGTGGTTTGTGATGATGCCATAGCCGGGCGATGTCCCGACCGCGCTTGTCGTGGCGCTGGTGCCAGCCACGACGAGATCAAGTGATTGGCGAAGCTGCGGTGCGACCGCGCGGATGCGGGGAACCTCGCGCTCAACCGCGGTCAGATCGCGCCGGGTCAGGCGGCCACGGTCAAAACTGCGCCTGCCGCCTTCGCTGTCAGGTTCGGGAATAAGGATCGCCATGTTCGATCCGAAGGAGTTGATTGAACTCATGACCGATTCCTGCGCGCCGTTCCCGACAGCGACAGCCAGTGTTACCGCGAACACCCCGATCAAGACGCCAAGCATCGTAAGCAGTGAGCGCATGAGATTTGTGCGCAAGGCTGTCATCGCGATAGAGATGTTGACGCCCCAGCTTGAAAGAAAGCTGGGCCCGTTGCTGCGCATGGTCTCATCAAGCGGCTCTTGCTTCGCCATAGGGGTCGAATCGGTCGCCATCAGGCGGTCGCCTCCTCACGCGGTTGCGCAACGTCCTCTTCGTCGCGAGCGTGCGCAACGATGCGGTTCTCGACCCTCCGGTCTTCAATCACCTTCCCATCGCGAAATTCGATGCGGCGTTTGGCATGATTGGCAATCTCGTTCTCGTGGGTCACCACAATGACTGTGATCCCCTCGGCGTTCAGCTGCTCGAAGATCGCCATGATGTCTTCGCTAGTGCGTGTGTCCAGGGCGCCCGTTGGCTCATCAGCCAACAGGATCAGCGGGTTCGTCACCAGCGCGCGCGCAATGGCGACACGTTGTTGCTGGCCACCAGAGAGCTTTGCAGGCGTATTCAGCAAGCGCTCTCCCAGACCCATCTCGATCAGCTTTTGAGTGGCCCGCGCGCGCCGCGACTGGGTATTGTATCCGGCATAGATCAGCGGGACTGCCACATTGTCGATGGAGGAAGTACGCGCCAGCAGGTTGAACTGTTGAAAGACGAAACCGATCTTGCGATTGCGAAGCCGCGCGAGGTCATCACTGCTCATATGCTCAGTCGGCGTCCCGTCGATCAGAACGGTCCCCTTGGTCGGAACATCGAGGCACCCGATCATATTCATAAAGGTCGATTTGCCTGAGCCGCTGGTGCCCATAATTGCGACATATTCACCATGTTCGATTGTCAGCGATACGCCGTTTACAGCATGGATGATTTCGCCGCCAAGCTCGTAGGTTTTTATCAGGTCGCGGGTCTCAACCAGCGGCTCGGTTTGCCCGTCTTCCGCGCGAGATGCGGCGATCGCCATTATTGCGGCGCTCCGCGTCCGCTTGATACCTCGTCGCCGGTTAGCTCGCGCGAACGCACGAGAACATCTGCGCCTTCCTTCAGGCCGCCTGTCAGTTCGGCAAAGTCCTCCCCTTCAAGGCCAGTCGTAATCGCCTGACGCTGCGGCGCATATTCGTCTTCGCCCGGTACCCAGACCGTCACCTGCTTGGCATCGTCATCTGGCGATTTCCCTTCACCATCGCCCCGGTCGCCTTCGCGCGGCAAAAAGCGGGTTGCTGCGATGGGCACGCGCAACACGTCGAATTTCTGTCCAGTTATGATATCGACGTTCGCGGTCATGCCGGTGAGCAGCTTTCCATCCTTATTGTCCACATCAAGAATCACGAGATAGCTGACCGAAGCGGACGATTGCGTCGCGGACTGGCGTATCTGCTGCACGCGCGCCACAAATGTGTCATCGGGATAGCTGTCTACCGTAAAGCGCACTTTCTGATCAACGCTGACCTGTCCGATATCCGCTTCATCGACTGCGGCTTCAACCTGCATCCGGCTCGTATCAGCGGCGATGGTGAACAGGTTGGGTGTCTGGAAGTTTGCCGCAACCGTGGTGCCGGGCTCAACCAGCTTGTCAATAACCACGCCGCTTGTCGGAGCGGTGATGCGGGTGCGTGACAGGTCCAGTTCGGCCGACCTCAGAATGGCTGTGCTTTGCGCGATCTGGGCCCGCGCGCTTTGCGCCTGTGCTTCGGCTGTGGTTAGCGAAGCCTTTGCCGCGCTAAGCAGGTTTTCCGCCTGATCCAGTCCAGCGCCAGAGACAAAACCTTTGCCTTGCAACTCTTTGCGACGTTCAAATTCGCGCGATTGCACCTCTACATCGGTGCGGGCACGGAGAATCGAGGCTTGCGCTTGAGCCAGACTTGCGCGGGCCAGATTGACCTGCGCCTGTGCCTGAGTGACCTGGGCTCGGGGCCGCGTCGGGTCGATTTCGGCGAGCAACTGTCCCTTGGTCACGGGCGAGTTGAAGTCAACATAGACCGCTGTAATCTGGCCGGAGACCTCTGCACCCACATTGATTGTGTTCAACGCGCGCAATGAGCCACTGGCAGAAACCACCCGCGTCACTTCGCCCCGCGACACTTTCTCGGTCACGTATTCGTATTCGCGGTCGCCGCCAAACGCGAAGCTGGCACCGACGAGCAGGAGCACCAGCACCATGATCCCGGTAATAATCGGATGACGCCTGAACCAAGCTACCATTCTTGTTGGACCCTGTTTTCCATAGTGTTTCCCTGTAAAAACCAACAGGTGTATGGTGTAACTATGGCACCGTGTTTCAGGCAAGGCAATGCGCCGCTTGCCGGAAAAGCTTGATGGAGCGGGCATGCGGCGTTAACAGCGCGCCTTCGCCAATCATGCGGTGTGCCCCTGTGGTGGAATTGGTAGACGCGAGCGACTCAAAATCGCTTTCCTTCGGGAGTGCCCGTTCGAGTCGGGCCAGGGGCACCACACCTTCTTCGCTTTTGCTCGCCGTTGCTTGCCCCGCTATCGCTGTAAGATGGCTGTGAGCGAGCTTACGCTTTCGAACTCATTGAGTTCGAGAAGAACCGTTCTCGGGGGCGCGGCGCTCTTAAACCAGAACCGCTATTGGTTTGCCAAAGACCATCAAAACGCTTGCCATAAGCTGCGGTGAATGAAAGACCCTTGTGGGACGAGGACCATGATTTCACTGCCATCTTATCACGCAATTGCTGCCATGGCGGTTACCGTCGCAATGTTCGTCGCGTTCGCGCGTGGGCGGCTTTCGGTGGAGATTGTCAGCCTGTTGACCATCGCGGTGATCGCGGTCGGGCTCTATTTTTTTCCGCTTGAAGGGAGCAAGCCGACCGATGGTCTGGCGCTCGCATTTGAGGGTTTCGGGCACTACGCGTTGATTACAATCTGCGCCCTTATGATCATGGGGCGGGGGCTGGTGGTCACGGGCGCGCTTGAACCGGCGGCGCGTTTTCTGGAATCGATGTTCCGGATCAATCTTCAACTCGGCCTTCTGATCTCCCTTCTGATCGCTCTATTCCTATCGATGGCGGTCAATGACACGCCTGTGCTGGTGCTGCTCTTACCGATCTTTGTTGCGCTGGCTGCGCGCGGGGCGATGCCCGCGTCCAAGACGCTTATTCCGTTGAACGCTGCTGTGTTGATCGGCGGCATGGCGACTACCATCGGAACGTCCACCAATATTCTGGTGACGTCCATTGCGGTTGACCTTGGTATGCAGCCGATGGGCGTGTTCCACTATACGCCTATCGTCCTGATCGCGGCGCTCGTTGCGCTGCCCTATCTGTGGTTGGTGATGCCGCGGCTGCTGGATGACAACAGTGTTGAGGCCGACCATCTGAACCGCCGTTTTCACACTCGATTGCGGATCGGGCCGGATAGCGCGCTGAGCGGTGAAGAGCTTGCATCGATCAAAGCCGCTCTGCCCGAAAACATCACCTTTCATTCCGATGCGACTGGACCGCTCCAGCCGCAACAGCGCCTGCATATCTCTGGCACGCATGAGGCCCTCGAAGAAGCCACCCGCGTCTTGAAAGGTGAACTGGCTCCGAGCTGGGTGCTGGACCGGATCAAGCGCACAGCGTCGTCGCGGCGTGATGACATTATGGTTGTCGAGATGACGGTGACGGCGGATTCGCGCCTGCTCACCCGTACTCTGCCAAGCTCTGGTATCGCTGATCTCTACAGCGTGGCTGTGCTGGGCATCCACCGCCCCGAACGCCTGTTGGGTGAGAAGGATCAGTATTCAGACGGGGGCGATCTGCGCATTGCGGAAGGCGACGTTTTGCTTGTCATGGGTTTGACTGATGATTTGCAAAGCTTTGCACGCAATGACAGCCTCCTGTTACTTGAAGGTGCACGCGAACTGCCGCGCCGGTCAAAGGCTGTTCTGTCCGGCGTGATTATGTTTGGAAGTGTGTTTACAGCATCGATCGGATGGCTGCCGATTGCAATCAGTGCGTTGGCGGGTGCAATTCTGATGTTTTTGACGGGGTGCGTTAAGTTTGACAGGGTAGGCCGCGCGCTATCGGCAAAGGTCATTGTCCTTGTGGCGGCTAGCATTGCGATTGGCCGGATCATTCTGGAAAGCGGGGCGGCTGATTGGCTGGGTGAATCTTTGTCTCTAGGTCTCGCCTACTTGCCGCCAGCGTTGGTTCTGGCGGCGATCATGACGTTTGTGACGCTGCTGACGAACTTTGCATCCAACGCCACTGCGGCGACGGTAGGCACGCCTATCGCCTTTAGTATTGCAAACCAATTGAACCTGCCGCCTGAGCCTCTGATCCTCGCCGTCTTGTTCGGCTGCAATCTGTGTTACGCGACGCCGATTGCTTACCAGACCAATATGCTGATCATGGCGGAGGGGTCATACGAGTTCAAAGACTATATCAGAACCGGTGTGCCGCTTGTCGCATTGATGGTCACTGTGTTGTCGATCCTGCTCGTCCTTTTCTATCAACTCTAATGGGCAGGGCACGCCTGCTCGGCACACCGTCTTGCGTGGCAGGGCTCTGAACGTGAACGACCGCCGAAACACAGGCATTTGCCAGTGCTTCGACGGCCGCTTTCTCCTCCCCAGGAGAACTGGTTGGCCCGGTTGCCGGGCTGATCATTAAATCAAGTCGAGGGCACGTAAGTCCCGAGACGATGGTGAAGCGCATTGATCTTCGCCAGCTCCTCACGGTCTTCAGTGGTGCGGGCGTGGCTTTCCAACGCACGGCGCAGCAGCTTCATGTCAGCTGTAGAAAGCAGCGCGCGGGCGCGTGACGGCTCGGTCTTTGGTGTATCGGTATCGCTCATGATCTCTCTCCCGTGATCGGCAAATAGGCGCGTTGGAACTGTCGATGAATATACAGTCTTTGCGTACCATAGAAGTTCCCGCGAGGTTGCGATAGCCGCAACCTCGCAAGAGATCTCCTTTGGATTAGCCAGCAGCGAACTGATTCATCGTGTTGTCCTTGCCACCTGCCTTGAGCGCGGCTTCGCCGGCGAAGTATTCCTTGTGGTCATCACCAATGTCAGAGCCGGCCATGTTCTGGTGCTTCACGCATGCGATGCTCTCACGGATTTCCTTGCGCTGAACGTTCTTGACGTAACCCAGCATGGCCTGCTCGCCGAAATACTCCTTGGCGAGATTGTCCGTGCTCAAGGCTGCCGTGTGATATGTCGGCAGAGTGATCAGGTGGTGGAAAATTCCAGCGCGCTTCGCAGCATCGGACTGGAAGGTGCGGATTTTCTCGTCCGCTTCGATGGCCAGCTCCGTTGCGTCGTAATCAACGCTCATAAGGCGGTCGCGCTCAAAGGCGGAGACATCCTTACCAGCTTCTGCCCATGTATCATAGACTTGCTGGCGGAAGTTGAGTGTCCAGTTGAAGCTGGGCGAGTTGTTGTAAACCAGCTTCGCATTCGGCACCGTTTCGCGGATCTTGTCGACCATGCTGGCGATCTGTTCGACATGCGGCTTTTCGGTTTCGATCCACAGGAGGTCCGCGCCGTTTTGAAGCGAGGTGACGCAATCGAGGACAACGCGGTCAACGCCGGTGCCTGCGCGGAACTGATACAGGTTCGACGGGAGGCGCTTTGGCGTCATCAGCTTACCATCGCGACTGATGAAGACCTGACCGTTGGTGATGTTGGCCGGATCAACTTCTTCTGCGTCGATGAAGCTGTTGTACTGGTCACCCAGATCGCCGGCCTCTTTGGAATAAGCGATCTGCTTTGTCAGGCCTGCGCCCAGCGAGTCCGTGCGGGCAACGATGATCCCGTCTTCAACGCCCATTTCTAGAAAGGCGTGACGGCAAGCGCGGATCTTCTGAATGAAGTCTTCATGCGGGACGGTGACCTTGCCGTCTTGGTGGCCGCACTGCTTTTCATCGGAGACCTGATTTTCGATCTGGAGCGCACAGGCACCCGCCTCGATCATCTTCTTGGCAAGGAGATAGGTTGCCTCGGCGTTGCCAAAACCGGCGTCGATATCCGCGATGATCGGAACAACGTGAGTTTCGTAATTGTCGATGCGGTTCTGAAGATCGCGGGCCTTGACCTCGTCTCCTGCATCGCGCGCCGCGTCAAGCTCGCGGAACATTCCGCCAAGTTCGCGGGCGTCCGCCTGCTTGAGGAAAGTGTAAAGCTCTTCAATCAGGGCGGGCACAGAGGTTTTCTCATGCATTGACTGATCGGGAAGGGGGCCAAATTCACTGCGCAGCGCGGCAACCATCCAGCCAGACAGATACAGATAACGCTGCTTGGTAGAGCCGAAGTGCTTCTTGATAGAGATCATCTTTTGCTGAGCGATGAAACCGTGCCAGCAACCCAGCGATTGGGTGTAGGCGGAGGGGTCGGCATCATAGGCGTCCATATCGGCGCGCATGATCTTTGCGGTGTATTTCGCGATATCAAGCCCGGTGGGGAAGCGGTTTTGAAGCACCATGCGCGCGGCACTTTCGGGATCGATCGCGGCCCAGCTGGGTCCGTTTGCTTCGACGAGGGTGCGCATCTGCGCGATTTGATCTTGGTATGTCATAAACAAGGCTCCTGAATGGATGGGGAGGTGATGAAGCGCGGATGCAATATTGCATCGCACCATAACAGGAAAATTTGCATACTTTCGTGTCTATATGCGGGTTTTCAGGCCCCATCTTGTGTGAATCTGTAAAGTTATTTACAGAAATCGTTATGCCTGACACATCACTCCTCGCTGGCCCCTCCTTGCGTCGATTGCGCAAGCGGGAGGGCCTTACGCAGGCGGCCATGGCCGCCTCTTTGGGTATATCGCCCAGTTACCTCAATCTGATTGAGCGCAATCAGCGGCCCCTGTCCGCCCGCGTTTTGGTGCAAGTGATTGAACGCTTTGACTTTGATCCCAGTTCTCTGCGTGAAGATGAGGCGATCGGCGGGGTTGACGGCTTGCTCAGGCGTATGGCGGATAAACGCTTTTCAGATCTCCAGATTGACCGGGAGGAAGTGCAGGAATTCCTCGCCACTGCGCCACAGGCGGCGGCGGCTTTCGCGCGGCTCTACGATAATTCTGACAACCAGATGCTGCGCGAAGAGGATCCCGTGGGAGCCTGTCGCCGTGCGCTGGAGCGTTGGCAGAACCACTTTGCCGATCTTGACCATGCTTGCGAGGATCTGGCGGACGAATTGCGCCTGTCCCAAAGCGATGTGAGCGCCGCGCTGACCGAACGCTTGCGGGTGACACACCAGCTTTCCATGCGCATTCTTCCTGCCGAAGTGATGCCTGGCATTGTGCATCGTCTTGATCTCCATGCGCGCCAACTACAATTGTCAGAGATGTTGCCTGGCGCAGCGCGCCGCTTTCAGATTGCCCGTCAAGTCGCCAGCCTTGAGCTGCGGGACGCGATTTCACAGCAGGTCGAAGGGGCGGGACTGGCAAGCAACGAGGCGCGCGACCTGTTTCGAGCCCATGTAACGGATTATTGCGCGGGTGCGATCCAGATGCCTTACCGCCGATTCCTGCGCGCATGCGAGCAGACTGGATACGATCTGGCGGTGCTGCAACGACGTTTCGCCTCCAGCTTTGATCAGGTGGCCCAGCGGCTGACTACGCTTCAGAGGGTGGGGGAGCGCGGGTTGCCGTTTTTCAGCGCCCGCTTCGGCCGCACAGGTCGGATGGTGGCCTTCACAGCGGGCGCAAGCGGCGCGATCCATCCCATCGAAGGTGCACGCTGGCCCGCATGGGCGCCCTATGCCGCGTTTGAGAGCCGGGGCACGATGCTCACTCAAGCGGTCACTTTTGGCGAGGGAGAGGCCGCTCCGCGCCATTGGTTCACAATTGCGCGTACGGTAGAGGTTGACGGCGTGGCCTGCTCAGCTCGTAAAGCGATCGTTCTGGGAATTGAGGCCCGGTTTGCAGCGCAGCTGGCGCAGGCACGCGGCGTATCGCTTGATCCGGCGGATGCCATGCCACTTGGCACGCCGTGCCCGCGTTGTGGCCGCAATGACTGCCTTACCCCTGCGAGTGTGCGGTTGGCGAGCAGCAAGGCTGTGTAAAACGATGAAACGACAGAAGCGCGGTTGAAAAAAGTTTAACCACTGGCAGGCCCTGCATACGCGGGCTTCGAAGGGCCCTGTAAAGTTTACCGACACTTAAACAGTCAAGCGTAAACGGAGACTCGCTAATCAATGAAGCGAGCCTTGCGCAAATCCGATGATCCGCCTTTTTAAGCACTATATCCCGCACGCCGTGCTCTTGCTCGGCTTGCTCGATTTCGCGCTGCTGGTGGTGGCAAGCGAGCTTGCATGGCAACTGCGCGCTGCACAGATTGCGATGGACCCCGGACCGGTTGACAGACGCTGGATGCAGCTGTTCGGGTCGGCGGCGGTGGTCTGGCTGGCGATGATTTCGGTCGGCGTTTACGGGCCACTCTCTTTGCGTTCGCTGCGGTTTGCCGGTGCCCGCCTGCTGGTGGCGATCAGTCTGGGGATTATAGCTCTCGCCTTTATCGATTTTGTCTTGCCTGGTCAGACGTTTTGGCGATCTACCTTGCTGTACGCGATGGGTTTTGCCATCCTCGTGCTCGTTGCCGACCGTCTTTTGCTCAATTCCTTCATCGGTTCATCCGCCTTTCGCCGCCGCGTAATGGTGCTTGGCGCTGGGGACCGCGCACAGCGTCTGCGCAAGTTGGGCGACCGCCCCGAAAGCGGCTTTGCAATTGTATCCTACATCGCGATGAGCGAGCCCGAGCGGATCGTTGAGGAGGCCATCGCGCGCGAGGCGATCCATGATCTGGGGCGCTTTGTCGAAAACCTGGGCGTGACAGAAGTGGTGCTTGCCTTGCAGGAGCGGCGCAATGCTCTGCCGCTCAAGGATTTGTTGAGGATCAAGACCAAGGGTGTGCACGTCAACGATTTCTCCAGCTTTCTGGAGCGTGAAACGGGCCGGGTGGACCTCGACACAGTCAATCCCAGCTGGCTGATCTTTTCCGATGGCTTCTCAAGCGGGCGCGTCGTCTCCAGCGCGATCAAGCGATTGTTCGATATCACGGCCAGCATCATCCTTCTGGCCCTCACCTTTCCGATCATTCTTGCCTTTGCCCTGATCGTGAAATTTGACAGCAAAGGTCCGGCCTTCTTCCGTCAGGAACGCGTGGGCCTTTATGGTCAGCCATTCCACCTCATCAAACTGCGCTCGATGCGGACCGATGCGGAAAAAGACGGCGCGAAATGGGCGGCGGAAAACGACCCGCGCATAACCCGCATTGGCCGCTTTATCCGCAAGGTTCGCATCGATGAACTGCCGCAGACCTGGAGTGTTCTCATGGGGCAGATGAGCTTTGTCGGCCCGCGGCCCGAAGTGCCCAAATTTGTCGATGATCTTCAGGAAGAGATCCCGTTTTACGGGGAGCGCCACATGGTCAAACCCGGAATCACGGGCTGGGCTCAGATCAATTACCCTTACGGGGCCTCGACAGAGGACAGCCGCAAAAAGCTCGAATACGATCTGTATTATGCAAAGAATTACACGCCGTTTCTTGATCTGGTGATCCTGCTTCAAACGGTGCGTGTAATCTTGTGGCCGGAAGGAGCGCGCTGATGGATACAGCATCGCTTTTCAGCCCGGACTTTGCGCCATTTGCCAGCTTTGTATCGCACTTTATCGGCGCGGTACTCAGCCTTGGTGCAGGTCTTTGGATTGCGAAATTCGGTGACCGCGACAGGCCCGATCGCAGCGCCTCGCTGATCGCTTGTGCAATGACAGCGATTTGGTGTGCGATCGTGGCTTTGCAGGGATCTGATGATCCCGGAACCGTGCTCGCTGCCACCTTGCGCAACCTGTCCTATATCTTTCTGATTCTGCGTCTTTTTGGGGCCGATGGCCGCGATGAGAGCCTGCGTCCGATCCGCCCTGTCTTGATCACGCTGGCTTTGGTTGAGGGCTTTCAGCTTATCCTGCTGGTGATTGAAGCGCGCGTTGGCCTGATGCCTGAACTTGCGGCGCTGACGTTCGAAGTGTCCGTCGTGCTCAACATGCTGGTAGCTGTCGGTGCGCTGATGCTGCTCCACAACCTGTACGCCGGCGCCGCCGCATCCTCGCGCGAGATTTTGCGCTGGAGCACATTAGGCCTGGCTACGGTGTTTGCATTTGATCTGAACTTGTTCACCATCGCCTATCTTGGTGGTCAAAAGCCTGCGTTGCTGATGGCGCTGCGCGGTCTGATTTGCGGTGCGACAGCCGCCGTTTTCGCCATGGGTGCGAACGCTACAAGCGCAGGTTTACAATTCCGACCGTCACGCGCAGTCACATTCCAGACATTGTCCCTGCTGGTTATTGGCAGTTATCTCCTCTTGATGGTGCTGGTCACGCGCTCGCTTGCGTTGATCGGCGGCGACATTGCCCGCGCCAGCCAGATTGTCTTCCTCGTCTTCGCTATTGTCGCAGCTATTATCTGGCTGCCGTCACAACGGATGCGGGCTTGGCTGCGGGTGACAGCGACAAAGCATCTGTTTCAGCACCGCTATGACTACCGCGAGGAGTGGCTGCGCTTTACCCGCACAGTTGGACGCGGATCCAGCGCCAGCGCCAGCTTTCACGAACGTGCGGTAAAAGCGGTGGGTGATATCACTGACAGTCCTGCCGGATTGCTTTTGATCCCGAATGAAGAGGCGCAACTGGAACTGACAGCGCGCTGGAACTGGCCGATGGTTGAAGTGCCCGCTGTGGCAGGCGAATATGCGCTTTCCGCATTGCTGGAACGGCATAACCATATTCTCGATCTGGACGAGGTTCGCAGCGGCGTTGATCACCACGGCGAGTTGGAGCAGGTGCCGAGTTGGCTGGTAGAGGCTGAGGATGTCTGGGCGCTCGTCCCGCTCATCCACTTTGACAGGTTGGTTGGCTGCATTGTGCTGGCCCGCCCGCGCATCATGCGCAGGCTGGACTGGGAGGACTTTGATCTGCTGCGCGTCGTCGGGCAGCAATTGGCGAGCTATCTCGCTGAACAGGCCGGCCAGCAGGCTCTGATGGACGCAAGCCGGTTTGACGAATTCAATCGCCGGATGGCGTTCGTCATGCATGATATCAAGAACCTCGCTAGCCAACTCTCGCTGCTGGCGAAGAACGCGCAGAAACACGCTGATAATCCCGATTTCCGTGCGGATATGCTGGTAACTCTGCGCAATTCTTCTGAAAAGCTCAACGCGCTGCTTGCAAGGCTGGGGCGTTATGGCGCCGGGCATGTTCAGTCCATCAGTTCAGTCGATCTCGTACATATTGCCAAGCGTCTCGAGGATCGTTTCGCCGGGATCCATCCCGTGCTCGTTGCCCCTTGCGACAAGGCCGCCGTTCTGGCTGATGCAGAAGGGTTGGAGCAGGCGTTAATCCATCTCGTCCAGAATGCAGTTGATGCGAGCGCCCCCGATGCGCCGATCCATGTGAGTGTCAGCGGTGATGCGTTGAAAGGGCAGTTGGACATTATTGATGCAGGGCAGGGCATGTCGCCCGAATTTGTACGCACTGGCCTGTTCAAACCGTTTGTCTCCTCAAAACAGGGAGGGTTCGGGATCGGCGCATTCGAAGCGCGCGAAATGATCAAGTCGATGGGCGGGCGGCTTCAGGTCGAATCCCGCGAAGGCGTTGGCACCCGTTTCACAGTGCTTCTGCCTGCACCGGAAACCGCAAAGCTGTTCTCGAGTGACCAGCGCGATCTAAAAGACGGGGGCGACCTGCCCGAAAAAACACAAGAGGTGGCCTGATGGCTGATAAAAAACCCACATTGCTCGTCGTCGAGGATGACGAGGGCCTGCAGGCGCAGCTCAAATGGGCCTATGACGATTTTGAGGTGGTGATTGCGGGCGACCGTGACAGTGCGATTGCCGCGTTGCGCAGCGAGGCGCCCGCCGTGGTAACGCTTGATCTGGGGCTGCCGCCGGATCCTGATGGCACGACCGAGGGTTTCGCCATCCTTGATGCGATCATGGAGTTGAAACCGGACACAAAGGTCATCGTTGCAAGCGGCCATGGTGCGCGCGAAAGCGCTTTGCAGGCGATTGAGCGTGGCGCGTATGACTTTTACCAGAAGCCGCTGGATATCGATGCACTGGGCTTGATAGTTCGCCGTGCTTTCAACCTGCATCAGATCGAGCAGGAAAACCGTCGTCTTATTGCCAATGCGAGCGAGGACAAGACGGTGCTGGGCCGCCTGATCACGGGTGCACCGGAAATGGTGAAGGTCGCGCGCACGATCGAGCGCGTAGCCTCGACCAGCGTTTCCGTGATGCTCCTGGGCGCCAGCGGGACGGGCAAGGAATTGCTCGCACAGGGTTTGCATGACGCGAGCAACCGATCTGATGGGCCGTTTGTTGCGATCAACTGCGCGGCGATCCCTGAAAACCTGCTCGAAAGCGAGTTGTTCGGGCATGAAAAGGGCGCGTTCACCGGCGCGGTAAAGACCACCGAGGGCAAGATCGAGAGCGCCAATGGCGGTACGCTGTTTCTTGACGAGGTTGGCGATATTCCGCTGCCCCTGCAGGTCAAACTGCTGCGTTTCCTCCAGGAGCGCACAATCGAACGCATCGGTGGACGCAAAACGATCGCGGTCGACACGCGCATCGTGTGCGCAACCCACCAGAACCTTGAACACATGATCGGAGAGGGAACTTTCCGCGAGGATCTGTTCTATCGCCTTGCGGAAATTGTCGTGCGCATCCCCGGCCTTGCCGAACGGCATGGCGACGGCGTTTTGCTCGCCAAGGCTTTCCTGAAGCGGTTTGCCAAGGAGATGAATCCGGCTGTCACAGGATTTGCGCCAGACGCCTTGAGCGCGATTGATGGCCATCAATGGCCGGGCAATGTGCGCGAGTTGGAAAATCGGGTGAAACGCGCGGTGATTATGGCCGATGGCAAGTTGGTTCATGCAGGTGACCTCGATTTTGACTCGGCTGAGGAAGAAGCCAGCGATGTTCTCAACCTGAAAGCTGCCCGCGAACAGTCGGACCGCAAGGTAATCCGCCATGCGCTCGCCCGCAGCGAAGGCAATATTTCCAGCACGGCCAAGCTGCTCGGGATCAGCCGCCCGACGCTATATGACCTGCTCAAGCAGTATGACCTCCATGCGTGAGGAAAGGGTCATCAAGGGGCTGTCGCTCTGCGTGAGCGCTGTTGCTCTCGCAGGGTGTTCGATGTCAGCGGATGCGCCCGTGTCGTCAGAAAATGCGGTTCTGAGCGGCAGCGAGCCTTTCATGGCGTTGATCAGGGAGGCGGGAGAAGCGGCGGAGGATGGTGACTTGGTCTATGCAGGACGCCTGCTGGATGAAGCCAAGCTGATTGAGCCTGAAAACCCCGGCCTCTGGGTCGAGATTGCGCGCCTGCGGTTCCGCGGCGGGGAACACGTACAGGCTCTGGATGCTGCCAAATACGCGCTGGAGCTTGGCCCTGAATTTGCACCTGCATTGCTGCTTCGCGCTCAACTGGTTCGCGATGCGCATGGCTTTTCCGATGCGTTGGTCTGGTTCGAGGCAGCGCTAGAGGCCAATCCTGACAACCCCCTTGCCCTGCGTGAATATGCGGCGACGCTGGGTGATGCGGGTTACAATGCGGAAATGCTGGGTGTGGTCCGTGCGCTGGCAGAAATCGCGCCCAAAGACCCCAATGTGCTGTACCTTCAGGCCGTTCTGGCAGCGCGCGCTGGCAATCCGGTGCTCGCGAAAAGCTTGCTGGAGCGCAGTGGCCTGTCCGAAGAGGGCGTGCCAGCGGCCATGATGCTGGATGCGCTGGTCAGCCTGCAAGAGAAGAACCACGACAGCGCGGCGGAAACTTTGCAGGGGCTTGCGCAGAAGCAACCGGGCAACGGGCGCATTGCGGAATTGCTGGCCAGAGCATTGTGGCTGGGCGGTCGTGACGAGGAATTGATCGAGCGCTTCGTATCGCGGGCGCGGCAGGAAGATGCCTCGCCATATCTGGTTATGCTGGTGGGACGCGCGCTGGAACGCAGCGGTGATCGCGCGGGTGCGGTGCCTTTTCTAGAGCGCGCCTATGTCGGCCGGGTGGCGGGCTGGGTCGCATTGCCCGACCTGTCCAATCTGCCCGAACCCACGCGCCGGATGCGCACTTTGGTAAAGGCGAACCAGACCAAGGCCGCCAGCCGTTATGTTCGCCAGCTGCGCAAAAAGTTTTCAGGGTCGAGCGATATTGCAGCTCTGTCTGGCGACGCGGCGATGGCGCGGCGTGACTATCAAGGCGCGTTGGAACTGTACCGTGAAGCGGCGATGGTGCGGCGTGCGTGGCCGCTAACGCGCAAGGCCGCAGCTGCTTATCGCGACTTTGGCGATCCGGTGGCGTCTGATGTGCTGATTGCGCGGCATCTGGTTGGCGAACCCCGCAACACAGAAGCCTTGCTGTTGAATGCAGAACGGGCTGCGCGCAATGAAGACTGGCTGCGCGTTGCGGTGTTGCTCGACAATGCGATTGATCTTGGTGCGGGCAATGACCCGCGCCTGCTCAAACTCAGGGGCATTGCGGCAAGAGCGTTAGGCAATGAGGACGAAGCCCGCCGGTTTGAACGTATGACATGGGATCTGCATCCCGGTATCCTGCCAACAGGTTAGTCATCCTCTCGACATTGCAATCAAGCACGGGCAGGGCAGCGCGCCATGCTTGCCCGCCTGAAACCTCTTGCCGACCCAATGATCGCTGTCCTGCTGACGGCGACCACGTTGGCCCTGATCGCCCCTGCCATGGGCGAGACCCGCGCGTCGGCCCAACTGCTGTCGAATGGCGCGATCTTCGCGTTGTTTCTGGTCAATGGAATGCGTATCGCGCATAGCGAGATTGCGCGCGGACTGACCAACTGGCGCTTTTTCGGTCCGCTGTTCATCTGGGTGTTCGGTGTGATGGCTATCGCAGGCTGGGGGGTTGGTGCGATTGCCGCCACGATGCTGCCCCCGCTGGTTGCGCTCGGCTTTGTCTATCTTGGCGTTCTGCCATCGACCATCCAGTCGGCCACATCCTACACCACGCTTGCCAATGGCAATGTCGCTTTGTCAGTTGTCGGGGCGGCTCTGATCAACATCGCGGGCGTGTTCTTATCCGCGCCCCTTTTTGCCCTGCTGGGAGGGGAGAGCGGGGCGAATATCGGGTCTGACATGATCGTCAGGATCGGGCTTATTTTGGTGCTGCCGTTCCTGATCGGACAGGCGTTGCAGGGCTGGACGCGGGATTGGATCACACAACGGAAAAGCCGGATTGTGTGGCTGGACAGGATTGTGATCGGGATCGCGGTCTATGTCGCCTTTTCCGGAGCTGTTGAGGAAGGCCTTGCGACCATGTTCACGCTGGCGGACTGGGCGACGCTTCTGGGGCTGGTGATCGCGTTGCTGGTCGCTGCGACTGGCGGTGCGTGGCTGACAAGCGGGCTGATCGGCTATGCCAGGGGCGACCGGATCGCGTTCCTGTTTGCTGCCGCACAAAAAAGCGTGGCCATCGGTGCGCCTCTTGCCGCAATCCTGTTTCCACCCGAAGTGGCAGGCTTCGTTATCGCGCCGCTGCTGCTGTATCACTTGCTCCAGCTGGTGTGGGCCGCGCCGCTGGCTACTATGTTGGCGGGCTCTGAACTGGCTTCTCAGCGCCAGTAGCTTTGCGCTGGCTGCGATTGTGGCGGACGGACCACCACAGCGACAGACCAATGAGAACCGCACCGATCAGCCCGGTGATTGTTTCGGGGATATGATAACGGGCGGAAAGCAGCATGATGACACCCAGCACGATGATCGCCCAGAATGCGCCGTGTTCAAGGAAACGGAATTGCGACAGCGTGCCAGAGCGGACGAGATGGATTGTCATTGAACGCACAAACATCGCGCCAACTGACAGACCCAGCGCAATTACGATCATGTTGTTTGAGAGCGCGAACGCTCCGACTACGCCATCGAAACTGAAACTGGCATCCAAGACTTCCAGATACAGGAACCCGCCAAGGCCTGATCGCACCATTTCGCCGGCGGCTTTCTTGCGCGTCTCACGCTGTTCGATAACCTCTCCAAGTGCATGGACCGCGATATAGCTCAGCAAACCAAGCAATCCCGCAGATAGGAATGTCAGTGCGTCGGCGGGAGGCAACAGGGTGGACACGCCATAAACCAGCGTCAGGACCAAAGCTATTTCCAGCGCCGGAATGCTTGAGAAACGCGCGGCGGCGGTCTCCACAGAGGAAATCCAGTGAATGTCTTTCTCTTCATCAAAGAAGAAAGTGAGGCCCACCATGAACAGGAACGCTCCGCCAAACCCGGCGATGCCGACATGCGCGGCAGAGACGATCCGCTCATATTCCTGAGGGTTGCCCAGAGACAGCTCAATCGCGGCCCAGGGTCCGATCCCTGCGGCAATTGAGACAATGGCGATAGGGAAGACGATCCGCATGCCGAACACAGCCACCAGAATGCCGATGGTCAGAAAGCGTTGCTGCCATACGGGGTCCATTTCCCGCAACACGGTGGCATTGACGACGGCATTGTCAAAGCTCAGCGAGACTTCGAGGATTGACAGGACAAACACGATCCACAGGACGGACAACATCCCGCCTACAGTCCCGCTGCTCGCCCAGCCGTACCATGCCGCTATCCCAAGGCACACGGCCGTGAACAGCAGCGAAAAGCTGTAATAACGCCAAAGAGTTTGCATCAGATCACACCTTGGGTTGGTAGGTTTGGTCTTCACCGGGGAAGGATCGATTGCGGACTTCTGTCGAATAGGTTGCGACTGTTTTTTCGATCACGCTCGCGATATCTTCGTATTTTTTGACGAAGCGGGGGACGCGTTCGAACATGCCCAGCATGTCTTCGGTCACCAGAACCTGTCCGTCGCACTGTGCCGATGCTCCGATGCCGATCGTGGGGCACCCGACGGCTTCCGTGACGGCAATCGCGATAGGTTCAACGACGCCTTCGATCACAATGGCAAAGGCACCGGCCTGATCGAGTGCAATCGAATCGCTCACAATCTTGTCAGCCTCTGCATCAGAGCGCCCGCGCGCAGCATACCCTCCCAGAACATTCACCGCCTGCGGGGTAAGCCCGACATGGCCCATCACAGGAATGCCGCGGGAATTGAGAAATTCGATGGTAGGCGCCATCGCCTCGCCGCCTTCCAGTTTGACGGCGGCGGCTCCGGTTTCCTTCAAGAGGTAGGCCGCGCTTTCAAAGGCTTGCTCTGGTGAGCTTTCATAAGAGCCAAAGGGCATGTCGACGACGACGACCGAGTGATATGATCCGCGCACAACGGCCGCGCCGTGATTGGCCATCATCTCCAGCGTGACCGGGATAGTGGAGGGCAGGCCATAGATGACCTGACCCAGTGAATCCCCCACCAGCAGCAGATCGCAATGGCTATCCAGCAGTTGTGCCTGACGCGCGGTGTAGGCTGTGAGCATCACAAGCGGCTCTTGCGTCACGCCGTCTGCTTTACGCGCTCTGATGCGCGGGACAGTCAGGCGGCGCAGCGGCTTTGGCGTGGGATTGGCACGGCTGGTGCTGGTGTCGAGCTGAAAGGTAGTGGACATGGCGCGTGCATTAGCGCCGTGCAGGAGCAAAGGCAAAGCACATGAAAGACGCCTGCCCCCTTGGCGTAGGCCAAAAATCATTGCACAACGCATCACATAGATAAAAAGCACGCGCGGGAGCGCGCAGCAAAAGGGCACTTCACACACATGGTAGCATCCGCTTCCGGCCACGAAAACTGGTCTTCGCGCAAGGCGTTCATTCTGGCAGCGGTTGGGTCTGCTGTTGGATTGGGTAATCTGGTTCGCTTTCCTGCGGAGGCAGGAACCAATGGCGGCGGCGCATTTGTGCTGTTTTACATATTTTGCGTGGTGCTGATCGGTCTTCCGGTGCTGCTATCGGAGGTGTTGATCGGTCGGCACGGGCAGGCTGCAGCGCCAGCAAGCTATCGTAAACTTGCCGTGGAATCCGGTGGCTCGAAGGCGTGGGGTGTAGTCGCCTCTCTGGGAGTTTTCTCGGCGTTTCTCATCCTCAGTTTCTACTGCGTGCTGGGGGGCTGGGTGCTCTACTATATCGGCTTGTTTGTTGGCGACCTGTTCGCCTCGGGACCAACCAGCGGCGCATTTGCCGGTCAGAGTTTCGAGACGATCGACAGCTATTTTGGCACTATGACGTCCAATGGCGTCGCAACCAGTCTGCTGGATATCGCGTTTCTTGGGGTGACAGTCTTTTTCGTCGCGCGCGGCGTAACGGGCGGGATTGAGAAGGTAGCGGTATACCTGATGCCGTCTTTCTTTGTTCTGCTTGTTGGCATCACCATTTACGGGATGTTCGGCGGTGCGCTGGGGCAGACGGTCGATTACCTTTTCACTTTCGACTTCAAGAAATTGACAGGCGAGGTCATGCTGGCCGCTGTCGGACAGGCATTTTTCTCGCTTTCGCTGGGAGTCGCAGGAATGGTGACATACGGTGCCTATGTCGGGCGCGACGTCAATCTGGCGAGCACCAGCGGGATTATCGCCGGAGCGGATACGGCAGTCGCGCTGATTGCAGGGCTTTGCATTTTTCCGATTGTGTTTGTCGCGGGGCTCGAGCCCAATGGAGGTCTGGGCCTGATGTTCCAGACCCTGCCACACGCGTTTTCGGATATTCCTTTTGGCACACTCATCGGGCTCGCCTTTTTCATCATGGTGGGCTTTGCTGCGCTGACAAGTTCGGTAAGCCTGATGGAAGCTCCGACTTCGTGGGCGATGGAACGGCTCGGCCTTTCGCGTGGTCAGGCGGCTTTATCCGTCACAGCTGCGGCGGCCGTGTTTGGCGTTTTGTCAGCGCTTTCAACTGGTGCGCTGTCATCTCTGCATCCGCTTGGCTTCATTCCGATGTTTGCAGGTTTGGGTTTCCTCGATGTACTCGATACTTTGACGGGCAAGCTTACCATGCCGATCGGCGCGCTGTTGACAGCAGTGTTTATCGGTTGGATCGCCTCGCGGCGTTTGCTCGATGACGAGAACGGCCTTACCGGCGCCTTGCATCACTTCTGGCTGTTTCTCGTGCGCTGGTTCTGTCCGCTGGTTTTGTCGCTGATCCTGTTCAGTGGAATTTTCCCCGAGACGACTTCAGGGATTTTTGATTTGATCAGTGGGAATACGCAGGCAGGAACTCCAGCCGGGTGATGCTGACGGGAGCGTGATTGCAGCATTGCAATTGCTTGCCCATTATGGAACATAGTGGGAACAAATTAGGCTCCTTCGAGTCTTCTGAGTTGTTCTTATGTCCCGTTCTGTATTGTCTCAAAGCGCTTTGGCGCTTCAGGATTTGCCTGTCGCATCTCGTCCAAAGGGGAGGGGTAAGGCTGCGCATCTGCCCGAAGCTGTTTTATCTGAGTCTGTTTTAGACGCGAAGGATATCGCTGACCTTTCCAAGGCGCGTGAAAACCGCTGGCGGCCCGGTCTTGCCGATCAGCCATTGCACAGCGAGATTTTTGCAGGAACGCAGGACGCAAGCGGCGCGGGGCTGGCGCTGGCTCTGGCGCGCGATGCCCTGAAATGGGGCACGCAATCAGGGACGCAGGAACCTGAGCAAAACCCGCTTACCGAAACGCAGGACAGGCGCCATGTGCTTTGGGTGCAGGATACCCGCGCGATCCAGCAGTCCGGTCGTCCCTATATGCATGGGCTGCCTGATGACCTGCGCGAGCGGTTGATCCATGTAGAGGCGAAAACTCCCGAAGATGCCCTGTTTGCGCTGGAGGAGGGGCTGCGCTGCCGTGATCTTGCTTGTGTGATCGGGGAGATTGCCGGCAATCCGCGCGGGCTCGATTTCACCGCTTCGCGCCGCCTCAGCCTTGCTGCGGAGAAGCATGGAATTGCGCTTTGGCTGGTGCGCCTGGAGGCTGAGCCGGATTTGTCTTCGGCGCGGATGCGCTGGCGTGTGGAGGCCGCGCCATCGCTTGAGCCGTGCTGGAACACGCAGGCGCCCGGCCTGCCAAGCTGGAAAGCCGAACTGTTCCGGGCGCGCTCCCACGCACCCGGACAATGGATACTGAGTGATGACCAACAGGCGCTGCACGCCCGCAAGCCGGGCACCCAAAGACACTTTGAAAACACACACGTCGCCCAACTCCCCGGACCTGTGTTCCCCCAATCTGCACTCCCAGGTCCAGCGCTCGCCTATAAGCGGCGCATCGGAGACGTCCTGCGCTACGCAGCCCCTTGCGCAGCCCGCTACCAAGGCCCGTCGCATACTCGCCATCTGGTGCGCCAGACTGTCGGTCGATCGCTGGCGGCTTACGCAAGGGCTTGAACAGGGCGAGGGTGCTGATGGGGAACCTGTCGCGCTGATCACGGAAACGGCGCATGGCCCCCGCATTGATTCAGTCAATAACGCAGCCCGCAGATCGGGGGCGCAGCCTGGCACGATGCTGGCTGATGCGCGTGCGGTCTGCCCGCATATCAATACTGTCGTGTCAGACTCGGCGGGCGATCTCGATTTTCTGGAAAAGCTGGCTGTATGGGCGCAGCGTTGGGGACCGTGGAGTGCGGTGGATGCGCCTGACGGCCTGCTGGTCGATATCACTGCGGCTGCGCATCTGTTCGGCGGAGAAGCGGGTTTGCTGAACGATGTCGAGGCCGCTTTTGCGCGCCGCAACATCGCTGTGCGCACCGCCATCGCGCCCACTGCCGGGGCGGCATGGGCGCTTGCGCATTATGGGCCTGCGCGCAGCATCGTTGCTGTTACGCCTACGCTCCAGATTGCCGATGCTGTAATGCGAGCGCTGATCGATCTGCCGGTTGCAGCCCTGCGTCTGGATGCCGACGTGCTGACCGTTCTGCGCCGTCTCGGGCTTAAGCGTCTGGGCGATCTGGCCGGGATCACTCACGGCGATGCAGAAGACGACAAAAGCGAAGGCGACAGCAGCGAACGGGCGAGGGCTTTCGGGCGCGATGCGCTCCAACGCCGGTTCCGCAACCGCAAATCACCCACCGCCAGTCCTCTGATCCGGCTTGATCAGCTTTTGGGGCACGTGCCTGAGCCCCTGCTGCCGGTCATTCCTCAATCCATGCCGCTGGTGCAGCGTCGGCTCATGGAACCGATCCGTCATCGCACCTTGCTCGATACGGTGTTGTGCGATCTTGCCGCCGATATGATGCGGGAGCTTGAAGCCAAAAGAGAGGGCGCGCGGCGGCTTGAACTAGGGCTTTGGCGAGTCGACGCGCAGGTGGTGGTGCGCCGTCTCGAACTTGCGGCCGCGACCCGCGAGGCGGAACATATCACCCGGTTGTTTGCCGCCAAGCTGGATGATGTGGATGCGGGCTTTGGGATCGAGACTGTGCGATTGCGGGCGAGCTGGACAGAGCCGCTTGGTGTTTCTCAGAGTGATATTGAGCAAGCCGCTGAGAAACAGGGGACATCGCTGAGCGCTTGCATTGACAGGTTGAGCGTCAGGCTCGGCCCTCAGGCTGTGCGCCGCCCAGTCCCGCAGGCGAGCCACCTGCCTGAACGCGCACAGCGTTGGCAGGGCCCTTTTGAATCTGCACCAACTTCGCAAATAGTGTCCAAAGCACCACACAGACCCCTGAAAATACTGGACAGGCCGGAAAAAATCTCTGTGCTTTACGCCTCTCCCGACGGTGTTCCGCAGCGTTTTCGCTGGCGCGGTGAAGTGCGCGAAGTGGCCCGGGTGGAGGGGCCTGAACGCATTGCGCCGGAATGGTGGCGAGAGAAATCTACCGTGCGATTACGCGACTATTACCGGATCGAGGATGCGGGTGGGCAGCGGTTCTGGATTTATCGTCATGGTCTGGCAGGCGATGGGCGTGGCGGCCTGCCTGATTGGTATTTACAGGGCCTTTATGCCTGAATATTCAAGTACTCAGGTGGGCATGCGTCATCCAAGGTTAAGGACGGTTTACTCGCCCGCTTAATGTTTCTTTACGGTTTTGTGCCAGACAAAATCTATGAACATGCACTCAATCTCGCGTTCGTCCAAGCGCCGCCCGCTTAGCCTTATGGTGAAAAGCCGGGTGCAGTCGCGTGTTGTCTTTGTTGACATGATCGACATCTCCGAAGGCGGCTGCAAAATTCGCGGCTCGGCAGGCTTCGCCCAGGTTGGTGATCGTGTGACGATGAAAGTGAACGGCGTGAACGCGCCGCTTGGCACGATCGCATGGATTGAAGGAAAAGTGGCCGGTGTTGCCTTTGAGGGTGAAATGCATCCCGCCGTGCTTGACCATATGTGCACAACCAGTGGCGTGAACATCACCCCGGACAAACGCCGCAAGACCAGCACGATTTAACCATGGCCGGTTTGCCAAAGGTTTCGAGCCGTCACCTGTAAATATTGGTGCAAGCTTTGCATTGGACGAAATGCCTGTTGGAACATATAAAGAACGAAAGTTCATTCCAACGGCTTCGATATGACCACACAGACGTTACAGCAAAGACTCGAAATCCTCGCCGATGCAGCGAAATATGATGCTTCCTGCGCGTCTTCGGGAACGGCGAAGAAAAATTCCCTGAACGGCAAGGGCTTAGGATCGACCGAGGGGATGGGCATTTGCCATGCCTATGCGCCCGATGGCCGGTGCATCTCGCTGCTCAAGATATTGCTGACCAATCACTGCATTTTCGATTGCCACTACTGCATCAATCGCAAAAGCTCGAATGTCCGGCGCGCGCGCTTCACGCCTCAGGAAGTCGCGGACCTGACACTTAATTTCTATCGCCGCAATTATATTGAGGGGCTGTTCCTGTCCTCAGGCATCATCAAAAGCTCAAATCATACAATGGAGCAACTGGTCGAGGTCGCCCGCATCCTGCGCGAGGACTATGATTTTCGCGGCTACATCCATCTCAAGACCATTCCTGAGGCTGATCCGGAGCTGATTCATCAGGCCGGGCTGTATGCTGATCGTGTCTCCATCAATGTCGAACTGCCCACCAAAACCGGTCTGACCAGGCTCGCGCCTGATAAGGATGAGGACCAGATCGAAGGCGCAATGGGCAAGACCAAGGCCCGCATCATCGAGGCCAAGGATGAGCGAAAGCGCTTCAAACATGCGCCGCGTTTTGCACCTGCGGGCCAGTCAACGCAGATGATCGTGGGCGCAGATGAGGCGAATGACGCCGATATCGTCACCAAGGCAAGCAAGCTTTACGGCAGCTTTGGTCTGCGGCGCGTCTATTACAGCGCCTTTTCACCGATCCCCGATGCAAGCGCGGTTTTGCCTTTGAAACGTCCGCCTTTGATGCGCGAGCACCGGCTGTATCAGTCTGACTGGTTGATGCGTTTTTACGGATATGCGCCGGGCGAAGTGGCGCAGGCGACGGGCAAAGACGGCAATCTACCGCTCGATATTGATCCCAAGCTGGCTTGGGCGTTGAAGTTTCGTGCGCATTTTCCAGTCGATGTGAACCGCGCATCGAAAGAGCAATTGTTGCGCGTGCCGGGGCTGGGCACAATGGCGGTGCAGCGCATTCTTACCGCGCGGCGGCACCGGACCTTACGGTTGGACGATGTGGCCAAGCTTACCCAATCGATTGTCAAGGTCCGACCGTTTCTGATTGCGCTTGACTGGCGGCCGACAACGCTGACGGACCGGGCGGACCTGCGCGCAATGCTGGCGCCAAAATCTGAGCAGCTGGAGCTGTTTTGATGATGGCTTCGAAACCTGCGGCGCAGAACGCTTCTCTGGATGCGCATTATGTCGTCTATATGCCCCAGCCCGATGATTTTGCCTTCTGGCGCGATCAGGCGCGCAGCCTCATCCAATGCAATGTTCCACCGGATCGTGTTTCCTGGGTGGAGCCGGGCGGGACGGGTGATCTGTTCGCGCAGGAAGGCCCTTTAAAGGGTGGTGACCGGCACTTGCCTGTCCCGGCCAAAGACGCGGCCCCTGCGCGCGCGTCAAAGCGTTTTATGAGCCTTGCGCGGAACGCTGCGCTTCATTCTGATCCCGAGCGCTTCAGCCTTTTGTACCGGATGCTGTGGCGCTTGCAGTCAAAGCCGCGCTGTATGGAGGACAAGGCTGATCCTGACGTTTGCCGGATTGAAGAACTCGACAAATCGGTGCGCCGCGACAGCCACAAGATGCACGCTTTCGTGCGCTTTCGCGAAGTCACAGATGACAGCGGGCCAGAAACTCAGGACGCGCATTATGTCGCCTGGTTTGAGCCCGACCATCATATCGTGCGCGCCAATGCCGGTTTTTTCATGCGCCGCTTTGCCAATATGAACTGGTCGATCCTGACCCCGCGCGGCTGCCTGCACTGGGATGGCACCACGATGCGCGAAAGCGGCCCTGCACAGCGCTCCGATGCGCCGCAGGGCGACCCGGTCGAAGAACTGTGGAAGTCGTATTATTCCTCAATCTTCAACCCGGCGCGACTGAAAGTTGGTGCGATGCTGGCCGAAATGCCCAAGAAATACTGGAAGAATATGCCGGAGGCGGCGCTGATCCCCGATCTGATCGCAGGTGCGCAGGCGCGTGAGGCGGGGATGTTGGCGGCGGGCCAGATAGCGGGAGGCGCACGCGAGGAGCGAGAGCAGCCACGGTCACTGGAGGCTATTGCCAGCGCGATCAGCATTTGCCGCGATTGCGCCATCGCTAAATGCGGAACTCGCGCGGTAATGGGAGAAGGCGATCAAGGCGCTGCGCTGATGATTGTGGGCGAACAGCCGGGCGATCATGAGGATGAGCAGGGCAGGCCGTTTGTTGGACCTGCTGGCCAATTGCTTGACAAGTACCTGGCTGAGACGGGGATTGACCGCAGCGCCGCCTACGTGACCAACGCAGTCAAGCATTTCAAATTCATTCAGCGCGGCAAGCGGCGCCTCCACCAGTCGCCCGTCGCCAAGGAAATCGACACCTGCCGTTGGTGGCTGGAGGCAGAGCGTGCAGTGGTGCGCCCGCGTATCGTGCTGGCCTTGGGCGCTTCGGCTGCCCGCGCGATCCTCGGCAAGACGGTGAGCATCTCCAAAGCGCGAGGCCAGCCGGTCGCTCTGGAAGAGGGCTCCGAATTGTGGGTCACCGCGCACCCGTCTTACCTGCTGCGGCTCGACGGGGATGCGCGTGAAGAGCAGGCGATGCGCTTTGCGGCAGACCTTGCAGCTGTGCAGGCGCGGCTCAATGAGGTGTAGGGGAAGGTGAAATTCTGCTCACCCTGAGCCTGCCACTGATCCATGCCCGACGCTCCGCTCACCCCTGATAAACGTACGCTCGAAATCGACCCTGACCTTGTCGAGGCGCCACCCCGCGCGCCTTTCGTAGAGCTCGGCCTTGTAAGCTGTTTCAGCTTTTTGCGCGGCGCATCCGATGCGGTCGACTTGGTGATGGCCGCGCATGACCAAGGTTATGACGCGATCGGGATCGCTGATGCGAACTCGTTCGCGGGTGTTGTGCGCCTTCACACAGAGGCAACAAAGCTAAAGCTGCGCCCGCTTATCGGCACACGGATTGAGACAGTCGAGGGTCTTACCTTTCTCGCTTACCCCCAGGACCGCTCTGCCTATGGCCGTCTGTGCCGCCTCATCAGCGCGGGCCGCATGCAGACATTGAGCGGCGATTGGCAGGAAAAGGGCGTGTGCGAGATCGACATCGTCATGCTCGCGGATCACGCAGAAGCCGTTCAGTTGATCCTGCTCCCGCCCGATGATCTGGAGGCAGAGTTTACGATCCGAGTGCCTGACAATGTCGTCCCACTTCATCTCATGGAGACGGCGGGCCGGGCTGATGAAGAGGTTGAACTGACAGCCCCTCTTGAAAGCATCCTCCCACATCTCGTACGCCAGATTCCCACGCTGCACCACCTTGCGGCCAGCTATCTGTATCGCGGCGACGATATCGCCCGGATCGACCGGATCGATGCGCTAGCCCGAGAGAACGGTATCGCGCTGCTCGCCACGAATGATGTCCACTACCACGCAGCCAAGCGACGTCCTTTGCAGGACGTGATGACTGCGATTGCGCATAAGACTACAGTCGCCGAAGCAGGCCATCTGCTCCACGCCAATGCGGAGCGGCATTTGAAATCTCCCCACGAGATGGTGCGCTTGTTCACCCGCTGGCCCCACGCCATCACTGCCGCGCGCGAAGTAGCAGATGCCTGCGATTTCAGTCTCAACGATCTGAAGTATGAATATCCAACTCGCAGTTATCCGGGTGGCATGTCGGCGCAGGAATATCTCGCGCAGCAGGCTTACGAGGGGGCCGCATGGCGGTATCCCGATGGTGCGCCTGAAACGGTCCTGCAAACTATTGAAAAGGAGCTGGTGCTCATCGCCAAGCTTCAGATCGCCCGCTATTTCCTGACCATCAAGGAGATCATTGACTTCGCGCGCAGTCAGGACCCTCCCATCTTGTGCCAAGGGCGGGGCAGCGCGGCAAATTCAGCGGTCTGCTTTTGCCTTGGTATAACGGAAGTCGATCCGACCAAGCATCAGCTGCTGTTTGATCGTTTTATCTCCGAGGCGCGCACCGAACCGCCCGATATCGACGTCGATTTTGAGCATGAGCGGCGCGAGGAGGTGATTCAACATATCTACAGTCAGTACGGTCGCGACAAAGCCGGCCTGTGCTCCACGGTGATCCATTATCGCCCGAGAATGGCGATCCGCGAAGTCGGCAAGGCGATGGGCTTGAGCGAGGATGTCACTGCAGTGCTCGCAAAGACAGTCTGGGGATCATGGGGTGATGGAATTGAGGAAAAGCACGCGGCAGAGACGGGCCTGAACCTCGCCGATCCGCATTTGCGGCGCGTGCTTAAACTGACTGAGCAGATGATCGGAATGCCGCGTCATCTCAGCCAGCATGTCGGCGGTTTCATCCTTACTGACAGTCCCCTGACCGAAATCGTGCCGATCGGAAACGGGGCCATGCCTGATCGCAGTTTTATCGAATGGGACAAGGACGACATCGACGAGCTGGGCATTTTCAAAATCGATGTGCTGGCGCTGGGGATGCTGACCTGCATTCGGAAGGGTCTCGATCTTCTCGCAAAGCATTACAACCACACGCTTACTATGGCGAGCGTACCCGCAGAAAATTCAGCGGTTTACGATATGCTGTGCAAAGGCGATTCTCTCGGCGTGTTCCAGGTCGAGAGCCGAGCTCAAATGAATATGCTGCCGCGCCTGCGGCCACGCGAGTTTTACGATCTTGTGGTGCAGGTCGCGATTGTCCGCCCCGGTCCAATACAGGGGGACATGGTCCATCCCTATCTCAAGCAACGCCGCCGCAAGCGCGAGATGGGAGAGAACTTTGAATTCGATATGCCCAGCCCCGCGCCGGAAGAAGGGCCACCGGATGAACTGTTATCGATTCTAAAGCGCACCTATGGCGTGCCTATTTTTCAGGAACAGGCGATGAAGATAGCCTTGGATGCCGCTAAATTTACACCGAAAGAGGCAAATCGTCTGCGCAAGGCAATGGCGACCTTTCGTTCGCGCGGGATGGTTAATGCATTGCAAGACCTGATGGTGGGCCGGATGGTCGAGCGTGGCTATGATCCTGACTTTTCGCAGCGCTGTTTTGACCAGATCAAGGGCTTTGGCGAATATGGCTTTCCTGAAAGTCACGCGGCCTCTTTTGCGCATCTGGTTTATGTGTCGAGCTGGCTCAAATGCCATTTCCCTGCCGCTTTCGCAGCCGGTTTACTCAATTCGCAGCCAATGGGATTTTATGCACCTGCACAGATTGTGCGCGATGCGCGCGAGCATGGGGTGGAGGTGCTGCCCGCGGATGTGAATGGATCAGACTGGAATTGCACTTTGGAGGGGACTGGTGAGGCTAAGGGGACGCAGCCAAGTCACCACGATCGCCACATGGCCCTGCGCCTTGGGCTGCGGCAAGTCGACGGCCTGCCTGAGCATGTCGCAGCGCAATTGGTGGCAGAGCGTGAGGAGAATGGTCCCTATCGTGATGTCGAGGAACTGCGCGAGCGGGCCGGACTATCCCCTGCGCATATAGAGCGGCTTGCCAGCGCGGATTGTTTCACCTCGCTTGGCCTGTCGCGTCGCAAGGCCTTGTGGGATGCCCGCAGCCTTATTGCAGGGCCTGATCTGCCGCTGTTCCGGGCAGCCGCGACACGTGACGAAGGCGCAGAACGTAAGCAAACCCGCCTGCCACACATGCCTTTGTCAGAGGAAGTGGTGGCCGATTACCAAACCACACGGCTCAGCCTGAAAGCGCACCCCATGGCATTCCTGAGACCGGAATTGGCGCAGCGCGGCTTTGTGCGGGCGTGCGACCTGCGCAATCGAAAGTTCCGCTCGATGGTGCAGGTTGCTGGCGTCGTCCTTATCCGCCAGCGTCCGGGCAGCGCCAAAGGCGTCTGCTTTATCACGTTGGAGGATGAAACGGGCGTTATCAATCTGGTCGTGTGGCCTGATCTCAAAGAGAAGCAGCGAAAGGTGGTGATGGGGGCGCGTTTGATGGAAGTGCGCGGGCGGGTCGAATATGATGATGAAGTAATCCATGTGATCGCGCAGCACATGACGGATGCGACCGATCAGCTTTATGCTCTGTCCGACGACTTGCTTCAGTCACCCGTCGCACGCGCTGATCATGTTAGCTCGCCTTTACCGTCGCATGTTGGAGGCAAAAGGATGGCCAACCCACGCGACAATCTTGTTGAAGCCGATGACCATGCTATCCGCCCGCGTGATTTGATTGATCAGCTGCCTGATGCCAATGGCACCCCCAAACGCGCGCTTCGCAACGCTCCACGTTCTGAAGGTCATCCACGCAATATCAGGATACTTCCCAAGTCTCGCGATTTTCATTGATATGCCCAAACGAACAACAATCAGCCGCCACATCGGCAGGTTCCGGTGGGATCGCACCGCCTTAGCGCTCATTATCCTTTTCGCATTGGGTGTTGCGGGCTGGTCATGGTTGCAGAGGCATCCCGAACACAACCCCTATGCGCCGCTTGATCTGAATCACCCGATTGGATGGGCGACCCAAAGCAAGCTGGTCTCGCTGCGCGATGACATTTCCGAATGCCGCACAGCACTGGAACGCAGCGGCGTCCGTTATACGGCTTTACCAGCCATCGGAGAGGGGGCCTGCGCAAGGCCGGATCGCACGCAGCTTCAGACCTTCCCAATGGCGCCCAGCACGCCTGCCGTTACATGCCCCGTTGCGGCGGGACTGGAACTCTGGAAAAGCAAAAGCGTGGAACCTGCTGCGCGCGAGATATTCGGCAGCAAGCTGGTCCGGATGGAGCATCTGGGCGCTTTCAATTGTCGGCGCATGCGTGGGAACGGGTCGGGCGCATGGAGCCAGCATGCCACTGCCAATGCGATTGATATCGCGGCCTTCGTGCTGAAAGACGGTCGGCGAATCAGTCTCTTGGGCAAATGGAATGGAGACGCGGACGAAAAGCGCTTCCTGCGCCGCATTCGCGACGATGCCTGCGGAATCTTCGCGACTGTCCTATCGCCAGATTATAACGCCGCTCATGCCAATCATTTTCATTTCGACCAGGACACCCGCTGGACGGGCGTTTGCCGATAGGGTCAGGCCGTTTCCAACGCATATCCTGCAGAGCGCACGGTGCGGATCGGATCCTTCGAACCATCAATGCCGATTGCTTTTCTCAGGCGACGGATATGCACATCAACGGTGCGCAGTTCGATATCCGACCCTGTTCCCCACACACCGTCCAGCAATTGGCCGCGGCTGAAAACCCGACCCGGGCTTTCCATGAAGAATTTGAGCAGGCGATACTCAGTCGGTCCGAGCTGCAGGGAACGCCCCCGGCGCTGCACCTTATGGGCGACCGGATCGAGCTTGATGTCGCCAACCTCGATGGTTTCCCCGGCGAGCGCTGGCCGGATACGTCGCATGACCGCCGCAACCCGGGCAAGCAATTCGCGCGGGCTGAATGGTTTGGTCAGATAGTCATCGGCCCCTGTTTCAAGCCCGCGTACGCGATCATCCTCGGCTTCGCGCGCTGTCAGCATGATGATCGGGACATGCGCTGTTTCCTTGTCACGGCGCAGGCGGCGACACACTTCAATGCCGCTCGTCCCTTCGATCATCCAGTCAAGTATAATAAGGTCAGGGACATCTTCGCTGGCTAGAACCATGGCTTCATCGCCATCGCTGGTGCAGCGCACATTGTATCCTTCGTTCTGGAAACGGTATTCCAGCAGCTCCGACAGGGCGGGGTCATCCTCGACCAGAAGCAGTTTGGCAGCAGACATAATCTCAACGTCTCCCTTCACCTGATCATCGGATCAAGCGTCACATCGCATCTGTTTCAAATTTGCTTCATTTTGATGAAACAGGCGCCGTCGAATTGTCCACAGGAAGCAATTTCAGCGGTCTTCCTCGGGTGGATAGGTTCCAGTCGCAGCGAAATGGACCATCTCGGCCACATTGGTGGCATGATCGCCGATCCTCTCAAGATTGCGGGCGACGAACAGCAATTGCGCAGCGCTCGAAATGGTCGCAGGGTTTTCAACCATGTGGCTCACAAGGTTACGGAAAATGCTGTTGTAAAAGGCATCAACCTTTGCGTCCGTAGCGATGACTTCACGCGCCAAGCTCGGGTCGCGCGCAGCATAGGCGGTCAGCACATCATGGACCATCTCATTCGCCAATTCACCCATGGCCGGAAGCAGGGTCAGCGGTTCAAACCGGTCACGCCCTTCGATCATTCCAACGCGCTTGGCGATGTTTTTGGAATAATCGCCAATCCGTTCGACCACCCCGGCTATCTTTAGGGCTGCAATGACTTCGCGCAGGTCGTCCGCCATCGGCGCGCGCAATGCGATGATACGCACAGCGAGCTTGTCGACTTCGGTCTCTAGCGCGTCGATCTTCTTGTCACGTGCGACAACACTGTCGCCGAGCTTCTCATCGCCGCGCACCATGGCATCGAGGGATTCGGCGATAGCGACTTCGGCGAGACCTCCCATTTCAGCGATGAGGCCGCGCAGCCGCGTGATGTCTTCATCAAAAGCCTTGACTGTATGGTCGGGCATCAGCCGTAACGTCCTGTAATGTAGTCCTTCGTCCGCTCTTCAATCGGATTGGTGAAGATGTCGGACGTAGGGCCATATTCCACCATTTTGCCCAGGTGGAAAAAGGCTGTGCGTTGGCTCACGCGGGCGGCCTGTTGCATCGAGTGGGTGACGATCACAATTGCATAGCGGCCCGAAAGCTCATCAATCAACTCCTCGATCTTGGCAGTGGCAATCGGGTCAAGCGCCGAGGCGGGCTCGTCCATCAGGATGACTTCCGGATCAACGGCAATCGCGCGGGCGATACAAAGCCGTTGTTGCTGTCCGCCTGAAAGAGCTGTGCCCGAATCATCGAGCCTGTCTTTAACCTCATCCCACAGGCCAGCGCGGGTCAGCGACTTTTCGACAACCGTGTCCAGATCAGGCTTCTTTTCGGCCAATCCATGGATTTTCGGACCATAGGCGATATTTTCGTAGATAGACTTGGGAAACGGATTGGGCTTTTGAAACACCATGCCTACGCGCGCGCGCAATTGCACAACATCCATCGCGTCGGAGTGAATATTCTCGCCATCAAGCTCAATCAGGCCATCCACGCGGGCAACCGGAATAGTGTCATTCATTCGGTTAAAGCACCGCAGAAACGTCGATTTGCCGCAGCCCGACGGGCCGATGAACGCAGTGACGTAATCGGGTGAGATGTCGATCGACACTTCATCGATCGCCTTCTTCGATCCATAATAGACCGAGACATCGCGCGCCTTCATTTTGGCGGACTGATCGGCCTTTATCTTGTCGTGAATGAGGGTCACCAGGTTTTCTCGAATTTGTTGCGAAGGTAGATGGCAAGGCCGTTCATCAGCAAAAGGAACAGCAATAGGACAATGATCGCAGCACTTGTGCGCTCGACAAAGCCCTGATCGATTTCATCGGACCACAGGAATATCTGTACAGGCAGAACGGTGGCGGGCGAGGTAAAGTCCGACGGCGGCGTGGCGACAAATGCGCGCATGCCGATCATCAGCAGTGGTGCAGTTTCTCCCAACGCCCGCGCCATACCGATAATTGTGCCAGTTAGCATGCCGGGCAGGGCCAGCGGAAGGACGTGATGGAACACGACCTGCACCGGCGAAGCGCCCACTGCCAAGGCTCCATCACGAATAGACGGAGGTACAGCTTTAATTGCGTTGCGGCCTGAAATGACGATCACCGGCATAGTCATCAGCGCGAGCGTCATGCCGCCGATCAGCGGGGCGGATCGAAGGTTTGGGAAGACTGTCAGGAACACAGCAAGGCCCAGCAAACCGAAAATGATCGAAGGGACGGCAGCAAGGTTGTTGATCGATACCTCGATCAAATCGGTCCAGCGGTTCTTTGGCGCATATTCCTCAAGGTAGAGCGCCGATAGGATGCCGATTGGAAAGGCGAGGGCGATTGTGACGAGCATCGTCAGGATGGAGCCTTTCAGAGCCCCCCATATTCCCACGGCCTGAGGGCTGGTGGCATCGGAACGGGTCATGAAACCCCAGTCCCAGTTTTCGCCCAGCGTTCCCTCTGCTTCGAGTCTTTGAGCGAGCGCCTGAATTTCGGGCGAGCCCTCTCCGGCCAGACCAGCAGCCAGGTCTGATCCAGCGGGAAGGTAGAACACCTCGGATGTCGAATTTATGATCGAGGGATCGGATTGGAGCGCTGCGGCAACATCGCGCCAAGCCTGATCGCTCATTTGTTCTGCGCCTTCCTCTCCTACAGCGCGTTCAGCATAGCGTTTGACGATTTCAGGCAGCCCCTGGATTTCCAAAATCTGGACAGCGCTGGGTGCGGTGAGCGACACTTCATCTCCGACCAGGCCGCTTTCGACGAAGTCGATCGGCACAGTCAGTTCTGCGCGTTGGAAACCGCCAATCCCATTCATCAGCATGTTGCCAAGCAGGAAGACGAGCACCGCGACCGAAAACACGATCGCGCCTTGGCCCATAAGCTTGAAATTGCGCTCCGAACGATAGCGCTTTCGCATGCGTTTTTCGAATTCCGGTGTCCGCGTCGGACGGGTCAGGTCGGGTGATGCAATATCAGTCATAAGCCTCGCGGAACCGTTTCACGACGCGCAGGGCGACAAAGTTGAGGGCAAGGGTTACGAGGAACAGCACAAACCCGAGCGCAAAGGCGCTAAGGGTTGCGGGGTGGTCAAAACTGCCTTCGCCTGTGAGCATCTTCACGATTTGGACGGTCACCGTGGTCATGCGTTCCAGCGGATTGGCGCTGAGATTGGCGGCGGTCGAAGCCGCCATCACCACAATCATGGTTTCCCCGATCGCGCGGCTGACGGCCAGCATGATCCCTGCGACAATGCCGGGCAGGGCGGCGGGGAACAGAACTCTGGTGATCGTCTCGGACTTGGTTGCGCCCATTGCATAGGATCCGTCGCGCATCGCGCCAGGTACAGCGGCGATGGAATCGTCCGCCATGGAAGACACAAACGGAATAATCATGATGCCCATCACAACCCCGGCGGCAAGAGCGCTTTCAGTCGAGGCATTGGTCATTCCCATCGCGACCGCTGCGTCTCTTATCGCAGGGGCTACAGTGAGCGCTGCGAAGTACCCGTAAACAACGGTGGGCACCCCGGCGAGGACTTCGAGGGCGGGCTTCACCCACGCGCGTGTGCCAGGTGCTGCGTATTGTGTGAGGTAGATCGCGCTCATCAGGCCTAAAGGTATGGCCACAATCATCGCAATGATCGCACCGATAAAAATCGTGCCCCAGAATAGCGGGATGGCGCCATAACGCGATCCGTCCGGATTATCCGGGTTGCTCATCGGGTCCGGACCCCAGAATGTGCCGAACAGGAAGTCCACAGGCGACACCATCCCGAAAAAGCGAACGGTCTCGAACACAAGGCTCGCAAAAATGCCGAAGGTGGTGAGGATCGCCACGAGAGACGCGAGCAGAAGGACCATCATCACTGTCCGCTCAACTTTGGTGCGCGCGCGGAAATCGGGCCGGACGCGCAAAAACGCGAAAACGCCGCCGCCAAAGGCGATGAGCAAGGTGATAACCAGCCCGATTAGATTGTATCGGTTGATCGCTTCGCGAAAAGGCTCGACCAGAGCGTCGGCACCGTCGTTGAAGACGCCTTGCGCGTTGCCGTTTGCGACTGCGCGGGCTTCGGAAAGCCACGCTTCGCGCTCAAAGCCAAAGCTGGGTAGATTGGCCGCGCTTGGGGAGGCCAACACTTCCTGGGTCACCAATTGCTGTGACACAATCGACCATACGGCGATGAATGCAAGAACCGGAATGACCACCCAGACCGCGACATACCATGCATGGTAGATCGGGCGCGCAACGGGACGCGCCCGCGGATCAGCCTTTTGAAAGCTCCACGCCTTTGCGCGACCGGCCAGCCACCCGGCAACGCCGAGCCCGATTGCAATCAGGATGAGAGTGATTGGCGACATTGATCAAAAATACCCCTGCGGGATCCGTGCGCGCGGTTTAACGATTGTCAAAGATAGCATCGCGCCCCCAGGCATGACTCCATGGCGCGCAGATGTTCAGGAAATAAGACATCTTCACGACATCTCTTGCTCGGAACCAGATTCGCTGAATTTTACGTTTGCATGATCCTTGAGAATCTGAGGGCTTTCATCCGCTTCGGCGGGGTCTTCTACCATCGGAAGGCGCACGATAACGCGCGTCCCCTGGCCAAGTTCGCTCTCGATATCCAGCCTTCCGCGGTGACGCTCCACAATGTGCTTAACAATCGCAAGGCCAAGGCCGGTCCCTCCTGATGCACGACTGCGCCCCGGATCAGTGCGGTAAAACCGCCGTGTCAGATGCGGGATTTGCTCGGGCGCGATCCCGTCTCCGCGGTCTGCGACCGTTAAACGCGCCTGCCCGTCGCGGGCACGGGCCAGTTCCACGGTGACAGTTGTATCAGAAGCGCCATACTTTAGCGCATTATCGACGAGGTTGCGGACGAGTTGCTCCAATTGCTGCCTGTCTCCGCGCACTTGCGCCGGATGATCAAGCGCCAGAACCAGTCGGTCCGTTCGATTTGAGCCCGCTGCGTCATTGGCCGAAAGTTCGATCAGATTGTCGAGGTCGATGAGGTCCTGTGGGATATCATGCTTCTCAGCCTCGACGCGGCTAAGGCTCATAAGGTCGCTGATCAGGCTTTGCAGGCGACGCCCCTCACGTTCGATCGTGCCGAGAAATTTTTGAGCGGTTGGCGAATCGAGGCTTTCTGAACTGTCTGCAAGTGTCTCGACATACCCAAGGATGGCCGCCAGCGGAGTGCGCAGCTCATGGCTTGCATTGGCGACGAAATCGGTATGAGCGCGACTGATATCAGCCTCTGCGGTCTGATTGATCAACTCCAGCACTGCAAACGTTCCATCAACGCTGTGCCGGTTGAACTGCCAGATGTCTTGTCGGCGCACGAGCCCACGCAGGATTGCCCGACCGTTTCTGTTCGTGTTGAGCAACTTGATCGCCTCAGGTTGGCGAAAGGCCACGCGTGCGTCTTGCCCGATTACGTGCTGGCCCAGCATGCGCCGGGCCGCCCGGTTCGCAATGGCAATCGCGCCTTTTTCTGTAACAAGCAGGGGAGTTGCCGAATGCTCGATAAGCTGACGCATCATATCGCGCTCCAGCGGTTCCTGAACGACAATAGTCGGCTTTTCGGGGGGCCTTTGCGCTGCGACCAGCAGGGAACCCACCCAGACAAACAGGACCGCAAGAGAAACAATCGGATCGGTATCAAGCAATAACAGAGCCAGAAACGTAAACGCTGCCAGCAGCAGTCCGGCAAAGGGGATGGAGTGTGTTGGGCCCATGACGGGGCAACCCATAACGATGGGATGTCTCGCTGGGAAGCGCGCAAGCGTCGTGGCGCTCGCTTACTCACAGAGCGCGTTGGTCAACCAAAATGTGTGAAAAGTGGTGACCCCTACGGGAATCGAACCCGTGTTTCAGCCGTGAAAGGGCCGCGTCCTAACCGCTAGACGAAGGGGCCACGCTCGTTTGCGAGAGCGCGCATTTAGGGGTGGTGGTGCAGGCGGTCAACCCGCTGTGTGAAACAAATTCTAAATTTCTGCCGCAATGTCAGTCATTCTCGTTTCAGTCGGCGAATGCTGCGTCTTCCAGATGCAGTTCAGCCGCGGGACGGCTGCCCCAGTCATCCAGCTTTACACGGCCTGCCAGATGAAAGCGCCGACCTTGACTGCGGTGGAGGAGTGTCTGGCCCAATTCAGTTTCCGCCGCGCGAAAGGCGATGGCTTTGAAAGACTGTCCGTCACCCCCGCTCACAATCAGGCGCACGTGGTCTGAGCCGACAATATCGGCCTTCACAATGCGCACCGGCCCCACTGCGACACGTGGGGCAGGCCAGCCAACCCCGTAAGGACCCGCCGAATCAAGAGTGCTGACAAGTGCAGGGGTGAGACCACCCGGTGCCACTGCCAGATCAAGCTTCATGCTTTGCCCCGCAATTGCGCGCTCAACATCGCGGGCAAGGCGCGTATCCAAAAACTCGGTAAAGACAGACAGATTTGCGTTTGGGATGGTCAAGCCAGCTGCCATGGCGTGCCCGCCACCGGCAACTAGCAGACCTTCTTCGCGCGCAGCAATGATTGCGGCGCCAAGGTCCACGCCGCTGACTGATCGTCCGCTTCCCTTGCCCGACCCTTCGCTCTCATCAAGCGCTATGACGATAGACGGCTTTCCGGTCTTTTCCTTGATCCGACCGGCAACGATCCCGATGACACCGGGATGCCAGCCAGACCCGGCGACGACGTGGACGGACATGTTGTGCTGACCCGAAAGCTGCTCTTCGGCGGCCTCTTGAACCGCTGCCTCGATAGCTCTGCGTTCTACATTCAAGACAGAGAGCTGTTCGGCGATCGTCCGCGCCTCTTCGGGATCCCGTGTAGTCAACAACCGCACACCAAGAGTGGATTCGCCTATGCGTCCGCCCGCATTGATGCGTGGGCCCAGCGCAAATCCGAGGTCAGAGGCTATCGGTGCGCGTTTCAGGCGGCTTGCGTCTATCAGCGCCGCCATCCCGGTACGTTCGCGTCGCGCCAGTATCTTCAATCCCTGGGCCACAAACGCGCGGTTCAGCCCATGCAATGCCGCAACATCTGCGACTGTACCCAACGCGACGAGGTCGAGAAGCGCCATCAGATTGGGCTCTTTGCGCTCTGCGAAATAATCGCGTCCGCGTAAAACCCTGACCAGCGCAATCGCGAGCAGAAAGGCCACACCAACCGCCGCTAGATGGCCGTGCTGTGCGCCGATTTCGCTCTCATCAAGGCGGTTCGGGTTCACCAGTGCTGCAGTCGGCGGCAGTTCGGCAGAGCATTTGTGGTGGTCAACCACGATAACATCGACGCCTGCATCGCGCGCCATAGTCAAGGCCTCATGGGCCATGGCGCCGCAATCGACCGTCACGACAAGGCTTGAGCCTTCTTGGGCAAGTTTGACCAAAGCCTCGCCGGTGGGACCATATCCTTCGAGCAACCGGTCGGGAATATAATAACCTGCATCGCTGCCCAAAGACCGGATCAACTCGACCAGTAAAGCGGCGCTTGTGGCTCCATCAACATCGTAATCGCCATAAATCGTGATGGTTTCGCCGGATATGATGGCATTGGCTATGCGCTCCGCTGCCCGATCCATATCCTTGAAAGCGGATGGGTCCGGAAGAAATTCGCGCAGGGTCGGCTTTGCGTGCCGGGGAAGGTCATTTTCAGCGACGCCGCGCGTCAGCAGCAATTGCGATAGAATATCATGATCCAGGCTCATCGCACTAGCGTCTGCATCGATCTCCATATTGCCCCCGCGCCATTGCCATCCCTTGTTGGAGAGCGAGTTCGCGACGCCAAGTACGTGTGAAAATGATGCAAGATTGCCGGTCATTTTCCCGGCGTATCGCAAATGGCCGGAATGGAACAGGGACGGGCATTGACAATCTACAGCGCTATCGCGTTGCTATGCCACCATGGAAAAGAATGAAGCAGCTCCGACCTTGTTGATCGCATGGCACAGCAGAACGGGCGCAAGCGAGGCAATGGCGAGAGCAGCTGCCGAAGAGGCAGCGATTCACTGCAATACGGAGCTATGCCCATGTGACCGTGTTGAACCCGAACTCTTGCTACGGTGTTCGGCCTATCTGTTTGTTTGCCCGGAAAATCTGGGAAGTATGAGCGGCGCGATGAAGGAAATGTTTGATCGCTGCTATTATCCGGTTCTAGGCCGCATTGAGGGGCGAGCATACGGTTCAATCATTGCCGCAGGCTCAGACGGGGAGGGCGCACTTCGCCAGTTGGATAGGATCGTAACCGGATGGCGGTTGAAGCGCGTCGTTGACCCCATGATCAACAATTTGGGCGCTCAGACGCCTGAAGAAATCGCCGCACCAAAGACAGTGGGCCAGGATATGCTGGCACGCTGCCGGGAGATGGGAAGCGCTTTGGGCGCAGGGGTGGAAATGGGCATATTCTGAAGGAGCATGAAGACTTTGTGATCAGAACGTTAATCGAGACTCGACGCTGGCCATAATTCTGGGCAGAAAGATCGTACGGACAACGGACTTGGTTCTCGGGGGATGAAAGAGGGTCGTGGGTCATCAATAACAGGCAACACACTGATGTTGCGGGGCTCTATCTGCTGTTTTCAGCAGGGAAGCGACCCACGCGCGCTGCGTTGAGGGACTTCACATCGTCTCAGCGGCTCATTTCGCTCACCGATGATCCGTCCGACGACGCTCCGCTTCATTTGGTCGATGCGGACACTGTACCTTCGTTAACATCTGAAGATACGACAGCGCCAAAGAGTGCTCCTTTTGAGGATGAAGTATGGGTTGAGCTGTTGCGAGAAGGGCTCACGTTTGATCTTGGCGGGCTGGCTCAAGGGGCTCCTAGCGCTTTTCCGGTTATCGAGCATCGTTTTGATTTGGAAAGCGTGCCGACTACTTTCGGTCATGAAGCCTTGCATCTCGTGCCGGGTCAGCACCTTGCGGGTGGAGAGCGCAGTATGCCGGTCGTAAAGGGATTAATGGCTGTCGCCCGCGATTTGGCACATCACTTCGAGGACCTTCAAGCAGTGGCCTGGCCACCATCGCAAAGCGCTATCGGGCGACGCTATTTTGAATCGACCTCGACAGCTTGGCTTGAGGGCGGGGCATTTCCCGCTCTGGGATTGACGGCTTTTCGGGAGACGATTGACGGCGCACTGCAAAGCGTGGGTCTGGAATACTGGATCGGGCAGGAACTTCGCATCGAACAGCCAGTTTCGAGTGACAGGGTTTCGGCAACCCGGCTTGGTATCAGGCTAATCAATCAGTTAATAATTGTTGGCGGGTTGGATGAGAGTGAGCGTATTGTCGCCCCTGACGGCAGCCGGTTGGTTATGCGACCGTCGCGAAACGGGAAGTTCATCCGCGTTTGGCGCGATTAATACAGGGAAAACATGCGAGCGTTGCGAGCCGAGGCGACCAGCAGGAATGCTGGAACTGACAGCCGTGCAGCGTTCCGAGTGCGGCTGAACACCACTTGCCGCACCATTATTCCATTCCGAAAAGTTAATGCGCGCGGGTCTCCTGAACATGATCCGGGGCTTCAGCGGCATCATCTTTTGCCTAGGCAATTGCTATCGGCAAAGTACTTCAAGGCAATGTTTGACGAGATCGGCCGTGCTCCTGTCGGGTTTGACGATTTTCGCTCGAACGGGCTGCTGCTTCCGGCGACCGAGGAGGCGACGCTGCGCATGGGCATGCCGATGCACCGGGGGCCGCACCCACAGTACAATGAACTCGTGATCGAGCGTGTTGGCTGTGTTGAGGCGAGTTGGGTGGCGGCCCGCGAAATCGACCCGGAAACCGCGCTGATCGAGGCTTTGACGCGTCTGCGCCTGCTACAGGGGGCACTGAGACGTCGCTTGCTCCACGAGCGACGTCGCATGGTGCTCAACCGTAATGACCCGCTGGGTACAGGCTTCGACTTTACGGAACTGGATGCGATGGCGGAGACCCTGTGGACATCAACCTCGCCCCCTTACTGATGAGTAAATCGGTCAGCCAATCCTCCGCTTACTCCGCCGCTTCGGCCAGTGCATTCCAAGCGGTGTAGCGCGTCTTGGCGTCCAGAGCTGCTTTGGCCTCGTGATATTCGCGCTCCATCCGGGCGACCATATCCTCGACCGTTCCGACCGACTTGACCGCGCCCACGCCCTGGCCCGAGCCCCAAATGTCTTTCCACGCCTTTGCCTTTGTGTTGCCGCCTGATCCGAAGTTCATCTTTGACGGGTCGCTGGTCGGCAGATTTTCCGGATCCAGCCCGGCATTTTCAATCGAAGAGCGCAGGTAGTTGCCGTGCACCCCGGTAAACAGGTTGGTATAGACAATGCCGCTTGCATCCCCTTCGACGATACCCTGCTTGTATCCCGCATCCGCATTCGCTTCTTCAGTGGCGATGAAGGCGCTCCCGGCATAGCCGAAGTCTGCGCGCATCGCCTGAGCGGAAAGGATCGAGGCACCATGAGCGATAGAGCCGGAGAGCGCGACCAGCCCGTCAAACCATTCGCGAATTTCCTGCATCAGGGCAAACGGTGACAATGCGCCAGCATGGCCGCCAGCGCCCGCTGCCACAGGGATCAGGCCATCTGCGCCTTTCTCAATCGCCTTCTTCGCAAAGCGGTTGTTGATGACATCGTGCATCGTGATGCCCCCCCAATTGCGAACCGCCTGAAAGATTTCCTCGCGCGCGCCCAGCGATGTGATGACCATCGGGACCTGCCATTTCTCGCAAGTGGCCATGTCTGCCATCACGCGATCATTCGACTTGTGGACGATCTGGTTCACCGCGAATGGCGCCGCAGGGCGGTCGGGATGTTCACGGTTGTGCTTGGCCAACTCCTCTGTGATCTGGTGCAGCCATTCATCCAGCAGTGTTTGCGGGCGGGCATTGAGCGCCGGAAAGCTTCCCACAATTCCGGCCTTGCACTGCGCGATGACCAGTTCCGGTCCTGAAACGATGAACAGGGGAGACCCGATCAGCGGCAGGCGAAGGCGGTCAAAAGGTGCGGGAAGGGTCATGTGTCTCTCCTGAAAGGATGCCTGAATTGTTGGCCGCGGTATGACGGATACCGCAATCAGGCAAGCACATGCTCAATGCGGTAGAAGCGGCTTGCGTTCCCGGCATAGAGCGCTGTTTTTTCATCATCGCTGGCACCAGCGGTGATCCGTTTGAACGCATTCCACAGCACCGGATAGGTCGCGCCCCAGCGATCAACCGGGTAATTGCTTTCAAACATTGCCCGTGTCGGCCCGAAAGCCTCGATGCATGTCTCGATATAGGGCTTCCACAGCCGTGCCAGCTCTTCAGACCCTATGCCTGCCGCCGGACCTTGCTCCGGCAAGGCGCAATTGTGCATCGCCAGCCCGCCCAGTTTCACCATCACATTCTCGCACTTCCCAAGTTCGATGATGTTGGCGCGCCAAACGTCAAAGCGCTCCTCCAGCTTGCCGGTGTAGCTCGCCATGCCCAGCGGTGTGCCGCAATGGTCAAGGCAGATCGCCGTGTCGGGAAAGGCGCGCGCAATGTCGATCACATCGGGAAGTTGCGGTTCAAGGATCCACGCATCGAAGCTCAGTCCGCGCTTGCCAAGTTCGGCAAAGCCTTCACGAAAGGTCGCGTCGCGGTACAGTTCCGGAGGCGCATGGAATGGCGGGCCAAGCACTTCTGGATCGGCATCCCAGGCACCCTGATGACGGATACCCTTGAACCGGTCAGGCGCGGCGATTTGCAAGCTGTCCAGCACATCGCCCGCCGCCGAACCCAGCATCAGGTCTGCATGGCCGACAATCGCGGCGCACGCGCGCATGGGGCCATACAGCCCACTCGCCGATTGCGCCGCGACCCCGTTCACAAATTCCACCTCGCCCACGACCTTGTTCGCATCGCCATAGTCCGCATTGTAGAATGCGCCGCATTCCATATAGACGGTGGCGGCGATGTTGTGGCCGCTCTTTAGGTCAGCATGCAGGTGGTCAAAGCCGTAATAGGCGACAGGAACCAGCGTTTCGATGAAGCGATGGCGCGGCTGCGGGAACATCGGCAGCATCGCTCGCAAGTCCCACAGGTGGTGGTGCGGGTCGATGATAGGCAGCTCGGGTTCCAGAATCGCTTCAGTCATGGTTTGTTCTCTCCGGTTGCGAGCCTGTGTGCGGTCTCGTTTCTTGGCTTCAGTTCGTCGCTGCTGTGGGGCCGCTGACACACTTGACACACTGTATAGGGGGTCAAAATCGCTTCGATTACAAAGGTGCTTTTCAATCGGAAAAAGTGATCAAGGGGCGGGCATCCGGGCGTGGGAAAAGACCTACGACATTCACCGTCAGTAGGAAACGCCTCAAAGCCGTGCCCCTTATGCTTTCACCGAACGGCGCGGCGGTACAGATGCCAAGTCGCATGGCCGAGTACTGGCAAAGCAATCAGCAAGCCCATAAAGGCCGGGATCAGAGCGATAAACAGCACGATTGCAATGATCGCGGCCCAGATGAACATGACAGCTGCGTTATGCTTCATCACTTTCAGGCTGGTGATGATCGCTGTGAGGAAGTCCACCTTGCGCTCCACCAGCATCGGCAGGCTGATGACTGTGATCGCGTAAAAGGCGTAAGCCATGAGTGCGCCGACTGCGCTGCCCACGCCCAGCATGGCAAGGCCCGCCGGTGTGATCAAAGCGTTGAGCAAGGCGATGCCGCCATGGGCGGAAACGCCGCTTTCGGACATGAAGATTGCAAAGATCGCGTGCGCCACGATGGTCCAAAAACCAAAGGCGACAAAGACGATAACGCCCATGGAGAGGATCTGGTCATCGCCGTGCCCCTTAAGCGCGCCCAGCACACCGCCCCATGTCAGCGCCTCGCCGCGTTCCCTGCGACGGCTTGCCTCATAAAGGCCAACCGCTACGAATGGAGCGATCAGCGGAAAGCCAGCCGTTGCCGGGATTAGCCAGGAAAGTTCTTGCCCGATCAGAGCGATATATCCGATTGCCAGCCCGGCGAGGACATAGACACCGCCGAAAAACAGGCCAAAACGCGGCATCGCAACAAAATCGTTCCAGCCCGCAGCCATGGCACCCTTCAAGTCGGCAAGGCTCAGATCATGGGCAATATCCAGCGCAGCCGGATCAGGCTGTGCCCCCTGCAGCGAGTTTTGTAGCGTGCTCACCCACGTCTCCTCCCGTTGCCACACCAAAACAGAATGCGCTTAAAGCGCGCGGGTGGCAAGCGCGGATCTGATGGCGCGCCAGTATCGGCGCAGCTAGGCTTAGATCGCTGCGCTAAACTGTTTCACGCTCGTTTCGCGAAAACTATCGAGCCACGATGCGATAACGCGGGCGTAGGGCAGGCCATCGGGCTTGATCCGCAGTTCCAAACCGTCCAATTCGGCCAGATTGCGCGCGGCAAACGGGCGGATGCGCTCGCTCACACGGCTCAAGAGGCACGGCGACAACGTGGCGTGGCCCTTGCACAGCAAGCTTTCGATCAGCCTTCCGCGCAATTGGTCCTCGCCAGAGCGGACAATGCCGTGCTCGGCCGTTAGCCGCGATTGGGATGTCAGCATCCTGTAACGGCCCGAATTCTTTTCGTTCTGCGCAATGAGGCCGGGAAAGCCACTGATTGCGGAGGCACCCATGCCGATCAGCACTTCGGTCGGATCGTCGGTAAAACCCTGAAAATTGCGCCGCAGTGTCCCTTCGCGGGTGGCGATCGCCATGGGGTCATTAGGCGCTGCGAAATGATCAAAACCGATCGCTTCGTATCCATAGGATGTCAGCGTTTCAAAGCCCTGTCTGGCCATTGCAAAGCGTTCGTCACGATCTGGCAAGGCAGTGGCGTCGATCACTTTCTGGCGCGGCACAAAATGCGGCACATGGGCATATCCGAACAGGGCGATGCGGTCCGCGCCGATCTTTTGCGTATAGTCCAGACTGTCCGCCAGATCATGGCGTGTCTGGTGCGGCAGTCCATACATCAGGTCGAAATTCATCGAGGTGATGCCGCCATCGCGGATCCAGTCCACGCTGCGACAGATCATAACGTCGTCCTGTTCGCGCCCGATGGCTTTCTGGCAATGCGGGGCAAAGGTCTGCACGCCCATGCTGGCGCGGGTAATGCCTGCGGTGCGGATGGTTTCCCCCCATTCCGCTGACATCGTGCGAGGGTCCAGCTCGATGGACAACTCGGCATTGTGCAGGTTGAAACGGACATTGAGCATTTCGACCAGTGTCAGGAATTCGCTCGGCAAGATTGCGTTGGGACTGCCTCCGCCAAAGGCAATACGGCGCACGCGCACGTCCTTTGGCAAAAGACTGGCGACTTGTGCCATTTCGCGATGCAGGGCCGCGAGATAGCTTTCAACCCGCTGACGCTTGCCAGAGGCGCTGGTGTTGCAGCCGCAGTAAAAACATATCTTCTCGCAAAACGGGATGTGCAAATAGAGCGAGATATCGCCCGTCGTCTGCTCAATCGCATTTTCCAGCGAACCGGTGGGGAGGGCGCCAAAATCGGCGGCAGTCGGATAGCTCGTATAGCGCGGAACGGGCACTTCGAGCAGTTCTGGATAATAAGGCCACATGAGCAGCCTTTCAGCAGGGTAGCGTGCCCGCGTCTTTGCGCCAGATCAAATGCGGCGCGTTACCGAGACGTGCAAGCTTTGAGCTTGCCCCTATCACGACACGTGCCTGCGTGGCACCCGTTCTGGTCGCAATCGCGCTCTTTTGGCGTGTCGCCTTTACGCAGCGGGATCGAAATGTCTCCGCCCGAACACAGCGATACGGTGATTGTATCATCGGCGGGCCGCGGGATCATTGGCGCGGCGATCATCTGAGCGAGAGCAAATGCGGCAAGAGCGGCGGCGTTCATGCCTCGTCCTCCTCTTCGATCAGGATACGATTGGCCGCACCGTCCATGTCTTCATACTGGCCGCTTTTCATGGCCCAGAAAAACGCGGCGAGTCCCGCTGCGCCCATGCCAAGAGCAATCGGGATGAGGAAGGCGAGGCCGGTCACTGTTCCGGCTCCTTACCCGCAGCGCCCGCAAGCCTGAGCGAATTGGCGACGACAACAAGCGAGCTGAGCGACATGGCAATCGCCGCGATCAACGGGGTGACATACCCGAAAAGGGCAAGCGGCACGGCGAGCACGTTGTAACCGATGGCAAAGCCGAAATTCTGGCGCACAACGCGCATTGTGGCGCGGGCGACGTCCACTGACAGCGCGACCGGCATAAGCCCGCGGCCGATGAACACCGCATCCGCCGCCTGCTGGCTCGCATCGCTGGCCGTGCCAGGCGCGATGGACGCATGTGCAGCGGCAAGGGCCGGGCCATCGTTCAGCCCGTCACCAACCATCAGCGGGTGTTTGCCCTCGCTCTTGACTTGTTCAAGCGCGTCCAGCTTTTCCTGCGGCGTGACGGAAGAACGTGCGGGCAGGCCGAGCTTGCCTGCGACGTCCTCAACCGCCTCTTTTCGGTCGCCTGAAATAATGCCCGAGGTGATGCCCTGAGCCGACAGGTGTGCAATGGTCTGTGCCGCATCATCGCGCAGTGTGTCGTTAAAGATGATGGTCTGCGCTCGCCCGCCGATGCGAAGCCGTGCGGCGAGTTCCTGCGCGCCGCTATGTGGCCGCTCTATCGCTACGCTCACGCCGTTCCATTCTCCGGTCAGACCTTCGCCCGCTGTCTCTGTCACGGCGGAGATTTCCGCAGGCTGGACGCCTGCCTCCAGCAGGGTCGATGTCAGCCCCTTGCTCAATGGATGGCGGCTGTTCTGCGAAAGGCCCAGCGCGACTGACCTCGCCTCTATATCGAGCAAGTGCACCGCCGGACGCGGTTCTCCGAGTGTCAGTGTGCCGGTCTTGTCAAAGAACGCTACGTCGACTTCGGCGAGCCGTTCCAGCGCGCTTCCGTCCTTTACCAGCAATCCGCGTTTCAGCAGCGCCCCCGATGCCACGACCTGCGCGGTTGGCACAGCAAGGCCCATTGCGCACGGGCAGGTAATAATGAGCACGGCGATGGCGATGACAAGCGACTGGTGCCAGCCTGCGCCGGCAATCATCCATCCGACAAAGGCGAGTGCTGCCAGCGTGTGAACCGCCGGAGCATAGGCGCGGCTCGCGCGGTCGGCGATGCGCACATAATGGCTGCGCGACTGGCCCGCTTCGTCCATTAACCGCGCGATTTCTGCGAGGGCGGTGTCTTCGGCGGTGCGGGTGAGGCGGACGCGTAGGGGGGAGCTGAGATTGATCGCGCCGGCGTGGATCGTATTGCCCGGGCTTACCTGTTCGGGCGCGCTTTCGCCTGTCAGCATAGCGTTGTCGATGGCGCTTGAGCCGTCCTCAACCTCGCCATCCGCTGCCATTGCCTCTCCTGCAGAGACCAGCACGAGCATGCCGGGTTTCAGGTCGCCCGCCTCTAGGCGAGTGGTGGCCCCGTCTTCGCCGATGACGCTGGCGCTCTTGCCCATCCGGCCCAGCAGCGCCCCGATCCCGTCGCGCGTGCGATCGCGCATCATGGCATCGAGCGCGCGCCCGGCGAGCAGGAAGAACAGCAGCATCACCGCGCTCTCAAAATAGGCGTGCTCTCCCCCGGTGATAGTCTCATATAGGCTGAGCGCGGTGGCGAGGATCACACCGATCGAGATCGGCACATCCATATTGGTGCGCCGGTATTTGAGCGCCATCCACGCGCTCGCGAAGAACGGGCGTCCCGAATAGGCGATGACGGGCATGGCGATGATCGCGGAGAGCCAGTGGAACAGCTCTTTCGTCGATCCCTCCGCGCCTGCCCACACACTGACGGAGAGCAGCATGACATTCATCATGCCGAAGCCCGCAACGCCCAGCGCCCGCATGAGCATGCGGCGCTCACCCGCATCATGGCCCATCGGGTTGTCTTCGACCCGCTGGGCTTCAAACCCGATGGAGAGGAGGGCCTCCTCTAAATCGCTCTCGTCCATCCAGGAGGCGTGCTCAATGGCGACACGCTTAGCGGAGAAATTGACCCGCGCCGCTGTGATCCCGTCAATCTTGGGCAGCTCGCGCTCAATCTTGCCTATGCAACCGGCGCATTTCATGCCGGGTACGGTGAAGCGCGTACCCGTTAAAACCGTTGCCGCAGGGGTGGGGGGCAGAGCCGAGGCGAGGGTGGGCGGCGCGTTCACTTGAGCTCGCTTTCCTCAGTCCAGTTTTTCCCCTGCGCTGCGATTTGCAAACGCATGGTCCAGCGGCCCTCACCAACGCTTTCGAGCGAGCGGTACTGACCTCGCCCAACGGGTGCGAATGTCATTTTCGCAAATTCCTGATCGCCAATCGGGCGGCGCAGGTCAGCGGTGATCGTCGCGCCTTCGGGCACGTCTTTGGCGGTGATGATGACATGGCCGTCAGCATCGCGACTTACCAACGCGGTCCAGCCCAGCGCCCGCATTTCCTCTGCTTCTTCCAGCCAGCCGTTGAATTTCTGGCTGGCGACATAGGAGTTTTCGACCACAATCCCGTGAAAGCCGCCGACAGCGAGGCTGGCCATATAGAAGTTGACGATCATGACGATGCCAAACCCGGCCACCATGACCATCACCATGTGGCGACCGGTAAACTCGCGTGATTTGCGCTTGGTCATTGTATGTGATCCCGGTTCTTCGATTATTGCGGCAGTTGGAAATTTGTCTGTTCGGCGTCCTGTTCACCCTGTCCGTCAAGCGAGGTTAGCTGGAACGTGAACTCGTCCACATTAGACCCTTCTGGCACTATAACATAGGCGCGTACGATCTTCGTCTCATTGGCGGGGACATTGACCGTCTGCTTTGCGGCGGCATCATTGCGGCGAATCGCATCGGTCCACATCGCAGACCCTTCGGGCAGGCCTATCAAGGCGATCTGCATGTCACGCGGGCGCGCCTCCATATTGCGCAGGCGCAAGGTATAGGCATTGCGCACAGAACCGTCTTTCAGCAGCATATAGGGCGGGTTACGGTCCGGCGAGACGGTAAGATCGGTATGCGTGCGCGTACCCACTGCAAACAGCAGCGCCGCACCAATCCCGCCCCACAGGCCGAAATAAATGAAGGTGCGCGGGCGTAGCAGCGCTTTCCATGCAGGGGTCGCCGCTGCGCCTGCGGATTCTGCGGCGCACTGGTCCAGCGTGGCGTAATCGATCAGGCCGCGCGGGCGCCCGACATCCTTCATCACCCGGTCGCATGCATCAATGCACAGCCCGCAAGTGATACAGCCGATTTGCGAGCCTTCGCGAATATCGATCCCGGTGGGGCATACAGAGACGCATTCGTGGCAATCGATGCAGTCGCCATATTTCTCGGGGTTTTTCTGCGCCTTTTTCAAACTGCCGCGCGGTTCGCCCCGCCAATCCTTGTACGTGACGATGAGCGAGCTTTCATCCAGCATTGCGCCCTGAATACGCGGCCACGGGCACATATAGATACACACCTGTTCTCGCATGAAGCCGCCCAGCCAAAAGGTTGTGCCGGTCAGGATCGCAACAGTCGCATAGGCGACAGGCGCCGCCTGCCCGGTGAAAAAGTCAGCGAGCAGGGTCGGCGCATCCGCGAAGTAGAGGATCCACGCGCCGCCAGTGAGCAGGCTGATAACGAGATAGATTGCCCATTTGCCGGTGCGGCGCGCGATCTTTGATGCGCCCCACGGAGCCTTGTCCAGACGCAGCCGCGCATTGCGGTCACCATCGATGAAGCGGTCGATATGCTGGAACAGATCGGTCCACACCGTCTGCGGGCAGGCATAGCCGCACCACGCACGGCCAACAGCGCTTGTGACCAGAAACAGGCCGATCCCTGCCATGATGAGCAGCCCTGCGACGAAATAGAATTCGTGCGGCCAGATCTCGATATCAAACATGTAGAAACGGCGGTTGGCGAGATCAATCAGAACTGCCTGATCGGGCGCAAACGGCCCGCGATCCCAGCGCAGCCACGGCGTGATGTAGTAAATTGCCAGAGTGACAATCATCACCATCCATTTGAAACGCCGGAAAGGCCCGTCGATCCGCTTGTTATGGACAGTCTTTTGTTTGGCATAGAGGTCTTGCGGAGGCTGGCTTTGCGTATGCCGCTGTGTGGCGGCGGCGGGTTTGGTCTCCGCCGCGCCCAAGGCGGCCCCCCAGTCACGCGTGCTATTATCTACAGCGGTGCCTTCTTTCCCGGCGTCGCCAAGGGATTTAGGAGTTACCATCATTCGTCTCACCGGTGGCAGCGGCCACCTCACCAGTCTGCTTTGCAGCTTCAGCTTCTAAATCGGGTGCGACTTCCTCGGTCGCTTCACCAGCATATTCACCACCACCGCGTGAGTGGACATAGGCCGCGAGCATCTTGATCGTGACCGGATCAAGACGATCCCGCCAGCCAGGCATCACGCCGTGTCGCGGATAGGCGATCTGGCTTTTGATCTGTTCGCGTTCATCGCCATACAGCCAGATCGCATCATTCAGGGCAGGCGCGCCTTGCACCTGATCGCCTTGGCCGTTGGCCTGGTGGCAGGCGGCGCAGTTTTCCTCATACAGCTGTGCGCCAACCGGAGTGGTCGGGCCCTTGCCACTAAGGGAGAGGACGTGATCGGCGACAGCGTCCAGTTGATCCTTGTCGAAGATGTCTCCGAAAGCGGGCATATAGTTCATGCGCGTCTCGTTGGATCCTTCCCAGCGGATACCGTGATTCAGCGTGAATTCCAGCTCGCTCAGTTCACCACCCCAAATCCAGTCATCATCGTTGAGGTTGGGGTAGCCATATTCCTCGTAACCCGCTGCGCCCGCACCGTGGCACTGCACGCAGTTCACCTTGAATGCCGCAGCGCCACCGGAAACCGCCTGTTGCATCAATTCGGGATTGGCAGGCAGTTTGACGATGTCGGTTGCGGCAATCTGTTCAAACACGCCTCGGCGGGCGAGATCGGCAGCGGACATTTCCTTCGCCAGATCGCCCCGGCTAGACCATCCGAGAACACCGTCGGTTGCCTTCTCCACCATTGGCCATGCCGGATAGAGCACGACATAAACCGCCGCCCAAACGATGGTTGCATAGAAGGTCCACAGCCACCACCGCGGCAGGGGTGTGTTCAATTCCTGAATGCCGTCCCATTCATGGCCGACAAATTCGGTTCCGGTGGGCTCATCGATCCGATTTTTGTCGTTGTTAGACATCGTCATCATCCCTGAAAATCGAGTTCTTGGCTTGCTCTACATGCTGCTTGGCATGCGGGCGAAAATGCCATGCGCAAAGGAGCAGATAGAGGCCGAAGATGAGCACAAGGCCCCAACTGTCGGCAAAGTGGCGGAGGACTTCATAGAAGCTCATCGGCCCTTCTCCTCGGCCAGTTCGGCCTGCGCGGCGGCGCTGTTCACGTCCACCAGAGTGCCCAGCATTTGCAAATAGGCCACCAGCGCATCCATCTCTGTCACGCGGTCAGGATCGCCGTCATAATCGCGGATTTGCACTTTGGGATAGCGTTCCTCCAGATCGCCCGCATCCAGATCGGGGTCGGCCTGCGCCATCAGATCATTCGGCGCCATCTCGATATCGATATCGGTGTAAGGCACACCAACCCGGCTGAGGGCGGTGAGATTGGCGGAGATATCCGAAATTTCCAGCTCGGTCTCGCTCAGGAAGTTGTAACCGGGCATAATGCTCTGCGGCACCACGCTTTGCGGGTCTTTCAAATGCTGGACATGCCAGTCATCCGAATAGCGCCCGCCAACGCGGGCCAGATCAGGCCCGGTCCGCTTTGATCCCCACTGGAATGGGTGATCGTACATGCTCTCCGCTGCCAGAGAGTAGTGACCATAGCGCTCCACTTCGTCGCGGAATGGCCGGATCATCTGGCTGTGGCAGGTATAGCATCCCTCACGGACATAGATGTCGCGCCCCGCCAGCTCCAGCGGAGTGTACGGCCGCATGCCTTCCACCTTTTCGATCGTGTTATCGATCCAGAACAGCGGAGCGATCTCCACGACCCCGCCGATGGCGACTGTCACAAAGGTTGCCGCGGCGAGCAGGGTGACGTTTTTCTCGACCTTTTTATGGCTCTCGAAAATGTCGGACTTTGGTGCATTCTTGCTCATGATCGGGGTCCCTTACTCTGCGGGCTCTGGGAGCGGCTGACGACCTCCGGAACTCGTTTCCGGCACGATTGGGCGGTCTGCCTCTTCATCATAGGCGGCATCATCCATCGGAGCTTCGGCGCGCTGATATCCGGCAATCGTCATCCAGATGTTGTAGCTCATGATGATCGCGCCAGAGAGGTAAAGAACCCCGCCAAAGGCGCGCATCCAGTACATCGGACCAAGCGCAACGACGGTGTCGATGAAGCTGTTCACCAGATACCCGTCAGAGCCGTATTCACGCCACATCAGGCCCTGCGTAATACCGGCGACCCACATGCTGGCGGCGTAGACAACGATGCCTGCCGTCGCGAGCCAGAAGTGCCAGTTGATCATGCGCAGCGAATACATCCGCTCCTTTTGCCACAGGCGCGGCACCAGGAAGTACACACAGGCGAAGGTGATCAGACCGTTCCATCCCAGCGCACCGGAATGGACGTGGCCAATGGTCCAGTCGGTATAATGGGACAGGCTGTTTACCGCCTTGATCGACAGCATCGGGCCTTCGAATGTGCTCATCCCGTAAAAGGCGAGCGCCATCACCATCATGCGGATGATCGGATCGGTGCGGATTTTGTCCCATGCGCCGTTCAGCGTCATCAGGCCGTTGATCATCCCGCCCCAGCTGGGCATCCACAGCATGATCGAGAAAACCATGCCCAGCGTCTGCGCCCAGTCGGGCAGCGCGGTGTAGTGCAGATGGTGCGGTCCGGCCCAGATATACAGGAAGATCAGCGACCAGAAGTGGATGATGGAAAGCCGGTAGGAATAAACCGGCCGGTTCGCCTGCTTTGGCA